>Ga0209533_1000012_pt1 | contig 168023 bp, 152 predicted proteins | sample COG_04_FD_184748 | JGI IMG/M metagenome (GOLD analysis project Ga0209533, IMG submission 184748) | Pelagic Microbial community sample from North Sea - COGITO 998_met_04 (SPAdes) (version 2) | ecosystem: Environmental > Aquatic > Marine > Neritic zone/Coastal water | place: Helgoland, sampling...
TAAAAAACCCTTTGTCAGTAAGGCTGGCTTTTGCAGCTGACCGTTCCTCGAAGGGAGCAATGTTCTACACGAGAAATCTTAATGCGTCAACTTGTTTTTTCATTCTTTTTTCACTTTTTTTTAACACTCGCATCAAGAGACCTTACCCTCTAACTCGCACAACCTAAAATTCCTAGCTACAACAAGGGTTTTAACCTTGTTTTCTGTTTATTTAGACACTTGAATTTTTAGTTGTTTAATCGCTATTTAAATGAATTTTATATTGCTCTTGATTTATATTCGTCTGCTATTCAAGGTTTGTTTATAAATTTACGCTTATTTTTATGGATTTTGAACATGCTTTACCTATTATTTTAGAAAGAGAACCACGTTATGACGCTGTTGCTTATTTTTTTCTTAAAGAGGCTTTGGCTTATAGCGTTAAGCACAAGGCAGCAAAAAAAGAGTCTCAAGCTTTTTCTCATGTATCTGGCCAAGATTTACTAGAAGGTTTTCGCTTATATGCACTAGAGAAATATGGACCTATGAGCTACTGGGTACTTAATCAATGGGGCATACATAAATGCTCAGATGTAGGAGAAATGGTTTTTGCTCTTGTTGAAGCTAATGTTTTAAGCAAACAACCTACTGATAGTAAGGAAGATTTTGCAGGTGGCTATGATTTCGAAGAGGCTTTTCGCAAACCCTTTATACCTGCTTAAATAGTTTTCTCTTATTATTTAAACTAAGAATAACGATCCGGCAAGGATGAGTATAAGAGGTATAAAATACTGTTTTTTGAGACGTTTTTTTGCCAAAATTTGGTAACTAATTAAGGCTATGATCAATAAGATAATAGGTAACTCTAAGCCAATGGCTGGATGATACACATCTATAGCTGAGCTTTTATGTGTGCCATTGGTATCAATTAAGTGAGCTTGTACCTTAGCTATAGATAGTATTAATAGACTTAGTTTGGTTGCAATAAGGGCTGTTATTTTCATTATATTGTTGGTTAATCAAATAGTTTTTCTTCAGAAATATATTAAAATTCCTCAATGGTAAAATGTCTGAGCCCTCTTACTAGCATGAGGAAAAGAAGTACTAGTTTGCTCTTCAAAAAAATTTCTAACTGCCAAAATAGCTTTACGCAGGTGTAAGCTATTACGTGAAAGAATTTTAATGCCAATACCTTTGTTCCCCGCGCACAAACTAGCTCCCAATTTATTATCTACGCCTAACTCCAGTTCGTGTAGCTGAGTTATAAATTCTTTTTTTACTTGTGGACTAATATAGTAAAAGCTTGCGTAATGAGCATCTGGGTAAAAAGTTTGCCAATCTTTTGTATCTCCTCTGTTCGGCTCTACAGTAAAGTTTTCATAGACGAGTAACTCTTCATCTAGATAAATTTCTAATTTTGTGCTCCAAGCATCAAAGGTAAAGCTCTCAGCGTAAGCACTTCGTCCAGGCATAATGCTCTCTAACATGAATAAAGTAGAGCTAGCATCTATGTCGACTCTTGTATTTTGGTTGAGTGATGCTTGTTTTTGCAGAATAAGTGGAGCTGCCCAAATATCTAAAATTGATTGGTTCGATATTTTGTAATGCTGAGTAATACTTGCACTACCACTTTTCATAGTGTGAATACGACAAGCCGCAGGACTGATCACTGCCGCTTTAGCTTGGTTGATAACTTGAATATTAAGCTTTATCCTGTCTCCTGCTAATAGCCCAGCTGTAGGACTCATTAGTAAATTTAAAGCCCATTGATTTTCTTCATAGCTCTTAGCTAAATGTAACGGCGGACGTACCCATTGCTTAGCTAGGTAACTATGCTGCTTATTTGAACTGTTAACTCTGGTATCGTAAACTAAATCTACTCCACCAAAAACACCTCCATACGCTGTGGTAATGTCTTTTGTTGGTGAGACTAGATTAGCGCTCATATCAATACGTTAGTTACTATCCTTTAATCGCAAATAGGCACTCTTTCTCTAACCAAGCAATAACATCATCCAGGCCTTGGTAAGTTTTTAAATCACAAAAGATGAACGGACGATGCTCACGCTGAATCTTAGAATCCCTATCCATGACAGCTAAGTCTGCACCTACATGAGGAGCTAGCTCGATTTTATTAATAATCATTAAGTCTGAGAATCGAATAGCAGGGCCTCCCTTACGTGGGATTTTATCTCCCTCGGCGACATCGATGATATAAATAAAAGCATCTACTAAATCTGGAGAAAAGGTAGCAGACAAATTATCTCCTCCGCTCTCCATGAGTACGAGCTGAGTATCAGGGTGCTTTTCGATGAGATTTTCTATAGCCACTTCATTCATGCTTGTATCATCACGAATAGCGGTATGAGGACAGCCTCCCGTCTCTACACCTAAAATACGTTCAGCGTCTAGCGCACTATTCTTGACTAAAAATTGAGCGTCTTCAGTCGTGTAAATATCATTGGTAATAGCCACCAATGAATAACGCTCATGTAAGGCTTCAATAAGTCTAAGCAATAACATAGTTTTACCTGAGCCAACTGGCCCACCAATACCTACTCGTACAGGACGAAATGGAGTTTCTGTTTGATGCATCATAGTATTAAGTTAAAAAAATTAAGAAATAAAGAGCCTAGAAAAAGCCGTAGAATGCCTAGCGCAAGCAATATCAAAATGAGGCATAAAGTAACCCGCATCATCATGCTCAACCACTAAGGCCTTATCTACTATTTCAGGCAACAAGGATAAGCCATGTAGCAAAGCTCCTTGAACAGACTCAGGACTCATGCGCAGCAATTTAATCGAAGCAGAAGAAAAGTTAGCAAAACTCTGATAACCATAAGCTAATAAACCTGCTCTGAGAGGAACGCCTAAAATTTTGAATTGAATCGCCGTGATTAAAAGATGATGCCCATAAAAGCCTAATTCTTTAGCCTGCTCTTCATAGTCTTGCATGATAGACTCATTCGTCCATAGTTTTTTAAGCAAACGTAAGCGCCCTCTCCCCTGAGCCAAGCTTGCCTCTCTAATCTCACTGGCCCATTTCCAAGCATTAATTTCGCTATCTAGGCGCTTAATCTGCTGCCAATCAATCTGCTCTTTGTCCAATAATTGAATAATGAAATGTAAATAGGGTAATTCTAAACGTGTTAATGAACAGGCCACATGCTCTTCAAAAAATGTCACCAAATCTTGTTTATCTTTATAATTACAAGTTGCTGCCCACTCTTCCAAACCCAAGGAATGGGCGTAACCCCCTGTAGGAAATAGCGGGTCAGAGACTTGGATGAGGTGAGGTAACCACATCCATAAATCTTGTTCCTGAGCTATTTCGGCAGTGGCTATCATCAGTGACTATGAGAGTGTTCTCCCGTGTGGTCGTGGCTATGTGAGTGGCTGTGCTCATGCGAATGATCGTGGCTGTGTCCTCCCTGCTTACTCGGCTTGAATACTTGATGAACTTTATTGTAATGAATATGTTCACGTTCTAACATTTGCACAACAGCTAAATCATCTTGGACTAGAATACCATCTTCTTCAAAAGCTGCCTTAAAATGTAAATTCCCAACCATCCAGCCCATCCATGCTGCTTTTTTTGCATCTTTAATAGGTATTAATAAACAGGCTTCTGGCTGCATCTCTATTACATAAATACTTGTTTCATCAGCATAAAACGCATCTCCATGCTCCAAAGCCTCAACAACATCAAATGAAAATTCAACACCATTTTCTGCTATACCATGCCAACGCCTACGAGCTAACTTATGCCTATCGACATTTAAGGGAACTAGAGTTAAGCCTTGAGGTATATTATGTAAGCGCTGAGTAATAGTCATGATTATTATAAAAATTAATTAAAATAAGAAGTAACGCTGCGCCATCGGCAACAAATCTGCGGGCTCACAGGTAATAACCTCACCATCCACAGTCACTGTATAAGTTTCTGGGTCTATCTCTATGTTTGGTAGATAATCATTGAGCACCATATCTAACTTAGAAATTTCACGAGTATTCTCTACAGCTACCACTTCTTTTTCTAAACCTAGCTTGCCTTTGATATCTGCCTTTATCGCGGCCTTACTCACAAAAGTAATAGAGGTTTTGTGCACCGCCTTACCATAAGAGGCAAACTGAGGGCGATAATGCATAGGTTGCGGTGTCGGAATTGAAGCGTTAGGGTCACCCATATTAGCTGTTGCAATGAGCCCTCCTTTGAGAACAATCTCTGGCTTGACTCCAAAAAATGCAGGTTTAAACAGGACAATATCCGCAAGCTTTCCCACCTCTAAACTACCCACTTCATGAGCGCAACCACAGGCAATAGCTGGATTAATCGTATACTTGGCAATATAACGTAATACTCTAAAATTATCGGCAGCATCATGCTCGGGTGAACTATCAGCTGAAGTTAGTGCACCAAACTGCTTTTTCATTTTATCTGCAGTTTGCCAAGTTCTAATAAGCACCTCTCCAACACGCCCCATAGCCTGACTATCGCTAGACATGATAGAAATTGCGCCTCTGTCATGTAAAATATCTTCTGCTGCAATAGTTTGTGGTCGAATACGTGATTCAGCAAAAGCTACATCTTCGGGGATTTTTGAATCTAAATGATGGCATACCATAAGCATATCTAAGTGCTCATCAATGGTATTAACTGTAAATGGTCTGGTTGGATTAGTCGATGAAGGCAGGACGTTAGGTTCCCCACAAACTTTAAGAATATCAGGAGCATGACCACCACCTGCCCCCTCAGAGTGGAATGTGTGAATCACTCTGTTTTTAAAAGCGCTTATAGTAGTTTCTACGAATCCTGCTTCATTAAGTGTATCGGTATGAATAGCTACTTGAATATCCATTTCATCAGCGATGGTTAAGCAAGTATCTATAGTGCTAGGCGTCGTGCCCCAATCTTCGTGTAATTTAAGCCCCATGGCTCCAGCCTCAACTTGTTCACGTAATGCCTCTAAATTAGATGAATTACCCTTACCCATAAAACCTATATTCATAGGGAATGCTTCTGCAGCTTCGAGCATTCTAGCTATATTCCAAGCTCCTGGAGTACAGGTTGTGGCATTAGTTCCTGTCGCAGGCCCTGTACCTCCACCAATCATGGTGGTTACTCCGCTATTAAGAGCTTCTTCAATTTGCTGAGGACAGATAAAGTGAATGTGAGAGTCAACGCCACCTGCAGTTACAATATGCCCCTCAGCTGCAATAACCTCTGTAGAAGCGCCAATAACCATGCCCTCTGCTATACCTGACTGAATAAGCGGATTTCCGGCATGTCCAATACCTGAAATCCGACCATTTTTAATCCCTATATCTGCTTTAATTACTCCTAATCTTGCATCAATAATTGTAGCGTTAGTGAGAACTAAATCTAAACAATCTTTAGATAAAGCTAAGGGAGATTGCCCCATACCATCTCGAATGACTTTACCCCCACCGAATTTAACCTCATTACCATAACCGCCAGACTCAGCAATTAAATCTCGTTCAATTTCTACAAATAATTCAGTATCAGCTAAGCGTACTTGATCACCTACGGTAGGGCCAAACATCTCTGCATACTGACGACGGGTAAATTCTAAACTCATGATGATTTAAATACTATAAGGCCGCATCTACTTTGTTATTTAGCCCATAGACCTTACGTTCTCCAGCTAAAGCGACCAACTCCACCTCTCTAATATCTCCAGGCTCAAAGCGAACTGCCGTACCTGCTGCAATATTTAGGCGAAAACCTCTGCTCGTTGCTCGATTAAATTCCAAACCCTCATTCACCTCATAAAAATGAAAATGGCTACCGATTTGAATAGGTCTATCTCCTGTATTAGTCACTTCTATAAGGACTGTCTCCAACCCCTCATTAGCGATTAGAGCCTCATCGGCATTTTGGTATTTATATTCTCCAGGTATCATGATTGAGTGTTGGTAGCTTAAGTTATTAACTCATTATTTCTAGCTCATCTTTATCTAATAGGGTTATGCACTGTAACCAACTTAGTCCCATCAGGAAAAGTGCCCTCTACTTGGACATCGTGTATCATTTCAGGCACTCCTTCCATGACATCATTACGAGTTAGTATCGTAGTGCCATAACTCATAAGATCAGCTACACTCCTACCATCTCTAATGCCTTCTAAAATCTCATAAGAAATAATAGCAATAGACTCAGGATGATTAAGTTTAAGCCCTCTAGCTTGTCTTCGACGCGCTAAATCCGCAGCTACCACGATAATAAGCTTATCTTTTTCTCTAGAAGTTAAGCGCATGATTTAACAATAACAAATAAGAGTATACCACCTCTTAAATTAATAAAACATCAGGCTAATGAATCGCAATTATGTGATTTATTTTACTAAACTAGAGCAGATAAATGCTAAGCTCGATACTTAACATAACAAACATTAATATTTACCTGCTCTAATTTAATTAATAATTTCAAATTTATATAGTTTTACTGACATCCAGCTACTCAAGTAACAGAATGCCAGTAAAATAACTATATGAATTACAATACCTAAATTAGAATGACATTCCTATACCTAAATTAAGAGTAAGGTAAGTTGAGTCAGCATTACCTGTAGTATCTTCATCCGTATGATAGAAAGAGAGTCCACCATGGAAATCCACACTTTCACTAATAGGAGTACCAAAACCAAGAGTTACTGATGAGAATGCATATCCATCTTCACCATCAACATGAAATTCTGATAAACTACCACCAATATTAGCAGATACTGAGAATACATCTCCCTCATAGAAACTACCAGCTAACACAAGCATAGTACCTTTATTCTGGGTGCCTACAGCTTCAATACGATTATGTATAGTTAGTGTCGGAGAAAACTTAGCATCATAACCAATAGTGAAATCGAGAATACCTTCTACCTCACTAGCATAAATCCACTGTTGAAGAGCAATATCAAATGAGAAGTCACCGGCAGCAAAGTAGTAACCAGCCCAAATATCGACTTCTTGAATATTGTCACCAATTGGAGGATCAGAATCAAGATCACTTATTTCCGCCCAAACACCTGCATAGACACCTGAAGTTTCGCTAAGAGCATAATTAATACCAATTGACGGATTAAAAAATACTTCATCACCTATATCTTCAGTGCCCCAGACATTTAAACCGTAAGACATGAAATGTGAGTTGTAATCCAAGCTAATTGAACCTGAAAAGTCTTCACTACTTGCTTGTGACTGAGCGCCAAGCATAACTAAAGAGCCTAATGACCCTGCCAACCATTTGTTTATATTTTTCATATTTTTGTATTTTATGTAGTTATATATTAGACAAAAACAACCGATAAAATTGTTTTTTGTCATTTTGTATTTTGGCTTATCTTTAAATTAATTTGTTATTATTTTATTTATACTACACAACTTTTTTGTTTTGATTGCTTAGTAAGGTTATAACAAGAAATTAATTTAAATTTAAACCTAACTTCTAATAACGATATGCTATTTGTTTGAAGTTGAAGCATTCTAATGCTGAGCCCAATAAAGGTCAATGATTAATTAAATAAAAAGAATTTATTATTCGTATTCTACTACCGAAATTTAAAGCTCTAATCAGTGAGTGCCTAGTTGCTCCCAACTAGACACTCGGTGCTATGAATTAACTTACTCCGGGCTCACTATAGAGCCTTTTGTAAGTTAAAATTTTATCAATAATTAGTAGAACTAATTATACTATGAAGTAATGTTATTAAACCGGATGCTCAATCACCCATGGTCTTGCTCCCAAGTAAGGCTGTAATTTAGGTTTTTGGTTATGACTTGGGGGCAATAAACTCGGAGCCTCGTGCTCACATTCATGAGTGTTACAAATATGAGGCTCAAACTGACTTTTAATATTGCGCTCTATTGCTGATTTTTTCTTTGGATCAATCTGAACTAAATTAGGAGCCGCAATGTAAGTCCGCATAGATAGCTTATCACATTGAGGGCAAGGTGCTGGATGTGATCGTAACGCTAAAGGGCGCATCAGCTCAAAATTCCCATGAGTTTTACAAGTGTAATCAAAGAGTTGCATAATGATAATTTATTAAAGTATTAAAAACGTTAGAAAGCTACTTGGAATATTAAGTAAAAAGCATGAAATTCAACTCAATACCCCAAGCAACCTATTACTAACTAACCAACTAAGCTTTGGCTAAATCTGTTCCTGGAGTTACCTCTGTCTTAGGACCATCAGCGTTAGGCTTGATGTTAAAGTCAAAAATATCTGTAGGTAAGAATAATGTGGCACAGGCATTAGGAATATCAACGATACCACTGATATGCCCTTCTACAGGAGCTGTTCCAAGGATGGCATAAGCTTGCTCACCTGTATAACCAAATTTCTTCATGTACTCAATCGCGTTCAAGCAGGCTTGACGGTAGGCAACATGTACATCCAAGTAATGTTGCTGCCCATTTTCATCAACTGAAATACCTTCAAAAATAAGGAAGTTACTATATCTAGGCTCTAGTGGGCTAGGCTCAAAAATAGGGTTAACTATAGCGTATTTCTCTACACCACCTTTGATGAGTTTTACTCGTATATCTAAGTACCCTGCCATTTCGATAGCTCCACAGAATGTGATTTCACCATCACCTTGAGAGAAATGGATATCTCCCATAGATAAACCTCCATCTTTTACATATACTGGAAAATAAACCTTTGAGCCTTTGGTGAGGTTTTTGATATCACAATTACCACCATGCTCACGTGGAGGCACAGTACGCGCGGCTTCTTTAGCTGCTTCTGCGGCTTCTGCTGGCTTCATTCTACCCATGTGAGCTGTATCAGCATAAGGAAGTGTGCAAAGTGCCGGCACTCTTTCTGGGTCTGTATCAAAGAGCTCTCTTTCACGTTTATTCCAATTATCGAGTAATTCTTTTGATGGCAAGCAACCAATAAGACCTGGGTGCATAATACCTGCAAACTCTACATTAGGTATGTGACGTGATGAAGTGTAAATACCATGAAAATCCCAACAAGCTTTACGTGCATCAGGGTAATGCTCCGTGAGGAATCCACCACCGTTTTCTTTAGCAAATAAACCTGTGAAACCCCATTGGAAATCATCAAGCACACCTACATCTAAAATTTCTACGACCATGAGGTCACCTGGCTCTGCACCTTTGACCCCAATAGGGCCTGTAAGATAGTGAACTTTAGTTAAGTCTACTTCTTTAATATCAAGAGCAGAATCATCGTTTTTAATTTGACCACCTGTCCAGTCTACGCATTCTACACGAAATGAATCACCTGGCTCTACCATAGCTACCATTGGTAGGTCTGGGTGCCAGCGATTGTGAATTACATCTTGCTCTTCTGGTGGAGTATTGAGGTCTACTTTAATTAGGGTTTTCATAGTCTTTGTTTGGTTTATTATTTTATGGTTTTTAAGAGCTACGCTATAACATAGTTTAACACGAGAGTGGTTAATTTACCTTATAGGGTAGCCATTGTAATTTTCTGGTATTAAACAGAAAGGAAGCTTTTAATTTTCTCAGCATCAACATCAGCTCGCTTACTAGAGTGAACAATGTCCCCACCTTCCATAACGAGAAAGCGGTCACAAGCCTCTAAAGTAAATGAGAGCACTTGCTCTGCTACAATAATTGAAATGCCATGAGAATCTCTGATTTTTTTAAGAGTCCTTGCCATTTCTTTAATAATCGAAGGCTGAATACCTTCCGTTGGTTCATCTAATAGCAAAACTTTAGGTTGAGTTACTAAAGCTCTTGCAATAGCTAGCTGCTGTTGCTGACCGCCTGACAAATTACCACCCATGCGCTTACCCATTTCCTTAAGTACAGGAAAGAGCTCGTAGATATAATCTGGTATTTGTTTAGACTTGGTTGCGTCTAAGCCTACTTTGATATTATCTGTAACAGACAAGGTTGGGTAAATCATTCGACCTTGTGGCACATAGGCTAGTCCTTCACGCACCCTTTTGAAACTAGGTTTTTGTGAGAGTTCTGAACCATTAATTGTGATACTGCTATCTTCACTGCAAGGCAGAATACCAATAATCGATTTAAATAAGGTTGTTTTACCCATTCCGTTACGTCCCATAACAGCCAAGATTTCTCCTTCTGCTAATTCAAAATCAAGGTTGTTAATAACCTTGCTTTCTCCGTAACTTACTTTGAGATTTTTTACATTTAACATAATATGTGTTTTTAAGAATTAAGATTAATGGCCTAAATAGACTTCTTTAACAGTTGGATCGCTTTGAACCTCTTCCATGGTGCCTTCTTTTAAGATTTTCCCTAAATGCAAAACAGTGACTCTATCTGCAATTTTAGCAACAAAATCCATGTCATGTTCAATAATAATGACTGAACGCTCTTTGGCCATTTTTTTGAGAAGAATCGCTGTTTCATCACGCTCTTTGGCTGTCATTCCTGCAACAGGCTCATCAAGCATGACTAACTCAGGATCTTGGACTAAAAGCATGCCTATTTCTAACCATTGCTTCTGACCATGACTCAGTAGTTCTGCCTCCAAATCTAATAAATCAATAAGGAAGATTTCCTCGGCAACCTCTAAAATACGCTTAACGACCTTATCGGTTCTTTTAAAACCTAATGAACCATTAATTGAACGCCCTTGAGGGTAAGAAATTTCCAAATTTTCAAACACAGTTAATTTATCATAAATTGAAGGTGTTTGAAACTTACGACCTATACCTAAGCGTACTATTTCGTGCTCACGCATTTTTGTAATTTCCTTATTGTTATAGCGGATACTCCCAGCGCTAGACTTGGTTTTACCACTAATAAGATCCAAAACAGTGGTCTTACCAGCCCCATTAGGGCCAATAATGACTCTTAGTTCTCCTTTATCGACATAAAGTGTTAAATCATCGACAGCTTTAAAACCATCAAAACTCACAGTTAAGTCTTCTATCGCTAGCAAAAAGTCAGTATTACTTGGCATCGGTTACAGTTGGTTTAAGGTTAGTACTATCATCTGAATCTTCTGTTTTTTTAGAAGAAAACTTACAAATAATTTTATATAGTTGAGGTTTTATGAAATTCTCATAAAGCCCTGCTAAACCTTTAGGTAAGAACAGAACTATAATAATAAAGGTAGCTCCATAAATAAAGGTCCATAAGTTAGGGTAGGCTTCAGAAAAAGTTGTCTTGGCAGCATTAACCGCAAGTGCTCCATAAACTGCACCTAACAAACTCTCTCTACCCCCTACTGCTGTAAAGATAACCATATCAATTGAAGGCTTAATCCCAATTAAATTAGGAGACATAAAGCCCACTTGTAAGGTAAACATAGCTCCACCAATTGAACTAACTACACCAGCTAGGCAAAAGACAAATATCTTAAATGAGGTGATACTATAACCTGAGAATCGAACTCGCATTTCTTTGTCTCTTTGCGCGACTAATACGCGACCTAAACGAGTGGACATGATATATCGACTCAGTAAAATAGTTATTAAGAGCAGAATACAGCAGACAAAGTACAAGGTCGTTTGAGCTTCCTCACTTCTAATATCCCAACCTTTGAGAGTTTTTAAATCAGTAATACCGTTAATTCCACCAAATAAACCCTGATTGCCTACAATAAAGTACCACGCACAAGCTACCATTGACTGAGTTAAAATAGCGAATACTACACCAGTAACTCTACCTTTAAAGTAGAATACACTCATAATATAAGCCAAAATAGCTGGTAGCGTTAGAATCAAGAGTATAGTTAAACTTAAGCTCTTAAATGGATACCACATAGCAGGCAACTCAGTAATCTGATTCCAATCCATAAAATCAGGGATACCAGGAGTAGTTTGAATTGCTGTTGATTCTGGATCTGAGGCTTCTAATTTAAGAAACATGGCCATACAGTAGCCACCTAGACCAAAGAACAAACCTTGCCCCAAGCTAAGAATACCTGCACGCCCCCAACACATCACCAAGCCTAAACTAACGAAAGCGTAGCAGAGATACTTACCTATCATATTAAGGCGAAAGGTGCTAAATATAGTTGGAAATAGTACTAACAAAAGAACCGCTATAATAGCAAAGCCAATCACTCCCTCTTTGTTTTTAAAAAATCTCTCAAAGAGAAACTTTTTTATACTTGAGTCAGAGTATTTTTGTAAATTATTCATCATATTTTTGTAGTTAAATCTAACTTCTTACTTTGCTGTAGAAGATACCTTTGGTGAATTTCATCAGAGTGATGAAGATGATGACATAGAGAATCACTTTAGCTATTGAGCCTGTCATGAAAAACTCTAAAATAGAGGATAGCAATGCAAGGAAACCTGCTGAAACAAACAATCCAGCTAAACTACCTAGACCTCCAACAACAAGCACGAGGAATGAATCAACGATATAATTCTCCCCTGCTGATGGTGATGTCGAAGCCATCGTGGTAAAAAATGCACCTGCAATCCCTGAAATACCGCAGGCAATCGCAAATGAAAACCTATCCGTCATCTTAGTATTTATACCTAAAGCCCCTGTCATCTCTCTATTTTGCGTAGTAGCCTGCATACGTAAACCCATACGAGTCTTCTTGGTGTAGAATATTAGTCCCAGAGTAAGTAATATTGTTAACCCTAAAAGCACCAACCCACTAACAGGAATATCAATAGTGTCTGTTGCTGACCATGAACCTAGTAACCACTCAGGTAAAGTAGCGCTGGTTTCACGAGCACCAATAAAGGTTCTAAACGATTGTTGCATAATAAGGCTTAAGCCCCATGTAGCTAACAACGTATCTAACGGCCTTTTGTATAATCGACTAATTAAAGACCATTCAACCAAGTAGCCAACGCCAAAAGCTATACCAAATGATAGCGGGATAGCTAACACTACGTAATAATTAGTAAGAAACGGCATATGCTCAGTTACCAACTGAGAAAATAAGCACATTGTATACGATCCCAGTACGAGAAACTCTGCGTGAGCCATATTAATGACCCCCATCTGTCCAAAAATTATGTAGAGACCCAAACCCATAAGTGCATAAATGCACATAAGGCTTACTCCACTAAATGATTGCATCACTACAATCGAAATTATTTCTTCTATAGAATATTCCATAATAACGTAGGTATTTTACCTTAGGTGTTGTTAGTCATAAACTACTATGAGATCTCTATATAATTGAGTAGCTGCAGAAGCATTATTTACAGGCAACGCACAGCAAGGCTTTAGCTATATTAGCCTTAGCTTTCGATGTGAGCTTTACTATTTATTAAGCAAGTAAATTTATACTAGCTAATAAAATAACCTTAATAAAAGCTCTATTCTACAGAGATCTTACAATAGTATTTAATGTGGTTGCTACCTACCTGTAGCAAGTAGCAACCCATTATTATAATTATAAAATGTAATTAATATTTATATTAATACAGGCCTATTGATATCCTTCTGGGAATGGATCTGGTTCAATAAGCTCTTCTGAAACAGCCACCACTTCGAACTGACCATCAGCCAACATCTTACCAATTTTGGTGCGACTCCAAAGATGCTGATTAGTGTCATGGACACGTACATAGCCCTCTGGCGCATTTGGAATCTCAATACCACCATGCGCTGCATGAATTTTATCGATATCAAAACTACCTGCTTTTTCAACAGCAGCTTTCCAAATCCAAGGACCAAGATAAGCAGCTTGAGTCACATCACCAATCACTGAATCTTCGCCGTATTCAGCTTTAAAGGCTTTAACGAATTCAATATTATGTTCGTTAGTTAATGACTGATAGTATTTCATACTAGCATAGAAACCTTCAGCATTTTCACCACCAATTCCAAGAAGCTCATCTTCAGTAGTTGAAATAGTGAGCATATCTTGTTTAGCGGATGTAATACCTGCAGCTTTAAGTTGCTTGTACCAAGCTACATTACTACCACCTACAACAGCTGTGAATAGTAAATCAGGCTTTTTAAGCTTAACTTTGTTGATCAAAGAACGGAAGTTAGTGTGACCAAGAGGATAATACTCTTCACCTACTACCTTACACTTTGGATCTTTCTTAGCTAATACACGCTCAATATGGTTACGAGCAATCTTATGAGAAGTTCTTGGCCAAATATAGTCAGAACCAATCAAATAGAATGTACGTGAACCCAGCGTTTCAAAAGCCCAGTCTAAACCCCAAATAATTTGTTGAGTAGCTTCTTGACCTGTATAAACTACATTTTTAGAAGCTTCTAGACCTTCGTAGAAAGTAGGATAATAGAGCATATTATTCTCTTTCTCAAAGATAGGTAGCACAGCTTTACGCGAAGCAGAAGTCCAACAACCAAATACACAAGCCACTTTGTCTTGAATAATTAGTTTTTTAGCTTTTTCTGCGAATGTAGGCCAATCACTAGCTCCATCTTCTTGAACAATTTCAATCTGTCTACCGAGAACCCCACCCATTGCGTTAATTTGCTTGATAGCTAAACGCTCAGCTTCGACTGAACCAGTCTCACTAATGGCCATTGTTCCAGTGACAGAGTGTAATTGTCCTACGATGACTTTATCGTCATATACGGCAAGACCTGTCGTATTAACCTCAGATGTAGGGTATTCAGCGGCTGTAATGTTACCTAGGGCTAGCGCCGATAAAACGCTGCAGTAAGTAACTAACCTCCCCATTCCTGGTTTGTTTGTTAGTTTTTTCATTTGTTTGTTTTTTAGTTTGTTAGAACAAGAAGTAATGTTTTGTTTTTTTGCACTTAATGTTCCGATAGAAATCTAATTATATTTTTCAATTTAGTCAAGTTTTATCAACTGAAAATTAAAAGTCTCACAAAAGTAAAAAAAAAAGCCCTATCTGAATTATACAGACAGGGCTTTTTAAAAGAAAAACTAATTTTTGAGTTAAGCGATCTTAGCAATGCTTAAAGCAGCCTTACTCTTAAGGTTAGCAGCTTTATTCTTGTGGAAAATGTGCTTCTTAGCCGCTGTATCAACAGCTGAAGCAAATAGATTGTAAGCGCTTTGTGCGGCTTCTTTGTCTGAGCTCTCTACTGCTGCTGCAATGTTTTTGCGAAGTGTTGCCACCTTAGTTTTAAGTGGGCGATTTCTAGCAGTTGCAGTTGCAATTTTACGTACTCTTTTTTTAGCTGAAGCTGAATTAGGCATAAATTTAAATTTGTGATTAGGTGGGAGTAATTACCTTAAAAGTGATTAGTTGTCAAACAAAAATCACTTGTAAAATTAAACTATTTATTTAGAAGCTTATTCTCTCCCCTTTACTTATTAGTAAGGAGAGCGCTCGGCAGTAGAAAAAAGAGCTCGTTCGCAATTAATTCTTGTTTCTGCTTTAACTTGTAATACTTCGGGGTTACTAATTTCAAAGCGGTTAATAGCAATTCCCGATTGCGCATACAGACTAGCTTGAGTCACATCAATTTTATAGCGACTCAATACAGCTAATATATCATGCAGAAGACCAAATCTATCTAACGTCTGCACCTCTATAGTAGCTTGTTTAGGATCCTCTAAATTAAACTTTACTCTAGGTTTACGTAATCGATAGCTATCGCCTTGCTCTTGCTTACTTTGGTTAAAGTAGCTTTTCTTTTTCTTGAGGTAGGTGATGGCATTGTAGCTCTCTTGTTTATTAATTTCCGAAAATACGGCTTCTACTTTTTGCTGTTTATTTATATCTATTTGAGGTTTTTTATGAGTATCTCGAACACGAATTAAATCAATCACAACTCCATCTTTTCTGGTGAAAATCGAAGCAGCAAGAATATTAATATCACAACTTGATAAAGCACAAAAAATCTTCTGCAGAAATAATGGTCTATCACGACCAATGACAACCAATTCTGTACATCCCTGTTCAGGAAAATCTAACCATGTAAATTGATAATCCAGACCTTTAGATTGTTCTGCATCTAAAAAATCAAAGACTGCCTTATGGTGATTAGCTATATGTTCAATCTTGCGGTACTTAAAATAACTATCAGGCATAAGATTCATATGTTCTTTAATCGCCTCTTTATCCGCGTGATCGACCAATTCTAGCAACGCTTCTTCTACTAATTGAAAGTGCTTTTCTTGAGCATGACTTATCACCTCATCACCTAGAGCTAATCTGCGTTGCGCTACTCTGTAAAGTCTGAGCAAGCTGCTTTCCTTGTAGCTATCCCAACCGCTCTCATTGGTAGCTTTAGAATCAACATAGGTAAATATTAGTAGAGCATCTAATTTTTCCAAGGTAGGTACACGCTCTAAAAACGCATCAATAACAGTATCGTCTTCCACATCTTTAGTCGTTCCAAACTTCCATAGAGTGAGGTGCTCTTCAATGAGAAATTTAATGAGATTTTTGCGTCCTACAGATAAATCCATCCTAGCGCAGACATCTTCCACCATAATTGTAGATTCCTCTACATGATCAGCTTCGTTCTCAGCTCTGCCGGCATCATGAAAAATTAGAGCAAAATACAAACTAAAAACATCATCAAAGTTAAGCACTAAGCTACGATAAGGCTCAGGAGCGTCGTCTAAAATTAACAAATCATCTAAATTTTCCAAACAACGCAAGGTATGTTCATCAGCTGTATAGCGGTGAAAGAATTCATGCTGAACTAAACAATCTAAAGCTCCAAACTCAGGAATATACTTATCCAAAACCTGTTGTTCATGCATCTGGCGCAAAGTTCCTCCAACATGACCCTTCCCCTCTAAAATTTGCTTAAAAGTCTCTTGGTTTTCCCTATCTAAACGATAAGCGTCATCTATTAAATAACGTCTATTATATAGGGCGTTTTTTAAATTAGAAGATAATCTCACATTCCATTGCATCGCATACAGATAGGCTTTGAGTAATTTTTCAGGTTGCTTAGTAATCGTATGCCCTGGTTTACGGTATAAAGCTCCATCCCAAATTTCAAAACCATCCAATTCAGGCACACCAATCATTTTTTTATACCAACTAAAACGCCTTAATATCTGTAAGTTTTTAGTTTTGAAATCAAGTCTTCTATCCTCCATTAACGATTGATAAACCTTACTTGTTTCTTGATAAATCAAACGAGTATTCAAATAATACTCACGCATAAACTCTTCAATTCCACGAAGTAAATCTTCATTAACATAACCTAAATCCTGCGCCAAAACACCTTGTAAACGCAAGGTCAACTGATCTGTACTACGTCCTTCTTCAAAATGTAAAGCATTACGCACTAACATGATGAAATTATACGCCTCATCTAACATGCGCACCTCTTTAGGTGGTAATAGGCGAGCTTTGGATAGACTTTTCAAGCTATGTTTCTTCTTAGGAAAAGGAGCAATCCACCATAAATTCTGCCAATCACGTAAACCACCTAAACTCTCTTTTACATTAGGTTCTTGCAAATAAATCGTACTTGAGTATTTATTCTCACGCTTGAGGACATCAGCATAACGCTCAGCTAGCAGAGCCTTCTTGTCTGTAATGGCAATTTTAGTTCTAATTTTTTTGAACTTATCAAATAACGATTTACTTCCTTTAATCCTGCGAGCATCTATAAGCGCTGTTCTATTCCATGGGTCTCTGCGAGCCTCAATCAAGCAATCTTGTAAAGAACGAGTGCTCGTACCTAATTTAACTCCTAAATCCCAGCAAAACTGCCAAAACAATCCAATTTCATCACGAACTTCTTTAGGCATTAGCTCACTAGATTTTGGCAACAAAATTAATAAATCCAAATCTGAATAAGGATTCAAAGCTCCTCTACCATAACCACCTAAAGCAACCAATGTCATACTAGAGGCATCCTTGGAACCTCGTTTTGCAAAACTTAATTGATACATCATCGCAAATAATGCATCAAAAAAATCACTCAACGCCTCAGCCAACTCCAAACCACCAGCTGTCTTAGAATAATGCCAGCGCTTAAAATCAGCACGTACATCCACCACCAACTGTTTTAGCAACAATACGTTTAAGGTGTAATCATCTGCGATGAACTGAGCTTCCAAGGCTGTTAATTGCCCACGCCAATCAAACCTAGAGTTAAGAGAATGCATATAAAGCTATTTAGCCATAAAGCTCTTCTAGGTCAAGAGCTGTTAAAAATGAACCGTAATCATTGATATAAATGCTTTGAACCCTCGGCTATTAATCTTGCTAAAATGGTTATTTGGTCTTATTGCTATATTTATTATGTTTGTTGATCATGTAAGACTTTGGATTAAAGCTGGTGACGGTGGTGATGGCTGTGCTAGTTTTCGCCGTGAAAAGTTCGTTCCCCTAGGAGGCCCTGATGGTGGCGATGGTGGCGATGGTGGTAATATTATCCTCGAGGTGAGTCATGATATGGATCACCTGACGAATTTTCATTTTGATCCTAAATTAATTGCTCGCAATGGCGTACCTGGTTCAGGTCGTAAGCGTACAGGAGCACAAGGCAAAGACAGAATAGCCAAAGTTCCTCCAGGAACGCTCATTTATAAAGCCATTGGAGCAGAAACAATGCAAGAAGCTATTGCCATGGAGCGTAGTGAAGAAGGCGTAAATTTAGAACTGATTGCTGATTTAACTAAAGATGGCGAGCAATTTATGCTAGCTAAGGGTGGCAAGGGAGGTATTGGTAATTGGCATTTTCGTAGCTCAACCAATCAGACTCCTCAGGAGTTCACTCTAGGTACTGAAGGTGAATATGGTGTGTATTATTTTGAATTGCGTCAGATTGCTGATGTAGGTTTGGTTGGTTTTCCTAATGCTGGTAAATCAACGCTTATTAGTAAGCTTTCAGCAGCCAAGCCTAAAATTGCGGCTTACCCCTTTACAACGCTCAACCCCGTTATTGGGATTACCAATTTTGAAGGATTCCCTCGTATCACGATTGCTGACATTCCAGGTATCATCGAGGATGCCCACCAAAACCGTGGTTTAGGTCATGAATTCCTGCGCCATGTGACTCGTTGTAAAACCCTTTTATTTGTCATTGATATGGCAGGTTGGGATGGACGTGATCCTATTGAAGATTTAGCTGTATTACGTAAGGAGATCAAAGAGTACGATCCTGAGCTCGCTAAATTTAAATGGTTTGTTGCGGCAAACAAGATGGATGTGGATGATGCCGATGAAAAGCTAGGTTATTTTAAAGCTCGTTACCCTAAGATTCCTATCATTGCTATTTCAGCTAAAGAGGAACAAGGACTCAAAGAGATTATGGAAACGATTCATGATTTCATCCAACAGGCCCAAGCCGAAGAAGACGCTAAAAAAGAAGCTCTTAACGTACAAACCGTTCAAGAAGCTCAGCAAAAAGCTAAAGATATCGAGGATTATTAATTATAAATCTCATGATTGAGTTATACCTAGACTATTCGCCTAGCATCGATTCTTCAGCATTTATTGCTGCTAGTGCCGATGTGATTGGTCGTGTCTCAGTGGGCAAAGAGTCGAGTATTTGGTATGGAGCTGTGGCTCGCGGCGATATTAATGAAATCACAATTGGTGACTACAGTAATATTCAAGACAATGCGGTGTTACATCTTGCTGATAATTACGGTTGTCATATTGGAAACTGGGTAACTGTTGGGCATAGTGCCATTGTCCATGCAGCCACTATTAAAGATGAAGTCCTCATTGGTATGGGCGCTATTATTCTCGATGGTTCTGTCATTGGTGAGCGTAGTATTATTGGTGCTGGGGCATTAGTTACTGGAGGCACTGTTATTCCTCCAGGTTCTCTCGTGCTTGGTAGTCCAGCTAAAGTAGTGAAACAGCTTAGTGAAGAAGAGCAAAATGGCATCAAACCTTGGGCAGAAAAATACGTAAAACAAAGCCGCATTTACATGGAGCGTAAAAATGCTTAAGTAAGAGGCTTGCCTTTGCCCATAATTTTTAGTTAGATTCAGACATGATTTTAAGTGATCAAGGTATTTTAGCAGGTATAGAAAATGGCTCAATTATAATCGAGCCATTTAAGAGAGATTGTTTAGGTAGTAATAGTTATGATGTTCATCTAAGTAGATATCTAGCCACCTACAAAGACGCTATTCTCGATGCTAAAAAGCATAATCAAATCGAACATTTTGAAATTGGTGCAGATGGTTATATCCTTGAGCCTGGTATTACTTACCTAGGCTCAACTCAAGAGTATACTGAGAGTCATGCTCATGTTCCCTTTCTTGAGGGCAAATCCAGTGTGGGTAGGCTTGGTATTGATATTCATGCTACCGCTGGCAAAGGCGATGTAGGGTTTTGCAATTATTGGACATTAGAGATTTCGGTACAACAACGTGTGCGCGTCTACGAAGGTATGCCTATTGGTCAACTTATTTATTTTGCTGTGTCTAGTGATTGCATTACTTCTTACAATAATAAACCTAGTGCTAAATATAACCAAAAAACTCCATTACCCATGGAGTCAATGATGTGGAAAAATAGCTTTTAATAAGTTTAAATCTCGTGTCTCTATTTAAGAAAATTCTAGCTAAAATCGACCCTAAAAAAGGGGTTGATTGGGATGAGGTCGAAGCTCTACTTATTCAATCAGATTTAGGTCCTAAATTAGCTACGCAGCTTATCGATGAGCTACAAAACCTAGGCAAGCAGCTACTCGCTGATGATATACAGCAAGTTCTCAAAAAATACTTAAGTCAAAAAATTAATCCCAGCTTTTCTGTTGATAGTTTATTAAAGGCAGCACAAGACTCTAGCCTACCTATTATCATATTGGTAGTTGGAGTTAATGGTACAGGCAAGACAACCTCTAGTGCTAAGCTCGCCTACCTACTCAAACAACAAGGAAAAACAGTTGCCATGGCTGCAGCTGACACATTTAGAGCCGGAGCTACGCAGCAACTCATTGCTTGGGGGCAACGTTTAGATATTCCAGTGTTTACAGGCGCTCTTAATAGTGACCCTTCTGCGGTGTGTTACCAAGCTCACCAACAAGCTATCACGGCTAACACCAATTTTCTTATTTGTGACACCGCTGGACGCTTACACACTCAGCATAATCTCATGGAAGAGCTTAAAAAAATTAAACGTATTTTAGGTAAGCAAGACAAAAGCTCTCCTCATTTTTGTTATATGGTTGCAGATGCTGGGTCTGGTAATAATGCCGTTAATCAAGCTCGATCATTTAGCGAAGCTATAGATATTGATGGTATTATTTTATCAAAAGCCGACGGCTCAGGTAAAGGTGGTGTAGCTATCAATATTTATCAGCAATTTAACATACCTACTTGTTTTCTTGGTACAGGTGAAGAACCTGATACTTTCATGTGTTTTGACCAAGAGTTCTATCTCAACGGCTTAGTTTAACTCAAGGTGAACTTACTGTTTAGCAGTCGCAAGTTTGTGTATTGAGGTACTGCTTGGTTTGATCTGTAGTTGAGCAGCTAAACATCTTTTCAGCACTACCTGATTCAATGACCTCTCCATTACAAATGAAGACGACATGATCTGCAATGCGCTTAGCTTGCGCTATATTATGAGTCACAAACACCACTGTGCCCTGCTTTTTAAAATCTACTACAAAACGCTCAAGTGCTCCGCTCGAATAAGGATCTAAGGCAGAGGTTGGTTCATCAAGTAATAATAATTGAGGGTTAACTGCCAAGGTTCGAGCCAAACAGAGACGCTGTTGCTGCCCTATCGATAGCTCTAATGCTGATTGATCTAGTCGATCCCTGACTTCTTCATAGAGTGCAACCTGCTTAAGTTTGTCTATGACTAATTTTTCAGCTTGATATGCAGTCATCTTTTCATGATGTTTGGCTCCAAAAAGTATGTTTTTTGTTATACTAAAAGGAAATATACAGGGCTTTTGAAAGACCATCCCTACCTGTTTACGCAATTGCTCTAGAGAATAGTCTTTTGCAAAAATAGACTTATTATCTAGAATTACATCTCCGCTGTACTTATAGTTTTTATTGCTATCTATACGATTTAAAGTACGTAATAAGCTAGACTTACCACTACCAGAAGGCCCTACAATACAGGTAACTTCTCCCTGTTGAAAACTTAAATTTAAATTTTTTAAAATAGTCTGGTTAGCTATTTTTAAACATAGGTTATTAATGGTTATCTTCATGTATTTTGAAAAAATGATTGAATATAGTAGGGCTTATTGAATTCGCAATTGCTGGCGACGCATATAAAAACCAATGCCAGCTAGAATAAAAACTAAACTAATAAGAATCAAGCTTGCTCCCCAGCCATTAGATACAGCCTGAGGATCATTGGCTTGTTGAGCAAGAATAAGAATATGCGTAGCTATTGTCGCTACAGGCTCGCTCCATGAACTAGGTATAGCTCCACCTGCAAATACTGTAGCAACCCACATAATAGGAGCGGTCTCTCCCAGAATACGTGCTAAACCTAGAAAGCTACCACTAACAGCACCCACAAAACTACGTTTGAGTAAAAAGCTTCTTATGAACTGCCCTTTAGTTAGTCCTAACGCTAAGCAAGAATCTCTAATTTCAGGCGAAAGTCGCTGCAAATAGAAATAACTAGAAAAAGTTAAGATCGGCAACATCATAATCGCTAAGATTAATGAGCCTAGCCACCAAGAAACATGAGCACCACAAATATTTATAAAAAACAACAGCGCAAATACACCAAACACAATAGAAGGTATACCATTAAGTATATGTAGCATCATATCACTCCAGTATTGCCATTTCTTATTTGTTAAGTACTCGCTCTTGTAAAGCGCTGCAGCTATAGCTACAGGAAAGCTTAGCAAAAACGCGACAATTACAATCAATAAACTACCTACTATTTGATATAGTATTCCTCCCGATTGACCAAAATTAGTACTAGGCTGACTAATAAAGTTCCAATTAATAGCTCCTATACCTTTCCCTACCAAGATAACTATCACACCTAGCACTAACGTCAGGCTAATCACCAGAGCTAACCAGCAAAAAAAACAGATCAGGTAATGATTGATTTTCTTCATCTTACTAATTCTCGCTTCTTTAATACAAAACTAAATATAATAGTAGGTATGAGTAATATTAGTGCCATAGCAATCATGACGCTAAACTCTATCGAATGAAAAGAGTAATTGCCTAAATCTCGACCTAACTTACTAGTAACTGTTTGACCTGCAGATAAAGGTAACCAGAAATTAGGGAATTTATCTACACAACCTATCACTAACATAATCGCCATAGTTTCGCCCAAAGCCTTACTCATAGCTAACAAAATGATATTAAAACAAGGGTATTTAGAAATAGGTAAAATTAAGGCAAGAATTATTTGTGATTTATTAAGCCCTAGGCTACTCGAGTTGTCTCTAAATTCATGAGGGATTTGAGAAAACACATCTTCAAATAAGCTAATCATCATAGGTAAAATCATCAGAGCTAATAAAAGGCCTCCAGCAAATAGAGTACGACCTGTACTAATATCGAAAACTTGTTCTAACCATGGACATAGAATTACGATGCCTAATAAACCATAAATAATAGATGGAACTCCAGCTAGGATTTCAAGTATGGATTTAATAGTTAACTGTAAAGACTTGGGCACAAATTCTGTGAGTGCTAAAGCGCTCAACAAAGAGAGAGGAACAGCTATGGCTAAGGCTAAGATAACGACTACAGCAGATCCGTAGAGCATCGCTAGGATACCATATTCTTGACCTGCAGGGAACCAGCTAGTGGATAACAAGCCTAACCCTACCTCTAAGAAAGCACGCTTACTTTGTATAAGTAATACAAAAAAAATGAGAACAGGCAGTGCTATTATGACAAAAAAGCTTAGCGCTAATGTGTGTTGCAGTCCTAGCTCTTTGTTATATTTAAGCATCGACGGGTATATATTTAAGTTCTCTAACAATGGCTTGCCCTGCTTCACTTAATAAATAATTAAGAAAGCTTTCTACATCAGGATTGAGAGGTTTATTGACATCTATGAGTAAACCTAGTGAGCGGACAATTGGATATTTTCCTAGCTTAATCGTAGTTAAATTAGCCTGTATGCTCTGACCTTGTATATTTTTGATAGCGAGAGCTTTAACCTCTGGGCTTAACCAAGCAAATGATAACATCCCTATAGCCTGCTGGCTTTGAGCGATGGCTGTTTGTACTTCGTTATTATGCCCAAGAACTAAGTCTACTCCAATTGCTCTAGCGTTTTTATTACCTAATATAGCTTTCATAAATACCTGACGAGTCCCTCTTGAGGCTTCCTTGTCGATGACTAATATCTCATTAGGCTTTAAACCTAAATCTTGCCAATTTTTTATTTTTCCTCTGTAAATATCTCCTATGGTATTTAGATCTAATTCGATTAATCCTTGTTCATAGATCTCATTTGAGACGACTGGAACCACAGCATCTTTACCAACTATAATAGTTTTAAAATCCGTTTTGGGAAATGCCTGGATTTCATCTACGCTAATATCACGCGATATCATGCCTATATCAATTTTATCTAATCCAATTTGATTGACCCCTATTCCTGAACCTCCTGTATTGATTTGGATGCGGATATGCGGGTGCAATTTACTATAAGCTGCTGCTGCTTTTTCTATCACTGGCAATACAGTGCTTGATCCTGCTATACGAATAACTGCTTCAGGTGATTGGCAACTACAAAAAAGACCAAAAGTAATTAATAAGTATAAGCGCAAAAAAAACATGATTATTACTACAAAATAAATAAGACTAAATTAACCTAAACACAAGTTATTAAAATTTATTAGCTCTATATTAAGAGCCTCTTAAATTAGATGAGTTTTTTCTTTTATTTTTATAAAATACCTATAGATTCATATAAACCTATTTTTTTCTATATTTATGCTATCTCCTCAATACTTCAAGCGCGGCTTTTCGCTGATTGAAATTTTAGTCGTTTTAGCTATTGCCGCTCTTATCATGAGCCTCAGTGTAGGATCTTTAAAAAAATTAAAAAATCAAAACTCATCTATTGCTTCAGCGCAACAGATTCGCAACAACTTAAATTTAGCTCAATCTTACGCTACTCTTAAGCAAAATGAATATTGGGTTTATTTAGGTCCTGTTAAAGGAGAAAGACAAATTTTAGCCTTGGGAATGTGGGAAAAAATATTCAAAAACAATACAACCATTTTTAAACGTATTAAAAAGCCAAGCCTATTTAAAAAAGTTAAAATAGGTGATATAGAAACTACTCAAATCATTCGTCCTCAAAGCGCCAAGCTTAACAATGGTGCTTGGTTCGTATTTTTACCTAATGGTAGTTTACGCGTTTTAGAAGATAATGCTGCATTTCTACCTAAAAAACCTAGCCTTAATTACGACCAAGCAGATGTTGAAGCAGCTTTTTATAATAAAATAGAGTTCCTCATTGTACCTGATAAGCCTACCGTAAAATTGTTTGAGCAAGCTGTACTGCAAAGCTCTGGGGTAACAGGAACTACTCAAATTTATCTTGGCCAAAATGACCAGGATACAACTATTAGCAAAGATGTTGACTCATAATCACTTAAAATCTGGTTTTTCACTCTTAGAGGTTATGTTCGCTTTGACGATCATGATTATAGGTTTATCAAGCTTATTTGTATTGCTACCAAAAACTCTAGAAGGTGCGACTAGTAGCAGAACTCAGGAACAAGCATTAGAAATACATGAAACTATCAATCAAGACATTATGTTTTACTTGAGAACTGCATCATCCCAACGTGAAAAAGATGGTATTGATGAAGCAATTGTGAGTAATTTAGATAATGATTTAAATTTGACTTTTATTTATAATATTCAAATGCCAAGTGATAACTTTAATGCTAATGAACCTGTAACTGTTAATACTTATTTTGATATTAAAGGCAACCAATTAGAGGGCAAAAGCAAGAAGTCTTACTACAAAAGCTCTGCTTCTATCACTGAAGAAATACTCGACAATAATTTAGGTAAAAAAGTTCGTATTATTTCAATAGAAACGGTTTGGCCATATATCGCAGCTACAGGATCTAGTACGTATCAATTAAAATCAATCAAGACTCTTAGCTTATAATCTATGAAAATTTCTACGCAAAAACATGGTTTTACATTAATAGAGGTTATCATCTCTATTACTATTATTTCCATCATGCTAGTTATTGCAGTGGATGTTATTAAATCTTCTAATAAAATTCTTAAAAAAAGTGAAAAATATTTAGAATTAACTGAAGAAATTTTATTAGTAAAAAATCAATTTAACTTTGATTTTGAATATCTACAAAGAACACCTTACTTGCCTTTTGAAATCATAAAGCAAGCTGGAAATGATATGTTTGTTTTCTCAATAGCCAAAGAAGGTCTATACCAAGAGGAAGCCAGCCCTAGACCTTTATCTGTAGTTGCTTATTCTATAAATAGTGATGATAGTGAAAGAACTCAAGGCTTTAACCGAGCTCAACGTGGTTTTGCCTTTGGCGTCTCGCAAGCTACACCAACTCCAAAGGGATACCCTCTCCCTAATATTTTAGAAAACAAATGGATTGACGAGCATCCATTTGATTTTGATGAGTGGGAACTTATCTCACCTAGAGTTCTGCGTCTTGAAATTTCTATATTACTTAATGATGGAAGAATTATTAATAGTGAGACTATTAATATCGAAGACTATCCTAAAATAACCTTACTTATGTTTAGTTGCGTTGCTGTAGATAATAAGTTACTTAAGCAAAGTCGAGCTACCCTTGTAGAAGACCTTATTAATTATTTCCCTGATTCTTCTGATGACAGTTTTCCCATTAAAGATTGGCAAACAGCTAAAGAAAGTTTGCCAGATAATGTGAAATATCACCTAAAGATATTTTATAAAGCTTTACTCATTTCTGAAAATTCAGAAACACTTCTTGATACTTTAAATTTATAAAGAGTGTGAGAAAGTGCCTTACTAGCAAAAAAATTAATTGCTCATGAGGCTTTCTATATCTTCAATCTCTATAGGGATATCAGCCATCAAATCTTTACAGCCTTGAGGCGTAATTAATACATTCGTCTCTAGTCTGATTCCTATTGACTCTCTAGCTATGTAAATACCTGGCTCAACAGTCAACACCATTCCCTCTTGTAATGGTTGATTTATATCGTTTACATCGTGTACATCCAATCCTAAATGATGAGATACACCATGCATAAAATACTCTTTTGTTTTAGTGATTCTTGCTGTCTCGTCTGTATATTCCTCAGCCGTCATAAGACCTAAATCCAATAATTTCTGCGCCGTATACTCAATATTTTGTGCTTGGTACTCTGCTAACAAAACTCCAGGCTTTAGAATTGATTTGGCATAATTTTGAACATCTAGTACAGCTTGATAAACTTCTTTTTGACGAGCTGTAAATAATCCAGATACAGGAACTACTCGAGTCATATCTGAATTCCAGTTAGCCCATTCACAACCAATATCAAGTAATAGCAAGTCTCCGTCTTGGCAAACTTGATGATTAGATACATAATGTAGTGTACAGGCGCTCAGCCCACTAGCTACAATTGGAGTAAAAGCCCAGCGTCTACTCCGTTTATTTTGCATTTGATGCAATAGATATGATTCTATCTCCCATTCACCTACATTAGGCTTTATCATAGTCAAACTCTCTTTAAATGCTTTACCTGTAATACTAATAGCGTTTTGTATAGCCGCTATTTCTTGTGGTTGCTTCACCATACGCAACGGTATAAGTAACTTGGATAAATCTAAAAAATCGCTATACCCTTGTTTTTCTAATAGTTTTCTATAGCGCTGATTGCGTGTTTCAACTGAATTGACTGATCTTGCATGCTCTTCGTAATCAACCCATATAGAATCTAATTGAGATATACTTTGTATAACTAACGCTTCATATTCATCTAATGTGGTTACTTTATCTGATTTCTCATGCAAACCTGACAATTGCCTCGCTTGTTCTAAGTCTAATTTACTCCCTTCCCAAAGAAGCATAGTAGGGTTGGATTTCTCTATAAATAAAATACTTTTTTGCTCATTATTAGCCTTAATTAATATAAGCGCTGATTTAGGAGCATCAATTCCTGTTAAATAGTAAAAATTACTCTGTTGAATAAAACCAAGTTCGCCATCAGCATTGCTAGGCATGGTGTCATTGGCATGTAATATAACTAAACTATTGTCAGGTAGCTCCTCAAATAAGCGCTGCCTATTGTTTTTAAATAATTCAGGATTAACTGGCTCGTAACGCAAATAATTTTCTAGCATAGCTTATAGGGAAATTAAGTTAAGCTAGTCCGAGCTTTAACTATATGAATTTTCTACTTTTTGAGCTACATCTTTATAGTTGTAATCTACCTCATAAATCTGCTTGAAACTAGCCAACGCTTCTTGTGTTAAACCGCTTTTTTCTTGAATAAGGCCCAATCGGTATAAAACGTCTTTTTTAGTTTCATCCATGGAAATCAAGCCTTCATTAGCTTTTTTAAGCTGATCTGCAGCCATATCCAACATACCTTTAGACTCAAATATTAAGCCTTTTAGTAATAACGCTCTCATTTTAATATTAGGATTATTCTCTGCTCTTTGTAAATGAGGCATAGCTTCATCAAAATAATTCAAGTTAAATAGTACTTGAGCTAATTTTAAACGTAATACTAAGTCGGTAGGGTTTTTCTCTACGAGGCTTTTTAAATCAACTAGTTCAATCTGATTTTTTTCAGAAATAAGAACATCTAACTGCTCTTGTAGAGCTGCCTTGTCGCTCTCTTCTGCATTAGCCAAAGCTTTTTGATATTCTTCGACTTGGGCTTCTAGGCGTTTTGAGCGAGTTTCAATGTAAAGCTTTTCTAAAGAAGTATCATTTTGACTTAGGTGAAAAGCCCAATGATAAAAGCTCTCAGCTTGAACCCAATCCTCAAGTTGGCTATACATATCAGCCAAATCTTTACTTACTTTTAAATTTTGATTGTCTTGAGCATACACCTCTAACAAACTTGCAATTCTAGCGTGCATCTGCTCTTGAGTCATAGCTAGGCGATTTGCTGCTTGATCTTCTCGGTACTCGGCTTCATTTTTCATGCCAGATTTTGATGCGTTACCTTTTTGCATCGTAGCTTGAGCAGATAGATCCTTTGCTAACTGAGCTGAAGTAACATCTGAAGGGTCTTGTGCTGAAATTTCTGAATAAACAGCACTCGCCTCTTTTAAATCACCTAAAGACTGATAGTAGGAAGCTAAATCTTTCAACAATGCTGTTTGTGATTTATCAATTTTTCTAACTGTTTCTAATGCAAAAATTGCTGTCTTCAAGAAACCATTAGCAAGAGCTGCCTCATGTAATTGCATGGCTAGTTCTACACTCTGAGGGTGTTTTTCAAACCCGTCTTCAATAAGTTCAAATAATTTATTTATATCCTTTTTAATCAGACTTTGAAATTTACCTTTAGATAATCCACCTTTCTTTGCATCGCCTAAACCTTGAACCAACTCACAACGCCTTAACAACTCTCTCGCAGGCAAAAAACCTTGGTGTTGCTGTAACACACCCCTGCTTAATTTAACTCCAAACTCATAATTTTTAGAATGTGCCACTTCTTGAGCTTTTTGCCAAAGACTGGCTGCATCAGGATTAAGTTGAGATTCATCATGAAATTCTAAATTTGTGTTCATATAATGTTAGTTGTATTGATTTAAATAGTAAGATACAGGATCTTTTTTATAGAGATTTAAAGACTTATTGAAAGCTTTTTTTTCCTCAGCATCCACAAAATCATTTTTTATGGCTTCTTTAGTTATGAATTCAATCATTAATTGAGATTTTAAATTTGTTTGTGCTAACTTTTGCTTAAACTCATCATAAAGTTTAATAAGTTGATCTCTACGTTCATCTTCAGTTGCATTCTTATTTTTTTCTATTTCAGTATCAACCTTTTTTTGCTGATCTTTACCAAGGCCTAATTTATTTAAATTCTGAGCCTCAGCAGTCTCTTGTCCTTTTATGCCTGGGCTTTTAAACCATTTTTGTACTAATAAATTTTTAAAATCTCCAATCAATGGGTAGTAATAAGGGTTGATAATAGGCATTAAGGTGCTTATTTCTTTTTTTAAATAACTGATAACCTTAAAGTCCTTATCTGTCATTGGCTCCCCTATTTCGAGCCATAAGGAAGCGCTGTTTTCCCATAGTTTTTCAAACTCTTGCTTGCTTTGACTAAGTGTTAATTTATCGTAAGGTTGCCTTTTTAACAAATTCAATAAGCTAAACTCTAACCATTGAGATTCTGTATCCATCCATTTTTGCGAGTTTGGTAATTGATTTTTAAAATAATTCTTCCAATCGCCTCTAAATTTTATAATTTCATTCCAATTAGGGTGCTTGCCAGTTTTGAATAACCAAGCTTTCCATGTCCCTATAAAACTTAACGAAGTTAAGGTAAACGCTCTTGTATTAGAACCGTTATACTGATCACTAAAGTCTAGTTTCAACTCCTGTAATTTAGTTTGTTTTTGCTGAAACCTATAGTGATTCATCGCTGAAGCCTTAGTATCTAGATGGTTGATGCTTTTTAAACTTAATAGGCCTGTAATTATAATATCTGGAATGCCTAGTTCATGGTTTACATCTTTGCCCCATAAGGTCTTATCATTATTCTCATTAGTTAAAGCTTCAGAAAATAAATAGGCCCTAACTAGTGTTTTTTCTACTTCTAAACTCAAACTTAATTGATTATCAACTACGGGAATATCAAATATTTTGACTATAAAAATACCTTCGATTTCCATAATATTGATATATGGAATCACAGGTTTGGAATTTGATGTTTTTTCTTTAAATTCAAAGACTAACTGCTTAAGTCTTGCTTCATTTTTTTTAACTAAATGATGCGTGACAAAAAAGCGGTCTAATTCTACAAAATACTCATTGATTTTAGTTTCAGGCTTAATATCAAGAGAAGCTCTTAATACTGAGCTTAGTAGCAAGTGTGCAAAACACACGCAGACAATAAAAAATCTCCGTGTCACAAGCAAAATAATTAATTTAAATACAACTTCTAAAAAAATAAGATTAAATTTGACGTCTTATTTTTTTCAAGGTTCTTTCTGCACCTCTTTGTGTTTGTGGCCCTTTATATGCTGTGGCGATAAATTGACTTAGCTTTGGAACAGACGAAACTAGTCCTAAACCCGCAAAACTCCATATCAACGCCTTACGCGTTTTAGAGCTTAAAATTCCAGATAAAAAAATTCCAGCCCCTAAACCCAACAATCCAGCTGAGACGATATCGCTCTTTTCTACAACTGCCTGTATATCAACTTTCTTAGAGTAATTTGAATCCATAATCGAGCACTATTCTACCTGAAATCATCCATCAGTCAATGTATAAAAGAGGGCTTTACACATCAAATGCTTAAATGTCTTGATATTTATTAAAAACATTATAGAATCTTCGCCCTCATATCTTTATTATGCTTATATAAAATAAGCTGATTTAGCTAAACCCCATTTGAAATACCATGAACAGTTTACTTGTTGAAGAAGCCTCTACTATTGTCACTGAACCCAACCTTTTAATCACTCTTGTGTCTCAAAGAGTTAAAGAGCTAGCGCAGGGAGCCTCACCTTTAGTTCAAACTCTACCTAGCATGACTACTGCTGACATTGCTCTTACAGAAGTTATTCAAGGTAAAATTCGCATTCTAGCTGAAGACATGGCTTGAATTTATTCAAGCTTAAGTAGCTTTATTTTGCGTTAAGGCTGTCAAACCTTAAGCTTGAACTTATGGAAAAAACATCACTCATTGTCAGCAATAAAGTAGCTAGACGGGATTTCCATATTTCTGATACCTACGAAGCCGGGTTAGTGCTCAAAGGCACTGAAATCAAATCTATTCGTTCTGGTCACGTAGATATTAAAAATTCTTTTGTTCGCATAGAAAAAGGAGAAGCATTTCTCTATGGTTGCGACATTAAACCTTGGCAGACTGCTGGAGATTGGATACAACACGAAAGCAAAAGACCAAGAAAAATACTACTACATAAAAAAGAGCTGTTAAAAATATCTCAATTAGTAGATCAAAAAGGCTTCACTATTCCTTGCCTAAAACTTTACTGGAAAGGCTCTAAAGTAAAAGCTGAAATTGGAACAGGCAAAGGGAAAGACCATGCTGACAAAAGGCACGACTTAAAAGCTAAAACACAGAAGCGTGAAATCGCCAAAGAAATGGCTCGCTTTAACCGCAACTCTTAATTATTGTTTAGCCAATAAAACACTAAGTATTTCATGATTAACTCTCTCTTTACTCTCAAAAAAAAAGGTAATGTACAGATTATACTTATTATTGTAGTTGCTCTGATTATTGTAGCTGCTGTAATAGCTCTAATTATAGCTAGTAAAAAAAGTAAGCAACTTACAGCTGTAAATCCGGAAACCGAAAGCGCTGCAATTCAGATAGAACCCAAGCAACAAATAGTACCAGAGGTTAAATTAGTTGATAGCATTAAAGCTACAAAAGGTTATGCAAATCCTGAACTAGGCATGCAGAGCTTAGCTCAACTCATTAAAAATTCAGGCTTAACAGGCTTATTAGATTCCTTAGCCAAAAATAGCTTTAATCAATCAGAAATAAAATTATTAGCTCAATACAATGAAAAGTCACCGCTAATTACAGATGCTATAAATCTAGTTTCTAAATCAGATAACCAACAAACTTGGTCCATGAGCTTTAAAGGTATTAAAAATCTAAATTTAGAAATTAGTTACAAAAAAGACAAAGACATGTGGGTTATTGATTCTGCTAAACTTATTCAAAAAGAAATTAATTATCAAAGCCCTGAGTCCATTGCTCAAGGTTTTCTTGCAGCTTTACAAGCACTTGATTTTAGCAAGGCTCTTTCTTATGTAGATTTAACTAGAGTTCCTGCTGAAAAAATAGCAGCACTCTGCATACTGCTTGAAGAAACCTCGCTAAACTACAGCTCAGAAAAACCCATTAAGAGAATACTTCATAAGGAAAACCTTATTACTTATCTTGCTTATTTAATCAGTAAAGATAAGCTAGAAGAGGGTAAGTTTGCTCTGACGCTGACTTCTAAAGAAGAACACTCTGCAAAAAAATGGAGGGTTTCAGAAATCAATTTAGACAGTTTTTTAGAGCGCTACGCTAATTTATTTGGCGATGGAGATATCTATTACACACCTCTTATCAAAAACCCTAAAGGTGGCGATAGTCTAGCTTTGTATTTTGAATTTAATGAAGCTACTTTATCTAAGCGTACTCAGCGACAATTAGATATAGTTATTGCCCTTCTCAAAAATAATCCAAATAAGCATCTATCTATCTCTGGGCATGCTGACTCAATTGCTTCTACTAATTATAACGACCAGCTATCTAAAGACAGAAGTTTAGCTGTAAAAAACTATTTTCTACAAAATGGAGTTAAAGAAAATGAAATTAGCTACAACTATTTTGGAGAGCTTCAACCTGTCAGACCTAATCAAAAAGCTGACGGTAGCGATAATCCAATAGGCAGAAGAGCTAACAGAAGAGCCGAAATTTATCTAAATTTCTAATTATAAAGCTAATAATTCATGGCGATTCGTAAAATAACGTTAGGCTTATTAAGCTTATCTATAATTACTATTTCATGGCTAGTAGCTAAAAACACTTTACCAGAAATTAACGTTGCCATTAAAGCGCCTCTAATCAAAATCAATCCTTGGTTAATAGGCTCTCTAACTCATACTACAGGTATCTATTTAGAAAAAACTGAATTAATTTTAAATACTTTTAAAAGTAGTGACTCAGAAATGCTCTCAATAAGAGCTTTAGATACAGGTATTATTTGTAAAATAACACGAGAGCCAAACACTCAATTATCAACAGTTTATATTTTGCATAAAAACCAAGATAATCAATACTACTGCAGTATTTATTCTAATATAAAAACCCTATCGACAAGCTTAAATAAACTAGTCACTGCAGGTAGCAAAATTGGAGTAGTCTCATTTCAAAACCAATGGCAAGCTCAACTTGTAAATCTACAATCTCGAAAGATCTCTAATATCTCAAACAAGATTCAGCCACGCTTAATTTATGAAAATAATACCAAGGCTAACCTTTCTTTAAACGATGCTCTTAATCGACTTCAAAACAGGGTACAGGTTCAACGATTTAATCAATTACCCAATTTAAAAATAATGAGACCATGAGTCAATCACCCATTACCTCTTTATTATCATCTAGACCACAACGAGCTAAAGTTGTAGGCGTAGGCGTTCATGCCCTAGAACTTAAACAGGCACACCAGCTCATTGAAGATGCCTGCAAAACACCAAAATTTCTGGGGTTTGTTTGCGCCACAAGCGCACACGGCATCATAGAAGCTCAGCAAAGCTCAGCCTTACAGCAGGTCTATAAGGATGCTTTTCTCGTAACTCCTGATGGATTACCATTAGTATGGGTGGGTAAAAGCCAAGGACTAAATAAAATGTCTAGAATCTATGGTCCTGACCTCATGCTTGCCACCCTCGAGTCGAGCAAACGCCTCCCATTAAGACATTTTCTTTGGGGTGCCAATGAAGGCGTGGCAGAAAAATTACAAAAAAAACTAGAACAAAATCACCCCTACCTAAATTTTGTCGGGGCTGTAACACCTCCATTTAGAGCCCTAACTACCAAAGAAGAGCTCGAACTTGTCGAGCAAATTAAAAAATCTAAACCTCATTGTTTTTGGGTAGGTATTAGCACACCTAAACAAGACTTATTTATGCATCAGTTTTTGCAAAAATATCAAAAAGAATTAGAGTTTAATGATCATGGATTTGTTATGTTTGGAGTCGGTGCTGCTTTTGATTTTCACCTTGGCCACCTAAAACAGGCTCCTGAATTTATGCAAAAAATTGGCTTAGAATGGCTATTTAGAATGTTAATGGAGCCTAAAAGACTCTTTAAACGTTACCTAGTTATCGTTCCTCAGTTTATTTGGGGAAGCATCAAACAAATTATTCTTGGACAAAACCAGCCACTAGATTAGATTTATTTTATTCAAAAATCATGTTAATTACACCTACTTTTTCAAATATAGAAAAACCTACAGCTTTAGTGACAGGAGGAGCAGGATTCGTTCCATCACACCTAATCGACCTACTCATCAAACAAGATATTAATGTTATTGCATTGGATAACTTTATCACTGGCAGCCCCAATAATATTAAACATCTCGATGGACATTCCAATTTTTATTTTGTGAAACATGATATTTCAACACCCTACCAAGTTGAAGGGAAGGTGGACTATATTTTTCACCTAGCTTCTCCAGCAAGTCCTATTGACTATCAAAAACGCCCTATTGAGACTATTAAGTCAGGATCTTTTGGTACTCATTACGCATTAGATTTAGCTGTTGAAAAAAAGGCTAGATTCTTATTTTCTTCAACTTCAGAAGTCTATGGAGACCCTCTTGTGCACCCTCAACCTGAATCTTACTGGGGCAACGTCAATCCTATTGGACTGCGTAGTTGTTATGATGAAAGTAAGCGTTATGGGGAAGCCGCTATTATGGCCTACCACAGAGCATTAGGCGTTGATACACGTATTATACGTATCTTTAACACTTATGGCCCTAGAATGCGCCTTGATGATGGACGTGTAGTACCTGCATTTATTTCTCAAGCACTAAAAAACGAGCCCTTAAGCCTCTTTGGTGATGGTAGTCAAACACGTAGTTTTTGTTATGTTTCAGACCTTGTGCGTGGCATGTGGCTTTTAATGCAAAGCGATTGCATAGATCCTGTAAATATTGGCTCATCTGAAGAAATGACGATTAAAAATTTTGGAGAAAAAATTAGTGCTGCTCTTGGTATTGATTTTAACCCCGCATACCACCCTCTTCCTGCAGACGATCCAAAAATCAGGCAAGCAGACAACAGAAAAGCAAAACAATTACTTAATTGGCAACAAGAAGTTAGTTTTGATGATGGAATCCAAGAAACTATTGCTTACTTTAAAACTGTTATTTAACCCATTCTTGCAACTATGTCACAATCAAATAATATTTACCCTGAATATGATAAATTCCTCTCACGTAAGGATAAAGAAGCTCAGCTCAAACAAAAGGGGCATGTATTCTGGATGTACGGCCTCTCAGGTTCAGGAAAGTCAACCATCGCCCGCTCACTAGAAAAAGAGTTACAAAAGCGAGGCAATATTTGCCTTATTCTTGATGGAGATCAGTTACGTAGTGGTCTTAATGCTGATTTAGGTTTTGATGATTCAAGTCGTGCAGAAAATATAAGACGCACAGCAGAAATAGCTAAAATTCTATCTAACCAAGGTTTTATTGTAATTGTATCCGTAATCACACCACAACGTAAATTCAGAGATGCAGCTCGTACTATTATAGGCCCTGACTTTTCTGAGGTTTATGTCAAAGCTAGCTTTGAGACTTGCCAACAACGAGACCCAAAAGGGCTATATAAGAAAGTAGCTGCTGGACAAGTTCCTAATTTTACAGGTAAACAAAGCTCATTTGAAGAACCTGAAAAAGCCCAACTCATTATCGATACCGAAAATCTCAGTCCAGCTGAATCAGTTCAATCTTGCCTTAATTACCTCGCTCCTTATACTAATATTTAAATTTACACGCTAAACATTACCATATTAGTAATGTTAGTAATATTTAATTTCTTGACAATCACCACCTAACTACGCTATCCCTCTTCTTATGTCTAATTATCAATTAAGTCATCTTGACCAACTTGAAGCCGAAGCTATTTTTATTTTACGTGAAACAGCTGCTCAATTTGAGAACCCTGCCCTTCTTTTTTCTGGTGGTAAAGATTCAATTGTCATGGCTTATCTAGCCAAAAAAGCTTTTTACCCTGCACGCATTCCATTCCCTCTTGTCCATGTAGATACAGGTCACAACTTTGTTGAAACAATGGAATTTAGAGATAAGTTTGTAGCAGACATGAACGCTAAACTCATCGTTGGCTCAGTACAGAAATCTATAGACGAAGGAAAAGTACAAGAAGAAACAGGTGCGAATGCCTCACGTAATAAATTACAAACAGTTACCCTTCTAGACACCATTGAAGAGCATCAATATGACGCCTGCCTTGGTGGCGGACGTCGTGACGAAGAAAAAGCCCGAGCTAAAGAGCGTTTTTTCTCACATCGTGATGATTTTGGTCAGTGGGACCCTAAAAAACAACGCCCTGAACTCTGGAATTTATTCAACGGTAAAAAGCATCAAGGCGAAAATTTTCGTGTATTCCCTCTCTCTAATTTCACTGAAATGGATATATGGATGTATATCCAACGTGAAAACATTGAATTACCTATGTTATACTTTGCTCATGAACGTGATGTTATTGAGCGTAATGGCATTACCCTTGCTGTATCAGAATTTGTACAACCAAGAGAAGGAGAAACTGTAGAACATAAACGCATTCGTTTTAGAACTATGGGAGACGCAACTATTACAGGCGCTATTGAGTCAGATGCAGATGATTTAGATAAAATCATTGAAGAAGTGGCCGCAGCAAGACAGACCGAACGAGGCAATCGTTCAGACGACAAACGCTCAGAAACAGCTATGGAAGACCGCAAGAAAGAAGGTTACTTTTAGGCCTTTGCAGCTATTCTTTTTTTACACTATTTATATTTACCCCAAGCACAGCTTACTTACCCTCTAATCTCATGGATTTATTACGTTTTACAACCGCAGGTTCAGTCGACGACGGCAAATCAACACTTATTGGCCGTCTTCTCTATGACTCAAAAAGCATTTTCGAAGACCAACTTGAAGCTATGGAAACTAGTTCGGCAAAAAAAGGTGATGAAAATATCAACCTAGCCTTGCTAACTGATGGCCTTAAAGCCGAACGCGAACAAGGCATCACAATTGATGTTGCTTACCGTTATTTTGCTACACCTAAGCGTAAATTTATCATCGCAGATACGCCAGGTCATATACAATACACACGCAATATGGTTACTGGAGCTTCTACAGCTAACCTCGCCATCATTCTTGTCGATGCTAGACACGGTGTGATTGAACAAACTAAGCGTCATTCATTCATTGCTGACTTACTGCGTATTCAGCATGTAGTAGTAGCTGTTAATAAAATGGACCTCGTGGATTACAGCGAAGAGACCTATAACTCTATCGTTCAAAACTATAAAGAATTTAGCTCACGCTTAAGTAACCTCGTTGATATTACCTTTATCCCTATTTCAGCACTCAACGGTGATAACGTTGTTGATAAATCTGAAAACATGGACTGGTACGGAGGCTCATCTTTGCTCTATCATTTAGAAAATGTTCATGTAAATAGCGAGGAAAACCATGTAGATGCTAGATTTCCCGTTCAATGGGTTACTCGCCCACAATCTGAAAAGTGGCATGATTTTCGTGGCTATTCAGGTCGTGTTGCAGGTGGGGTTTTCAAACCTGGAGACACTGTTATTGCTTATCCATCTGGCTTTAAGACAACCATTGATAAAATTTACAATGCCACAGATGAATTAGAGAAAGCATTCTCTCCTCAGTCTATAACCATGACCCTCAAGGACGAAATTGATATTTCTCGTGGAGACATGATTGTCAAAGAAAACTCTCTTCCACGCATAGAACAGAATTTAGAAGCCATGGTTTGTTGGTTCTCAGATAGACCGACACAACCAAGAACTAAGCTCATTCTACGTCACACAACTCAAGAAGTACAGGCTCTCATTACCGACTTTAAATACCAAGTTGATGTCAACACACTACACAAAATTGAAAACATTGACGGATTAGAAATGAATCAAATTGCTCGTATATCACTACGTACATCTAAACCACTCTTTTACGATAGTTACAGAAAAAACAGAACTACAGGTTCATTTGTACTTATCGATCCTAATACTAATGAGACTGTTGCAGCAGGCATGTTAAAGTAAACGGGTGTCAAAGGTAGAATTACTATAGGCTCACCTACAGCGTTACTTAAGAGCATGGCAGTAGGTTTCTACAGCCAACCCTTAAATGCCTTGTATCTGAACTTATATTAATCCTTACAAGGTGGATTAATGTAAGTTAATTCAAAAAAACCTCAGAGATGATTCTCTGAGGTTTTTTATGTGGTAGATTTGATGTTAATGAGTTTTATGACGAGCAATTAACCAAACTCCACATTCACCTAGATGTGAGTCTTCAGATTCTAATTTTTTCACAAATTTTCATTGCCGTGCCAAATTTTGAACCAAGCCCAAAATTATTAATATTTTGAGACGTGAATGCTTCAGGAATAGCTCCATAATTAGTCAATGTGCTATTACTAAAATGAGAATCCATAATGTCGTAACCACAAAATGCAAATCCTTCTAGTATAGATGCATTGCCTACTGGCTTTTCATATACAGCTAGAGTTTGATACAATAAAGAATTAGTAAATAATTCATAATTTAACAAATTAGCATTTACAAAAAACTCAGTGTAAAGGCCTTCATGTATATTATACTGCCAATCTTTGTAGGTATTTAGATTGCCTTAGATGCGAGGCGTGTGAGGTCAGGCTGTAGTACCTACAGCCTTGGCCTCGCACAACAAAGCAGGTAGGGTAATACAAACACTGCCTTGATTACTAGTAAGAATAAAGGTTGCCTTTATTGTCTTTATTTAATGCAGGTTTAGTTGGGTTATTATAACCATCATCACCAAATGACATAACAATCACACGCTTACCTCTGATAAGCTGTAGCGATTCCGCGTCTTTAGCTATTCCTCCCCCGGCTGCAGGGTTAAAGGCCGGCATAAAGCCATCTTGATCTAAATCTAAACGAACAACATAAGGGTTCCCCCAAGGGTCAAGTAATACCGCTGCTGAATCTTTTGAATTATTTTCATAAAGCAAGCCTCCTTTACCTTTTTGATATGGGTTCGATTCAAAGAAAACACGCTTATCAGGGTTTTGCTCTTCATCTAAACCTAATAAAGCTGCCATAAATGTTGCATCTGTATAAAATACGCCTTCACTTGCATTGAGTGCTGCGCTTTCATCTCTTCCTGCTCCAGAAAAACTAACTCCTTCATTCTCTCCTTCGGGTAAATAACCGTATTCATCATAGAAACTCTCAACCGCAAGAGATAATTCCATCATTAGAGTTTTTCCCGCTACTTCGGTTCCTTTTTTCTTAACTTTGAGCGCTCCGACAGTAGACAGACCTGCAAGGGCTGCAATAATGGCAATAACCACCATGATTTCAATAAGAGTAAAACCTTTTTTTAATGTTTGTAATTTCATAAGTTAAGTTAAATAATAGAAAATATTTTTATAAAGAGCCTAAATAGATTTTGCAACTTAAAAGTACTCAGTTAACTAAATCAGTTTGAAAAAAAAATAATTTTCATCTTATGCTTGAATTTTATTCAATTTTTGTAGATAAGGACAGCTCCTAAACGAATGAATTTATGATTCTACATCATAAGCCGAGATGGTGAAATTGGTAGACACGCTAGATTTAGGATCTAGTGAGCGCAAGCTCGTGCAGGTTCGATTCCTGTTCTCGGTACCATTTGTTGAAAAACTTTGTGGCATAAATACTAATAATCAAAAACTCATGCATACTGATTATCAATTTCCCAATTCTCAAGGTTTTTTTGGCAAGTATGGTGGGCAATACCTCCCAGAAACTCTTATTGCTCCGATTCAAGAGCTCACTAAAGTATATTATCAAGCCATTGAAGACTCAGAATTTCAAGCGACTCTCACTGAGCTTCTACATCACTATTGCGGCAGGCCAACTCCATTAGATAAGGCTAGTAATTGGACTAAACATCTTGGAGGAGCACAAATCTATCTTAAACGTGAAGATTTACTTCATACTGGAGCGCACAAAATTAATAATGCCATTGGTCAAGCCCTCCTAGCGAAGAGGCTCGGAAAAAAGCGAATTATTGCAGAAACAGGGGCAGGACAACATGGTGTAGCTACGGCTACAGCCTGCGCTAAACTAGATTTAGATTGTGTGATTTATATGGGAGCTGTTGATATGAAACGTCAGGCCCTCAATGTAGCTCGCATGCGTCTTTTAGGAGCAGAAGTACGCCCAGTAACTGTCGGTCAAGCGACACTTAAAGAAGCTGTTAATGAAGCTTTACGTGATTGGGTGACTTCGGTCGAAACCACTCATTATATTTTAGGCTCTGCATTAGGACCTCACCCCTTCCCTATGATTGTACGTGACTTTCATCGCATTATAGGAGTTGAAGCTCGTCAGCAATGCTTAGAAAGAACAGGAAAACTTCCTGATACTTTGGTAGCTTGTGTAGGTGGTGGATCTAATGCTATGGGACTCTTTCACGCTTTTATTGATGACGAAAATGTAGCTATGATTGGCGTTGAAGCAGGAGGACATGGCATCAAGCCAGAACAACATGCTGCACGCTTTCAAGGCGGACAATTAGGTATTTTACAAGGTTCTAAAACATGGCTTTTAGCTGATTCAGATGGGCAAATCCAAAAAACTCACTCTATTAGCGCAGGCTTAGATTATGCTGCGGTAGGGCCTGAGCATGCTTACCTTAAAGACATCAAGCGTGCAGACTACCATTATGTAACTGATGAAGAAGTACTTGATGCCTTCCAAGAGATTGCGGATCAGGAAGGCATACTACCAGCCCTTGAAAGTGCACACGCTATTGCTTATGTTAAAAAATTAGCTCCTACAATGTCTCCAGACCAAACAATTATTATTAACCTGTCTGGGCGCGGAGATAAAGACGTTGAGCAAGTCGTTGAAGCCTTAAACATGAAGCTTTAACAGTTCAACTTCTTATTGAGCTATGTCTAAATTTCTCATTGTTATACCTGCTCGCTATGGGTCAACTCGATTTCCAGGCAAACCTTTGCATTTAATTGCTGGAAAACCTATGATTCAATGGGTATGGGAGCAAGCTAGCTCTTGTAAACTTGCTGATGATATCATTATAGCTACTGATGATGAACGTATAGCTCAAGTAGTCGACACTTTTGGTGGGCGCTTCATGATGACTTCATCTGAGCATGCCACAGGCACAGATCGGCTCATCGAAGTTATCGAGCAAGAAACTCAAGCTACCCACATCATTAATGTACAAGGAGATGAACCGCTCATTGAGCCTGAGCTTATTGATTCGCTTATTCAAACCCTCAAAGATCAACCTGAGGTGCCTATGGTAACTGCTGCAACTCCTTTTAAAATCACTGAAGACATCAATGATTCTAATATGGTCAAGGTCGCTATCAATCAACTAGGTAAAGCCCTCTATTTCTCGCGTAGCCCTATTCCTTTTACTCGTCAGTTTCCAGAGGGTTTAGTCCATTATCGTCACCTAGGTATTTATGGTTATCAGCGCGAATTACTGATGCAATGGAACCAGCTCAAGCCAAGCCTTCTTGAGCAAGCTGAGCAATTAGAGCAACTCCGAGCTCTTGATAACGGAGTAGATATAGCCATATCTATCACTGAATCAACTCATCCTGGTATTGATACACTTGAGCAAGCTCAAGCTTTAGAAGAGTGGATTATTGCAAATAATGCGTAATAAAAATTATTACTTCTCAGTCACTGCCAGCCCAAACGTTTTAATATGTCAGATCCATATCTTAATCCTGACAACTTAAATGCAAAAGTTATTGATGCTATTAGCTCCCGCCTCGAAGAACGGGCAGCACACCCTAAATTCCAAGCTTTATATCAACCTTATTTTGATGTGGTGATTCATGCTAACCCTGCTTCCATTTTAGAAATAGGTTGTGGTACTGGGCCTGTTATTAAAAATCTAGAATTACAGCTGAACAAATCAGCTCATCATACTAACATAGAAATTCACGCTTGTGATATAAGTCAAAGCTTTCTAAAGCAAGCTAAACAATCAACTCATCCAAAGAGTAAAATTCAATGGCAGTTATCTAAAATTGGAGAGCCTCTACCATATCATCAGAAATTTGACTGCATTATCATGCACACATTACTAGGGCATCTGTCTAATCCAAGCGCAATGCTTAAGCAAGCTAAACAGCTACTAAATCCCGATGGACAGATTATTATTTTTGATACTGACTTTTTATCCGCAACTTTTGCTTACGATGATACAGAACAGGGCAGAATAATTGACTATAAGCTGATGACAGGTATCGCGAAAAATCCTGACATATGCAGGAAAGTCCCTCAATATATAAAACAAGTAGGCTTAAAAATTACCAATAATTATAGCTTAACCTTGAGCGAAGTCGGTCAAGGTGACTTTTGGTTATCGAGTATTCATGGCCTAGCTAAGCTTATTACAGCATTACACATTCTAGAAGAAAAAGAGGCTCAAAATTGGCTCGACTATCAATTGCAAGCACATGAGCAAGGCCACTTCTTTGCCTCAACTAATTACTACACCTTTATACTAAATCATAAGGCCAAAGGTTTAAATTGACTTAGAGCTATTGCTCGCTTAGACTTTGCAAAAATATGAGCACGCCTACTTTAATTAAAAATAGTGATAATCAGCGCATCGCAACTTGGGTTAGAAATACCGCTGAAACCCAAATTGAGATGACGCTTAATTTAGATGGTTCAGGTAAATCTAGTATTGATACTGGTCATGCATTTCTTGACCATATGTTAACCCTTCTAACTTTACACGGTTCGTTTGATTTAACACTTAAAGCTGTTGGCGATTTAGAGGTTGATGCTCACCATACAGTTGAGGATGTTGCTATTGTTTTAGGAGAGCTTATTCGTGTTGCTTTAGGTGATAAAATTGGGATTACCCGTTATGGCCACGCTTATATACCTATGGATGAAACCCTTACACGCGTAGTTATAGACCTAGGTAATCGTCCTTATTTGACATTTATTGCAGCGGATGACACCCCTTCTCCAGCTAATTTACCTTTTTCTTTGGTAGAGGAATTCTTCCGAGCGTTAAGCAATCATTTACGTTCTAATATTCATGCTGAAGTTTTTTACGGTAGAGATGGTCATCATATTGTAGAATCTCTCTTTAAATCACTAGCTCGTGCTTTACGTGTAGCCGTACATCAAGACCCTTTTATGCAAGGCAAATTACCTAGCACTAAAGAAATGCTCTAAGTGATTTTCTAGAGCCTCATCAATCACACACAGTCTACAATGACTTTTGAACCTAAGCCCTCTTTAACTCAAGACCTGCAGCAGTCTGAGGACGAGCTCATTGTCGCTAAAAGCTCAACACCTTCATTAAACGCAGGTATTTTAGATGAAAATGAGCTTGGAGGAAGAACTGCAGGGCGAAGTGTAGATAAAGCTACTCAAGACCTGCAGCAGTCTGAGGACGAGCTCATTGTCGCTAAAAGAACAAGTTTAATTGGGATTATTGATTACGCTGGAGGTAACCTTCAGAGTGTACGCCGCTCTATTGAGTTTCTTGGTTATAATTGCGTTTGGGTTCATGGACCTGAAGATTTTAAAAAAATTACTCATTTAGTTTTTCCTGGTCAAGGGACTTTTGGAGATACTATGAAGCAGTTGCGAGCTAAAAACTTAGAACCCTCCATTCTTGAATGGGTTGCAGAAGACAAGCCATTTCTAGGTATCTGCATTGGTTATCAGGTCCTTTTTGAAAGCAGTACAGAATCTCCAGGAATTAATGGTTTAGGTATATTTAAAGGGCAAGTGCGTAAATTTAAAGTTACTCAAGAACATGGCGAAACCCTAAAAATTCCACATATGGGCTGGAATACAGCTACAATTCAAAATAATCATAATTATGCAAAAGAGTTACCCAACGAGCCTTATTTCTACTTTGTACATTCTTATTTTCCAGAAGTAGTAGATCGTTCAATTATTTTTGCAACTAGTCACTATGGCGAACCATTTGACGCAGCTGTAGCTAAAGGACATTTGTTAGCTACTCAATTCCATCCAGAAAAAAGCCAAGATAACGGACTCAACCTTATCAAATCTTTTTTTGAAATTAATTCTTAATCAAAACTTTAATGATGGCTAACTTTAAAAAGAAATCACGACAGAATCATGATGAGGCTCGTCACAATCGCCATGTCAGCAGACATGATCGAGTCGGCACTCAATTACTCAAGGAAAAGCCAGAAGACGAACTCATTGACACTATCACGTCTCATCCAAACCCTCTGGTCTTGATTTTAGATGAAGTTCAAGATCCTCGTAATTTGGGCGCTATTTTGCGTACAGCTGATGGAGCTGGAGTAACAGCCGTAGTCGTGCCTAAAAACCGCGCAGCAAGCCTTAATGATACGGTTAATCGTGTATCTGTAGGAGCGGCAGAAACTTGCAATTTCTTTAGAGTAACCAACCTAAAACGTGCTATGGAGCAAATCAAAGCCGAGGGCATTTGGATTACTGGAACCTCTGATCAAGCAACCACATCAGTCTATGACATAGATTTTACAGGACCTACGGCTATTGTTATGGGTTCCGAAGAAAGTGGTGTTCGCAGACTTACTGAGGAAGCCTGCGATCAACTCATATCCTTACCTATGCAAGGTCATGTACCGTGTCTCAATGTAAGTGTAGCTACAGGTATTTGCCTCTATGAAGTTGTTAGACAACGTTTAAGTAACTCTTAGGCAACTTATTTAAGTGAATATATAGTAAAGGGCTATTAAAAATCACACTACACGACAAAAAATCAACGATAGGAGGAAGATTTTAATGGTCATAGGTGAATTGAAGTTAATTAAAAGAATGATGATAAATAAGAAAATGAAAGTTTTAGTAAAATTAGGGTAACTGCGTTACTTTAATAAGATAAAAGAAACCATAGCTCTTTTTCCCTTATGCTGTGTTGTTCCCTTAACTGGTATGCATATACCAGTTTGCTCTCATGCCTTGCCTAAGAGCAAAATCAGTAAACGAGTAGTGCAGCTGATAAGACTCGCAGAATGCTTGAGCATTCGAGAAGCCCCCTCGAGGGGTGAGAGACAGCCAAAGCTTGGCTGGGCGAATCAAATACTTTATGGTATCATTAATTTTTTTGTCGTGTAGTGTGATTAAAAATATTTTAATACTTTATTTAACTACAAAAAAAGCCACTGATGATAATCATCAGTGGCTTTTTATTATAAATAATGGTCATTAATTCTTACTTTTTAAAACATACAATAAGTGAATGAATCACAGCAGGAATAAAGAATAAGAAGCAAAGAATAATATTAATGATTAAGCTTTTACCAGCACCTGCTTTAAAAAATACAGCTAGTGGAGGAAGGATAAGACTAAGGATAATTAAAATAATTGGATTTTTCATAATAATAGTTACCTAAGTAAAATAGTTAATTCTATACTTTTATCAAGCATTTTAATTATTTTCTCTTTTCATTGCTTTAAAATGACCTAGACTACAAGAAATTTATGGAAACTATTATTCACAGTGTTGATTTTGAAGATTATGATAATGCCGTCAACCTAGCGGTTAAGTATCTAAAAAATTCTGAGCTCGTGGCTATTCCTAGTGAAACAGTTTATGGCTTAGGTGCTAATGCCTATGATGATGCAGCTGTTAATAAAATTTTTGAGGTCAAAAACCGCCCAAATCATAACCCTCTCATCATCCATATTCATAAAAACCAGTTGAAATATGTAGTCTCAATTCCAGAAGAACAACAAAAATTAGTTAATGATATTATCGAAGCTTTTTGTCCTGGTCCGTTGACTCTAATCCTTCCAAAAACAGAGCAGATATCTGACCTAGTCTCAGCAGGTTTAGATACTGTAGCTGTGCGAATTCCAGCTCACCCTGTTCTGCGTAAAATCATCAAGCAACTAGGGGCGCCTGTAGCCGCTCCTAGCGCTAACAAATTTCAGAGTATTAGCCCCACTTCAGCACAAGCTGTATTTGAAGAGTTAGGTGGTGATATTCCTCTTATTATCGATGATGGAGCTTGTAATAACGGCGTTGAGAGTACTATTATTAGTTTTGATTTTTCAGGAGCTAAACCTATTATTAATATGCTTCGTCCGGGACCTGTAAGTATTAAAGAATTACAAGCTTTTGCCCCTGTAAGAAAAACCTTTCTAAAAGCAGCCAAAGAAGAGCAAAAAGTTCAAGCTCCAGGACAATTTAAAGTTCACTACTCACCAAAAACTCCCTTACGCCTCATTCATAAATTTGAAGACTTTCAACCAGAAGAAGGTAAGCGCTACGGGTTACTAAGCTACAAAGGCGACGACAAAAAAAGTTATACAGAGCTCCACGATTGGAAATCTATAGAAGTACTTAGTCCTAGCCGAGGCAAGCTTAGTGAAGCCTCAGTTAGACTCTACTTTTTATTACGTAAGCTTGATGCTGCTGGTCTAGACGAAATTATAGCTGAGCCAGTCTCCGAAACTGATATTGGGGTAGCTATTATGGATAGATTACGAAAGGCTTCTATCAATTACTAATGAGTTTTTTTGCCTATGTTTAAAGCCTTTCTTACCTTATCTGGGCTTACTTCTGTGAGTCGCCTACTTGGCTACATTAGAGATATCTTAATTTCTAATTATTTAGGAGCTAGTTGGGCTAGTGATGCTTTTTTTACAGGCTTTAGGTTTCCTAATTTATTTAGACGTATTTTTGGTGAAGGTGCTTTTAATGCAGGTTTTGTCCCTTTGTTTTCTAAGGCTTTAGAAGAGCAAGGCCGAGAAGACGCCGTTAAATTTTCCAACCAAGTGTTGAGCTTATTAGGTATTTTTTTACTAGCTATGACAGTACTCTTCATCATCAAGATGGAGTGGCTCATTACCTTGCTAGCTCCTGGTTTCAAAAGCCAACCTGAAACACTAACTCTTGCTACTAATTGCGGAAAAATCATGTTTAGTTACCTGTTCTGCATGTCATTAACTGCTCAGTTAGGAGGCATTCTTAATACACTTAAAAAATTTGCAGCCGTAGGTTTTGCTCCTATTTTGCTTAATATCTGTTTTTTAATTACTCTACTGATTTACATTCCTTTTTTAAAAATAGATCATAATTTAAGCTATATTGCTTATGCTCTTAGTATAGCTGTCTGTGTTGCTGGGTTCATGCAACTAGGTTTGCTTTGGGTCTGTTGCTATAAAGCAGGTATTAGACTTAGGTTTGCTTTCCCAAAAATCACTCGAGAAACCCATGAACTTTTCAAGCTTATTGTTCCTGGGATTTTGGCCTCAAGTGTACAGCAACTAAATATCTTTATTGGTCATGCTATTGCTTCTGGTCAAGAGTCGGCTATCTCTTATCTGTACTTTGCGGATAGGGTTAATCAGCTTCCTATAGGTATTGTGGGTATTTCTTATGGAGTCATCTTGTTACCTCTGATTAGTCGAAAACTAAGCGCAAAAAAACCACTTGAAGCTCAAGCTGACTTCATAGATGCTGCCAAAAAATGCTTATGGATTGCTCTACCTGCAACAACTATTATGTTAGTGCTGCCTTATGAAATTATTCATGTCTTATTTTATCGTGGCAATTTTACTTTAGAGGCTGCAGCCCAAACAGCTCTTGTATTGCAAGCTTTTGCTGTTGGCTTACCTTTTTATGTGCTTAACAAAGTGTTTCAAGCTCCTTATTTTGCCTCTCTTGACACCAAGAAACCTATGATTATATCTATCATATCTATCATTATTAATACATTTTTAGGTTGGTGGTGGTTTAGATCTCATGGAGCTGTCGGTATCGCTTTAGCTACCTCTGTAGCTGCAGGCATTCAAAATATATCACTAGCTATTTTCTTACCTAAACCTTTTGGATTTACTCGCAGTTTTTATTTTTATATTATAAAACTTGTTGGGTTATGTTTAATATTCGCTGGAGCGCTGTATGCTCTGGCTCCCTTGGGTTCAATTTGGACCGATTTAGGTAATCTATTTGACTTTCTCTTTCTTGGTATTTGGTTGCTTGTAGCTGGAAGCTTTTATTTAATAGGTAGCCACCTACTCAAAGTCATAGATATAAAAGAACTCAAAAAACTAATCAAAAAATAATGCTACTCTAATGAAGCTGTTTGTTTTTATTCATATTATTTTTCTTAGCTTGGGCTCAATGAGCCTTGCTAAGCAGCCTTCTATTCCCAATAAAAAAGAAAGCGTCATTCTGCTTCATGGATTATGTCGTAGTTATCGAGCTATGACACCTATGCAAAAATTCTTAGAAGAACACGGCTATCACGTAGTCAATACAGGATACCCATCTACTAAAGCACCTATAGAAAAATTAGCTCAAGACTACCTCCCTGCAATGTTAGAGCAATGCCTCATGCACGGTAGTCAACGTATTCATATTGTAACTCACTCTTTAGGAGGCATTCTAATTAGAGAATACCTATCCCAAAAAAACATTCCGCAATTGGGCAAAGTCGTTATGCTTGCTCCACCTAATTACGGGTCGCCTCTGATTGATAAATTTGGTGACTTTAAACTATTAAAATGGATTCAAGGTGAAGCGGGAGAGCAATTATGTACAACAGCCAATGGCAAACCTCATCAACTAAACCAGCAACCTTATAAATTTCGTTATCTAGGGATTATAGCGGGCAAACATAGCTTAAACCCTCTCTACAGCGCCTTAATACCAGGTCAAGATGATGGAAAAGTACCTGTTGAAAATACTAAACACCCTTCTATGACAGATTATCTAGTTTTACCAACATCTCACTCTTTTATTATGCGAGATAAAGAAGTCAAACAACAGTGCTTAGCTTTCCTCCAAACTGGTAGATTTTCTAAATAATCGCTTTATAGAGTGCAAATAAGGCTTTTTGAGATACCACTTGTTTAAAAGATTGTCTGTTACGTGGTGAGTAAACCTTAGTCACTGAACTAACAATATTGCCGTCTTCATTTTTTGTGGCTAATCCAATATAGGCAAGGCCTACAGGCTTATCCTCTGTTCCTCCGTCGGGACCTGCTATGCCTGTCACTCCAATGCCATAACTAGCACCTGCTTTAGTTAAAGCACCCATTGCCATTTCTTGAGCTACTTGCTCGCTTACAGCTCCATGACAATCTAAACTAGTAGCACTAACTCCTAAAGAGTCTTGCTTAGCTTGATTGCAGTAAGTTACCCAATTTTGTTTAATCACAGCAGAAGCACCCGCAATATTAGTTAAACGATGACTGATCAGACCTCCTGTACAACTCTCAGCTACACTGATAGTTTGGCCTGCTTTCGTTGCGCACTCAATAACTAAAGCTTCTATACTTTGTTTTGTATCGGACAAATAATACGAAGCAAAAGCAGTTTTAGCTAATTTAGCTGCTTGAAAAATAGCCTCTTGTGACCCTAAAAGGCGTAAATCTAATTCTGCTAATCGGGCACAATACCCAACTTCTAAATTATTAATTGAGGCAAATTTTTCATCTAAAACTTGGTGAAAATCACTCTCTCCTACATCAATAAAACGTAACTCTTGGTAATGAGTTTTCTCACTGTCTATAAGACGTGATTTTAATTTAGGCATGACTTCTTGGGTAAACAGAGGTTTTAGCTCCATAGGCGGCCCAGGTAATAAAACAATAGAACAATTATACTTCCCTGTTATAACCTCTGGAAACCATAGTCCTGGAGCTGTTCCCATATGGTTCTCCATAATTTCAGCACCCACTGGGCATAAGGTTTGCTTGTAGTTATCTACAGGCATTTCACGATTACGCTTTGCAAAAAAAGCTTCTAATGAGCGCATAGCTTGCTCATCTTGAATCATTTCTAACCCGAGCAGTTCAGCTACATAATCCCTGGTCAAATCATCACTAGTAGGTCCTAAGCCTCCTGTGATAATGACACAATCACTACGCTCTAAACTCTCTGCGAATACACTTTTAAGTACTTCTCCATCTGGAGCCGTTACATGACGTTGCAAACTAACACCTAAGCTAAATAGTTGCTCACCTATCCAAGCAGCATTCGTATTGATAGTATGACCTATCAATAGCTCATTACCAGTAGTTATAAGCTCGACTCTCACGTAGTTTTAGTAGATTGAGAAACTTATTTTTGGTTTATATCTTCTTGCTCAAAGATAACTTCTCCATCTCCCCAAAGACGCTCTAAATCATATAAATCACGAGTTTCTTCGGTAAAGACATGAACCATAACATTAATGTAGTCTAGTACCATCCAACCACTTGTATGATCAGGGTTTTGGTAAACTGGATCAGTTTTCAAGCTCTCTAATATATTTTTGCGTACATTATTAGTCACCCCTTTTAAATGCGAAGTGGAGTTAGCTGTAGCGATCACAAAATAATCAGTTAGATCTGAAACTCCATTGACTTTAATGATTGTTGTTTTGACAGCTTTCATCTCTTGGCAAACTTGTGCGCAAGCTGAGGCTAATTCAAGCCCTTCTTTTAGAAGTTGTTCTGTGGTAGTTGTTGATGATTTCATATTTTGACTAGTTAAAGCCTATTAAGGCCAAGTAAAGTTGCCAGTAATGCTCTCCTCCTAAAACCCATATCACAGCAGCTGATGCAAGGAAAGGACCAAAAGGTAACTGATGTCCCATTTTAAAACGAGCTAAAATAGCAAAAATTAACGCAATAAAAGACGCTACAATAATAATAAAAATACCTGATTGCCACCCCAAAAACATTCCAAGCATACCTAATAAATGGATATCTCCTTCGCCCATGGCTTCTCTAGGTATTTTAATAAAGGTCGACTCACCTGAGAAATCTTTAATATCTTCTATATTAACAACTTCTTTATTTAGCTTTGCTTCGGAGTTTTGATTTATATCACTCCACTCCAATCTATCGTGGTAGATTTCTAATTGACCTTGCTTAAAGGCCTTTACACCTGAATTCAAGTTTATTTTAAGGGATTCAACCTGCATTATAATACGCTGTTTATTACGCGTAAAAATATCTGACCATGCTGCCTCACTATTTTTACCTGATTTGCTAATAGCTGCATCTTTAATGGTTAGAATAATATCTTTATTGTCGGCAGATTGCTTAATATGCCATTTGAGTGGTTTTTCAGAATTTTGCTTATTAACACTCCATTTCAAACGCCCAAAAGCAAGTCTACCCAAAATAGCAATCCCCCATAAAAAGCTTACACAAACCAAACCATCTAGTATTGCCCCTCCAGCTCTGCTCCACCAAGATTCGTTCCATAAGTGCATGAAACCTGACTCGGTAATCATTTGATTAAATCCTGCAGCAATAACGGCAATGACAGCCGCACCCCAAGTCCAGTTCACAGGTATAATATAATGCTTAATATCAATAATACTAATAATAAGTAAGATAGAATAAAAAGCTAAATAGACAACCAGTTGCTCTGGAGGATAAACGACAAAAGCCCAAGCAAATAAAGCAGCGACAACAAACTCAACCGCAACATAACGAAAAGCTATTTTTGTATGACAGCAAGCAGCTTTGCCACCCTGTATGAGCCAAGTAAAAATAGGTATGTTACGCCAAGCTGGAATTTGTTCTTTGCAACTAGGGCAAAAAGAGCGAGCTGGCTTATTCACAGATAAGCTTAACGGTACTCGATAAATAACTACATTATAAAACGAACCAAAAAACGAGCCAAATAAAGCTCCAATTATAGCAAGTTGAACTGGATTTAATAATTCAAACCCTATAGTTGCTAAACAAGCCCCCATCATGATTAACGTTTTTTACCAGATTTCTTCACTGGTTTTTTAGTTGTATTTTGCGCAGCTTGAGCTTGTTGCATTTCCTCAGCTTGTCTTGCTAATTTAGCTAAAAATCCTTCTTTTTGAGGTTTATTGCTTTGCTTGAGCTCTGGCTCTGGCAATTTTTGAATAAGCAGAGTTTGCCCAATCGAGAATATATTCTGAGTCGTCCAGTACAGTGCCAAAGCTGCTGCATAGTTGTAACAAAAAGCAAAGAACATCAAAGGCATGAGCTTCATCATTGTGCGTTGCATTTTATCGCCTGAAGCAGGTGTTAATGACATTTGAATCACCATCGTAACTGCCATTAAAATAGGAAGTAAATTAATAGGAATATAGTGACCTATAATAGGAATTTCAAAAGGTAACACAAAGCTAAACAGCGTATCTGGCTGTGATAAGTCATTAATCCAGAGAAATGACTCACCACGTAATTCGATAGTAGATTGCAACATTTTAAAATAACCAAAGAAAATAGGAATTTGCAAAAACATAGGTAGGCAACCTCCCATAGGGTTTAACTGGTACTCTTTATAAAGCTTCATCGTCTCTTGATTGAGCTTATTGGGATTGTTAGGGTATTTCTCTTTAATAGCTTTAATCTTTGGCTGGAGTTTAGCCATTTTTTTCATCATGCGTGTTGATTTTTGATGTAAAGGCCAGAGAATAATACGAATGAAAATCGTCAAACTAATAATCGCTAACCCCCAAGCATAGTTAGGAACCGCTTTATACCAGTCAGCAAAGTTGTTCATCATCCAGTTAAGAAAAATACTTACTAAACTAAACCATCCATAATTCATGACCTTACCCCATGACTCTTTGATTTCAACTAAAGTTTCACGGTATTTAGGTCCAATATATAAATTATAGCTATAATTGATGCTATCCTTTTGAGCTAAACGCTGTTGCTGTAATGGAAAATAAGCTTCAACCCCCTTTTTCTTATCAAACGCTTTACCATGGTCGTCTAATGGAACTTTAAAGCCTCTACCTGTAAGCTCTAATAAAGGATTGATAACCTTAGGTTCCCATAAAATAGTAAAGAATTGGTTAGAAACTCCAAAAAGCTCGGCTTGCTCTTTCTCTATCGTCTTGATTGGAGTTTTATCTTTGAATTTCAAAGAGTGTAAAAATTTAAGCTTATCATTAGCTGCGTAAACACCAATTTGATTATCAAACTCACGAGCATAGAGAGGCCTAAGGCTACCTACATAAACTTGGTATTGCCCTAAATCAATAAGTTCCTCAGAGGTATTAGTCACTTCAATTCTAAGCTCAACACGAAAATCAGAAGCAAGCTCCTCAGAAGATAGACGCGTAAAACGCTTGGTAACCATCAAACCTGATGGCAGTACAGCTTGATAAGCCACACGTTGTGCAGAGCTCTCCACTAATTTATAACTTACAGGAGCCTGATCTAACTCGCCTTTATAAAAGAAACCACCAATAGGCAACTTAGCTTGCGCATTAAGAGCTACAGGAATATCACTCTCAACGTTATTTTCGTTAAGCACATGTAATTCCTTAATACCACCACCAATGTTAGTAAATACAATCTCACTTTCTTGAGTTTTCCAACTGTAAGTTTCTTCTACTAAGGAAACTTCTTTGGTAGAATTCACAGCTAAACCTAAATCTTTTGCTGTATTTGTACCTAAAACTTCTGTGGCAACGGGTTTAGGTTTTAGAGCTTCTTGGCGAAGACGCTCTTGTTCAATTTTTGAACTATAATAGAAATTTAAAGCTAGCAGTACGCCACAAGCAGATAGTGCTATCCACGTTAATTTATCAAATTGTTTCATGTATATTATTTATTGTAAAATATTTTTGAGAACTTCTACACAGCGTTCATTCTGTGCTTGAGTCCCAATAGAGATACGCACCCATTCTGGGAGAGCATAAGATTTCATAGAACGTATAATCACGCCCTGCTTAAGCATTGCTTCAAATAACTCTTGCCCAGCCTCTCCTTGACCTGCTTTAACAAGGATGAAGTTAGCTACAGAAGGTACATACTCAAGATTCATTTCTTTGAATACTTGCTCATAATAAGCCAATCCTGCCTTATTCATGGCTCGCGTAGCTGTTACATGCTCCTCATCTTCGAGCGCTGCGATAGCTGCAGCTTGAGCTAGAGAATTAGTATTAAATGGCTGTCTCGCTTTTTGTAAAATACTAGCCACTTCTTTGGAAGCTACACCATAACCAATGCGTAAAGCAGCTAAACCATAAATTTTTGAAAATGTACGCAACACGCATACTTTTCGACCTTGACGTACATATTTAAGCACATCAACTGGCTCATCCAAAAACTCATAATAAGCCTCATCAAAAATAGCAATAACATGCTCAGGCAAAGCCTCCATAAAGGCATCTATTTCAGCCTGTGTCACATCAGTACCTGTAGGGTTATTAGGATTAGCAATAAATACAAGGCGTGTATTCTCATCAATGGCCGCCAACATAGCTGGCAAATCGTGCTTAAAATCTGGGTTAGCTACTTTCTTATAATTCGCTCCAAATAAATTGCCCATCAAACGATACACCACAAAAGCATGCTCCGATGCCACTAAATTAACTTGTGGATTCAAAAAGACGTGACTAAGTAATTCAATAATCTCGTTAGAGCCATTACCTAAAATAATCTGATCAAAATCTACATCTAATTTTTCAGATAAAGCAGTACGCAATGCATAACCACCACCATCTGGATAGAGATGCATATCAGCTAATTGAGATTGAATGGTCTCCACAGCTTTAGCTGAGGGGCCTAAATTATTTTCATTAGAAGCTAATTTAACAATAGTATCTGGATCTAACCCAAGCTCACGTGCTGTATCCTCAATAGGCTTACCAGGCTCATAAGCAACTAGGTCACAAACATGCAGGTTGCACAATTGTTCAAAATTTTGACTCATTCTATTATTTGGTTACCAGTTACCTTCTTCTTCTGTTAGAGATGAGTCAATGACCGCAAACTCAGCCTTTTGACCTTTTGGCACTCTAATATAGGCTTCATCACCCTCTTCTAAGCGAAAGAAAGTAATCGACTCCCAAAGCACTTTAGCTTGGTAATCATCAATCTGAATGAGCGTTTCATGCTGGTCATTAGTCACTACTCTTCCTAATTTAAGCTCATATTGAGCTTTTTCAGTAATAGTATATTTAATACGTCCATCAGGCATAATCGTACCACGTAAACGTGAGCCTTCAATGATTTTTGATTTACTAGCGTAGTTGGCAGCCACTTCATAACGCTCTGAATCATCTCCTAAGAGGTGGTCTCCTTTGAATACACCTTCGATAATTTTAACATTACTATCAAAAGTAGAAGCACCACTAGAGCTTGCATTGGTTAATTCTTCCAAAAGATTTTTGGCATGCTGCACTGATTTTTCAGCTGATTCTAATAAATCTTGAATGAGTTGTATTTTTTTTTGGTTAGGATCTAAAGTATTCATAACAATGATTAGCAAACTCGCACCAAACAAAGTAGAGCTGCATCTTTAAAATTTCTATTTCCATACAACAAATTTAACATGATTTTGCAACTAAAATATCTATTTGTTTTGTATGTTAAAGCTCTCATAATAACTAATATACAGGGGCTGATTAACCACAATATTTAGAGTATTTCCTTACTTTAAACATAGACTGGCGAATTCGCTTGAAAAACAAAGATAAAAGTTGAATATTAGAACCTATGATAGCTTTCTCAACATGCTGGAATAATCATCGCCATAAAAGCGGCCATGCAGCTATAGAAGAAATTTTAGAGCTTGGCTTTTCTCACCTAGAGCTAAGTCATGGCACTCACCTCTCTAAGCTTCCAGACTTTAAAGAAGCTTACAAAGACAATAAATTTACCTGCGCTGGAGTTCATAACTTTTTTCCATCGCCTGTAGAAGTATTAGTGGATCATCCTGATGTCTATCAATTTACTGACAAAACCCCTAGCCTATACCGCCAAGCTATTAACAATACTATAAAAACTTTTGAAGTGGCTGCTTCATTTAAAGCGGAGTATGTCGTCTTGCACCTTGGCAGTACCAAGTTAAAGAAAACTGATTGGACCAATAAGCTAGAACAACTTATTTTAGATGAGCCCGACAAGCCCATCGCTGAAATTATTGACTCTAAAAAATATCAAAAACTACTAGCTAAATTTATCAAACGTCGCGCAAAATACAGCAAAATACTCAGCGAAAAAGTTATTCAATCCATCGAATACTTAATTCCTAAAGCCGAAGAGTACAATTTAAAGCTAGCCCTAGAATCTCGTAGCCATTACGAGCAGTTCCCTGCTGAAAATGAAATGGTACTTATTCAGAAACACTTCGCGGAGCACGATCTAATTGGTTACTGGCATGATTTTGGACATGTAGAGCGCAAACATCATCTAAGCTTACTTAATCACACACAATGGATACAGCAAATGCAACCATATCTTATAGGTGGGCATCTACATGACGTTATAGCACCTCATAAAGACCACCAAGTTCCATTCACGGGAACCATCGATTACCCCAAGGTACTAGAGAGCTTTACTCCGCAAATGCCTTTGACTTGGGAATTATCTCCGCGCCAAAAAGCAGATAACATTCTCATTGCTAAAAAACAATGGGAACAAAAATTTCCTGAGTTTTCTTGATGCCTATTTGTATGAAAACAAAACTTACTAAACCATTAAGAATTATTTCATTAAGCCTAAGCTTATTCATTTTTGCTCATTATGCAATTCTTCATACGCAGGCCCAAATCAGCTTCAACTCTCAACTTCAAACTGCATCTAGCGCCATTCAAGGGGACGAAGTTGTCGTTATCTACAATTCATCTATTCCCCAGTCTCAAAAGCTTGCTTATTACTACGCTGAAGCTCGCAATATACCCATCACTCAAGTTATAGGTTTAGAGCTGCCTAATGATCAAGATATCACTCATCAGGATTACCAAACCAAGCTAGTTAAACCTTTATCTAAAAGTTTCACCACTAATAGTTGGTGGTCAAAGCCCAAATTTGACAAAAAAAACTTATCTAACATTTGCCGTATTAAGCTCATTGTCTGCATCAAGGGCGTGCCACTACGGCTAAAAAATATAGAGCAGAGAAAGTTCGTAGGTAAAGAATGGCTAGAGCAAACATCCTCATCACTTGATTCTGAACTCAGCCTTTTACGCTTAGCTAATTATGAGCTTAAAGGACTTTTAAATAATCCATATTTTAAGGCTATTCCTTCTATTTTTAATAGAAACATCCTCACTATGGTGGGCCGCATTGACGCTATTGATTGGCATGATTGTTACCGTATGATTGATGATGCTATCGCTGTAGAAAAAAAAGGTTTATGGGGAGCTGTAGCTATTGACACCAATGGCCCCAAAAGTGCAGTTAAAGCTGGCAATGGCTGGCTAAACAATATTTACCAACAATCTCTCAAATTAGGTATGCCTAGTATCATTCATCCCCACAAAGACGTCTACAGTACCAACTACCCTCTATCTCCAGACACTGTTTTGTATTTTGGTTGGTACTCAGGCTCTCTTAACGGTCCTTTCCTTAACCCTGATTTTAAATTGAAACAAGGAGCTATTGGCTCACACTTATATTCTTGGAGCGCTAGTAATTTTAAAATAGGCAGTAAAGCATGGACACCTAGCCTCATCAAAAAAGGGGCTGCAGCAGCTCTAGGCAACGCTCATGAGCCCTACTTGCAATTCACTCATCATTACGATTTGTTTTATGAGCGCCTTTTAACTGGGGCTAGCTTTATTGAATCCGCTTACTATTCAATGCCTGCTTTATCTTGGCAGGCTGTAGCGATTGGAGACCCTCTCTACCGTCCTTTTGCCAAAAATGCTCGCTACTTATCACCAGCTAGCTCTAGTGCAATCCCTTACAAACACCTACGAGAAATAGCTCAAACTCGTAGCATCGCAGAGCAAATCCAAGAGTTACGCAATCTATGTGATCTGCATCCAAGCTATCCCCTTTACTCGGAGCAATTAGGCTTACTCATTCAGTCCCAAGAAACAAGTAAAACTATTAACCCAGAAGCTCAAGCAGCCTGGGCAAACGCTATTCAACTCTATGCGAACGGTCATTCTCCTAATCCACACCAGCAATTACGCCTTGAATTCCATAGTATTAACTACCTCAGAGAGTATGGAGAAAGAGTAGCTGCACTAGACAGACTTTACCAACTCCAACTCAATTACAGGCCATACCCACAAGAGCTCATTGCCATAGAGGCACTCATTAAAACCCTCGAAGAGCAATTAGAAAGTTTAAAAGTAAACTCTAATTATTAAACTCAGAACTGCGATTTAACACTGAGTCATAAAAAAGCCTGCATCATAAATGATACAGGCTTTTTTTATGAGAATTAGCAACTTAGACAATTAGGCTTTAATCGCTATTCCCTCAATAGCAGTTGTAAGAGTATCCCAACCATTTTCTCTTTGAGCATTAAAAGCTTCTAAATAAAAGACCACTAAATCCTGATCATAATTAGCTAGTAATTCTTCTACTGCTGAAGCTACTTTGTCAGCAGGTAACTCCTCTGGTAATTCTTGATCGAGTGTTCCTTGCTGATGAGCAAATCCCATTTCTTCACAAAATGTAATGAGCATATCTTTTTGCCCTTCCATCAGCCACACTTGGCAGAGATGCTCAAGTACCATGATAGCTTGAGGGTGTTGGAACTGCTTATAGAGCCATGCAATTTGTTCTTTGACAGGCTTTTTTGAGATAAATACATCACGCACACGAGCGAGTTGACTCATCTGTTTGATAGCAAATCTATAACCTTCACGATTCTCCTCACGGAAAAACATCAACATTTTCTCAGCCAGTTCTGGCGTTAGAGTTTCTTTAAAACTTTTAGACATCTAGTATATAATTAAAAATGAATAGCGTGACCGCCAGCATCCAGAGTTGCCTCATGAATAGCCTCAGCCAAAGTTGGGTGAGCATGGATAGTGGAATGAATATCTTCTTCGCAAGCCTCCATTTCAAGGGCAAGACCCATTTCTGAAATAAGCTCAGTAGCATTATCACCAATGATATGTGCACCTAGTAATTCATGATTTTCCTCACCAAAGAGAAGCTTTACAAAACCTTCTGTATCAGCAGCAGCTTGAGCTTTGCCAATAGCTTGGAATGGGAACTTACCAACACGATAAGCAACACCCTCCTCCTTGAGCGCACGCTCTGTTTTGCCAACAGAAGCCACTTGAGGATGACAATAGGTACAACCTGGGAAATTATTAACCTGACGAGGCTCATGCCCGTCAACAAACAAACCTTCTACACACTGAACCGCCTCAAAACTAGCTACGTGAGCCAACCAAGGAGGACCTGAGATATCACCTACAGCATACACATTAGGCAATGAAGTCTCATAACGTGAACCCACATCAATATAACCACGCTCAAGTAATGGAGCTACTGCAAATTCAGGCATCACTGGCTCAACACCAATCGCCACCAAACAAATATCTGCTTTGATGACTTCTGATTTACCATCTTTTTCTACAGTAAGCTCTACACCATCAGCAACCACCTCTGTTTTAGAAACACTTGACCCAACACGTACATCCATACCTTGCTTAGCAAACGACTTAGTGAGTTCTTGACCAATCTCAGTATCTTCAACAGGTAATAATTGATCCTGCATTTCAATAATAGTCACCTTAGTACCAAATGCATTGTAGATATAAGCAAATTCCGTGCCAATAGCACCCGCGCCAATAATCACCATCGATTTAGGCTGCTCCTCTAAAACCATTGCTTCTTTAGAGCTAATGATGCGCTTACCATCAAACGGCAAATTAGGAATTGCACGAGCTTTACAACCAGTAGCCACAATCACATTGTCAGCACTGTACTGCGTTACAGCTCCTTTAGCATCCTCAACAGAAACCTTGCCTTCTTCTAAAATACTTGCTGTACCACGAATATAATCGACTTTATTCTTTTTGAACAAAAATTCAATACCCCCAGCCAAACGACCTGAAACATCACGTGAACGTTTAACCACAGTTGACCAATCATAAGATAAATTATCAAAGCTCAAACCAAATTCTTTGGCTTTATGCGTAAGAGAATGGTACATCTCAGCATTTTTAAGAAGAGCCTTAGTTGGTATACAACCCCAGTTCAAGCAAGTACCACCTGCACGCTCCATTTCAACGCAGGCAACTTTCTTACCTAACTGTGCGCCACGAATAGCGGCCACATATCCAGCTGGACCACCTCCAACTACTAATAAATCGTAAGTATCAGACATAATTTTATGATTAAAAACTGCTCAGAGGTTGGACAAAAAATTAAGCTATGTCAATCCATGAAAAAATAAAGTTTTGCAAACAGCAACTCATCTATTACAGTTTATTTATGAGCAAATTTTCCATACTCGAACTCAATCAATTACAAGACAACCAAACTTCAGGGCAAGTCGCCACCCAAATCCAAAGTATCAGCGAAAAAGAAACCAAAAATGGCAAGCCCTATCTCGAAGTCACCTTTGTCGATTCTAGTAGCTCATTCTCACTAAAAATCTGGGATAATTCACCTGATTTTGACACTTTTGCCAGTGCCAGTATTGGGCAATTCATCGGGCTAGATGCAGATTGGAGCAAAGGAAACTACGGCATTGAAGCCAAAAACCTCAGTCTCTACACCATCAACGACGAGGACAAACAAGCCTTCCTCCAATCTGATCCAGAAACAATCAGTATCCAAGAACAAGCGTGGCAAGATATCAACGAACTTGCTCAGAGCATCCAAGACCCTAGATTCAACCTACTCTGTCAAACCCTACTCACCAAACATGCTGACAGTTTCAAACGTGCCGCCGCCGCACGCAAAAACCACCACGCCAGACGAGGAGGACTCATCGAGCACACCTCACAGATGATGCGAGCAGCTGACGCACTCTGTCTTGTCTACCCAACATGGAACCGAGACCTACTCCTCACAGGCGCCCTATTCCACGACATTGGCAAACTCTGGGAAAACAACTACCCCAAAGACAGCCTCACCCAAACCAGAAAAATCGAAGGCGAACTCATGGGACACATCCCCCTTGGCACCGAATTTGTCAACCACCTCTGGAAAGAAACCGAAACCGCCAACGCAGAAACATTTGCCAGCATCCAAAAACCTAGCTCCCACGAGGCAAAACTCCACCTCCTACACCTCATACTTAGTCACCACGGACAATTCGATTACGGCTCACCCGTCACCCCAAAAACCCCAGAAGCCTGGGCGCTACACTACATCGACAACATCGACGCCAAACACGAAATGAGCTGCCTAACCTACGCCGAAGCAGGACAAATTACCGATCAAATCTATGACCGTAGATTCCCACTAACCGAACAAGTTAAACCCCTAGGGAAAGTGGATGAATAGGCAGAGTTGAAATGACTATATTTACGGCGTTACTTAAGACTCGCAGTAGCTCTTCTACAGCTTCGCCTTAAGATGCCTTGTAACTACAGCCATTTGAACTCTTACAGGGTGTGGTTAGATTTTTAAATATTTATTTCTTATTAATAGAAATTAGTTTAGTTTTTACAGGTTTTCTTAAAAAAGAATAAATAGCTTGAGCTCTTGTAATTATTTTTTCATCACACGATAAAATAACATCACAAACTGTAGCCATTGCAATATGCTGTGCGTCACTTCTAATATTTGGCACTTTATTTATATTTCTACATTTAGATTCAGAAGCATAACCAATAATATCTAATATAGCACAGCAACCATGAATGGAAGCAGTCACATTATGTTTTGCACTTTGCCAAGGATAAGGCTCAAAACCATAGAATTGATTTTTATTGATTCCTGTATTTTCATAATGATGTTTTATGCACTCCCATATATTATCTAATGCTGACTCAGGGTTTAAATTAGACATAAACCCTCTAGGTATATCGAAATCATTTCTTACTTTTTCAATATTTTGAGTTTCTGAAAAATATGGTTTCAATGCTTTTATTGCGTCACCCGTAGCCTTTAAAATCACTTCTTTTTTACCTTTTATTCCTAGTGATTCTAAATGGTTAATAAGACTCTGATCAGATATACTTTGAGCCGCTTCAACTTCTTCTATTGTAACTTTCCCATGGTTTAGTAAAGCTACTAAATAGTCAAAACTACTAACATCAATGTTACATTCTAATAAAGTATCTATATGTTCGGCATAGTTTTCTTGTGCTGAGTTATTTAAATCTAAATAAAAACTATCAATTATATTAAAATCACTATCTACTTGCTGAATAATTTGTTTAGCATTTATTGATTCTAATGCTTCTAAATACTTTTTAGGGTTATTAGACCTACTAATCTCATTAAAGTGCTCGTTAGAATAAACAAAAGTATTTTTATTATGAGTACTTAGGCTAATTTCTTTATTGGCTATCAAGCTAATAATATTTTGATCCAGATAAATAATCATTAATATTTTAAAGTTAAGAGGCTACCTCTTCAATATCAAAATTTACAACAGGTTTTATCAGACCCCAAATATTTGCAGTAGATGCATTGTAGTAATTAACTTTACATTTAAACTTATGCTCAATCGACTTAATATGAACTAAATCACTTTCTGAATAAACTCCAATATAGACACTATACAATTTATCGAGCTTTTCATCACTTTCTCTGAACTTCGTTGCTTTATTTATTGCATCTATAAGATGGTCATCATATTCTCCAAAATTAAACCCAAAAGTTACTAAAGATCCTGTAATTTCAGATAGTTTATCATAACAATAATTTAAATATTTATTTCCTGCTATATGTTTTAACTTTCCATCTGCTTTTCCTGCTGTAACAAAAACAGGATATTGTTCATTTTCTAATCTTGTTTTAATATTTTGAAGAAGAAAGGACTCCAATTTATAGGTTTCTTTAATGATATGAATACCTGTATTAAATAAATGCAAAGCTCCATGTAGATAAAAAATTCTTTGTTTTAATTTATTCAGGCCCCAGTATAATTCTGAATATTCTGGTTCCATTCCTTTTTTTACTTCTTCTTCATTTTCTATATCTCTACCAAAACCATCTTTGGGTATTTCAACTTCATTTCTCATAGTTGACCAGTATAGCAAAAGGTCATAGTTAGTTGAAAAAACATTACCTTGCTCCTCATCTAAATAATCAGATAAAAATTGTAAGCATGATAAACTCTCTTCTTCTGATACTTTATATATATGCTCAGGGTGCACTTCTTGAATTGCGTTAATTAGGCACTCTTTTAACTTTTTATGCGCATTTTTTAGTTGTTGTATAAACAAATCATCTTTATTTAATGCTTCTGTCATCTTAATAAAGTTATCTAGTTGATTCATTACTAGTTCAAAATTTTTAGTATCTATAATATCAAATAACTTTAATAAAATTTCATCATCTAAGTTTTCAATAAACTCATGTAATGCATTATAGGAAAATATATTAGTGTCATATGCCATACTAAAACCATTTCCTAATAATAAATGTTTTGTTCTCTTTTTCTTTTTTAAATAAGTCAAAACTTCTTCATATGTAGGCAATTCTTCTATACTCATATCTCTATTTATTATCTTTAGGTGGGTGAGGGTCATTTCCGTAACTGTTTCCAGCTCTTATCCTACCATTTTTACCATGTATTTTGGTGTCTGCTTGTTTGTTTTTAGCTATTTGTGTAGCTATTTCTATTGCTTCAGCTTGTGTGGTTGTTTTTGCTGTAGCTCTCTCATTTCCTGCTCCCTTGACTTGCCAACCTCCTTGAGGGTGTGGAGTGACATGTTGATTCTTGTTTTTACTCATAGGCATTATATTGAATTTAAGGTTACCTCCTCTATTTATTTGGGTTAATTGTTTAACTAGATGACATTCTTGTGTGTTAACTAGTAGTTGCTGAGGTATAACATTATAATACTTGTTTTAAACGTTTTTGCAAATCACACTTACAGTATCTAGCCCATGCCTTCACCAAGCTACACCACATATTGTGCTCTTATTGTTGAGCAAAAAAATGAATTAACGTAATTTTAAGCGTTCCACGCTTGTAAAATAAAAAGTCTAGTAGGCGGAAAAAATACCATATTTTACATGAATCTCTTAACATCTACCACAAAGAGGTTTAAATTGCTGTAGATGCTAGGCGTTTGAGGCGAAGCTGTAGAGACCTACTGCGAGTCTCAAAGAACAACGCAGATGCAGTGATTTTAGCCTCTACTTATCACTTAGCTAACTCATCCAAAAGATTTTGGATGAGGGAGATTCCGTATTTAAAATTCGCCAAATGAAAATTCTCATTGGGCGAATGTATCTGGCAATCTGGCAGTGCTAGTCCTAGGAGCAGTGAGTCGGTTCCTAAGACTTCTTTGAAGTCGGCGATGATGGGTATGCTGCCCCCCTCACGGATTAACACTGGCTCGGCGTTAAAGGTTTTGCGTAATGCTGCTTGCCCTGCTTTGCCGAATTCTGAGTGTGGGTCACATACATAGCTGTTGCCACTGTGACCAAGTTTGACCTCGAGGGTGACACCTGCTGGGCAGTTTTGTTCTAGATGAGCTTTGGCTTGGGCGAGGATGATGTCTGGTTGCATGGCTGGCACGAGTCTAAATGAGAGCTTAGCACCTGCGGTTGCTGGAATGACGGTTTTTGAGCCCTCGCCTTGGTAACCACCATAGATACCGTTGACCTCGGCAGTGGGACGCCCCCATGCTCGCTCTACTGGGGTGTAGCCTTTTTCGCCTACGAGTTCGTTCACTCCTAGTAATGTTTTGAGCGAGGTGTCGTCCATGTCTGGTACGTTTGACCACATATCTTTTTCCCATGTTTTAAGCTCAACCACATCGTCGTAAAATCCGTCGATAGCGACCCTGCCATGCTCGTCATGTAAGCTACTAACTAGCTTGGCTACGACTTGTGCAGGGTTGGCGACAATACCTCCGTAGAGTCCAGAGTGCAGATCAGCGTTGGCTGCGTTGACCGTAATTTCCAGGCAGGCAATACCACGTAAGCCATAACCTAGAGTTGGGGTGTTACTGGCGACCATGCCTGTATCTGAAACAGCGATGATATCGCAGGCAAGCTGCTCTTTGTGCTCTTCTAAAAATGGTTTGAGATTAGGAGAGCCGATTTCCTCCTCTCCCTCGATAAGAATGATGAGGTTGACTGGTAATTCTTGATTATGTTGTTCAAGATAGTTTTGTATACCTAGGATTAACGCTAGATGCTGTCCTTTGTTGTCAGTGGTACCTCTACCCCAAATCTTGCCATCTTTGATGATTGGCTCAAAAGGATCAGAGTCCCATAATTCAAGAGGGTCAACTGGTTGGACATCGTAATGACCATAGATGAGCACAGTTTTCTTACTCGGGTCAACCTGTGTACGTCCTACGATAATCGGGTGACCTGCTGTTGGGTAGGTCTGCGTCTCTAATCCCATGCTTTCGAATTTAGTGTGTAACCATGCTCCACAGTCTGCCACGTCTTGTTTGTACTTACTATCTGTAGAAATACTCTTGAAACGTAGATGAGTTTTTAAATCTTCTAAGGCGTTATTCCATACGTCTTCTGGGAGGGTATCATTAGTGTGGTGCATGAATTTAATTAATCATAAATTTTTGCTAAAATATAGAAAAATTGACTAAAAAGCGCTCTTGAATATTTAGTGTTTTAAGGTAAATTAATCTGACTATGATTCATCAAACTCACTTACTGCAGACGAGCACAAATGGTAAAGGCACTTACAGCCTAACTCGTCAAATAGAAGAGCTTGTGGCTCAAAGCGGTGTCAACCAAGGAGCTATCACTATTCTGGTGCAACATACGAGCGCTAGCCTTGTGCTTATGGAGAATGCAGATATTGAAGCTCGCCATGATTTGCATGCTTTTTTTGATCATTTAGTGCCTGAGGATACTCCCTATTTTACTCATACTTACGAAGGTCCTGATGATATGCCTTCACATATCCGTACGGTACTTACACAGAGTAGTCAGACTATTCCTATTATCGATGGGGTCATGGCACTTGGCACTTGGCAAGGTATTTTCCTATTTGAACACCGCGTAGCTCCTCATAATCGCAGAGTCGCCATTCATATTGGAGGAGCTTAGCTCAGAAATCTAATGCTTTCTACTTAACCTTGTTTTTTTCATTAATATACCTTAATTTTTTCCTATGTCTGATAAGCCATTTCATTTTCAAAAACCGTTCCCTCTTGGTCCCGATAAAACTCAATATACTTTCTTAGGTAATGAGGGAGTTTCTACGACTGAATTTAATGGTCAAGAAATCTTGCAAGTTAGCGCAGAAGCCCTGACTCATCTAACTAATGAGGGCATTAAAGCTATTTCATTCATGTTACGCCCAGCTCACCTCAAGCAGGTAGCTGCTATCCTCGATGATGAGGAATCTACTGACAACGACCGTATGGTGGCATTGACTCTCTTACGTAATGCAGAAATTGCCTCTAATGGTATCCTCCCTACTTGTCAGGATACAGGTACGGCTATCGTGATGGGCAAAAAAGGGCAAAACGTATGGACAGGTATTAATGATGAAGAGGCTATCTCCAAAGGTATTTACAAAACTTATATTGAGGAGAATCTACGCTATTCTCAGACTGTACCTTTAGATATGTATGAGGAGATTAACTCCAAAACTAATCTACCAGCTCAAATTGACCTCTACGCTACACAGGGGAATAGTTATGAATTCCTTTTTATCACTAAGGGAGGAGGTTCAGCGAATAAGACCTTTCTCTATCAAGAAACCAAAGGTTTACTTAACCCTAAACGTCTCAAAGAGTTCTGCCTCGAAAAAATGGCAACTTTAGGCACCTCCGCCTGCCCTCCTTATCACATGGCGTTTGTCATTGGTGGTACTTCTGCAGAAGCCAACCTTAAGACGGTTAAACTCGCCTCAACTAAGTACTATGATGAGCTTCCTACCTCAGGTAATGAACATGGCCAGGCATTCCGTGATCTTGAACTCGAAGCCGAGCTCCTTAAAACAGCGCAAGAAATTGGTATTGGCGCTCAATTTGGTGGTAAATATTTTGCCCTTGATGTGAGAGTTATTCGTCTACCCCGTCATGGAGCATCATGCCCTGTAGGTCTTGGTGTATCATGCTCAGCAGATAGGCAAGCTAAAGCTAAAATTACTAAAGAAGGCATTTTCCTCGAACAACTCGAAACCAATCCCGGTCAATACATCCCAGAGAAATACAAAAACTGGAAATTCAAAGGTGTCGCTGTCAATCTAGACGAAGGTATGGACGCCACTCTCAAGACACTGAGCAAGTACCCTGTCACTACAGCACTTGCTCTAAGTGGTTCAATTATCGTGGCACGTGACATTGCTCATGCCAAGCTTATGGAAAAAATAGAGGCAGGAGAGGAGCTTCCTGAGTACTTCAAACAATTCCCTGTTTATTACGCTGGCCCTGCTAAAAAACCAGATGGCATGCCCTCAGGCTCATTTGGACCAACTACAGCAGGCAGAATGGATCCATATGTAGCTCCATTCCAAGCCAAAGGAGCCTCAATGGTGATGATTGCTAAGGGCAACCGATCACAACAAGTCACCGATGCCTGTCATAAATACGGGGGCTTCTACCTAGGCTCTATTGGTGGCCCTGCTGCTATCCTAGCGCAAAACCATATCAAAAAAGTCGAGGTTTTAGACTTTCCTGAGCTTGGTATGGAAGCCGTATGGAAAATTGATGTCGTTGATTTCCCTGCGTTTATTATCGTGGATGATAAGGGTAATAATTTCTTTGATGGGATTAATGCTTGTGCAGCATGCACCACCAAATAAGACTTATTAAATACTTTGCTTTTGGTTAAATTAGCGTGATTCAAAACTTTCGCGGTTCTCGAGTAGCTTTTGCCTACACTGCGCTGCCACGTTTTTTCATAATCGCTAATTTCTCACAAAAACGTAAACTTCAAAGTATTTATAAAAGCCTTATTCAAAAATTCTTAATACCGTCTAAATTAGATAACAAAAAAGCCTTCACTCAATAATAAGTGAAGGCTTTTGGTTTTATACTCATCTCTCAACCAAATAAAAATTGGTTAAGTTTTAATAAATGAGCATTTAATAAGTGAATTTAACCAATTTCGGCTACGGGAAGATTTGCTACGGCTTCACGGGTGGACTCCGCAAGTGGTGTTGAGAGATAACGCTCTGTTGATGAAGCCGCTATCACTACGATATTCTTGCCTGCCATTTCTGGTCGTTTAGCTACTTGGAGTGCTGCCCAGATTGAAGCACCTGTTGAAATACCTGCTGGGAAACCCTCTTGGCTTGCTAGAATTTGTGCTGTTTCAAAAGCGTCTTCGTTGCTGACCTTGATTGCTTCGTCAATAATATCTACATTGAGGTTAGCTGGGATGAAACCTGCACCAATACCTTGGATTTTGTGTGGTCCTGGACCTTCTCCTGAAATAACTGCGCTGTTCTCTGGCTCAACAGCGATTGTATACACCTCTGTGCGTGATTTAAGAACCTCTGATACACCTGTGATTGTTCCACCTGTACCTACACCCGCGATAAATACATCTACATTCTCACCTAAGTCATCCCAAATTTCTTCAGCTGTGGTTTCTCTATGTACTTGTGGGTTAGCTGGATTATCAAATTGACTAGGGCCAAATGAGTTCTCTGTTTCTGCTAAAATAGCTTTAGCTTTAGCAATTGCTCCCCCCATCCCTTTTGCTGCTGGAGTTAGCACTATCTCGGCACCAAGCATGCTTAAAAGCACACGGCGTTCAATAGACATGCTTTCAGGCATGGTTAAAATACACTTGTAACCCTTAGCACGTGCTACAAAAGCAAGTGCTATACCTGTGTTACCAGAGGTTGCTTCAACAACGGTACCTCCTGCTTTGAGAGTTCCGTCCTTCTCTGCTGTTTCAATCATGGCTCTGCCAATACGATCTTTGACACTGAAAAGCGGATTGAAAAATTCTGCTTTAATATAAATATTTGCAACTCCGTCCTTGTTAAGGTCACCTAATTTGATGAGTGGAGTATGCCCGATAGCTTCGACGAGGTTATTTGCGATCATGATGGTTATAGAAAAAAGTAAAAACTAAGTTTTGTCAATAATGCTATTATTACAATAATTGTCAGCTAATTGACTCTTAATAAAAGAACATTAGCGATGGCTAATGCTTGAGTATGTGTGAGCGCTACTTCTGCGTGAATTTGTGTAGAATAGTTAGCTTGGAATCGCTCACTGAAGCTTACTGAGGGCTTGCCTAAATTGTCATGTTTAATCTCCATATCATGAAAACGCAATACCGCACCTATACCGCAGCCTAAAGCCTTGGATATGGCCTCTTTAGCTGCAAAGCAAGCAGCAAAGGATTCGTACTGTTTGACCCCTTTGGTGAGACAGTAAGCCTGCTCATCTGCTGTGTAAACTTTATCTAGGAAAGCTTGCCCTTGCTTGTTTATAGCTTGCTCGATGCGCTCGACCTCTACAATATCGTTACCAATACCTACAGCTTGGATAGTTTTGTTTGTTGGGATTTTCCACATCATGATTAACTAAGGAGGGTTTAAAAAATACTAGTAGTCTATTATGTAATATAAACACTAAGCACTAATCTAACAATAGCAATGAGCGCAAATAATACCACCAATTTATCAAATAACGATTGGTTGCAGATCATGAGTAATTTTTTTCCAAAAAATAGTCCCGCTATCATAATTGGGGATAATATTAGATCAATGAGCACAGTTTCGCTACTCATAAAATTTAATTGTGCATTGAGTGGTAGTTTAAGTAAATTAATTAATAAAAAGAATCTTACAGATATACCCATAAGCTCTAATTTAGGAAAACTTTTTGCCACTAAGTAGAGCTTAATGACTGGACCAGCAGCATTAGCAATGGTAGTTGCTACACCTCCTCCAAAACCTGCTATGAAATTAAATGTACGACGTTTAAAGAATCTCTCTAATTGTTGAGGTTTAATGGTCTTAAATATTTGAAAGATCACCATAATTGCAATAATACCTGCAACCATGAGCTTGGCTTGGTTATCATTCATCATTTTTAAACAGAGGTAACCTCCTGCTATCCCTAATAAACTAGGTATAATCAGTGGTAACGCCTGTTTCCATGAACCACCTAACTTAGCATACATTTTATAGGAAACTAAGTCTGAAACGATGAGTATAGGTAGCATAACTCCTACGCCTGCTTTGCCAAATAAGTCAGCAAATATACTTACTGCAATAAGAGATATACCTGAAAATCCTGATTTAGATACACCTATACAAAGTGCAGCAAACACTAACCACAACCATTGAGATTGGGTTAATTCATTTAATAACATAACTATATTTAAATACCTGTGTAAAACTACAAAATATCATGGTTTTGGATGAAATTGAGAATGACAAAAAAAACGTGGCAGCACAGTGTATAAACAATACTCGAGAACCGCGATTGATAACCTCCCTCATGTTGAAAACATGGACTCTTCAAAGCGTCGAGCATAGCGAGAGGATAAAGTTTTGAGTCGTCTCAATTTCGCCAAAATTGGAGGATTTACTTATTAGCTACAGCGCCTCGACTGGTGCTAATCACTTGATTTTTCTCATTGAGAATAGCTCGTTTAGCTTGATAAGGATTATTGATATCGCAATTAGCAAATGACATAATGACGACTCTTTCGCCTACTTTGATGAGATGAGCGGCACCACCATTGATAATAATATCACCTGTACCTGCGGGTCCTTGTTGAGCGTAAGTTTCAAGACGAGCACCTGTAGTAATTGATGCCACTAAAACCTTTTCTCCAGGAAGTAAGCCTACAATTTCCATGAGATCTTGTGGAATTTCGATGCTTCCTTCGTAGTCTACATCACCTGTGGTTATGCAAGCTCTATGGAGCTTAGATTTTAAAAGTTGAACTAGCACGTGTTTAAAAAAATGAAACTGCTATGCAGTAACCAAGATTGATAATAATACCGATAAAATGGTGCACCCGACAGGAGTCGAACCTGTAACCCCCTGATTCGTAGTCAGGTACTCTATCCAATTGAGCTACGGGTACACTTAGATTTTATCAATGTGTGGGCATGGTTTACAATTGAGCAAAGATTTAGTCAAGTTGTTAATCTATATTTTTACATAATTTTTTGAGGTTAAACTTTCTAACTAGCTTCATCTTGCATTAGAGTCATAATGAGTTTATTGGTTTTTTATGCAATTTGACCTTATCACTACTGATCTTGCTCAACAAATTATAGGGCAAGCTAAGCTCAAACTAATTATTAAGGAGTTAGAATTGGAAAAAGCTATCCATCATAGGTTAGCGATTGATATTTATGCTCAGCGTGATTTACCTCCATACAATCGAGTGATGATGGACGGTATTGCTTTGCCTAGAGATAATTTTGCACAACTTCAAAAGTCTGGACTTGTCCTTAAATCTGCTCACTGTGCTGGTGAGCCTGCTCCTGATTCACTACTCAAACCTAATGAGGCATTTGAAGTCATGACAGGTAGCATTTGTCCTAAAGACTGTGACCTCATTATTCCTTACGAGCAAATTTATTTAAAAGATGGCTCTGCGTATTTAAACGTTGATGCATCTAGCCTAGACTCGGTTTGCTGTAGCCATGAATCAACTCAATCTCGTTATATCCATCGACAGGCTAGTGATTACAAACAAGGTGATTTACTACTAAGTAAAGGAACATTTATCCATTCTACTCACATAGCTATCTTAGCGAGCGAAGGCTATGCCAAAGTACCTGTAGTAAGCAGCCCTTCTATTTGTCTTATTTCAACAGGTGATGAATTAGTTGATATCAAAACCTGCAATAAGGAACTAATGCCTCACCAGATACGTCGCTCCAACCAATCTATGTTAAAGTCTTTATTAATAAGGCTCTTACCTCAGAGCTCTATTTATTCTCTACACCTAGCTGATGATGCTCAGGTAATCCAAGAGCAGCTCGAACAACAATTACAGCAATGTGATATTATACTTATCACAGGAGGCATCTCCAAAGGTAAGAAAGATTGGATTCGCAGCTGTCTTGAGATACTAATTGGCGCTCCTGATTTTCATGGTATCGCTCAGCGCCCAGGCAAGCCTCTCGCCTTTTGGTCTCCGCAGCATAACTCCCATCAAACCGCAGTGCTTGCCTTGCCGGGGAATCCGGTCTCTGTAGTTACTTGCTTTCATGAGTATGCCTTGAGCTTGTTAAAAGATTACTTGCCCACTCAAACCTCTCAAACTCCTATTTATGCTACTCTTGCCAAAGATTTTGTATTTTCTCCTGCTTTAACTTGCTTTCTACCTGTAGCTTTACATGATGATTGCACTTCGTGCGAGTATCAAGTTGATCCACAGTCGGTACATAATTCAGGGGATTTTGCCTCTCTAAGTCGCAGTACAGGTTATATCGAGCTACCACAGAACCTATCTACTTTCCCAAAAGGAATGCTTGTTAAATACAGGCCTTGGCTTTAATAATGATTTTCATTCTCTCCCTATTTATTATTTATTATGCATTTTAATTTACTGACTATTATTATCCTTATTAGCACTATTGTGTTATGGAAATTAGATATTATCGCTACTCTGCTTAATTTAGGGCGCTTTAGTGTCGCTATTCCAGAATGCCTAAAAGCACATTACAAACCTAGTCACTGGGCTAAAACTAAGCTGTATTTAAGTGCTAATTATAAGATGCATATTTGGTCTTCTTCTATTAGTTTAGCTGGATTTTTAAGTTTTTGGGCTTTGGGTGGCTTTGGCTGGGTTGAGCAATTACTTAATTCATGGAGTAGCTCTATACAGTCAGATTTCTGGGAAGGAGCTGTCTATAATCTAGGATTTGTGGCTGTTTTATCCTTATTAAGTTCGTTGATTTCTACACCATTTAGCTTGCTCTCAACCTTTGGTATTGAGCAACGCTTTGGGTTTAACCGCACTACTATTAAGACTTACATCCTCGATATGATTAAGGGGTTACTCCTCTCTGTTATCTTGGGCGTGCCGGTACTACTCGGGCTAATTTGGATTTTAGAGAGTGTTGATTACGCTTGGTTTTGGGCATGGTTGTTCCTCACTGCCTTGCAACTGATTCTCACCTACCTTGCTCCAGTCATTATTATGCCACTGTTTAACAAATTCACCCCCATGCCAGAGGGTGAGCTCAAAACAGCGATTGAAGCCCTCGCGGTCAAAGCAGACTTTCCCCTCACTCAAGTCATGGTGATGGATGGCTCCAAACGCAGTAGCAAAGCAAATGCGTTTTTTACTGGGTTTGGTAAGGCCAAGAAAATCGCTCTATTTGACACTCTTATTGAAAAACACAGTAAAGAGGAGCTCATTGCTATTCTCGCTCATGAAATTGGACACTTTAAGAAAAAACATATTATCAAAGGCATGATTTCAGGGATTATTAAATCTCTTATTATTTTGTATTTCCTTGATTTGTGTACCAATGTGTCGAGCCCAGTAGCTCAACTTCTGCATGAAGGCTTTGGCATGAGCGAACCTAAGCTGATTAGTGGCTTAGTGTTTTTTAGTATGTTACTCACACCTATTCAGGCTATTTTGGGAGTTTGGAGTAATTATAGCTCACGCAAACATGAGTACGAGGCTGATGCTTATGCTTGCCAAATTACAGGGCATCCAGAATATCTCGTTTCAGCACTTAGCTCTCTATCTTCTGATCAAATGAGTCACCCTAATCCACATGCTTTACGTATTTGGTTAGATTATTCTCACCCACCTGTAGCTGAGCGTATCGCCGCTATGGAAAACCTTCATGTTTAATATTCATCCCCTAAATATCTATGAAATTTATTACTCCTTTCTTATTTTTATTGAGCTTTTTTCATGCGGTAACTGCTGGAGAAATCACTGTATCTACCACAGCTAGCAAATCACTAATTCCCGATTACCTAGAGTGGTCTTTACATATAAAAACAATTAAGCCTAGCTTAGATGAAAGTCAGGCTGAAATCGTTAAACAGCTTAATTCTCTAATCACAATTTTAGACGAACTAAATATAGCTCCAGAAGATAGAGCTATGCAGCATTTTTTACATGGTAAAAATATGGTCTATGATAACAAAGCTCGCAAGCAAGTACAAGATGGTTTCTATAGCAGCCGTAACTTACAATTTAAAACTAGAGAACCTAAAACCTACACTACTGTCCTGAAAAAACTTTTAACTTTAGATGCCGTAACTATTCAACGTGTAAGCTTTAAAAGCTCACATATTGAAGCAACAAAAGAGGCTCTATTAATCGAAGCTTTGAAAAAATCTCAAATAAAAGGTCAAAAAATGGCCGCAGCAGTAGGTATGTCAATTGGTTTGCCTCTCTCAATCAACGAAGGCATTCATTATAGTCCTAAACCTTATCAGTTAAATCGCAAAGATATGTTAACTACGCGCTCAATGGCCTCTGTTGAAGAAAACAATTCAACCAATCTACAGACTATCAATGTAAGCTCAAGCGTGACTGTCATCTATGAGCTTAATACTCAATAAAAAGCTAATGCCTTATTAGTAAATATTACTTTACTAACTACCTAAACGCAATAAAGCCACGGATAGTTTGTCCGTGGCTTTATTTATTCAGAGGTATTGTCGCTTATTTAACCCTGCGGTTGAGCTTCTACTTGCTGAGGATTGTAAGTTGATTTAATACGCAAATCTCTAAGCTGCTTAAAGTCCACAGTAGCTGGTGAATCACTCATGAGATCCATACCCTTGTTGTTTTTAGGGAATGCAATCACCTCACGAATCGACTGCTCACCACAGACAAGCATGGTTAAACGGTCGAGACCAAGAGCTAAACCACCATGCGGAGGAGCTCCATAGCTAAACGCTTTGAGGATATGACTGAACATCAACTCTTGTTCTTCTTTATCTATACCAAGTGCTTCGAACATTTGGCTTTGTAAATCTTGCTCATGAATACGAATCGATCCTCCACCTAGTTCATGACCGTTAAGGACCACATCATAAGCCTGAGCTCTTACACCCTCATAATCACCTGCTTTGAATTTTTCTAAATCCGCGTCAAGTGGGCGGGTGAATGGGTGATGCACGGCATGCCAACGGCTAGTCTCCTTATCATACTCAAGAAGTGGGAATTCAGTAACCCAAAGGAAATTATTGTCTGTGTTGCCCTCGAGTAAACCTTGCATCTGCGCTACTGCTAAACGAATAGTACCGAGCACATTACATACAGATGACCAATCATCTGCACCAAAGAGGATTAAATCACCTGCTTCGATATTGAGCTTTTCTTTAAGAGCTGTGAGTTCCTCTGGAGTGAAGAATTTAGTAATAGGTGAACGCCATGTATCAATTTCCTCACCTCTAACTTGAATATAAGCAAGGCCCTTTGCTCCATTTTCCTGAGCTAGTTGAGTGAGCTTCTCTACTTGACCTGTTGAAATATTAGCAAATCCTTTGGCATTAAATGCTTTTATCACGCCTCCTTTTTTCAAAGCACCTGAAAACACTTTAAACTCAGAAGTAGCAAATACATCACTAATATCTATAAGTTTAAGGTCAAAACGAGTATCTGGCTTATCGCTACCATAATTATTCATGGCCTCTTTATAGGTGATTTGTTCAAAGCTTTTTGGAATATCTACACCTAGTGCTTTTTGGAAAACATTAGCAAGCAAACCCTCTACTAGTTCAATCATCTCGGCTTGATTGATAAATGATGCTTCCATATCAACTTGAGTGAATTCTGGCTGACGGTCTGAACGCAAATCTTCATCCCTAAAACAACGAGCAATTTGGAAGTATCTCTCAATACCACTTACCATGAGTAGCTGCTTATATTGCTGAGGAGCTTGAGGAAGAGCATAGAATTTACCTGCCTGTAAGCGTGAAGGCACGAGGAAGTCACGTGCACCTTCTGGAGTTGATTTGGAAAGAATAGGTGTTTCAACCTCGAGGAACTGTTGATCATCTAAATAGTCACGTAGAGCCTTACTAACTTTGTGGCGCAATTTTAGATTACGAGTTAAGCGTGGACGACGTAAATCGAGATAACGATAAGTAAGACGTAAATCTTCATTTGATAATTCTTTGTCTAATTGAAATGGTAGTACTTCGGCTTTATTAAGTATCACTAATTCTTGAGCTACAAGCTCAATTTCACCCGTAGCAATAGCGGCGTTGGTAGTATCAACCTCAGCTGTTTTAAGACGTTTTTCAACTGTGCCAGTGACTTGAATCACATCTTCTTCTCTGAGTTGATGTGACACTTTGGCTAATTCAGCATTATCTTCTGGCTTGAATACAACCTGAGTGATGCCCTCACGGTCACGCAAATCAATAAATATAACGCCACCATGATCACGAGATGATTGAACCCAACCTACGAGTGTTGCTTGTTGGTTTTCATCTGCAGGACGAATTTCATTACAATGATGGGTACGCATAAATTTCATGACTTTATTTATTTAAGAGTGTTTTTAGGTATTCTAAATTGACTTAACTAGCTCTCTTGCTTTTAATACAAAGAACTAGCAATACCATAAGAAGTGTTTTACCTACACAAAGCCTTAGTTTTTTGCAAGCCACATTTATAGCTATTATGTCTAACCCTGACTTTACCCCTTTCGATCAAGACTTCTTAGATTTTAAGATTCTTAATAAAAAAATTAAAAACTGGGCTATTATTTATGATTTTGAACTTACCTATGCGTGGCAGCTATTAGAGCTCCAAAATCTGATTTTCAAAGATATAAAAGCTTCAAGACTTGAAGGCTCAATTAGTGATTCTGCTCATATTGACGGTAACCTTATTCATCTTGGGGAAGGCTCTGTTATTTTACCAGGAGTCTATATCGAAGGCAAAGTCAGTATCGGCAACAACTGCAAAATTGGACCAAACTGTTACATAAGAGGCAATACTAGCATCGGTGACAACTGTCGTATTGGTCAATCTGTAGAAATAAAAAATAGCTGGATCGGCAACAATACCAATGTTGGACATCTTAGTTATGTAGGCGATTCGGTACTTGGCAATCATGTTAATTTTGGTGCTGGCACTTCAATCGCTAACCTGCGCCATGACAAGAAAGAGCAAAAAGTTAAGTTAAATCATCAACTTATTGATACCGGTATGCGTAAACTAGGCTCTATAATAGGTCATGGAACCAAAACAGGCATCCACACTTCTATTTATCCTGCAACTCTAATAGAGCAAGACACGCTCACACTTCCTCAGGCTATCATTAAGCCTTAATTAATCTTCTAGTAAATACTTGAGATGTGGCTCATAGAGACGAGGCTCAAGCAAGAATGAGTCATGCCCTTTGTCTGAGTGTACGGTAATATGTGTAACATCAATTTCCTCATTCTCAAGATGCTTAACTACTTCTGCTTGTTCTTCGGGGAAGAAACAAAAGTCTGAATCAATTGAAAAAATAATATACTTGTGTCCTGCCGCTTTTGAAGCTGCGAACAACTCTGTTGGGCTAGAAAAATCTGACTCCTTAACTGGGTCGTAATTAGACCACATATCAATAATACGTAGATAAGTATTAGCGTCAAAGCGTTTCACAAATTTCTTACCTTGATGCAACATATAGCTCTGGATATTGTCTTGTAGAGGATACCAAGCTAGACGTTTTTCATCTGTGACTATTTTTTGACTAGCTCTTCTTTCTAAAGCATCTAGGTGCACAAATGTTTTATGAGAAATCATACGCGCTAAAGCTAAACCGTAAACAGGAAGCTCTTGATTAGTATGATAATGACCTGAATTAAAATGTGGATCATTTTCAATAGCCATAATTTGCTCAAATAAAATCAAACGAGTCAGCGCTGTTGTTTTAAAACCTGAGCAAAACAGACTTACCTTGCGTACATTTTTCGCGTAAGCCGTAGCATAACTCAACGCAATCAGACCTCCTACAGAAGGCCCAATAACAGCCTCAAGTTGATCGATATCTAAGAATTCAATCAAATCATGAAATGCATGCACTTGGTCAATAATGCGAATTTGAGGAAAATCTCCACCATAAGGTTGATTAGTTTCAGGGTTGGTGCTGCGTGGACCTGTGCTGCCATAGCAACCACCTAAATAGTTGGCGCAAATGACAAAATATTTATCTGTATCGATAGCTTTTCCTGGACCTACTAAACCATTCCACCAACCTTCGTGTAATTCCTCGACCCATAATTCTTGGTCTTCGCCCCCTATTTCTGAGCTCTCCCCTGTAAGTAGCTGCGTACCAGATAAGGCGTGGCACACAAGAATGGCGTTATCCTTTGCCTCGTTGAGCTCTCCCCATGTTTCATAGGATAGCTGTGCTGAAGCTAAATAACCACCCTCATGTAAAGAGAATTTAGATTTAAGTTTGAAAACTTTCATATCAATAAGAGCTTTATAATTAACAAAGCCCTAGGTAAATTTAAAGCCTTTTCAATTTAAAAAACTACTTGATCCATATTAAGAGCTATATAAATGTTAAACCTAGCCAAGAAAAACTCATTTTCAACATTTACAAAGCCTCTTCTTTATCCTATTAATTCTCCACGTTTTATAAACATTATGTCAAATTACCGAATTCTTGTATCTGATCCTATTTCTGACAAGGGCGTTAGCGCCTTAGCCGCCACACCAAATATTAGTGTGGATGTTAAAACTGGACTATCGCCTGAAGAGCTCATTTCTATTATTGCAAACTACGATGGACTCATTGTCCGCTCTCAGACTCAAGTAACTGCAGATGTACTTGCGGCAGCCTCTAAATTAAAAGTGGTAGGCCGTGCTGGTGTTGGTGTTGATAACATTGATAAAGAAGCCGCCACTAACCACGGTGTAATTGTGATGAATACACCAAGTGGCAACACTATTTCTACAGCTGAACATGCATTTTCCCTCATGATGTCATTGGCTCGTAATATTGGTCACGCTCACAGCTCTATTATGGAGGGTCGATGGGATCGCAAAAAATACCAAGGCGTTGAACTCTATCAAAAGCGTCTTACTATTTTAGGTATGGGCAGAATCGGCACAGAATTTGCTAAACGTGCTCAAGCATTCGGCATGGAAGTCACTGCTTATGATCCATTTCTTACTCAAGCACGTGCGGACTCACTCAAAGTGAAGTTAGCCAGCACTGTTGAAGAAGCTCTTACTGACGCTGATGTTGTCACTATGCATATCCCTCTGACTGCAGAAAGTAAGCATATTATTAATAAAGATCGCCTACCATTATTGGCAAAAGGTGCCCTCATTGTAAACTGCGCTCGAGGAGGTCTAATCCACGAAGATGATTTAGCTGCAGCTATTGAATCAGGTCATATTGGAGGCTGCGCCCTAGACGTGTACGAAACTGAGCCACCTAATATTCAAGATGCTATTTTTCAGCAAAGTAAAACTGTATTTACCCCACATTTAGGCGCCTCAACTAATGAAGCTCAAGAAAATGTTGGTATACAAGTAGCTGAACAAGTTGGAGATTATCTATCAACAGGCTCAATTACCAACGCTATTAATATGCCTAACCTTGATGCTAAAACTTATCAAGCCGTAGCTCCTTACCTGCAGTTAGGCAAAGCTTTAGGTATTTGCTTAGCTAAACTCGCGCCTAAGCAGGTAGATACTGTAAATATTAGTTATTACGGCTCTGTCTCTGAGCTTGATACAGCCATGATATCTCGTGAAATTTTATCTCAATATTTAGGATCAGCTCACAGCGAAGCTCAAGCCAACCTTATCAACGCTCCAGCAGTAGCTAAAAACTTAGGTCTCAATGTGACCGAGTCTTCGCTCGCAGAGCCCCAAGATTACCACGAAATCATTAAGGTAACTATCACTAAGGGCGAAGAAAGCTTCAGCTTGTCTGGCACAATTATCGGCAACCAACCACGCATTATCTCTATTGATCAGCATTCTATTGAAATCCCCATCACAGGACACTTTATCGTAGTTGAAAATGATGACAGACCAGGTATTGTAGGCTCTATTGGTGTTACTTTAGGCAACCAAAAAGTCAACATCGCTAATATGGCACTAAGTCGTAGCCGCAAAGGCAATAGCGCGCTTTGTATTCTTGAACTTGATAATTCACCTGAAGAAAACCTCATTAATAGCATCAAGGAGATTGATGGTATTACCTCAGTGCAACTCATCACTCTATAATTTGACTAAAAAAAGATTGATTATATTTTTAATTAAGCTTTAATCACTAATTATGAAATCTGTAATTTATTTAACCTTGGCTATTTTAATGACTTTTGCACACGCTGATATTCAAGCGCCTCCAGGAGAGCGTCATGATGTAGGAGCAAAAATCGGCAGATCTTTAAGTAATATCGTATTAGGTTTGACTACTACACCTGAATACATTCTAGACAATCATAATAATGGGGAAATTGTAGCTACAACAGTTACTGGTTTGGGAAGAGGATTAAAACGTGTAGGTTTTGGTGTATTTGAACTAGTTACATTTTTTGCTCCAACTAACCACGGTACTTACAAACCACACTATAAAAAGTATGTTATTTTTGGTGCCGACCAGCATATCAGCCATAACCCTGATTTTGGCTACAGCGAGTACCCTGTATTACTCGATATTGACTCTTACTATAAAGACTAAACTTTGTAGTTATTTAAATGAAAGCTTTTCTTAGATGCTTGTTTAGTGGAGCTACTTATTTAGTTGTAACTAGTCTCTCTTTGGCTCAAGAAGAGCCTAGAGTTTGGACAGCAAGTGATAGTGATAGAACATTCAAAGGTCGCTATGTTTATCACAAAGAAGATATCATTTGCTTAGCTGACACCTCAGGCAAAGAATTTACTATACCCATAGACAAGATTAGTATCGCAGATCGAGTATGGTTAAAAAAAAAGGAGTATGAACAAAGGGGAGCATCTCCAGCTCAGGCGATTGATTCACTTAATTTTGATGATGATATAGACACTATTTTGAGTAAATTAGAAAGCTCTAGTTTATTCACTCTAAAAGGCTCAAAACCTACATCTACAGAAGACATCAATAAAGCTTACGAGCTAAAAAGTAGCGTGGGTGAGGCAAAATTAAGCCTATCTGTATTTTTAGATGATTTAAATTTATTAGCTGCTATTCAGCTCGTAAGTAATGCCCAAACTGATTTAGATACAGCTAAATCCAATTGGGAAGCCTGCAAGAACTTGCTTTGTGAATTAGCTGGCGCACCTCAATTCCATCAAGAGTTTCCGTCTATTCAAGATATAACAGATAATAACAATCACTGGATAACTAGCGAATGGAAGACCCAAAGCAACCAACACTTGTTCCTAGCTATCGCGCTAAATAGTCAAAACAAACCTGTGATTGAAGCTAGAATACTTCCGATTGTTGACGGAGAAACAATCGGCAAACCTGAGTTTCTAAATAAAATCAAAGAGAATTTAGCGTCTTAATGGTTTTAGCTAAATTTAATGATAATGCAGAAATTTTTACATCTCTGCAGGGCGAAGGACCAAGCATAGGCAAGCCATCTATTTTTATTAGGCTATCTAATTGTAATCTTCACTGTCATTGGTGTGATACAGACTACACTTGGAATTGGGATAATACTCCATGGAGTCATGTAAACGACACTAAAGCGGGCTATAAAAAATTCAAAAAAACTGAACACCAAGTTCATCTAACTCCTCAAGAACTAGCTGATAAAATACTTAAGTTACCCACTCAAAATATTATTATTACAGGCGGCGAACCTCTTTTGCAACAACAAGAAATCATTGAATTTATTGCTCTCGTAAAACAATCCGATGCTAATCGAAGCTTTGAAATAGAAACTAATGGAACTGTTGCTCCTTCAATTGATTTAATAGCCCACATTAATCAATTTAATATCTCTCCTAAATTAGCCAACTCTCTTAACCCGCAAAATAAAAGAATTGAGCCTAAAGCTATTCAAGTATTCTTAGATTCAAATAAATCTTATTGGAAATTTGTGATGGATAATGAACGAGATTTAGATGAAATTAACGAACTGGTATCAACCTATTCCTTACCCAAAAATAGAGTTTACTTAATGCCTCAAGCAACCACTCGCGAAGCCTTAGAAAAAAAGCAAAATCAATTAGTCAAAGCTTGCCTTAATTTAGGATATTGCTATAGTCACCGCCTACATGTCATGTTTTGGGGTGACAAAAGAGGTGTGTAGTTTGCACCCTGATCGCCATGTTCAAAAAAACAAAGACACCTGATTTAACAAGTCATCAAGTAGAATCGACTAAAACTCATTTAAATAACACTATGAATGTTACTACTCACAACCACTTAACCCAAAATTTTCTTAGCGAACAAGTTTCATTTTCAGGTGAACTAAACTTTGAAGGTGAACTTGTTATTAATGGTAATTTTAAAGGTAGCCTTAATTCAACTGATGGTTTTTTAGTTATTGGAGAATCTGCAATCGTTGAGGCTGAAATAAACGTGAAAGAAGTCGTCATATACGGCAAAACCACTGGTAATATCCAAGCTAATGAAACGATTACTATTCATGAAGCAGCTGTAATATCAGGTGATATGAGTGCGCAAAATATCTCTATTGATAATGGTGCTCAGATTTCAGGTAAATTAGAAATTCAAAGTAAACAAGGATTCACTAATTACTCTAATGATATCTCTACTGAAGAATTAGAAACAAGCGATAGCTAAATTCTATTCATATTAGTTTTATTAAAATTATATGAAAAATCTTGATTTACAGAGTCAAATACAACTCCTCAAGAAAGAAAAAAACGCACTCATTTTAGCTCATAACTATCAAATTGGGCCTCTGCAAGACATCGCTGATTATGTTGGAGATTCACTTGGGCTAGCTTATGAAGCTCAAAAAAGCGATGCTGATGTGATCGCTTTTTGTGGTGTTCATTTTATGGCCGAAACAGCCAAAATTGTAAACCCTGATAAAATTGTAGTCTTACCTGATTTAGATGCTGGCTGTTCACTTGAGTCTTCTTGCCCAGCTCCCGAATTGCAGAAGTTTATCGATGATAATCCACAGAAAAATTATTTTGTCGTAGCATACATCAATTGTTCAGCTGCAGTGAAAGCTATCGCCGATGTAATTTGCACATCAGGTAACGCTGTAAAAATAGTGAATCAAGTCCCTAAAGATAGAAATATATTATTTGTACCTGACGCCAATCTTGGTGCTTGGGTTATAGAGCAAACAGGTCGCCCTATGGATTTATGGCAAGGTAGTTGCTATGTGCACATGGAGTACACAGCTGATTCTATTCAAAGCATTAAAGATAAGCACCCTTCAGCCCTACTTGTAGCTCACCCAGAATGCCCAACAGCGGTTCGTATGCTCGCTGACGAGGTTTGCTCAACAGAGAAAATGATTAGCTATTGCAAAAATAGTGAGTCGAGCACATTTATTATTGCTACAGAAAACGGTATGTTGCATCGTTTGGAAAAGGAATGCCCAGATAAAGTTTTTATTCCTGCACCTACGCATAACTGTGCTTGTTCAGAATGTAAGTTCATGAAGCTAAACACCTTAGAAAAGCTCAGAGATTGCCTAGTTAATTTGAGTCCACAAGTTGCTATTACCCCTGAACTTTGCAATCAAGCAGAAGCGTCTCTGCTTAAAATGTTAGAACAATCAAAATAAACCCTATAATGAGCACTCAGAAATTTGCCAAAATTGTTAGTACAGGTAGCTATGTGCCTGAAAAAGTTCTCACAAATAAAGACTTATCTAAACTTGTCGATACTACTGATGAATGGATCACCACTCGCACAGGGATTAAAGAGCGCCGTATCGCAACTAGTGAACAGTCAACTTCTGACCTAGCTACTCAGGCTGCTGAAAAAGCACTAAGCTCTGCTAGTTTAGATGCTACAGATTTAGATCTCATCATCGTTGCTACTATTACGCCTAATACATTTACCCCTTCAACAGCTTGCTATGTTCAAGCTAATTTAGGTGCAAAAAATGCAGTTGCTTTTGATATTTCAGCAGCATGCTCTGGTTTTATTTTTGCTATGGATATGGCACGTAACTTTATTGAGAATGGCACTTATGACCATGTGCTCATTATTGGTGCTGAAAAGCTCTCAACTTTTGTAAATTGGGAAGACCGTAATACCTGTGTGCTTTTTGGTGATGGCGCTGGCGCTGCCGTTATTTCCGCAACTAATGATAGCAGTAGTCGCATCCTTTCTAGTCATATCGGCTCCGACGGCACTTACACTGATTTACTTAAAATAGAAGGCGGTGGTTCAGCTTGCCCTATTACAACTAGTAATGTAGATGACAAGCTAAACACTTTATCTATGCAAGGCAAAGAAATCTTTAAACTGGCCGTGCATCATATGAAGACTGCCGCTAATCAAGTCATCGAAGATGCTAATTTAACGCCTTCAGATATTGATTGGGTTATTCCTCACCAAGCTAACTTAAGAATTATTGATGCCATCTCAAGTCGCCTCGACATTGACTCGGACAAAGTTTTTGTTAATCTTGATAAATACGGCAATACATCTGCTGCTGCTGTTGCTATAGCTCTTGATGAGGCTCATCGTCAAGGTATTGAGCGCGAACAACATGTAGTACTTGTCGCTTTTGGCGCTGGTCTTACTTGGGGTGCTGCAGCGATTCGCTGGTAAGTTCAGCTTATCAATTTGCCTTTCTCTATATAAGCCTATGTTGATTGACTCTCACTGTCATCTTATTTCTTACCGTTATCAAGCTGATGAAATCGAGTCGATTATTAAGCGAGGCCTAGAGCATAAAGTCACTCAATTACTCTCATTAGCTACTGAACCTAGTGAATACCAAGCTCATTTAAATCTAGCTATAGATCACCCTGAGGTCTTTATCGGATTAGGGATACATCCTTGCGCTGTGCATGAGGTCAACTACCCTCAAGCTATAAACGAATTAGATGAACTTCTGTCTACTCACAAGACTATTAAAGTGCTAGGAGAAACGGGCTTAGACTACTACCATCCAAGCCCTAAAAATTGGAATGACAATGATTATAGAGACTGCCAAAAAAATAGTTTGATTGAGCATTTTGAATTAGCAAAAAAGCACAAAAAAAACATTGTTTTGCACACACGTGATCAACAAGGAAAACACTCTTTAAATGATTGTTTAGCTATTTATCAAGAATATGCTGATGACGTTCAAGCAGTCTTTCATTGCTGGAGTCATCACTTAGATTGGGCAAAAAAAATATGGGACTTAGGTGGATTAATTTCATTTGGTGGTGTACTAACCTTTAAAAAACCACCACTTGATGCTATTGAAGTTTGTAAGCAAGCCCCTCAAGGTAGCTTCATGTTAGAAACAGATGCTCCCTATTTAGCTCCCACACCTCATCGAGGTCAACGTTGTGAACCTTGGATGACTAGGTTAAGTGCGAATTTCATTGCTGAATTGCGCCAAGAATCATTAGAAGAACTTGCTACGCATACAACTAAAACTACTCATCAATTTTTAAATCTATAATCTGTTATTATGATTCGTACTCGTTTTGCTCCATCCCCTACTGGCAACCTACATATTGGCGGCGCTAGAACAGCTCTTTTCAATTGGCTCTATGCTAAGCACCATGGAGGTCAATTTATTCTACGCATTGAAGATACGGATGCACAGCGCAACACTAAAGAAGCTCAGCAAGGTATTATTGATGGACTTAATTGGCTAGGTCTTGATTGGGATGAAGGCCCTCTAGTTAGCGAACAACCTGAACTCTATTTCCAGTCTAATCGCAATGCTATTTATCAATCATATTTTGATAAGCTTGTAGCTAATGATCGTGTTTATGAAGACGAGGGTGCCTGGAGATTTAAATTCAAACGTGAACCTATTTCTTTTATAGATGAAATCTGTGGTGAAATAACAATCGATTATCGTAATGAAGATAACACCCCTGACATGGTAGTTAAGCGAAGCGATGGCTCATTTGTCTTTCACTTTGTTAATGTTGTCGATGATCTTGAAATGAATATTACGCATGTCATCCGTGGAGAAGATCACCTCATGAATACACCAAAACATATTCAGCTCATCGAAGCATTTGGGCTCGAGTCACCTACTTATGCTCACATCCCCCTAATTCTCAATCCCGATGGCTCTAAAATGTCTAAGCGTGATCAAGGTGCTGGCATTGGGTTTTATCAACAAGATTTTTTGGCTTCAGCTATCATTAACTTTTTAGCCTTACTCGGATGGTCAAATAAAAATGACCAAGAATTATTCACTAGAGAAGAGCTTATTGAGGCCTTTGACTTAACTGGGGTTAATCGATCTCCAGCTAAATTTGACTTAACTAAGTGTCTTTGGTTTAACTCACAATACTTGAGATCTTTATCTACCCAAGAGTTGGCTAGACTAGCTCAACCTAGAATAAATGCTGACTTTTTAGCGATGAACATCTGCGAATTAGAGCAGGATGATTCATTATTATTAGAATTGTTAGAGCCATTAAAAGAAAAAATTCAATCACTCTCAGATATAGCCCCCATTATTAATTTCCTCTATACAGAGCAAGTAACTTATCAGGAAAGCGCTATGGCTAAAATTGATAAAAACAAATTCCCAACTAAAGATATTTTAAAATCTTTACAGCAAAGCTGGACAGACCTAGAAGATTGGGCTACATCTAAACAAGCCATCATGGATTTAGCTACAGCAAAAGAAATCAAAGCTGGTCCTATCATGCTAACTACACGCATCGCTTTATCCGGATCAGCTGGAGGCTTGGATTTAGATTTAATCTTAAAATCTTTAGGCAAAGAAGTCTGCATAAAACGCATTATTCAAGCTATTGAAAAGTGGCCTACTCATTAAATTATGGAATTATCAAAATCTAACAATACTCTTGAACCAGTTAAAGCAGCTGATACAAATCAAATCGACAAACAAACTCAAGTCGAAGCAGAGACTATACAGTCTAATAAGCAAGAGAACCCATCAGATGATGCTCCTATTTTAACAGAAGAAGCAAAAGCAGTTGCAGAAAAAATAAGTCAAGACTTAGCCAAAGAACCTGTTCCAGAGATAATTCTAGCTACTAAATTTTCAGAATTTAATTTGTCTCCTGCTATTTTAGCTAATATTGAGGCTCTTGGTTACGAGCAACCAACCCCTGTTCAGTCTCGAGCTATTCCTGTCGTACTTGCTGGCAAGGATTTGGTCGCTTCATCACAAACAGGTACTGGTAAGACTGCTGCATTTGCTCTTGGAGCTATTGAGAATATCAAACCTCTTGGCAAACCTCAAATTTTAGTATTAGAACCTACTCGTGAGCTAGCCCATCAGGTAGCTGAAGCTTTTGAAGGATTCACAAAAGGTATGGGGCTTAATGTTAGCCTTATCTACGGTGGCGTAGGCTATGAACAACAAGCTCAAAGCTTGAGTGTTGCAGATATTGTTGTCGCAACTCCAGGGCGCTTAGTTGACCAATTTTTCCAAGGACATATGAGATTTGGAGAAATTAAAACCCTCGTTCTTGATGAGGTAGACCGTATGTTAGACATGGGGTTTTTGCCTATTGTTAAAAAAATCGTTAATCTCTGCCCATGGGAAAATCGTCAGACGTTATTTTTCTCTGCCACTATGCCGTTACAGATTGCTAGTTTATCAAAAAGCATTCTTAACAACCCTGAAAAAATTGAAGCTACCAAGGTAAGTAGTATCGCTGATACTATTGAGCACGCTATTTATCCTGTAGCGAGCCTACAACGTGATGAATTGTTCACTCAAATCATCCAAAAAACTGATTACAGCTGTGCGATAGCCTTTACTCGCACCCGTAAAGAAGCTGATCATCTCTATCAACTACTTAAAAAAGATTTGGAAATAGACGCTGTCGTCATGCATTCAGATATTAGCCAAAATAAACGCACACAAAACCTCAGCGACTTTAGAGAAGGTAAAGTATCATTACTTATTGCCACTAATGTCGCCGCTAGAGGTATTGATATCAAAGGTGTAAGCCATGTTATTAATTATCAAGTTCCAGAAAACCCAGAAGATTACGTCCACCGTATTGGCAGAACAGGCCGAGCTCAAGCAGAAGGCAAAGCTTACACCTTGGTGTCAGCACATGATTTAGATTGCTTAACTGCAGTTGAGCAACTCATTGGGGAAAAAATAAAACGCGAAAAATTAGAAGGCTTCAATTACCAATATACAGCATTGCTCGACGAAGGTGGTGTTAAACCAGTGAGAAAACCAAGAAGACCTGCTCCTAAACGAAGACGCAAATAAAGCTTGTTATACTTCTTAGGTTGACATTCATCTGCACTTGAGTAATATAATTGCTCATAATATTATGGCAAAATTACACACATTTTTTATAATCATAATAACGCATTCTATTTTATATGCTAATCAATTAGTTCTAAACGAAACATTTGAAAATCCTATTTCTAGTAGAGATTTAAGAACTGGAAAAAGTACTGTTAATTTCCATGGTTGGTCTACTGGAAAAATTTTAGCTTCTTATCAATTTCAAGAAGGCAAAATTCTTATTAATAACACCACTAATAATAGAGGTATTCATAGCAATTCTTCTCAAGTGTTTACGAAAAATGGCGATAGCTATACAGTTTCTACTGAATTTAATAATTTATCATTAGTTATCCCAAAAAACTTTATTAATCACCCTCATTCTGTTTTTATAGGTTTTGCTTCTTCCAATTCAGAGCTAAAATATTTTAACTCTCTCGTTGATATCAAAAATAGCAACACCAGCTCTGGTTTAACTCAAGACTGTGTTTATCTAGCCTGGGATAACAATATTCCCAATCTAAGCCAAGGAACTTTAAAGTTATATTATAAAAATAATCATACATCTAATAACCTTATGCTTCGCCCTTCTAACTTTTGGAAGAACAATCAGGACTATCGGTTAGAACTTACCTTGACGCTTGTAGATATAAAAACAGCTTTATTCGAAGTCAGCTATAAAGTCATTCATCTCAATTCAGACACACCTAAAAAAGCTACAATCCATTCCGAATCAACTGAATTAACACTCCCTCACATTTTAAAATATGGGATGAAAGCATCTATTTACGCTAAGCGAGCCTTAGAAACTAATCATTTTGATAGTTTAGATAATTTACAAATCTCATATGAAGTTAAAGCTATAGCTGACAAAGAAAAACTCAAAAAAGAAGCTGAAAAAATCCAAGCTCAAAAAATAGCAGCTCAGAAAAAAGCTCAAGTTCTCAAGCTAGCAGAAACAGAAAAAGCTAAACAGGATCTAGCAAAAGCAAACCTTCAAAAAGAAACTGCCTCAAAAGCTAACACCCCTACAAACTCAACCAATAACTCTGTTAGTTTTCCATTAATTACAAAATCATCTAGATTAAAAATAATAACATTTAATCGCAGTTACTCACAAAAACAATCTAAAGATAAATATTTATATCTTACCTTGCGATCTTGGAGTGAAGATGGCGAAAATGACGCCCCATACACTTATATTGATGAAGGCACTAAAAACGGATATCTACAATTCAATAACAATCCTAAAGCTGCAGGCATACATTTTATTACAAAATACCATTTCTTACATGAAAATGAAACCTACACCTTACAAGCTCTATTCAAGAACTTTACTAAAATCATAAATCAAAGCTCAAACAAAGAATCAACAAGTAATCATTGGGGTATTGGTGCTTACTCCGCCAACCAACCATTAAGTGCTGAAGAGTCATTGGTATCAATCACAGATCCTAAGCTTCAATTTAATCATGTTAGTTTAATTGGCTTTGGGCAACCTGAAATTTCATGTGATTTACACAACTCATTTAGCAAATCTGTTGATTCTGAGGAAATTTCTAATTTCTTTGAAGAAGGTCAAGATTATTTAGTTCAATTAAAACTCACACTTAAGAATCTTAAAACAGCTGAATTTCAAATTAAATATACAATCTATAACGCTCTTAATCATAACAAGAGGTTTGATTCAAAAACCTACACTAGAAAAATGCCTAAACTTTTAGAACAGGGTTTTAGGGTTTCTGCTTTTGGCAAAAACTCTCTTACTCATAGCCACTTTAAAGGTATAATTTACAAAAGAATTTCAGCTCAAAACTTACAAATACTTGATTGCGCCGCTAAAGAAAATGCTAACAGGGTTTTTCTTACCAAAGATATGATAACAATTAAACGAGCTCAATGGCGAATTACCGAAAACACCTCTGTTGATGAAAATTATTTACAAAGTGCTAAGGCGCGCTATAGCCATGGCATAGGTGTTAAAACATCTCATCTTGATATTGACCTTTCTGACAAAAACTATACGAGTTTCTATGTAACGCCTGCTTTAAACCCTGGCTCATCAGATATTAATACTAAAGCCAAGCTTTCTATTGAACTGGACGGCAAGACTGTTTACAGCTCTATAAAAGAAGGATTCAATAATCTTGGAAACTTTGAAAATCCTGAAGAATTAATGGTTGATGTTAGTAACGCAAAATTACTCACTTTAAAAGTTTCTAGTGCTCCAGGGGCTAAATATTCTCCATTTATTGACTGGATTAATGCCTATTTCCTCAAGTAAAATTAGCTTCATCTTTTAGCTAGGTTTAATTCTCAGCCTCTTTAAGTTTTACTTGTTAAAACAGCAAAACTTGTATAGCTTTTCATCACTTAAAAACTCAAGTCGAGTTTACTTAAACTATATTCATTATGTCATTTCAATCTAATTCTGATTTCGTTGATCAATTTACTAAAGGCGATGGTAGCCAAGGTAACTTCTACTCTCTACCTAAATTAAAAGCTCACGGCTTCACCAATTTATCAAAACTTCCTATTTGTATTCGTATTGTTCTTGAATCTTTATTGAGAAACTTTGATGGGAAAAAAGTAACAACTATAGATATTCAAAATCTAGCCAACTATAATGCTAAAAATCCTGGTGATTTTGAAATCCCATTTACTGTTGCTCGTGTTGTTTTACAAGACTTCACTGGAGTTCCTCTTCTCGTTGATTTAGCTGCTATGCGTTCAGCAGTTAATGGCATGAACAAAGATGCTAATATGATTGAGCCTCTTGTACCTGTTGATTTAGTGGTAGATCACTCTGTTCAAGTTGATTTTGCGGGCTCTCAATCAGCTCTTGATAAAAATCTTGAATTAGAGTTTTCACGTAACCGTGAACGTTATGAGTTCCTTAAATGGGGGCAGCAAGCTTTTGATACTTTCTCTGTGGTGCCTCCAGGTATAGGTATTGTGCACCAAGTAAATTTAGAATACCTCGCTAAGGGTGTGTTAGAAAAAGATAATACCTTTTATTTTGATACTTTAGTTGGTACAGACTCTCACACAACCATGATCAATGGGCTAGGCGTTGTAGGTTGGGGTGTTGGAGGCATAGAAGCAGAAGCTGGCATGCTTGGACAACCAGTAACTTTCCTTGTTCCAGAAGTTGTCGGAGTTAACCTTAGTGGGGCGCTCAAAGATGGAGTTACCGCTACAGATCTAGCTTTACATGTCACTCAACTTCTTCGTGAAAACGGTGTTGTAGGTAAATTTATCGAATTTTATGGTCAAGGTGCTGTTGATTTATCTCTTCCTGATAGAGCTACTATTGCAAATATGGCGCCTGAATATGGAGCAACTATGGGATTCTTCCCTGTTGATAGTGAAGCTATTGATTATTTGCGTGGCACAGGTAGGGACGAAGAGCTATGTAAAACTGTAGAAAACTACATGAAAGCTCAAGAGCTTTGGGGTATTCCTCAAAAAGGCGATATAGATTACTCCATTGATTTAGATTTAGACTTAAGCACTATCGTGCCTTCTGTTGCTGGCCCTAAACGCCCACAAGACAAGATTGCCGTGCCTGAGCTCAAAAGTAAATTTAATGAGCTCCTTGCTGCACCTGTAGCTGATGGTGGATTTGCTAAAGAGAAAAACATAACAGATAACCCTGTAATCGTTGATAGTAAAAACAATACTCCTGATACAATAAAAGATGGTTCTGTATTGATTGCAGCTATCACTTCATGCACCAACACATCTAACCCAAGTGTTATGCTTGGAGCAGGTATCCTTGCTAAAAAAGCCAATGAAAAAGGTCTCACTATTAATCCTGCAGTTAAAACTTCATTGGGACCTGGATCACGTGTAGTAACTGAATACCTAAATGAAACTCTTTTACAGCCTGAGCTAGATAAATTAGGTTTTCAAACTGTAGGTTATGGTTGCACTACTTGTATTGGTAATGCTGGACCTTTAGATGCAGGCATTGAATCAGTAGTTAAAGATGAAAACTTAGTCGTTGCATCTGTGCTCTCAGGTAACCGTAACTTTGAAGCTCGTATTCACGGTTCTATACGCTCTAATTTTCTTATGAGTCCTCCTCTTGTAGTGGCTTATGCTATTGCAGGCACTGTTGATATTGATTTAAGTACCGAGGCTCTTGGTACTGATTTGGATGGTAAACCTGTATTTCTCAAGGATATTTGGCCAACTCAAGAAGAAATTAAAACAGCAATGGCTTCAGCGCTTAAACCTGAAGTATTTAAAAGTCTTTACGGTAATTTTGAAGAACAAAACCCACGCTGGAATGAAATTCCTTCATCAACAGGTAATGTTTATGATTGGAATGATAAATCTACTTATATCCAGAAGCCTCCATTTTTTGATGGTTTCTCAGTCGAACCTAACGATATAGTTGAAATTAAAAATGCTCGCCCACTAGGTATTTTTGCAGACTCAGTCACCACTGATCACATTTCTCCTGCAGGAGCCATTAAGCCTGACAGCCCAGCTGGGCGTTACCTCAAAGAAAATGGCGTAGAGGTTCAGTTATTCAACTCTTACGGATCAAGACGTGGTAATGACCAAGTGATGACACGCGGTACCTTTGCTAATGTTCGCATTAAAAACCTTATGGTTCCAAGTACTGAAGGTGGCGTTACTCAATTTTATCCTGAATTAGGTGCTCAAGGGCAAGTCATGGACATCTATGATGCCGCTAAGGCTTATGAGAAAACTAACACTGCTCTTGTTGTCTTTGGTGGCCATGATTACGGCATGGGCTCTTCTCGTGACTGGGCAGCTAAAGGTACTCGTTTATTAGGTGTCAAAGCTGTTATTACTAAAAGCTTTGAACGTATTCATCGTTCCAATTTAGTGGGAATGGGCGTTCTGCCTCTCAACTTTAAAAATGAAGCTGACTATGATAAAGTAGTTAATTTGCATGATGCGCAGTTTTCAGTTTTAGGTCTTGATAACAACCTTCAACCGCAATCTGAAGCAATTCTTGAAGTCACAACAGGACAAGGCGAAGTATTTACTCTACCATTAATTATTAGAATAGATACTCCAGTAGAAATTGATTATTACAGAGCAGGAGGTATTTTACCTTATGTTTTAGCTCAAATTCTTGCAGAAAATAGCTAAGGGTCTTTATCTAACTAAAAAAGCTCAGTGATACTAATTCACTGAGCTTTTTTTTTATAATGAAAGCCTTATAGTTGACGAAACAAAGTCATTCATCTAAAACGATAGACTAAATAAATTATTAATAAATAATGATCATATTAGCGGAGCAAAATTTAGTTTTTAAAGGTCCTCGTGACCCTGCTTATTTTGAGCAAAGCTCTACAATTATTTGGTGGTTTTTATTAGTCGCCGTATTGCTCACAATTTTATTAATTATGATAATTTATAAAAAGCTACTTAAAAGACAAAAATCAAAGTTAAAGGCTATCAATAAAGCTAGAGATTTACACTCTTGGGAAGAGTTAATTCATTATTATGAAGAGGCTAGTTCTCAAAACCCATGCCAACTAGATTTAATCATAGCTTTACTCAAGCAAGGCTCTTATTTGGCTGTTCATAATTGTGTAAAACAGTCTGAGCTAGATACCTGGCTCAATTTAACCCCTCAAGAGTTAACCCATGCACTTCAGAAAAAAACTAAAACCAAGACAATTTTTGATGTGAAATTATATTTGCAAAAGCTCAATTATTTAGAACATATTAGATTTAACCCTAAATTTAATCATTTACCACAAAGAGAGCTCTTACAAACGACACTTAATGAGTGCCTTATACTTCTTAAACAAGCAAAAGAGGTAAACAATCCTTCCCTCGAAGAAAATGCTCACTAATTCAACTATTACTTTTGAAAACCCCTATTGGTTGCTCGCTCTCATTCCTGCAATCATTAGCTATATTATTTATTGCCAAGCTAAGCCTAATCATTATCTGATTTTTCCTGGCGTTAAGTTTTTAAATCATAAATTTAGCTCACAACAAAAGTCTGGAGGCTCCAAACCTCATCATTTTTTATTAGGTCTTATTCTATTTCTGTTGATTATTAGTTTAGCTAACCCATGTAAAAAAAATGCAATACAAGAACAAAAGCAGCAAGGTATTGATATTATGCTAGCTCTAGATATTTCACTATCTATGGATATTCGTGATTTTTATCATTTAGGTCTTAAAGAAACCCGACTCGAAGCAGCTAAACGTGTCGCACAAGAATTCATAGCATTACGTAGTAGTGACAGAATTGGAATAGTTATTTTTTCAGGGCAACCCTACCGTATTAGTCCTATCACATTTGATCATAGTTGGGTAATTCAGAAAATTAAAGATATTGAAATAAACAGCCTTAAAGAGCAAGGGACAGCTATTGGATCAGCCATTGCTGCTTCTTCATTAGGCTTAAACAAGAGTGAAGCCAAAAGTAAAATCATAGTACTCATAACAGATGGAGCTAACAACGCAGGCAAGCTAAAGCCAAAAGATGCAGCTAAATTAGCCAAAGAATTAGGTATTAGAATTTATACTATTGCTATTGGCAGTGATAATCAACAGGTTGAATATCAAAATAGAATTATAACACAAAATCAATTTGACACGAAGGCTCTAAAAGAAATATCAGAAATCACACATGGTATTTTTCATCGAGCTCAAACAGCCAAAAAACTAAAAGCAGCTTTTGAAAAAATTAATGAGTTAGAAACAACTTCTTTTAACAGTCCTACTTATGAACAAATTATTTCTTACCGCCCTTACCTTATTATTCTCATCCTTATTTTATTAAGCTTTTTTACTCTATTACAATACGGACCTAAAAAATAATTTTCTATGAGTCACTTTGAACACCCTTCAGCTTTCTGGTTGCTCCTTTTATTAGGAGGCATCCTAATGGTTTCTGTTATAGGGAAAATACGCCATTCCAAAGAACTTTATTCATGGATAGCTCCGAGGCTTAGTAAAAAACTGCAGCAAGATATGGGTTATATCAACTATACTTGGCAGCTCGGATTAATTAGCTTAATTATTATCTCTCTTATTATCGCTCTAGCTAAGCCAATTCTTGATGAAAAAATTATTGAAATCTCTATAGAGCAACAAGACGTGTGTATAATTATAGATACATCAAAAAGTATGGAAGTTCGAGATGTTACTATCTCTCGTATTGAGCAAGCTAAACTCATCACTCATGATATCATTGCTAACTTACCTTATAGTCGTATAAGTATTATTGCTTTTGCGGGCGATGCTTTTACCTTGGCTCCTTTTACTCAAGATCATAGATCTCTAAGAGATATTGTTACTCAAATTGATACGGATATCATCGGCTCTCAGGGTAGCTCAACACAGCAACTATTTGCTAATATTAAAAAGTTACAAAAGAATTACAAAAATGAACCTTTCGTTATTTTAATCTCCGATGGAGAGTGGCACGACGACACCCCTCTTAAAAAAATGATGGATGACTTACCTATTCAATCTAAATGGCTCACAATAGGAATAGGTAGCGAACAAGGAGATTTAATTCCATCAGTCACAGACCCTAGCGGCTACCTAAAAGATAATAATAACTATAGCATCTTGAGCCGCCTGAACGCTGATCAACTACGCTCGTTAGCTAAGCTTAGTTCAGGCCTTTATTTAGAAAACCCTTCTCCTACAAAACTTATTTCAATCTTAGAACAGCATTTATCTAAAAAACAAAATACCCAGCAAGGAGTGGAGCAAATATCTATTAAAAATGATGCTGCCTTTGCATATCTTTTAACTGCACTTATTTTAACTCTCCTTTATATGCTAAAACCTATATTAACCTCAAAATCATCGCTGCCTTTAGGTTTATTCTTAGCTCTTTTATTAGGTTCTAGCGTTTTTACTAATCAATCTAAAGCTGGTATTTTCAGTTCTTCACCTTCTCATATCCTTTACCAAGCGGCTACAGCTTACTACAATGGAGATTTTAAGACTGCTTATAAAAAGTATAGTAAGGCTCTAACGCATGAAGAATCAAGCATTCAATCTGATGCTTATCAAGGCTTATCAGCAACTCTCTATCAGCAAGGTTGGCAGCAAATAAATCCTCAAGTTACTATCCAAGACACACAAGGAGTCAACCTAGAAACTCTTAAACAAAAAATACAAGCAACCTTACAATCAGGTCAAACCAAACCTGCTCAAATTAAAAAAACACGTGAATTTTGGGAAGAAGCCATCGCTCAACTAACTCAAGCTCCTGAATCCATTAAATCATCTAACCAGCCTATTATTAAAGCGTTATTAGAAGAACTCAACCAACAAGAGAATCAAGAGAATCAAGAGAATCAAGAGAATCAAGAGAATCAAGAGAATCAAGAGAATCAAGAGAATCAAGAGAATCAAGAGAATCAAGAGAATCAAGAGAATCAAGAGAATCAAGAGAATCAAGAGAATCAAGAGAATCAAGAGAATCAAGAGAATCAAGAAAATCAAGAAAATCAAGAAAATCAAGAAAATCAAGAAAATCAAGAGAATCAAGAGAATCAAAAGAATCAAGAAAATGAGCAAAAAGAAGACTCATCCGAGACAAAAGACTATCAAGACACCTCTCAACAAGAAGCTTCCGAACAAGCCATTGAAAAAGCAGAAAAATTATTGGAGCAGTATGCTGACTTACAGACAGACGCACCAAAAAACTCTGAGCTCAAAAAAATCAACAGTCGTAACAAAGAAAAAAATTATTAGTCATGAAATACTTATTTACTCTATTTATTTGTTCTATAATATCTTATAGCTTTGCTCAAAAAAGCGTTGATCAACCTTATGCTCAAGTTGAAGTTAGTAGCTTTAATGTTATAGAAGGTGAGGTATTTGCCCTTTCCGTAAATATTTATAATGACAAAGCTAAATCTCCACCACTCATTAGCACTCATCCCAACTTAAGTATGGTGGCATCAAGTCATCAATTTCAGCAAAAAAACCGCCAACTCGTTGATAGCTATATTTATCAAGTATCAATAAAAAAATCTGGAGTTATTACGTTACCAGCTATTGAAGTTTATACTCAAAAAGGAGGGCTTATAAAAACAGCCCCTATAAAATTTATAGCTCAGGATTTCGATCAGGTAAACTGGAAAAATCTAGTTATTGATCAGCAGTCTTTAACTTATGGAACCTTACTCAGCTCAAGTAATTTAAAACCCTATGTTGGGCAGATGGCTAACTCGCAGCTCAAAGTGCTACTCCCTTCTAATATTAATATTGAAGAGTTTAGAGAATTAAACATGAAATTTAATAATATTGCAGCTGATTCTTTTTCATTAAAAAACGGACCTTTAAATGCTGTTAATAGTATTCGCGTAGACGGCAACAAGTATCAAATTTATAATTTTAGCACTCAATTCTCATGCCTTAACCCAGGAGAAGCCTTAATAGGTGACGGATCTCTCACGCTTGCTGTAAGAGCGGTCAATCGCTCTATGGGTATTTTCCAAACCTATACTACTATTAATTTAAATTTTGAATTGCCTCAAATAACGCTTCAAGCCAAAAATCTTCCAGATGGAAAACCAGCAAACTTTACTGGTATTATTGGAGATTTTAAACTGACAAGTAATGCTAATTTAGAAAATTACAAAAACTACACAGATGTGATTAACGTAACCTTTAATCTAGAGGGTGAAGGAAACTTTAATAATAGTATTATGCCCACCTTAAGTGAACTTGAAAACTGGCAAACCTACCCCACTCAAATTGTAAATACTATTACACAAAATAATTACCATAATATAACATATCATCAAATTATTCGTAGCAATCAGCCACAAAAAGCTATACCTAGCTACAGCTTTAATTATTTTAATCCAAAAACTGGCATTTACGAAACGGCAAAATCAAAACCTATTCAACTACCTAACTTAGTGATTAATTCAGCTACTGCATTAGCTAATCTTAATACACAAAAACTCAATCAACCCCTAGGACTACTTATAGCGCCATTAGGCTGGAAGCACGTAATGATGACTAACTTATCCAATGAAATTACACTTATTTTAACTGTTATTTTAGCTGTTCTCGCCATTTACCTCGTCGCTCTAATCATCATTATTTTCAAAAAAAATCAGAATACCAAACCTTATAAACAGCTTAAAGTTGAGCTTTTACACAACCTTCATCACAGTGTAACTAGGCAGAGCTTTTATCAAAACTTTTTACATCATTTAGATAGTTACTTACAGAAGCATACAATCAAAAAACTACCTAGCTCTCTGAATCTTGAGCACGAGCAATGGCTAGCCTACGCTTATGATCAAGATGATCAAACACTTTTAAATCGCAACCAAGCTAATGCAGACATTAAGCTAACTCTTCAAGCCTTAAAAAAAGTAAATAAAACTAACTTGAAACCCGAAAAATCAAAAAGCTCTAGTAACCTAAGCGTATTTTTAACACTTAGCTTAATCATGATAAGTGGCATCAGCTCATGGTCAGAAGCCGCAAATACCTATCCTAATACCAGTCAAAAAAAATGGGATAAAGCCTTTGAATTATATGAACTTAACAAGCCAAATCAAGCTCTAAAGTTATACCAAGAACTCATTGAATCTCAACAAAAAGATCATTCTGATCTAGGATATGTAGCTGATTTATATTTTAATTTAGGTGTTTGTTATGAAAAATTACAACGTATTGATCTTGCCCATTTATCTTACCGCTACGCTTTAAGTCTTCAACCTTCGCATCCAACTAGCTTACATAATTTAGCTATACTTACAGATAAGCAAAAGTTTGCTACCCTCGAAGATAGTTCAAGCTGGATAAGCGCTTTAAGTACTTATAAAAGCTGGATAATAAGTTTAGCTTTTGTTTTTGCTATAATTACAGGCCTGCATTTTACCTTAAGTAAAAAGGCTACTCATAGATATATCTACCTTTCTATACTTCTCATTTCTTGTATAATTCTGCTTGGCAGTATAATTTTATATGTATATAATTATTTTTATAAGGAAAATGTAAATTCTGATTCTTCTCATTCTCTAGCTATAATTATTTCCACTACATCTACTGATTATTTTGAAAGTGCTTCATCTCAAAGCACTCGACTAGGAACTCTTGCCGCTGGCTCTCCCATCTATTTAAAAGTCCAACGCCAGCCATACTCATTAATTCAACCTCTAACTAATCAAGAGAATGAACCTGTTAGTCTAGGTTGGCTAGATAATCAGATATTTTGTCTAATTTCTGATGCTCCAAGCCTTTTACTAAAGCCATTTTCATCGGATTTAAAAGTTCCTGCAAGTTAGTTCTCTAGATACCTTACATTTAATAGAGCTATTTCAGGCATTTCAAAAATCACCCCTGCTAATAATAATTATGCCTACAAAACGTCTAGAGTTCGAATCCCCCTATGTTCTTGAAGCTCTCTTAGCTGAAGATGAAAAACTACTCAATTACCTTGATGATGAACTGCAGGTGAAAAGTATAACTAGAGACCATTGGATAGAGTTTAAAGGCGATTCAGAAGCCCTAGATCGGAGTCAGCGAGTATTTGATGATTTGTTATTATCCTACAAACAAAAGCAAATCATCACACCTAGTGAGTTTAAGCTTGCGATAGAGCTTAGTAAAGGCTCTTCAGATTTAAATCTTAGCTCTCTAAGCAAGCTAAAACTCCTTGGAAATAAAGGTAAGCCTTGCATTATGGCAAAGAACCCAGAACAACTCAGTTATTTGCAATCAATGATAGATCAATCAATTGTATTTGGTTTAGGTCCTGCCGGCACAGGGAAAACCTACCTTGCTATGGCCATGGCTCTATCGCTTTTAGAACAAAAGAAAATTCAAAAAATTTACTTAACTAGACCAGCTGTAGAAGCAGGTGAAGAATTAGGTTTTTTACCTGGCGATTTACATGAAAAAGTTGCCCCTTATCTCACACCTCTCTATGATGCTATGCAAGCAATGCTTCAACAAGAAGAGATCAATCATTATTTACAAAATAATATCATTGAAATTGCTCCTCTAGCTTATATGCGTGGACGCACACTAGCTAATGCTTTTGTTATTTTGGATGAAGCGCAGAATACAACTTGTGAACAGATGTATATGCTACTTACCCGCCTTGGCGAAAATAGCCACTGTGCTGTTACTGGTGATTTATCTCAAATCGATTTAAAACCACGAGTCACTTCTGGCTTGCGTGAAGCGACTCAGGTACTTAAATCTTCAAGTAATATTGCTTTTCATCATTTTACTACGCAAGCCATTGTGCGTCACCCACTGGTTAAAGAAATTATCGAATCTTACGAAAAACACCGTAATCCAGGATCAGAAAACTAAGAGAAGCTATATAGTTTTATTATAAGAATCTTATAATTATAATAAATCTTGCTTATTTAAACATACTTTTTACAATCTGAACCTCCTAAGAGGAATATTGCTCGCATAATTACATCTCTCTGTGTGTATTAAAGAGAAATTTATTTATGTTTTTTGATTTGCTTAATTAAAAAGAGCGCATTGATGATGTTTAAAACACTAAAAAAACTTATTTCACGTTGGAAGCTATCCAAAAAAGGTTTGTATAACGGAAAACCTAGAAGAAAGCTTAAAACTAATGGAACAGCTAATGTTTTTAAATCTAGTTTGATTATAAAATCTAGTTTCTATCTAGGTTTTATTATAGCAATGGCCTATTTAAATGATTGCTCAACTATTAACAGCAAGAAATCTTGGACAGATTTTCTCGTCTATTTAGGCTTGCTTAGTACTTTCATTATTAGTTTAGAAATTAATTTTAAAAGCCTAGTCAAAGACAATCAAAAAGCGATACTCATTTTACTAATTATCGCTCTACAAATATCTCTACATAAGTATATCTATATATTTATTGAGGCTAGAGATTTTAATAGCAGCTACCTTTTCTTATGCTCTCCATTTGTGCTGGCACCTATTGTGCTTACACTATTATTAGACAGAAAAGTAGGGTTCTATGCAGCTATTTTTTGTAGTTTAATAAGTTCTTTTGTTATTGATAGCTCTATAAATCAGCCTATTTTTGTCACTGGATTGGTTTCAGGATTTATTGCCTCTATCATCGCCAACCGTATACGTTCGAGGTATCAATTACTTAAATTAGGCTTGTTAATGGGAGTCGTTATTCTAATTTTAGGCTCTATATTTCAAACTATTGTTTTTCCTTGGTGGGATATTAATAATTGGCAGCAAGACAGCAGTCATACCTTTAGCTTGATTCTTTGTGCACTCATCAACGGAGTCCTAACATCAATGATTGTCACTCCATTATTACCTATTTTGGAGCAGTATTTTGAAACTACCTCTGTTTTAGGTTGGTTAGAACTTAGTGATCTAAAGCACCCATTACTTAAACGCTTGCAATTAGAGGCTTCTGGAACTTTTCAACATAGTATGCTAGTTGCCACACTTTCAGAAGCTGCTGCCGAAAGTATTGGAGCCAACGCTATGCTTTGCAGGACTGCCTCTTACTTTCATGATATTGGCAAGCTTGAAAAGCCTGAATACTTTGTCGAAAATCAGTCTGCAGATATGGTTAATCCGCATGACTCGCTCACTCCCTCCATGAGTGCCCTTATTATTATCGCACACGTAAAAGACGGTATTGATTTAGGCGTTAAATACAAATTAAAACCTTCTATTATAGAGATTATAGAGCAACATCATGGTAGTTCTCTAGTGCGCTTTTTTTACCATAAAGCACTCGAACAACAGAAAAAAATTAAACAAGATATAGAAAATGGATTAGCATCCGAATTAGACCTCCCAGAAGTTAATGAACATAATTTTTGCTACCCTAATCGTAAGCCTCAATCTCAAGAAGCTGCGATTATTATGATTGCAGATTCAGTAGAAAGTGCTTCTCGAAGCATTAAAAAACCAACACAGAAAAACCTTCGTTCACTCATTGACGAAATTGTCTCAGAAAAAATCAATGACAAACAATTTAATGAATGCGATCTTAGTTTTCCTCAATTAGAAAAAATTAAAACCGCTCTTCACAAAACTTTAAGCTCAATTTTACATCATAGGATTAAATACCCAAGCAAAAAAAACTGTCGCTTCAGCAAAAAAAACTGATCATTAATTTATGCCTAATAGACCTATTCCTTGTTCAGTTTACAATAATCAAACTCAACTGGACCTAGACGATGATTGGCTAACTAAAATTCCTACCTGGATTGAGCAGCATGTATGGCCACAAGCAAGCTCTTATCAGCTAAAATCGAGTGTTTTTAATGAATTACACTTTTTAGAAATTGCATTTATTGATGATGCAACTATCAGTCAAGCTCATGCTGATTTCATGAATGACCCGACACCTACTGATGTGATCACTTTCCTACATGGAGAATTGTTAATTAGCGTTGAAACAGCTAACAGGCAAGCTATAGAAAATAACCAAGAATTACAAACAGAGTTATTACGCTATATTATCCATGGCGTACTGCATCTAGCTGGATATGAGGATTATGAAGCTTCTAAGCAAAAAACGATGATTCACATACAAGAATCTATTTTAGATAAAACTATTTTAGCTATAAATTAAAGACGACCCAAATCACTTATTTATGATAAAGAAATAAATAAAATTGGCTTGGCAATTACTAAGGTTTGGCTTATTTTCTAACATAATTTAACCTAGCTATTACAAACAGCTAATTTACTATTCAATAGCCTTCATTACATTTAAAAAAATTTAATATGTCAAATTTTTACCACAGCTCTACACCACGCATTGATTCTCTTCATAGTTTTGACAATGAGAAAGACAACTGCGGCATGGGTGCCCTCGTTAATATTCATGGCAAGCCTTCTTATAGTATTCTTGACCAAGCTCTATGCTCTGTTGCAAACATGACACATCGTGGAGCCGTAGATGCTGACATGAAAACAGGTGATGGATCTGGCATTCTTAGTCAAATTCCTTTTCCTTTATTTCAAGAAGCTGCAGCTAATCTAGGGACTACAGTTACAGATAATAGTTTACTTGGTGTTGGTGTTTTCTTTTTTCCTCAAAACGATAGTGAAGCTAAAGCTAAGATAAAAGCTCTAGCTGAATCAGCTCTTACTAAACGCAACATTAGTATTATTGGTTGGAGAAAAACTCCTGTTAATTTCAATGCTCTAGGAAAATTAGCGCAAAAAACCGTTCCAACCATTGAGCACCTACTTGTACTTAATGAAACCGGTTGTGACCAAGATAGCTTCGAAAGATCACTCTACCTTTGTCGTCGCGAAGTCGAACTAGGCACCAAAGATATCTCTGACTTTTATATCCCAACTTTATCAAGCTACCTTATTTCTTATAAGGCTCTAGCTATGCCTGCAGCACTTAGAGCTTTTTATCTTGATTTACAAAACCCTAAATTTGAAACAGCTATAGCTCTGTATCATCAGCGTTTCTCAACTAATACTTTCCCAGCTTGGCCCCTTGGTCAGCCATTTAGGAATATGTGTCACAATGGTGAAATCAATACAGTTAAGGGTAACCGCAACTGGATGGCGTCACGTGAAGAACTTTTTGAATCAGAAATTTGGGGTGAAGATGTTAAATGGTTACAGCACTTGCTTTCAAGTGGAGAGTCTGACTCAGCCTCACTTGATCACGCTCTAGAGTTGCTTATGCTCTCTGGTCGTGAACCTGAGCATGCCATGTGTATGTTAGTGCCTCCAGCTTATATTCATGACCAAGATATTTCTAATGAACTCAAAGCTTTTTACGATTACCTATCTTCTTTCTCTGAACCTTGGGATGGCCCTGCTGGCTTAGTTTACACTAATGGCAAAAAAGTATGTGCATCTCTTGACCGTAATGGCTTACGCCCTTCAAGGTTTGTTTTAACTGATGATGGTACTTTATATATTGGCTCAGAGTCAGGTGCTGTTTGCTTCCCTGAAGAAAATATAAAGAAACGTGGCCGTTTAGGACCAGGCGAAATGATGAGTATTGAGCTTGGCAAAGGTTACATTGATTTTGACAAAGATATTAAAGAAAGCTTAGCGAGACAGAAGCCTTATCGTCAATGGATTGAAGAAAATCGTCTTGAATTAAGCGATTTTGTCTCACAAGAAGCTCAAGTTTCAGAAATAGAACTCGAACCTGTTTTACGTTCACGCCTACAAATCAGCCAAGGTGTAACCGCCGAAGATTTAGATATGGTCTTTCCTCCTATGATTAAAGGCTCGCAGGAAGCGGTATTCTCTATGGGTGATGATATCCCGTTGGCTGTATTATCAACTCAGCCACGCCTGCTCTTCACCTACTTTAAGCAACTTTTTGCTCAGGTGACCAACCCTCCTATTGACCCTATTCGTGAGTGGTCAGTCATGTCTTTACAAGCAGCTTTAGGTTCTGAAAGTAATCTGCTCACAGAAACTCCTGAACATGCCCATGTTTTAAACCTTAAGTCAGCTCTTCTTTTTGAGCACGAACTAGAAAGTATTAAGACTCTACGTAACGAAGGCTTTGTTACCCAAACTATTGATGCAACTTGGAGTGCATCTAAAGGAGCGTTAGGTTTGCAGGAAAGACTAGAAGAAATTTATACAGAAGTAGACTCAGCTATTAATGCTGGAGTTAATATCCTTATACTTTCAGACAAAGCTATTTCAGCTACACGGATAGCTATACCGTCTCTAATGGTGACTGGAGCTGTTCATCATCACCTTAACCGAAGCCGTAAACGTATGCGAGCTTCAATTATTGTTGAAACTGCTGAAGCAAGAGACACTCATCAACTTGCCTGCTTATTTGGTTTTGGCGCTACTGCTGTATGCCCTTATCTTGGATACGCAACCGTAAGACAGCTTTGTTCTGAAGATCCTAAACTCAGTGATATTCCAGCTGATACAGGTATGGCTAATTACCGTAAAGCTTTAGAAAAAGGACTGCTTAAAATTATGTCTAAAATGGGTATTAGCGTACTCAATTCTTATCAAGGCGCACAAATTTTTGAAGTTCTTGGGTTAGGGGAAGAAGTGATTGCTACTTGTTTTACAGGGACTTCATCTCGTATTGCAGGAATTGGATTTGCTGAAATTGCAGAGGAAAGCATTATTCGCCACAAAGCTGCATGGGAACCAGTAAGTGACACCGCTCTTGATTTAGGAGATCCTGGCTATAACCGTTACCGCAAACAAGGTGAACGTCACGCTATCACCACAGAGGTTATCAAAAACTTTCATAACTATGTCAAACAAGGTAAAGCTGAAGACTATGACGAATATGTCAAAGCCACTCTTGATTCTCATCCTATTACCATTAAAGATTTACTAGAATTCAAAACATCTACTGCCATTCCTATTGATGAAGTAGAAAGTGTTGAATCCATTCGCAAACGCTTTACGACAGCAGCGATGTCTATGGGCGCTCTTTCTCCAGAGGCTCACGAAACCCTAGCTATTGCCATGAATCGTATTGGTGGAAAATCAGATTCGGGAGAAGGCGGAGAAGACGCTCGTCGCTACACGCCTTACCCTAATGGAGATCTAGCTCGTTCACACATTAAGCAAGTTGCTTCAGGAAGATTTGGTGTCACTGCTCACTATCTTGTCAACTGTGATGAAATAGAAATTAAAATGGCACAAGGGGCAAAACCTGGCGAAGGAGGTCAGCTTCCAGGACATAAAGTCACTGGGCTTATTGCTAAGTTACGTAATACCCAACCAGGGATTCAACTCATCTCCCCACCCCCTCATCACGATATTTATTCAATCGAAGATCTAGCACAGCTTATTCAAGATTTAAAAGAAATCAATCCAAGTGCTCGTGTAACAGTTAAACTTGTTTCAGAAACAGGCGTTGGAACTGTTGCTGCAGGTGTTGCCAAGGCTAATGCAGATACCATTCTTATTTCAGGTCATGATGGAGGAACTGCTGCCTCTCCGTTGAGTTCAACTAAACACTGCGGAGCTCCTTGGGAATTAGGCCTTGCTGAAGCTCAACAAACATTACTCCTCAATGGATTACGAAATAAAGTCACACTTAGAACAGACGGTGGTTTACGTAATGGAAAAGATGTTATTATAGCTGCTATTTTAGGAGCAGAAGAATATAATTTTGGCACTATTGCTATGATTGCCATGGGTTGTGTTTATGTGCGTAAATGTCACTTAAACAACTGCCCTGTCGGCGTTGCTACTACTGACCCTAAATGGCGAGCTAAATTCAAAGGTACACCTGAAATGGTCATTAACTTCTTCAATGGTGTAGCTGGTGAAGCTCGCCAGACCATGGCACAATTAGGCATCAAAAGTATCAATGAACTCATTGGGCGAACTGACTTGCTACAACAAAAGCACGTACCTGATCACCCTAAAGCCAATATGGTAGACCTAACTACTATGTTAAAGGATATTGTTCCTGATTTAGCTCAAGCACTCGATCAAGATGTTGCCTCTATTACTCGTTATCGTACTTTTGAGCGCAACGAAGGTGTGCACAAAAAAGCTGTAGATATTCAAATACTACAAGATATCGCCAAGCTGACAGAAGCTCAAGATGAAATTAACCCATTATCTCGAGTCATGGATTACCCTCCTATTAAACTAAATTATGATGTGGTTAATACAGACCGTAATCTTGGCACTCGCCTTAGCGGGAGAGTTGCAGAATATTATGGCGTTGAAGGTCTCCCAGAAAACAGTATTAATCTAACTTTTAATGGTACAGCTGGGCAATCACTAGGAACCTTCCTTACTCATGGTGTTACCATTACAGTCAAAGGTGAAGCAAATGACTATGTCGGCAAAGGTATGTCTGGTGGTCACATTATCGTTAAGCCTGCTGACCTTGCTCAATTTAACCCTGCAGAAAACTCTATTGTAGGCAACACTTGCCTCTACGGAGCCACTGGCGGTCATTTATGGGCTAATGGCAAGGCTGGGGAACGATTTGGAGTCAGAAACTCTAATGCTACAGCTGTAGTTGAAGGAATTGGTGATCATGGTTGTGAATATATGACTAATGGTCGTATTGTTGTTCTTGGATTAACTGGCTCTAACTTTGGAGCAGGAATGTCTGGGGGTGTTGCTTATGTATTTGACGAAGACCAGCATTTTGTTCGTCGTGTGAATGAAGAAATGGTTGTACCTCTAGCTGTTAAACGCGATGAAGATATTGATGAACTTAAGCAGCTTATTATTGAGCACGCTAAACATACAGGTAGTAGCAAAGCTCTAGCTATACTCGATGACTGGGAATACTGCTTAAAACGTTTCGTACGCGTTATACCAAAAGAAAAAGCAGCTCTTGAAGCCTCTGAAAAGCAACATGAAAACGCAATTAATAAAGCTTAGTTAATTACATTTCATCCATACCTTATTAATTATTTAATATTATTTTAACAACTTTATAACTTGAATCATTGATTTTAGTTATATAGAGTGTTCAATAATTCTTTAATTTATGTCAGAAATACAAGAACCACTCAAAGAGTCTTCAGAGTTTAGCTTAGAAGCTATCGCTCATTCTGAAGAATTAGCTATTGCAGAAAAAGAAAAAGCTAAAAAGAAACAGCTTTTTCTTAGCTCTATTATAGGATTGGGTGCAACTCTTGCGATACTTGCTATCTTAACTTTATTTGTTAAATTTATTATACCTCCTGAAAAATCTGTACTTAGTGTTTATAGTGCTTCAGCTCCAGAACAGGTAGTTAAAAAAGTTAAACCTAAAAAAATACCTCCACCTACAGAAGAGATTCCTATTGTTAGCAATAACCCTAACTCTACCATAACTATAGATGTTCCTGATATCAAAATTCCTGATATAGAGATGGAGGAAGTCGATTTAGAAAGTGAAGACTTTGAAATATCATTAGGTGATTTTGAAGGTTTAGAGCTTGATGCCGGAGGTGGTGATATGTCGAGTATGTTTGCTTCAGTGAGGGCTCCTAAATCCGTAGTATTTGTTATTGATTACTCTCTATCGATGAAAGGTCGGAAAATAGAACTCGCAAAAAAAGAATTAGCTAATGCTGTAAAACGCTTGAAAAATGGCACTAAATATCAAATTATTTTCTTCGGGGGTCCTGTATGGCTAGCTGAAGACAAAGTTACCTTGGGAAATAAACACCCTGTTTTTGTAGAAACACGTACAGATATAAAAGGTAATACTTATAAACGTAAAGGTAATATCTGGCTTGACTCAAAAGGAAATGAGACAGCTATTGATATTAAGTATCGTGTAGCTAATAATGCAACTATTGCTGAAAGCATAAAACATGTTATGGAAAACCCTATGTCTTTTGGAACTCGTTGGGTAGAACCTACTGTATTAGGACTATCTCTCAAACCAGAACTTATTTATTTTATGACGGATGGCACAGGCGGAAATCAGCAGCAAATGGAAGAATTAGCAAAAAAAGCTGAAAGTCAAAATACCGTGATCAATAGTATTGCTTTCATGATTGCAGAAAGACTCGAAAAACCAATACTTACTCTAGCCGAAATGACAGGAGGACTTTTTACAGTAGTTAGTAGTAATGGCGAACATGAAATTCGAAATCTAAAAAAATAGTTTTTATTTTCACATCACTAAAATTTCAAAAGCACAATCTAGTTAATACTCTTTGTTATTTCTATTTATTAGTTAAATTTGAGATGCATAAGCTATGTAATCGCAAACTAGGCATACTTATTTAATACGCCAACCTTATTTCCAACTAATAAGGTTGATAGAATTTTTATATTATAGTAATTGCGAACAAATAACACGTAACCTAAAACTCTAGTTTATTTGCTATAAAAATTATTTTTTGTAAACTTGAGAAAAACCAAAGGAGTTATCAAAAGATTTAATATAGTCGACGAAAACAACCCTGAAAAAATAACAACAGCTACTGGGTGGAGTATTTCTTTACCTGTCTCTCCTGCTGATAAAACAAGTGGCAATAACGCCAACAAAGCTGTAAGAGCTGTCATCAGTACTGGCACTAGACGCTCTTGTGTGCCTCTAATAACCATCTCTTGATTAAAACTCTCTCCTTCGTAACGCATAAGGTGCAAGTAATGTGAAATCATCATAATGCCGTTTCTTGACGAAATTCCTATAAGTGTTACAAATCCAATAATAGTAGCAATAGAGAATACTCCTCCACTAAGCCAAACACCAATAACTGAACCAATAAGAGCCAACGGAATAGTTAACATAACCTGCAATGTAAGGTTAACACTTTTAAAGTAAGAGTACAGTACGAGAAAAATACCAGCCAAAGAAAGTGTACTTAACCACAAAATATTCTTTTGAGCTGAATGCTGACTCTCAAATTGACCTCCATATTCAATATAGTAGCCATCAGGAAGAATTAAATTATGATTGAGAACAGTCTTAATATCTTCTACAACACTGTAAACATCTCTATCTTGAGTATTTGCCTGCACTATAATGCGACGATTGACGTCTTCGCGGTTAATTATATTAGGTCCTTGGGCTTCTTCTACTGAAGCAAAAGCTCCTAGAGGTATGATTTGCCCACGTAAGGTATCAAATGGAATTTTTTCAATAGCTTCTTTATCAGCTCTCACTGCGTCATCGAGGCGTAGCATAACATCATACACACGACGGCCCTGTATAATATTCATGACTTTATCTCCTTGTAGAGCCAATTCAGCATGTTCAGCGGCCTCTCCAATCATCACTCCATGTTGACGGGCCTTATCTCGATCAAAGATAATATGTAGCTGAGGTATCATGAGTTGTTGCTCTACCTGTAAGTCAGCAATACCTCGTACACGCTGTATCAGCTCTTCTGCTTCCAAAGCCTTTTGACGTAGCACAGTTAAATCTTCACCAAATATTTTAACAGCAATTTGAGAGTTAACGCCAGATGTAATAAAATCAAGGCGGTGTGAAATTGGTTGACCTATATTAATGACTACTCCAGGAATCTTTTCTAATTGTGAGCGAATATCTTTGATGACTTCATCCTTACTGCGCCCTATCTTTTCATCCGATTTATATAAGCTAAGCTCTATCTCAGTTGTATTAACTCCCAAGGCATGTTCATCCTGCGCTGCTCGACCAGTTCTGCGACCAGTGTGTTTAACTTCAGGTATTTCGTGGAGAAGCTGCTCAGCCAACGTCGCCATACGATTAGACTCTTGTAATGCAGTACCTGGAGGCATGGTAATATTGAGTGTATAACTTCCCTCGTTAAATGCAGGCAAAAACTCTCTACCAAATTTGGGAATAAGAAATATAACTAGAGCCAACATCCATATGACGACTCCTACGGCTAACCATGTTTTGTTAAAAGCTTTTTTTAGATAAGCTGTAATACCTCGTTTAAGATGGCGTACAAGCCAGCTATCTTTTTGATGCTGCATCTGCTTCATACTTGGGAGCAGGTATGAACATAGTACAGGCGTGACTGTTAGTGACACAAATAATGAAGCCACAATAGATGTCACATAAGCCAAACCCAAAGGCAGGAATATTTTACCCTCTAAACCTCCCATCGCAAATAAGGGCAAAAATACGAGTATCACAATAATCGTAGCAAAAACTATGGAACTACGAATCTCTTTAGAAGCTAGATAAACAACTTCTATACTAGGCTTACCTTTGCCTTGCTTAGTCAGCTGCTTATTTTCACGCAAGCGCCTAAAGACATTCTCCACATCAACAATAGCATCATCAACTAACTCTCCAATGGCAACAGCTAAACCTCCAAGGGTCATGGTATTGATACTTAAACCAAACCATTTAAAAATAATAAAACTCACTACAAACGATAACGGTATAGCTACAAGTGTGATACTAGTTGTTCTAAAGTTAAGTAAAAATAAAAGTAAAACAATGGCCACTAATATAGACCCATCCACTAATGCTTCTACAATGTTTTCAATCGCATTGTGAATAAAGTCTGCTTGCTTAAAGATTTCAGCATTCACAGTCACCCCTTGCGGCAAAGTCTCTCTAATTGAATCTAAAGTTTGCTCAATTAAATTCGTAACACTAATCGTATCTGCTCCTGGTTGCTTAGATATAGCCAACATTACTGCAGGTTTTCCATCTACTGCAGCATCACCTCTCTTAGCTGTTGGTCCTGCTATTTTAATCTGAGCAATATCAGCTAGAGTCAGAGCTGGATAATTCATATCTACCGGCTTTGCTATAACAATTTTTTTCAAATCATCAAGTGAATTAACCCTTCCTAAATTCCGTATACCAAACTCCTGGTAGTCACTCATCATGAAGCCACCCGTTGTATTTACATTGGCACTTTCTAAAGACTGTTTAACTTGGTGGATAGTGACCTGATGAGTTAATAATTTATTTGGATCAACTAGTATATGATACTGCTGCTCTTCTCCACCCATCGTAGTTATTTGTGAAACCCCCTTAACTCCTAGTAATCTTGGTTTTATCTCCCAATCTACCATATTGCGTAAATCCATAGGAGATACATCAGAGTTCTCACTTGTTACACCAATAAACATAATTTCTCCCATAATAGATGAGATTGGTCCCATGGTTGGCTTAACATCTTTGGGTAAATTAGCACTGATTTGATTGAGTTTTTCGGAAACAATTTGGCGCGCTAGATAAATATCTTGCTCCCAATCAAACTCAACATAAACAACTGAAAAACCAATGGAGGATGATGAGCGCACATTCACCACTCCATTAGCTCCGTTCATTGAAGTCTCAATAGGAAATGTCACTAAGGTTTCGACCTCTTCAGGGGCTAGACCATGAGCCTCTGTAATAATCGTAACTGTCGGACGATTTAAATCAGGAAAAACATCAACAGGTAGAGTTTGAATCACCCAGAATCCATAGCTTAAAATAGCCGCAGCCAAAGCTACGACTAAGAGCCTAAATTTAAGCGAAAGCTGAATAATTTTATCAAACATACTATTTATCAGAGTCTATCTAAAACTAATGGTTATGTTCGGCATGCTCATCCTGCTCATTATCATCCTCATGAGGCTCTTCAAGCAAAGCATCTAGAGCTATTAACTCATCTACACTATTAAGCTCTGTAATTTCATCGCTATGCTTATCATGATTATGTTCGTGTTCATGGCTATGACTTCTTCCAACTGATACATATTGCAGCTGATAATTGCCTCTTGTTACAACTTGATCACCTTCTTTAAGGCCTGATTTAATTTCAATATGATAACCACTCCTAGCTCCGACAGTAACCTTTTTCCTATCAACATGTAATCCATTCATCACATAGACAATATACTCATCTAAACCACCCAATACAGCGCTCTTAGGTACTGATAAGACAGGTTTATTATCACCTGTAAAAATCTCTAGCGTCCCTTGCAATCCAGATGGAACATCTGACAAAGGGGTTTCAATCACAACATAGACAGAAAACGTTCGAGTACGAGGATCAATCACTCGATTGAGTTTCTGAACCTTGCCATGGATATGCCTATTCGGCATAATGTCTAAATGCACCTCTGCACTCTGCCCTACTTCTAATTTAAAGATATCAGAAGTTTCATAAGCTACTCCTCTGACAAGCATTTTTGTCGAATCCCCAATCTCCATAATCCAACCACCTGCCTGCACAACACTACCAATACCTTCGTATAAATTAAGCACAAATCCATTCATTGGAGCTTTAATTTCAATTTTATTTGAACCAATAGACAATGGTTGTAACACTGCTAATACTTCACCTTTTTTAAAGTTTTGCCCTACCTTAACTTTAATATCTATTATTTCTCCTTCTGATCGAGGAGAAATAATAGAGCTTTTTTCTGGCAATAATTCAGTAAAAGCCAGCATTTCAACCGTATCCTGCATAGCTAGTTTTTTTACTGTTTCTAACTTAATACCTAAATTATCAACTTGCTCTTGAGTTAAATCAAAATGCTCAGGTTGAACACCCCCTTTAGCAAACGCTCCTTCTCCATGGTCGTGACCAGGTCCAGCTATCGCTAATAAGCTCGATAGAAAAAATAACAAAATAATAACTAGTAATTTCATAAATTGAATGGATTTATTAGAGTTTCAGTGCCTTTCCTGTCAACGTTTCTAGGGCTATTGTGGCTTCAATTGCTTTAACATAGGCTTCCAATGCTTCAGTTTTCAGCTGCACTTCTTGCTCTTGATAATCAGCTAAATCAGCAATCGATAACTGACCATTATCAAACTTATTTTTAATCAAATTAGTGATAGATTGCCACTGACTAAGTATAACCGTTTGGTAAACTTCATGACTCTCCCTCCACTCTTGAGCTTGCTGATAATGATGGCTTAGAGCCACATCCCAAAAACCTGACTCTACTTGCTTTAAGGCAGTTTTTGTAACCTCTAATTGCGCATGAGCTCGGAGCAAGCTCTCTTGATTGCGGTTCCATATCGGCAATGTAATATTTACTCCAAGAAAAAAATTAGAACTACCAGAATCTTGATCTTTCTCATAAACAGCTCTTGGGGCAATCTGCGGGAGGCTGGTATCTTTTTTAATTACATTATATCTACTCTGTGCTAATTCAGCTTGCCTAGTCAGCAAAACCTTAGCTCCGACACCTTGATTCAAGCTTTGAGTCAATTGAGTAAGAGTAGGTAGAGGTTTAAGCTCAATTTGAGTTGCTATAAACCCATCTTTTTTTAATCCTGCCATATGTAATATCTCATGATTAGCTTCGTCACTCTCAAGTCTTAATGATCTTAATTGCTCTCTCATCCTCATTAGGTTAATATCCAAAACCTCAACTTCTAATCGACTAACTTTACCCTGCGACTCTGCTTTTACTAGAGCTTGCTGTTGTTGCTCAATGAGGCTTAATTGCTCTTGTAAAATAAGGCATTGCTCCTGCTTGAGCCAGCACTCCATATAAGCGCGTAACACAGAGTGCCTTAAGGATAGTAATTGCGCTTTTTCTTCCAAGCTAGATGTCGACTCTAGTAATTGTGCATAATTTTGTGCTGCCCCAAATTGAGACCATCTCAAGGGTTGCTCGAATTCAACCAGCCACTCATTACTTGCTTTCCTATGCTTAGCTGTTTTGTCTATGATAAGACTAGGATTATCCAAGGTTGTAGCAGCTATTACATCAGCTTTTGCCTGAGCATTAGATAGCTTTATTTCTGCTGCTTGAGTGCTATTTAATAACACCTTGTGCATCAGACTATCAAAGCTTAGCACTTCTTGCTCTTGCTTGTTTTCTGCCTCTATCAAAGATAAGGCAATTAAATAAATAGTGAAAATGGTAAATTTCATGTGTAATAACAAACATTTCTAAAGCTGAATTTTAAGAGATTTATTTATAATGTTATAACGATATAACCCCAAAAGCTTGTCTAAAGACAGCATAAAAAAAGCCTGATAAAATAAAACTTCTATCAGGCTTTGATGCATGAGCTACTAAACTCTTAAACGACTTGTTAAATAGGTTTATTTAATAAGTTTAAGTAATTTTGGGAGTAACTCATCAATAGCTACACGCTCTTGTTCCATAGAATCACGATGGCGTAAAGTCACCGTATTTTTAAGCTCATCTCCACTCTCTCCTAACGTATCAAAATCGATAGTTAGGCAGTATGGTGTACCGACTTCATCTTGACGGCGGTAGCGACGACCTACAGCACCAGCTTCATCATAGAAAACATTCATGTAAGCTGATAGCTCACGCTCAATCTCCTTGGCGATTTTCACCTGCTCAGCATTCTTTTTAAGGAGTGGGAAAATGCCGACTTTGATAGGTGCCATACTTGGCTTAAATCTCAATACTGTACGAGTCTCAACCTTGCCCTTGTCATTAGTGAGCTCTTCTTGGTCATAGGCCTCACAAATTAGGGCAAGAATAGTTCTATCACAACCAGCAGATGGCTCAATGACGTGTGGCAAGTATCTCTCACCTGCTTGCTCATCAAAATACTCAATTGGCTTGCCAGAATGAGTTTTATGCTGAGTTAAATCGTAGTTGCTACGATAGGCAACACCCTCAAGCTCTTGAATACCAAATGGGAACGCATACTCAATATCATAAGTCTTAGCTGAGTAATGAGCGCGCTCACCATCAGGCACATCAAGTACATGTAATTGTGTGCGAGGAATACCAATCTCCTCATAAAAACTAAGACGAGTTTCTAGCCACTCATCACACAGTGCTAACGCATCATCTGGATGACAGAAATACTCAATCTCCATTTGTTCAAACTCGCGTGAACGAAACGTAAAGTTACGTGGATTAATCTCATTACGAAACGCCTTACCAATCTGAGCAATACCAAACGGAATTTTCTGCCTCGATGAGTCTAGCACATTCTTAAACTGTGAGAATATAGATTGAGCGGTCTCTGGACGCAAATAAGCTACAGCATTAGGATCGTTATCATCAGCAGAAGCACCCATCTTAGTCTTAAACATGAGATTGAAATCTTTCTCCTCAGTGAGCTCACACAAACGCTCTTCTTTCTTGCCTTGTTTCTTTTCTGAGCAAATTAAATCCTCAGGCTCTATTTGATCTGCACGATAACGCTTCTTACAAATCTTACAATCCACCATAGGATCAGAAAAACCGCCTACGTGACCAGAAGCTGTCAATACTGCTTGGTGATTGAGGATAGAGCCATCCATTCCTACAATATCTTCACGCTCTTGCACCATCTTGCGCCACCAGTAATCCTTGAGATTACGCTTAAGCTCGGCACCTAAGGGACCGTAATCCCAACAACCATTGAGACCACCATATAAATCAGCTGACTGGAAAATAAACCCCCTACGCTTACATAGCGAAACAATCTCCTCCATCTTCTGCGGGTCTGTCGTAAATTTTGTGTTATTCATACCTGCCAAAAAACTAACCACAAACCCCCAATGATGTAAAGATTATGTCTAATTAATTGATAATTGAGAGTGGAGAATTGAAAATTAAAAACATAATGACAACTTAACCACGGAAAACACAGAAACCACAGAAAAGCTAAGCAGGATTAACAGCTAATTTAATGTATTTTATTCTTCATGTTTACTAGATGGAAGAATTATAGGTACTTTAAACTTAATTCGACTAACATCACTCGAGGTTACTACTTTCTTTAATTTGCCTCCAAAACCTCCTAACCCAGCTACTTTTATACCTGAACCTAGACTTTCAAGTGAGTCTTTACTAGCTGTTACAGCTATATCAAATTCAACCATTTGTACTAAATCCTTATCAAAAGTAATGTAATCTTTACCCTTAGGAACAGAATCTGCATTATTTAATACTTTAGGATTAATTAAATCTCCTTCTCCTAAAGCTTTATTTTTAATTACGCTTTTCTTTTGAGCTGATCTTACTCCTTTTATAATTTGGAGTAATGAGTTTTCTATAAATTCATCAAGATTCATTTCTTTAAAATGTTATTTTTATAATAGTAAATCAGCAGTTGTGAACGAGAAAAGTCAAACTTGTTGAAAGGTTTTAAACTGAAATTTTAAATGAAATGGTGGGGTGACGAGAAACTGCAGAGCACCCTTAGTTCGTTTTAACTGAGTTATTTTTGATGAGAAAAGGCGGCGTAAGAGTATTTTGAGGGTGAGTGTAATTAAAGTTACTCGACCCTGAAAAAATAAGAGATAGCTATCTTTTCTCGCAAAAAGAACCAGTTAAAATTTAAAAGGGTTTGAAGATGCCGAGGTATGCCGCAATTCCAATTAGGATTAAGAGCACTGCATAGGCCACTTTACTTGGTAGCCAGCCTCTTTTTAGGGCTACTATGCTGAATCCTAAGAGTAACCAGATGAGGAGTTTTGGGTGTATCCAGCCGCTTTCTGCCATTTTTAGGTTGAGTCTTGCCATCATTCCAAATCCACTAACTAGGAGGCCGAATAAACCTATACCTTGAAAAATGGCACCCATTTTACGTAGGCCTGCTATGTATTCCTCTTTGGCAATTTTGACTGTAATAAGACTAGAGAATCCAATAACGAGTAGCACAATACTGATGATATGTATCCAAGTGTAAATAAGTATGTTCATAATAGTTGGTATTTAGGGAGTTAAAAAAAGAGAGTAAAGACTGTTTAAAGGTTATTAAGAATATTGAGTGGACTGCTTGCTTGAGCGCGATGAGAAAGATTAGGTAAACCTATATTATAAGCAGTACGCCCAGCTTGGGTAGCTTGAAAAAAAGCTTGCGCCATTTTAACAGAATCTTGAGCTATCGCAATAGCAGTGTTAACAAGCACGGCATCAGCACCAAGCTCCATAGCTGCTGCTGCATGACTAGGTGCGCCTATCCCTGCATCAATAACAACAGGAACTCTTGATTGTTCAATGATGATTTGTAATTGGTACTTGGTCTCTAGTCCTGCATTAGAGCCAATAGGTGAGCCTAGTGGCATAACGGTGGCGGCACCTGCTTCTTCTAAGCGTTTTGCGAGTACTGGATCAGCATTGATATAAGGTAGTACGGTAAAACCCTCTTTGACGAGGATTTCAGTGGCCTTGAGTGTTTCAATAGGGTCTGGGAGGAGGTAATTAGGATCTGGGTGGATCTCTAATTTAATCCATTTAGGCAGGCCAATTGAGTGAGCTAGACGAGCTAGTCGAACAGCTTCTTGAGCATTCATGGCTCCGCTAGTATTAGCTAAGACTAGATATTTTTCTGGGTCAACATATTCGAGGATGTCTGCCTGAGAATCTTTGTTACCTGTTAAATCAGCACGACGTAGAGCTACTGTCACCATCTGTGTGCCAGATGCCACGAGTGATTCTGCCATAAGCTCAGATGAACTAAACTTGCCAGTCCCCACAAAAAGACGAGAGCTAAACTCCCTGTCAGCTATTTTAAGTAAATCAGACATATTGATAGGTTAATTAACCTTTAGCAGTAATTGCTTGGTAAATACTTTCAAAGAAAGTGTAACCATGAGGGGCTTCGCTATGCTCGTCAGCCCAATCTGGGTCGTAATGTTGCTTAGTCTTGATAAAACGCTCTGGATGCGGCATGAGCCCCATGACTCGACCTGTTTCATCTTGTAATCCCGCAATAGCAGCGTGCGAACCGTTGAAATTCTCTGCGTATTTAAAGACAACTAATCCTTGCTCATCATACTGCTCTGCAAGAGCTACATCCATCGCAACAAAACGCCCTTCTGCATGAGCTACTGGAAATTCAACTGTATCACCTAAGCCTTGAGTATAAGGACTATCTTTAGCGGTGACTTGGAGATGTGACCATTTGCAGATAAAGCGTTCAGATGTATTTTCGGTCAAGCTACCTGCTGGCAATAAGCCAAGTTGCATAAGGATTTGAAAACCATTACACACACCGAGGAGGTAGCCTCCTTGAGCATGATGCTCATGTAAGGCTTGACCTAAAAGATTACTAATCTCTAACTGAGCCAGACGGCCTGCCATGACGTAATCACCATAACTAAAGCCTCCTGCAAGCATCACAAGGTCGACGCCTTGTAATTGTTCAGGTTTAGCTAGAGCGATAGGCACGAGTTGTACTTCAAAACCGACGATTTCCAAAGCTTCGACACTCTCTACATCGCAGTTAGTCCCTGGGAATTTAAGAATGAGCGCTTTGGCTTGTTGTGTTTTTGTCATAATAAATTAAGAAAAAAGGTTTTAATAGTACTCAGCAAGCTTGTGCTTCCAAATAGTTTTGAGATCAGCAATTGATTCGCTGATAAGGCTCTGCTGATTATTTGTAATAACTAGATTTTGATGAGATTTGGTGGTTTCACCAATCCAGCTAATAGCTTGTCCTGCAAAAACTGCTTCAATCGCTGATTTGTTTTCAGGGGCAACCTCAATTGCTATACGTCCACTAGATTCAGAGAATAAAGCCACCTCTGAGCTGAGCTCTTCGCTTGCAGCAAGATTTGCGATATTAATCTCTACGCCTACTTTTTGTGAAAACGCCATTTCTGCAATGGTGACAGCTAGCCCCCCTTCTGATATATCATGAGCAGAGAGAATCTGACCTGCTTGCTGAACTTTGTGATAGCTTTCATAGAGCGCAAAATTTGTCGCTAAATCTGTCTGTGATACTTTAGATGCTTCTAATTCACTTACTCGACTGTATACAGAGCCACCTAAGCGGTTTTGAGTCTCTCCTATGACCGCAATAAGGCTCCCTTCTTTGCGTAATGATGAGCCTGTGACTTGGTTTGTATCTTCCACAATACCAAGACCACTACAGAGAAAGGTGACAGGAATATTAATCGCCTTACCTCCAACTTCAAAGTAATTGTAAAAAGAATCCTTACCCGAAATATATGGCGCTTGGAAAGCTTCGGCTGCATCAGCAATACCTTTGACGCATTCTACGAGCTTACCAAGTTCTTGAGGGTCTTCTGGGTTACCCATGCAAAAATTATCTAATAAGCCAATCTTCTGAGGGTTTGAGCCTACTAACACAAGTTGACGTACCGTCTCATCGACACTCGCAAGACCCATTTCATAAGGATCGAGCTTACCCCATTCTGGTAAGAGTGAGATTCCCATGGCGTAGCCTTTATTACTATTAACCACACTCATAACAGCTCCATCTTGAGGTGCGTCACCTGTTGCGCCTGCTAAAGGCTTGAGTATGGTTTGCCCTTGCACCTCGTGATCATATTCACGAATGACCGGTTCACGAGAAACAATCGCAAAATCAGCCAAGACTGATTTGAGTGAATCAGCTAAACTGGCGTCACCTTTAAGCTTAGGTAATGTTGCAAGATCTGGAGTATTGAAGACTGCTTGTAATTGCTTAACTGGAGCTTCATGCAAGTCTGCATTATCAAGCTCGCATACAATTTCGCCACCATGATAAATACGCAAGATACCTGAATCATTAGATTCACCAAATACAAACATTTCAGTCTGATATGTATCAGCTAGATTTTGTAATGCTGGTAGATTCTCTTCCTTAACCGCAAGTACCATTCGTTCCTGACTTTCTGAGAGGAATATCTGCCAACTGCTTAAACCTGCTTCCTTTAGAGGAGCGCGTTCAAGATAGAGATTACCTCCAGTCTCTGAGAGCATTTCGCCTGCTGCTGATGAAAAACCACCTGCACCACAGTCAGTGACAAATTCAATGAGATCTTGGTCACGAGCTTCGAGGATAAAGTCCATGGCTTTCTTCTCCTCAATTGGGTTACCGATTTGCACAGCTTGATTGTCTTCCTCGTGAGAGTCTTCGCCAAGGGCTGCAGATGAGAATGTCGCTCCTTTGAGGCCATCTTTACCTGTGCGACCACCAATAACAATAATCTTTAAATCAGGCTTCATCTCTTTGTCGATGTACTGATGTTCAATCACGCCAGCAGCACCACAAAATACTAATGGATTATAAGTGTAAGTATCATCAAAGGCAATCGCACCACCTACAGTAGGGATACCCATACGGTTACCATAGTCACGCACACCTCGCACCACACCTCGCATAATACCTAATGGGTGAATTACATCTGGAGCTAGAATCTCTTCTTGCTTCAGATCTGGTGAACCAAAACAGAATACATCTAATGCAGCTGTAGGAGTCGCTCCTTTTCCTGCGCCTATAATATCGCGAATCACACCTCCAAGACCTGTATTAGCACCTGCATAAGGCTCAATAGCACTTGGGTGATTGTGAGTTTCTACTTTGAGACAAACGGCGTTCTTACCATCTAAGTCAATAAAGCCTGCATTATCATGAAAAGCACTGAGTACAAAACCTGGCTTAGCATCAAATATCTTTTCTGAAGGATCTTTAATAAACGTTTTAAAGAGACTTTTAACCTCCTCTGTCTGCCCATCTTTTTGGTGAGCAATGGTAGCTGAGAAAATACGATGTTTGCAGTGTTCACTCCATGTTTGAGCGATGACCTCAAGCTCAACATCAGTTGGCTCACGATTCCATTTTTGATAGATTTTTTGCACTTCTACCATGTCTTCTTGAGACAAGGAAAGTTTCATATCCACACTAAGCGCTAAAAGCTCAGTAGGAGATAACTCACGAATAGGTATATGAATAAATTCGGCTTTACTAGACATTAGATTATTTAGAAAAATGGATTTGTGAGGTGTGAACCGCAGGATTACAGAGTTCTGACTCAACGCGCTTGGCTACATGCTCGATCAAGGCTTGATCTATACCTGCCTTATCTGCGCTAACAAAAACACGGTGTTGTAATTGTAAACTATTTAACTCAAAAGTTTGCTCTGCTCCTTTGTAATAGTTAAGTATAGCTTGCTGCTCTAAATCAAGTGCATCTGGACGCATTTGATACTCAAGGTAAAATAAAGTGCCTTTTGGAATAGTTAAATCATGACTTGAGACTGCAGAGCTCACAATTTGCGTGACCTCGTCTAAGAGCACAGTCTTAGCAAAATCTTGTACAGCTTTTTCCTCACCAGTAAATTTAATATGGTAAAGATTTGCTGTAGTAAAACTAAACTCTACCCCTGCAGAAGCTGCCGTTCTAATCGGAGTGTAGAGCACATGCCCTAATGCTTTGCCATTGTTGTCTTTAGATTTAATCTCAAAGGTAATTGATTGTTCCGTCATAGTTTTTAAAAATTAAGCTTGTTTAGAAATACGCTCAAGCACCTCAGCATAACCTTCCATGACGTCACCTAAATCCTGCCTAAACCTGTCTTTATCCATTTTTTTGCCTGTTTCTATATCCCATAAACGGCATGTGTCAGGACTGATTTCATCAGCGAGGACAATAGTGCCATCAGCTAATTTACCAAACTCAATTTTAAAATCAACGAGCTTTAAACCGCATTTAAGGAAGAAATCAATCATTACTTCATTAATGATGAGCGCCTTATCCTTGAGTATTTGACACTCTTGGGGAGTGGCTAAGCCTAGTTCGCGCGCATAATCATCATTAATTAATGGGTCACCTAGAGCATCACTTTTGTAAGAGAATTCAACTATGGGCTTTTTAAAGGGTGTCCCTTCAGCAACACCTAAACGCTTTGAGAAACCTCCTGCTGCTACATTGCGTACAATCACCTCTACCATGAGGATGTCCACCTTCTTTACTAAGAGGTTAATTTCATCAATATCTTCGATTAGGTGCGTCTCTACATTCTTTTCATGGAGCATTTGATACATAAGCAAGGTAATAGCCTTGTTGAGCTTACCCTTGTTGGCAAAATCAGCTTTTTTTTCTGCATTAAAGGCAGTTGCTTCATCTTTGAACTCCATTCGAAGGGCTTGTGCATCATCAGTGAGATAAAGCCTTTTTGCTTTGCCTTCGTATAGTGGTTGAGTGGACATCATAAATTAATAATTAAGGTGGACAAGTTCTAGCTCATAAACCCTAAATCGGTCAATCTTATATAAACAAAAAAAGGCTCACTAAGTAAAACCTAGTGAGCCTAACTATAGATTAAACTAAATCAATTTAGAATTTTTTACTAAGAGCAAAGTTAAAACCTGTATAGTCAAGGCTTTCTGGAGCAACTACATACTCAACACCCGCATCTAAACCAGCAAAAGCAGGAGTAGAAAAACCAACACCATAAGACAAACCATCTACAGTATCTACAACTGAGTTACCTGGCACTGAACTTTCAATTCTAGTTTGAGCATAACCAAGTAGGCCATACCAATTCCAATCTAAGCCAAATAGTTCAATATCTACATTAGGCTTAAGATAAGCTGCAATTGAGTTATCAAGTTCAACTGTGATACCTTGAAAACTATCATCGTTAGTACCGAGTAAATATTGTAATTCAATATCTAACCATTCAACAATCTCTTTAGAAGCCTTGAACTGAATTGCTTGTAAATCAGCAGGACCACTATTACCTTCTTGGTCTGAACCAAAGTGGTAACCAATGCCTGCACTAATTCCTTCCAACCAATTAATTGGATCCTTTGGCTCAGCAACTGGAGCATAAGTACCTGCATTTGCAACTGATAAAGCAGCTACACTAACTAATGATAATAATTGTAATTTCATAATTAATAAATTTCTATAAATTTTATAGAAGTAAGTTTTTTTTAAACAGAAGTTTTAAATATTACAAGCTCTAAAATATTATAACAAATATAACTTACTGATTGAACCCAATACTTGACTAAGCTTTACTTAGCCTCTTTACTGCCTGCATGTCAACAGCCCCTATAGCCAGTTCCATTGCCAGCGCTAAAGACCTCTGCGTACAGTACGGTCACCAAAAAGTCTTAGATGGAGCAACTCTCGCCATCCAAAAATCAGAGCGTATCGGTCTAGTCGGGCGTAACGGCTGTGGTAAGTCTACCTTTCTTAAAATCTGTGCTGGCATGGATACCGCCGATTCAGGAGATTATAGTATTCGTAATGGCATAATTATGGGTTACCTCCCACAAAATTTTGAGCTACCTGATGATTGCAATGTCTTAGATGCCACTATGTCTGGAGCGCAAAAAGTCCTCGATATGATCACCGCTTATGAGAATTGCGACCCCTCAAGTGACCAAGGAGCAGAACTATTAGACAGTATAAACCATCATGACGGATGGACTCTCGACTCACGTGCTATTTCTATTTTAACCAATCTTAATGCTCCACCTGTTGACCGGCTCATAGGCACATTATCTGGAGGAGAGAAACGTCGAGTAGCACTAGCTAGAGCCATATTATCCCAACCTGACTTACTCATTCTTGATGAACCTACTAACCACTTAGACACGGAATCTATCCAATGGTTAGAGACATTCCTCTCTCGCTATCAGGGCACTTGCCTTTTTGTGACTCATGATAGATATTTCCTCGACCGCATCTCAACTCGTATTGTCGAAATTTCAGAAGGTAAGTGTCTTAGCTACCAAGGCAACTACACAGAATACCTCCTTGCTCGTGCAGAACGCATGGAGCAAGAAGCAGCCAATGAACACAAACGCCAGCGATTCCTCAAAAAAGAACTCGAATGGGTGCGTCGCAGGCCCTCAGCTCGTCGTACTAAATCCAAAGACCGTATGGATAAGTACTTTGAAATTGCCGATCAAGGACCACCTATCCAAGACGAAGATATTGATCTAATCATCCCAGTCTGCAAGACACTCCCTGCGCGTGTCATCGAAGCTGTCAATATTAGTCAAAGCATGGGTGAACGCATCTTATTTAGCCAACTCAATTTCAAACTTAGCCCTAAAGAGCGTATCGGGATTGTTGGCAAAAACGGTATGGGCAAATCAACCTTGCTTAAAACCCTACTTGGCATGATTGAGCCAGAAACTGGCACAATTAAACACGGACCTACCATTGATATTAATTACGTAGATCAAAACAGACTCCTACTTGACGACCAGAAATCCATCTGTGACGAAGTCGGAGAAGGTCAAGAACATGTACAACTCGGCAAAGAAACAATTGGCATTAGAGCTTATTTGCGTCGATTCCTCTTTGATGATGACCGCATCAACACCAAAATCGAACTCCTCTCAGGTGGTGAGCGCTCACGCGTCCTACTCGCCAAAATCCTTAAGCGTGGGGGCAATGTCCTCGTACTCGATGAGCCCACTAACGATCTCGATCTCAACACCCTACGTATCCTAGAAGAAGCACTGGCGCATTTTACAGGCTCAGTACTCGTAGTATCGCATGATAGGTATTTTCTCAATCGTGTTTGTACGGGCATCCTCGCGTTCGAAGATAGTGGCCTGCACTACTCCCCCGGCTCTTATGATTACTATCTTGAGAAAAAAGCCGAGCGTGACTTACAAAATGCAAGCTACATCAAACTCTCAGAGAGCAAACCTGTCACAACCAATAAAACAGAATCCTCAGCAATCAAAAAAGAAGCTCCACCAAAACTTAAATGGAAAGAAGAACAAGAGCTACTCACTATAGAAGAAGACATCCTCAAAGCCGAGCAAGCAGTCGAACAATTAGAAACCACTATTAACCACCCTGATTTCTACAAAGACCACACCGAAGACTACCAAGACTACGAAAAAAAGCTCAAAAAATCCCAAGAAAAAGTAGCTTACCTCTACAACCACTGGGAAAAGCTCGTAGCCATTCAAACCGCATGGGACGAATATAAAAACAACAAATAACGCGCCTAGCGGAGCTTTATTATTATATTTATAAGCCACAACTTTAATCAACATCATGAAAGTCAATGCCTACGCCGCCCTCGAACCTAAAGCCGCTCTTACTCCTTACACCTATGAACTAGGAGAACTAGGCGCTGAACAAGTCGATATCAAAATCAGCCACTGTGGGTTCTGCCACTCAGACTTAAGCATGATCAATAACGACTGGGAGGCAAGCACCTACCCTATCGTCCCTGGTCACGAAATCATCGGCGAAGTCATTGGATTAGGCTCAGCCACCAAAGGCCTGCAAATAGGCGACAAAGTCGGCGTCGGTTGGAATGCCGCTTCATGCATGAGCTGCCAAACCTGCATGGAAGGAGCACACCACCTCTGCGCAGACAAAGAATCCACTATAGTAGGCAGACATGGCGGATTTGCCGATCATGTACGCACCCATTGGTCATGGGCCATCAAGCTCCCCGAGGGCATCGATTTAGCCAAGGCAGGACCTCTACTCTGTGGTGGTATCACCGTCTTTAATCCTATCATCATGGCAGACGTTAAACCCACTGACAGTGTCGGCGTGATTGGTATCGGTGGATTAGGGCATTTAGCCATCAAATTCCTCAAGAGTTGGGGCTGTGAAATCATCGCCTTTAGCTCTAATCCAGACAAGACCCAAGCCATCCTAGACATGGGCGCGACCCGAGTCATTGACTCTACTGACCCCGAGCAACTTGCCAGTATCCAAGGCAAGCTCAAGCTCGTAATCAACACCACCAACGTCACTCTCAACTGGGATGCCTACCTAAACACCATCAAACCAAAAGGCGTCTTGCATACCGTAGGGGCCGTACCACAAGACATGGAAATCCCTGCACGCCGACTCATCGAAGCCGAGCGCAGTGTCAGCGGCAGTCCATTAGGTAGCCCAGCTCTCACCAAAACCATGCTCGAATTCGCCGTACGCCACAACATCTACCCCATCGTCGAGGAATTCGCCATGAGCGACGTCAACCAAGCCATCGACCATCTAAAACAGGGCAAGGCTAGATTTAGAATCGTCCTTACTAATGAGAATGGTTAGGCAGGATTCATATCACCTAATTGACTTCGTTCTCTAAGGCTCGCAGTAGGTCTCTACAGCTTCGCCTTACACGCCTCGCCACTCAGGCAATCTTAATCCTTACAGGGTTGGTTATTAAAATTCTTCAGCCTCATCTTCATCGAAAAACGATTCATAACTATCAAATTTAGCTTTATCTATGAGGAACTTGCCATCTTCTTTCTTGGTAATTATAACGCTGTTAATATGCAAATCATCCAACTTCTCAGTTGTAGCTAACTCGCCTTCTTCTAGCTTCAATAGGCGCCTTAACAACCAGTCTGCTAACTCTTTATTAGGGTTTGTCATCAAAGCTTTCCCCCCATCTTGACAAAGAGAAGCTGAAAAAACTTCCCCTGTTGGAACCTGCAAATCAAAAGAAACACCCTTATCGGGGAAAAAGTTACCAAAATTCTTACGTATATTGCTAGGAACAGGTATATACATTTCTCCAAAGTTTCTTTCTCTCCCACGAGCGTTCCACTGATTTAGACCACTTTTAGGAAACACTTCTTTTCCTCTTCCGTACAAAGGCAAAATAACAAAATCAACACCTTTAACTAATTGAGTTTTTTGTGGCAATTTAGGCTGATTAAAGATATCTAGAATAACTTTATAAGGATCATCTATAATATCTACAGGCATCTTAAATGCGTTATTTGGAATTATAAATTCACGAAATAGTGTGCTTTTTGAATGATTATATGAATATGAATGATAATCATCGTTAAATCTTAGGCTAGCACTTGTCGACCTTACATTTTTTATACTATTAATATCTATGGCTTTGTAATCAGACTCAAAAAGTATTAACTCTTTCTCTCTTCTTGCAACTATATGATACAATGATTGCTCAATACCATATAGGTTTTGAGCTAGATTAATTCTTTCATTTCTATATTTTGCTAACTCTAACGCTAACCTTTCATCCTTAAAGTTTGCTAGCTTAGATGACAACGAATTAAATTCTGCAATTTTTTCATTACTTCTATTTTTATTACATACAAAGGTTTTAAGCCCTACCCCTATTGATTTGTAGTTTGCATCAAAAGCTGTATCTGAGCGAGATAAGTTGTCTGCTTGAAAACTTCTGCAAAATATATTTTCAGCAACTCTATAATGAATTAAAGGAGTCAAACTCTCACTAAAAAGCCCTGAAAGTTTTGATACTGCTGATAACAACTTTAGGTAATCACCATTATTTTCAAGGTCTATTTCTGCAAATGACTTCATAGAGTTTTTATAATATTTCTTGTAATTTTTTCAACTAATGTAGTTGTTACGGAATTACCAGCTTGCATGTAAAGCTTACTATTTGCAATTTGAGGCAAAATATATTTGTCCATAGGGTAGCCCTGAAAAGCAAAACACTCTTTAGGTGTTAGCTTACGGATTCCATAATCATCTAAAATTAAAGGCACATTGTGACCTCCTGTTCCCATATTGGCTGTTAATGTAGGACAAACATTACTTTTATTTTCTCTAGCATACACTCGACGCCATTGATAAACGGTATCTTTAGATACCATAGCTTTAGACAATTCAGGATAATACCTGTGGTCTGTATTGTAGTAAAAGTTATCTGGCTGTTTATCTTTCTCTAAAAAATCGTGTATATTTTTTGTTAACGGAATTTCTGAAGGAAACTTAAAGTCAGCAAAATTTTTCACTTGTTTCGGGTCAAAAGCAACTATGAATATACGCTCTCTATTTTGAGGTATATTAGCATGCTTCATTGTATTTAAAATTTTATATGACACCTTATATTTAAGCTTTTTTTCTAAAATATCTAATATAATTTGAAAGGTGCGACCTTTATCGTGTGAAACTAAGTTTTTTACATTCTCTAAGAAAACTACTTTAGGTTTATGTTTTTCTATAATTTGCTCTAAATCGAAAAATAAAGTTCCTCTAGTGTCAGTAAAACCTTTTCTGTAGCCAGCTATAGAAAAAGCTTGGCAAGGAAACCCTGCGCACAATATATCAAATTTATTAGGTATATAACCCTTAATTAAATTCTGTGTAATATCACCAAATGGCACTTCTCCAAAGTTTGCCTCATAAGTTTTTTTAGCTTTTTTATCCCACTCACTAGTAAATACACAAGCTCCACCTGAATTTTGCATAGCTAAACGAAATCCTCCTATGCCTGCAAATAAATCTATAAAGGTAAAAGCAGGCTTTTTAGGCTTTTTGAAAGGAACATCTTCTGCTTCTAATAGTAAGCACTGTAATGCATCCTCTTTTAATTTGGACACATCCCCTTCACCATATTTATTTAAAGCGTACTCTTCTATAAGAGTTAATGCTTCTTCTTCATACTTCACAGCATCTATTTTATGCCTATTACTTATATAATGAGTTAGTATAGCTCCATTTTCTAAGGACTCAATTAATGGTTCTGTAGATAGTTTACTCATTAGTAGATTAATATCAAATAACTTAAATTACTCCAATAAAATAACTTCATTTAAATAAATAGTAAGCTAAATTTTTATATGGCGGATTCAACTTGCTAATACAACAAATACTTTAACTATAAGACCTCGGTTAATTATCAAACCAACTCAACTTCACACAAACAGCTTAGATTTTTTCTTGTGGCTAGGCGTGTGAGCTGTGGCTGTAGAAGAGCTACTGCCATCGGCTCGCAGAACAACGCCAGAAGGAAAAAGAAAGCTGTAAGTTGTCTTACTTAAAGCAACTTAAGACGGCCATGCGGGTATAAATGCCATTCTTAACCTGTTTAGCTATCAAACTCTTTTCATAATCAAGCACTCCATCACATAGCTCTACACCTCGATTAACGGGTCCTGGGTGCATGATGTAGAGGCCTTTGTCCCTGATTTCTTGGAGTCTGGCTTCGGTGACGCCGTAGAGGTTGTGATATTCTTTGGTGCTAGGGAAGTTCTGTTTGCCTTGGCGTTCGCTTTGGACTCTAAGCAGGTAGATGATGCTTGGTTGCCATTGCATGGCAGTTTCAAAATTGTCAAAAAATGTGACGTTTTTGTCTGCGTAGGCCTCACGGTTGGCTTGTAATGTCTGTGGAGCTAGGAATCCTACCTGTGCCCCAAGCTTGAGTAGTATGTTGCTCGTAGAGCGTGCGACTCTGCTGTGGAGTATATCTCCTGTGATGAGGATGCGCTGTCCTGAGATATCTCCGACTTCTTGCTGTATAGTGAATGCATCTAAGAGAGCTTGTGTTGGATGAGCGTGCATGCCGTCGCCTGCGTTGATGACGTGGGCGTGGGTTTGCTTGCCTAGTTGTTGTGTGAAACTTGAGGCGCTGTGTCTGACTATCATATAGTCGACGCCCATGGCTTCTAGGGTTTGGATGGTTTCTTTGGTAGATTCACCTTTTTTGACAGATGAGGCTCCAACATCAAAATGGGTGACACTAGCCCCTAGGCGTTTGGCGGCGACTTCAAATGAGGAGAGGGTTCGCGTGCTGTTTTCATAGAAAAGGCTGAGCACTTGAGCTGAGGCTAATTCATTGATAAATTCAGCTGGATCATGACTCTGTGCGTATTGCTTGGCTTGACTGAGTAAATGTTGAATTTGCTCTAAGCTTAAACTTTCTATGTCTAGTAAATCTTTGGGGAAATTCATGAGTAAGGAGCACTTGGATGTGGCTAGCTGAGTGATAGTAGTGTGCCCGGACATGAAAAATCAAGGTTTTTTAAATGAATGCTTAGATTAAGAGTCTTTTTGTTGAGGGATAAAGCAGCTCTATAATATTGACTTTTTATAGGTATTAAGTCAGTAATGTCAGCCGAAAATATGGATTTACTCACTACTATCAACTCCAAAGAAACGACGCTTTCTTATGAATTTTTCCCTCCTAAGACAGAGGTTAGCCAAGCCAAATTATTACTCGATTTAGATGCTCTGCAAACTTTAGATCCAACTTTTTTTAGCTTAACTTATGGTGCTGGAGGCACGACTCAGTCATTAACTCAAGAGTGGATTAAAATCATTCAAGACAAATGGCAGACACCTAGTGTGGCCCATATGACTTGTGTCGGACATACGCGTCAACAAATTTGGGATATGCTGACTTATTATGCCAGTATTGGTGTAGATGGTATTCTTGCCCTACGTGGTGATTTGCCTGTGAATCGTCCTGAGATTACTTTTGAATGTGGTGATTTTCATCGAGCTTCTGAACTCATTACTTATATTAAAGAGTTTAACGCACAAGGGATTCACCCTAAAGGAGGTTTTATCATTGGGGCCGCAGCTTTTCCCGAGGGGCATTCAGATACACCTAATCGCTTATTAGAATTAGATTATCTTAAAGAAAAAGTGGATTGTGGAGTGGATTATCTGTGCACTCAGCTGTTTTTTGGGAATTATGATTTTTTTGATTTTAAAGAGCGCTGTGAGTTACTAGGCATTACTATTCCTATTTTAGCTGGTTTATTACCTATTAGCTCTAAGCACGGTCTTACAAGGATGGCTGAACTGTCTGGTGGCACTCGTTTTCCCGCAGAATTACTTAAAGCTGTAAATGAGGCCAGCTGCGATGAGGATGTTGCTAAAATTGGTATAGAGCATACAACTCAGCAAGCTGCAGAGCTTATTGATGCCAAAGTACCAGGCATTCATTTCTACACACTCAATCAGAGTGCTAATATTCTCCCTATCGTGAATAATCTTAAAAAATAATATATAATGTCTAAAGTGATTAATATTGGTCTTGCAGGTTTTGGCACTGTAGGTAGTGGTGTAGCCGAAATACTTGCTGAACAGCAATCCATGATTTCAGCTAAAATCCAGCAACCTTTTGAGTTAAATATTGTTAAAATTTTAGTGCGTGATACAGCTAAGGCTCTACAACACCCTCTCGTCAATGAATCTCAACTCACCACTAATTGGGAAGATTTAATTCATGATGACAGTATCGATTGGGTGATTGAGCTCATCGGCGGTACGACTCATGCTTACACGCTCGTCAAAGCTGCTCTAGAGGCTAAAAAACCTGTAATTACAGGCAATAAAGCTCTTATTTCAGAATATGGAGCAGAATTGTTTGCTCTCTCTAAGGCTAACCAAACACCTATTTATTTTGAAGCTGCCGTAGCTGGAGGTATTCCTATTATTACTAACTTACGTCAGACTTTAAGCTGCAACGAAATTAAGAGTATTACGGGTATTATTAACGGTACTTGTAACTATATTTTAGAACAAATGTCTGTGGCTAAAATAAGCTACGATCAAGCCCTAAAACAGGCTCAAGAGTTAGGCTATGCAGAAGCTGATCCTACTCTGGATGTGAATGGTTGGGATGCCACACACAAGGCGTTGATTATCTCTTGCCTCACTTATGGTTTCTACGTAGACCCCAAGCTCATACATGTTGAGGGTATTGATACGATTCAAGCTACAGATTTAGTCTTAGCTGAAACCTTAGGCTATTCATTAAAACTTATTTCAAAAATTAAGAAGCAGGATAATGGCGCAATCGAAATTCGCACACAGCCATCTCTGATTCCTAAGAGTTCTATTCTGTCATCAGTCAATGGGGTGTTTAACGCTTTACTTGTGGATGGCAATTACCTTGGTGATAGTTTCTTCTACGGACAAGGAGCTGGTAAATTCCCTACGGCTTCATCGGTAGTGACTGATCTTATTACTTGTTACCAAGATCAAGCGACTGGAGAATTTAGAGGCTTTTTACCTTTTGTAGAATCAGGTGAGGTCGTGGCTGCTGAACTCACAAAGAGCTCTTATTACGTGCGCCTCAATGTGATTGATCAAGCCGGTGTTATGGCTAAAGTCACACAAAGTTTAGCTAATTCAGATATTAGTCTCTCTGGTACACATTCACCTATTGACCCTAGCAACCCTGACGCAGAGTTCACCACTATGGTTCTGCTGGTGCATACCTGTGAGTATGGCAAACTTAAATCGGCCTTAAACACTCTACAAACAGAGGTAAAAGAGGTCACTCAAGCACCTGTTGTTTTGAGAATTGAGGATGTTTAACTGAGGCATTGACCCCTCACTGGTTCATTAACTATCAAGCTTTCTTCCTCGTGCTCTCAGCTGTGAGTACATTTTCACTGGCAACGTCCTGAATATCTGGTTTAATCAGAATTGACTTAACCGTCACTGTAACTTTCTTGGCTTTTGGCTTAAGTGTTTTTTCCTTGGGCTCTGATTCTGGCAGAGCTTGACCTGGGTTTTCTTTGTCCATGCCTAGAACTTGAATTTGCCAAGGCATAAATAGGTCATCTATCGTTTGGGTTTCTTTTATCCAAGCTTCAATAGAGCCACGTGAACCTAGTGTGCTTTCTTGAATATTGAGTTCAGCTGCTTTTTTACGCTTAGTCTCAATCCATGATTTGACGAGTTTTTCTTCTTCTTGGTTGAGGCGCATACGAGAATTCTTCATCACTGGAGGCCATTGGTCTTGAGACTGTTTCTTAGCTTGCTTAATCGCATGGTTAAATCCATTAACCCATTCCTTGCGCCAGCGCTCATAGAGCTTGATTTTTTCGCCTTTTGCCAAAGCTTGCGCCCATTCTAGCATTTTTGCGTTGCCGAGGATTTTAAAGGGTGTTTTGTTGTCTTTGGCTGCTCTTTCTTCGCGCCAGTTACCAATTGCTTGCAAATAACAGAGAGCTTCTTCTTTGAGCTTTTCTGAGCCTTTGATGCGCCATTTATCTTTATAATCTGTGGCAGAGATACCTCCTTTTTTATTTTGCTCCCAATCACAGCTCTGTTCAAACCATTCCCAGCGTCCAAGCTCTTTGAGTTGAGCAGTGAGAATATCTGCTGCTGCTAGTAAATGAAGTACATCTCCTTTAGCGTATTCTAACATGCTCTCTGGTAGAGGGCGCTTGGTCCAGTCTGAGCGTTGCTCAGTTTTGTCTAGAGATTCACCTAGTAAATTATTTAAAACTTCCCCCAAACTAAGCTTTTTAAAACCTAATAATTTGGCTGCTATTTGAGTATCATAGATTTTACCAGGAATTCGCCCCCAATAACGATGCATCAATGTAAAGTCATATTGAGCACCATGCATCCATACTGTTTGAGTATCTAGATAGTCAATGAAAGGTATGAGGTCATCCATACTTAATGGATCTATTACCTCTACATGCGCTTGGTTGGCAAATTGAATGAGGCAAAGTTTTTCTTGATAATGATAGAAATTATCAGCCTCTAAATCGACAGCGCAACGTGATTCACCTTGTTCTTTGAGTTGCTTTAACCATACTTGAAGCTGTTTGTTCGTTTCAATCATGTGAATTAGTCGCTCAATCCTGCCAACAGTAGCTCAGCATTATTTTGAGTATTTTTAATATTTTTTTGTAAAATTTCAATAGCTTCAACTGTCGGAAGTTTGCTTAACTTACGTTTGATTTCACAGATTTTTGCAAACTCATCAGGATGATAAAGTCTGTCATCGTTACGTGTTCCACTCTGTGGTAAATGAATAGCAGGATAAATACGACGCTCTGAAAGCTCTCTATCTAAACGAACTTCCATGTTGCCTGTCCCTTTAAATTCTTCAAAAATAACATCATCCATACGACTCTCTGTTTCCACAAGTGCTGTAGCGAGAATGGTTAAACTACCACCGCCCTCAACATTACGTGCAGAACCAAAAAATTTACGCGCAAGCTGCAAGGCTTGACCGCTCACACCACCTGTTCCAATAGGTCCTGAAGACTCCGCTTGGTTGTACGCACGCGCCAAGCGTGTAATCGAATCTAATAGTATAACTACGTCTTTACCATGTTCTACTAGAACTTTAGCACGCTCAAGTACCATTTTAGCTAGCTTCACATGCTGTTTAACTGGTTCATCAAACGTAGAAGCAAAGACTTGAGCATGACTGACTCCTTCAAAATTAAATGTGTCTTCAAAATCACTAACCTCCTCAGGGCGTTCATCTAACAATAACACCATGAGTTCCACCTCTTGGTGATTAATCGCAATTGCCTTGGCTATACTCTTTAACAGCATCGTCTTGCCTGCTCTTGGAGGAGCTACAATTAAACCACGCTGACCTTTGCCTAAAGGAGCTACAATGTCTAAAATGCGTCCACTACTAGAAGCTTCTTTACCATCAAAGAGAAAGCGTTCATTAGGAAACATCGCAGTAAGCTTATCAAAAGCATGAGCTCTCTCATCCTTACTCACCTCTTTGTCGTCTACGCTAAGTATCTCAGTTACATAAAGCGATTTACTGCGATCATCTGGAGCTTTAACTCTAGCTCTTAATTTATCCCCTGTGTGTAAGCGTAGCACTCGAATACTTTTGAGTGAAACATAGAAATCGTAATATTGGGGTTTAAAATTAACCTTTGCGTCTCGCAACATTCCAAAAGCATCTCTACTACCTTTTTCTAAAATTCCATCAGCATAGAGCGTTGCTCCTTCATGCGCATAATAAAATAATAGTTCATAAACAAGCTTATCTTTTTTATATTGAGTTGGGTAGTCTACTTGATGTTTTTTAAGTTCTTTTTGTAATTCAGCACGACTCATTGACTGGATATTAGAAACTTCAATTTCAATATCTAGCATAGTTTTAGGCTTTTCTGGCTGAATTTCTTTAACTGTTGCTGCCTCTAGCTTTAAATCTTCTTCAACAATATTTTCTTGTATAGGCTCACTATTATTTACTGCAGACTTAGGTTTGGCCTTAGACTTAAGTTCACTCTTGTCACTTGATGTTATCTGAGGCTCTTCGTTGAGTTTATTTTGAAGCTCCTCTTTTTTGGCTACTAAAGAGCCTGCTTGACTAGACTCAGCCTGAGTGTTTTCATTTTCGCTTTGAGGAGTAGAGTTCGGGCTCCACTCTTCTGTGAACGGTAACTCTTGAGCGGAGTTATTCTGCTCTGAATTTAATTCATTATGCATGATTAATAATAGTATTTATTTGTTTTTTTAAAAAGTCTTTGCCTTGCACATTCCAAATGAAATAATCAGCTTGCTTTTGACTATATTCCCATGATTGTTGAGCTTGAAGATAAAATTCAATAATAGATTGTTGCTTATCTTTAGTTCTAATCCCTTTACTTGATAACCTCTGCCTTAATCGCTGAATCTGTAAAGATGGTGAAATGCCTACAAGTATAACCTCACCTTGATAAGGTGAGCTATCTTGAGAGTTTAGAAGAGGTATTTCAGAAATAAAATAACTTTTATTTTTATTCTTCATCCAAGCCTGATAGCGGCTAAGCCAAACTTGTTCAACTTCTGGATGAAGTATTGCCTCTAATTCTTTTCTTTTGCAAGGGTTTTCTATGAGTTTTTTTACTAATAACGATTTAAGTTTAACGATATCTGTTAGTTCGCTCTTCAAATTAAAAGCTTCTTTTATTTGCTCTTGGATATTTTTTTTTCTCCATAATTGAGCCACACACTCATCTGCGTCAAAGATTTCTGAGTCAGTTAACTTTAGAGACAACTCTTTAGTTGCTATGCTCTTACCAGAGGCTATAGCCCCTGTGACTAGAAATGATTTTTTACAATTTAAACTCATCACTCTAAAATAAAAATAGCATGGTCATCAATAATGACCATGCTATTTTTATACTAATCAAATAATTAATAATTAATTAGCAATCAAAGACTCAGGCATCAATGCTTCTTCAGCTCCTGGATTAAGCTTATTAACAGCTTCACCACTGGCATCTACTACTCTTGCTGTGACAAAAATAACTAAATTACTACGATCTTGCTTATCAACTTTTGATTGGAATAAGCGCCCCACAAAAGGCAAGTCTCCTAAAATTGGTACTTTGTCTTCAATAGTCGTTCTCTCCTCCTTAATTAATCCACCTACAGCTACAGTATTGCCATCATAAAGAGTGAGTTGAGTCTCAATTTTTCTTCGTGAAAATACAGGCTGCTCAATAGTATTAGCAGTAATCTCAAGCTTACCTTCACCTGCAGGAGCGTTAGAGTCAAAACCATTAATGGGGCTACCATAATTGATAAAACCATCAAACTCAACAATTGTTGGTTTAAAATCTAAACTAATAGTCTGGTTATTAGCTCCTAAGTTTGGAGTGACTCTTAGGGCAACTCCTAAATTTTCAACTTCAAAATCAGTAGGGTTTGCTGGAGCCACAGGAGCCACTGAAGCAGCTGTAATTGATTCAGGGATTTGGGGAGCTTCATAACTAGTTGGATAACGCATCTCATCCACTACTTCAATTAAGGCTTCTTGGTTATTTTTAGCCATGACACTAGGAGCTATAAGTATATCCACACCTTTCTTTTGAGAGAGGCCTCGCATCACAAGCTCAAGTTGGCTGCCATTAATAAAATCATTATCTAAAAATGACAAGACACCAGGAGCTACCCCCGCACTATTTGAGTCTGATAATCTACCGCTATTACCAACGATCCCACTAAGCGCAGTGTTCGTAATGGCTCCTGTACCTGAGCGTAAGCCAGAGGTAACTACATTATTTGCTGATATTGCTCCATTAAAGTCAGAAGCTAATCTCTCTAAACCTGAACCCGCAGTACCACCTAAAATATTACTATTATTACCACTAGTCACGCCATTTGTACTCCAATCAAAGCTGAGTTCATCTAAATCATTTTGATTGATCTCCATGAATTTACTAACTATTCTTACTGCTGTATTTGTTTTGAGCTTTATCTCATTGATAATGCTTTCAAGTAGATCAATATTTTCTTGGGTATTACTGACAATGAGTTTATTTCCTACGAGAGACGCTGAAGCATTGTCAGCAAATTTAATACCTCTACCTTGAAGTAGCTCTTGTATGCTAGCATTAGCTCCTGCTGAAGATGCTGCTGGAGGCGCTGCAAATGGGTCGTTAGCAGTTAAACTACTCGTAGTTGAAGACGAGTCACTAAGTGCTGTTTTGAAATCTGGTGGCACTAAGAAAGTACGTTGTGTGAGCACTCCATTACCGGCTCCCTTTGGGAATAGTACTACAGCAAACTCCTCAGCTTTAAAGCCCAAGTCAAGCTTACTACAAACAGATTCTAATATATATCTAAGTGGCACATTAGTTAAAGCAATCTTATCAATTCGTCTTTCAGCAATAGGATTTGTTACATCACCATTATCTCTAACAATAAAGTTCAATCCTCTATCTGCACCAGTAGTTCTAGTATCATATTCTTTAGAAAGCTGACGAATTTGCTCAATAGCCTCATACAAATTCATATCTTCAAGATCAATTGAAGGAATCATAATATCATCCAAAGCCTTTGAAGTAATCGCTGCACCACCATTGTTATCTAGTAAAGTGCCTTGCAATTGTGTAGCTCTTAATGATGTTGCTGAAATCGGCTTTTCCCACTGAGCAGCTATTTGATTTAAATACGTGGATCTACTCTCTTGATAAGCAGTTTCATAATAACCTGATTTTTCTTTTTCAACCTTACTCATACCCATGCGAGCAGCTTTATTGTAAGGATCAAGTATTAAAACCTTTTCATATTCTAGAGAAGCTTGATCAAATAAACCTGCGTCATAATAACCTTCAGCTACATAAAGCAATTGATTAACTTGTTCACGTTTAGCTAAATATTCTTGGTCAGCTGCCTTATTAGTTCGAATAGGGTCATTAATATATTTTGTAAGCTTTTTGGATTTGGCATTATTCTTATCTTCTAATTCTACCTCAGAAAGAATACTCAAAGCCTCTTGATGGCGCCCATCTTTATAATACTGCTTAGCTAAATCATAGCGAGCTTGCTGCAAATCTTGGTTAATAGAGTTTCTCAAGTCTTCGGTAAGAGGAGCTTGAGGTATGCGCCCTAATGCCTGCCTATATGCATATATAGCTTGCTCATAATTGCTTTTCTCGTATTCAGCTTTTGCTTGTTCGTATAGAGTTGAACCCTCCTGTAATCTTAGATTTCTAGCTTGAATTTCTTGCGACAAAATCGGATCAGTCAACACGGCCTCATTCTGAGCAAAACTTAACGCTAAGCTGCCAGCTCCTAGTAAAGTAATAAAATAGTGTAATTTCATATTAATAGATTGATAAAATTTAAATTGATTTAAAAAAATTACAATATAATTTTTTGAGTTTTTTGTTCGCCTGACTCTATCCAGCCTACTTCTATCTCGTAAGCACCTAATTCAGGATTGAAAAGTAAAGATGTAATTTTATAGCTCATCTTTGATGAGTTATCATCAAAAGGAAGTGTAAACTCTTGATTAACTTGAACTTCGATACTGTTTTTTTCTTGGCTCAAAGCATTCAACCTGATCTCAGCAGTTAAGTCTTCAAATTGATATTCCTTTAATAATTCTTGATCTTTAGGCAATGTTCTTGGGACTTTATAAATTTCACCATTAGCAAAACTACTTAAATCTTGAATAGTTGCCATTTGTGTTTTAGTCGTTTGTCCTGGTCTAGTTTCGACTTCTACACCTTCTTCAATTTCTAATAGTTTAAACCTTTGGGTATTAATCTCACCTTGGTTAAAAAAGCTCTCTCCAGCAGCTATGCCTGATCTAGTCCTGTTAAGTACTTTGCCTTCAATATCCATATAACTAAACCAAGCTTTACCTGCAGCATAACTCGAAAACTTTAATTGCCAAGGCAAGCTATTGACTTTGACTATTTCAAGCTTTCCAATAAGAGCAGGAAATGATGCGTCACTATTAGGATTGGTATCGGCTTCATATTCTTCTATGTTGCTAAAACCATCTTTGTCAGTATCTAACTCTAAAATAGTATCTAATTTCCAATCTAATGAATGCTCAACAAACCATGAGTTTTCTACTGGAGGATGTACTTTTTCTGCTTTTTCAAAGTCAATAACACCTTCTCCTCCTTTTTTTAAATACAAAGGCACGCTCACTAGAAAATCAACTTGGCGACCCGCTCCTGTCATAGCAGAGTCCCATTGAACATCTTTTGAAAAATAATCTTCAAAGCTCTCTAGATATTTATAAGCTTCAGGTTCCCACGTAGAAATACTTTTACCTTCTCGACTAGAAGAAACTGTGCTTTCATTATTTTCGTATAAGCTAGGGATATAAATAATAGCAAACGCTAATAATAATATAGCCAGGATAAGACTTATAACATCAATAATATTAATTTTTACTTTTTTTGTTAAGCTCATATTTTTAACCTTCTCTTAATAAAACAACCTCTAAAACTAATCCTATTAGGACCTCTTCATCGCCTAAAACTTGCTTAAATATTTCTTTAGATTCGATGGTTTTAGTCTCCTCGTCAACCTCTTCATCAGATGAAGCCGAACCAAATAACGCAGCTAAATTAAATGATGAGTTACGAGATTTTCTAGCACTTCCGTCCTCTTCTCCCTCAAAATCTATTAAACTCAAATCAACGGGCAAAAGCTGTGAATTTTTTAAGCTTAATGATTTTATAAAGAACAAATATTTAGAAGTATTAACTAATTGGTTTAATGAATTTTTAATTGAATTTTCATTACCTGTAAAAACAAGCTCAACTTCAAGGTTTTCAATAACCTCTTGATCATCAGCTGATTTACTTAATGGTTTTTTACCTTTTTTAACTAAGACTTTAGGCGTGTCTTCTTCAATCTTAAGAGGCTTTCTGACAATATTTCGCAAACCTGAGATTTCGTTTTCAGCAAGAATTTTTAATATATATTCAATTGAATCCAGCTCATAATTAAGTATGTTAATAGCTTTGTTCGGAACAGGGTTACTTACATAAGTTTCAAACCCTAAATTGCATTCTTCTGGCCAAAAAATACCTTTGCGATCATAGGTTTCTTTTATTTGTTTTTCCACCCTTGTTCTTTTTGCTGAAAAAGCACCTGAACTCATAACAGGCTTACCTAGAAAATCAGCTTCAATTTTTGGCAGCTTTTTCTGATATTCCAATAATTGAGCTTCCCAAGCATTTGTTGCTCTAGCTAAAACTTGAACATTTTCTTGAGATGGATAAGGTTTTATCGCTTCTTTTGATCTTAACTCACTAGTAAGAGGCTGCAAACCATCAATCTTATCTTGGATTTTGAGACTCTGCATAATCAAAACCACAATTATTGCGAGAGCTATGATTACAATAACAATTGCTAATCCTTTTTTCTTTAAAAATTCCATAATTATCAATTAAAGTTTAATAGGTTTATTAAGAAATAATACGAACTCAAAAGCCGAGCCAACTTTATTAGGCTTTATCTCTGTATCTAAATATTTCACAATAGACTCATTGTTTAACGTCTTAACTTCTTTCTCACCTCGGGATCCGCTACTGATAACTTGCTCAAAAGTAAAGTGCCCATGTGAGGAAGCTCTAATTTGATCCAGCAAGTCATAAACCACATTATGAGCTTTATCATTATCTCTCCAAAAACCCTTTACAACAATTGCATTAATTAAATTTTCTACAGTTTGAACTTTATTCCTTCTACCTGACAACCCTTTCTTAGATGCGCTTGACTCCGCCTTCTTAAGCGCTTGCTTAATACTAACTCCATAACCAGCTTCTGGATAATTATCTAATATATACGGCTTATAATCTTTATCTGACAAATTGTAATTAGTAAGTCCAGAAATAGTTGTGACCCAAACTTCGTCATGAGCCATTGTCTTACTTAGATCACTTAAAATATTTAACCATAAGATACGTTGCTCTTGAATATCACTAAGAGCCTTACTCTTAATAGCTAAATCTTCATTTTTATCCAGCAAATCTTCAACCTTATTTGCAAATGGTTTAATAGCTTGTAACTTAGACTGCATTTCATTCTCTTGCGCTACCAATTCATCTAATATATTTTTTTGCTGAAAAACACCTACAACTAGACCTACAATAGCAATTACAGCCGCCACAAGCCAAAAAGATTTTCTAACTTTTAATGCTTTTTTATTATGCAAACTTTGCGGCAATAATGACACAGATAGGCCTCCTGCTGCAGGAGAATTCGCTAATACAGCTAGACCTAACAGCTCGTTCAAGCATTCTGGAGAGTACTCCCTAACTGTCGCTATTTGTTCTTGCGCCTTAGCTGACAGATTTATACCATCTAGATTTAACTTAGCGGCTGGCAAATTAAGCTGTTGAGCAATAAATGACTCTAAACCATTCATTTTAGCAAAAGAACCCACTAAGTGTACCTGAGTTAACGCACCTCCCTTATGTTGATTTTGATACAAGTGCGTTACCTGATTAATTTTAGCAGGTAACGACCTAAATACCGAAGATACAGTCTTAACTAAAAACTGAGCTCCTTCATCAAGAGTAGATATGTAAGCAGGATCTACGCTAATGATAGCATACTCGTCCCTATAGTTGTTAGCGGTAGCAAGATCACACTCATAAGCCTTCATAATAGCTCTAGTTACATCTTGCGCCCCAAAGTTAAGCGTCTTAGCAAAAAACCTGTTATTATTAAAATAAAGCAATTGGGTGCTTTTTTCTCCTATATCGATGAGCAACTGGTCATCCTCTGTTGCAACAGCCCTGTGCTGTAAAGCTTTGTAATGCGACATAGGGCTAGGTAAAACCTCTACCACCTTTGCGACACCATCAAAAGCTTGCTGTATTGCCTCAAGTGAGGCGTGCTTAATCGCAGCTAAAAATATTTCTTGCGTGCCGTCTTTTAATGGAATTGCAGTATAATCCCATAGCGCTTGACTCAAAGGAAATGGCACTTGTTGTTGAGCTTCTAGCGAAACTAACTTATCTACATCCCCACCGCTCAACATAGGCAGAGGGAAGAACTTTAAAACTGTGCGATGTGATGAAAGCGAATAATAAATAGAATCAGACTTGCTACAGTCTAGCTCATCTGCAAGCTTTCTGATGACTTGCGTCAATTCGAGACTAAAGCTACCCGCAGCCTCCTGAAGGTTTAAAGCAGAATGCGCTACCTGCTCTAATTGAAATCCATTAGTTTTAGATATCGAGAATGAGGCAGCTGAAACCCTACCTAATCCTAGACTAAATGTAATTATTTTACTCATATATTCAATATTATTTATTTAGCCTCAAGCTCAGCATATCTATCATACCAATAAAACCTAAAGGGAGTTTGGTTTTTATTAAGTAACTTAACTGCAGCATCTGTTTTTAAAGATTCTGATTTCCACCACCCTTGTTTTTCCTTAAAGCTCTCTACTGCTATAATCGCTCCATCAATTTCTAGCTCTAGACCTACAGCTTTCACACTTCTTTCATCAACTTTTCCAAGCAAAGCTTTGAGTGATGCAGGTGATAAGTATGAAGAAAAATAAACTGGCTCACCAATAGGGACATTGACATGCGTTATTGCTTCTTCTAACAACGAATAAGTTTTAGTTTTTTTATTATAAATAGCAATATACCAAATGGCCACAACCTCGCTGATAGCTTCTAATGATGTGTCTCTAGCTTTAAACACTGCTCCCGCCTCAAACTCAACCCATTGCTTGGCTTTGTAAGTTTTTCTAGCTCCAGCAACATCTAAGTCAGGTGAATCAAAAACATTAACAACAGGCCCCTTGACATCAGCTTTGTAGTTAAGCTGCTCTTGAGCCTTAATCGAATAAAACAAGAAACAAAATAAAGTAACTGCGAGAGTGTTTAGTAATCTTAATGTCATAATATATATTTAAAGATTCATGAATACTACTCTATGAAAAGAGAAAAGCCAGCTTTTTTTAAACATAAAATCTCACTAACCAATGCGCTATACCAATCACCCTTATTTTTATTTAATTTTAGTCAGCTTTTAATACACATCTCTGCTGTAACGCTTATCTTTTTTCATTTTTTTAACATAAGCTACAGCTTCATCAGCTGACATTTTCCCATGCTCTGCAATGACATCGTGGAGTGCTTTATCTACATCTTTAGCCATCCTGCTTGCATCCCCACAAACATAAAAGTAAGCTCCTTTTTCTAACCAGCTCCACAATTCAGACCCTTGTTCACGCATACGGTCTTGGACATATATTTTGTGATCTTGATCTCTAGAAAACGCTGTACTTAACTTAGTCAACAGCCCAGAAGATTGGTATTTTGCTAACTGATCTTGATAGAGGTAATCAGTAGCTTCGTGTGGATTACCGAAAAACAACCAATTATCACCACTAACTTTATCATACTCTCGTTGCTCTAGAAAAGCTCTAAACGGAGCAATACCTGTACCTGGACCTACCATAATTAAAGGGTCATCTGAACTTGCTGCTAAGCGAAAAGCTTTGTTCTCATGCACATAAACCCTAGGAGACTGACCTTCGACTCTATCAGAAAAATAAGTTGAACAAACACCTCCACGCTGGCGATCATAAGTATGATATCTAACAATAGCTATAGTTAAATGAACTTGACCTTCATGAACATAGGGACTTGAAGAAATTGAATAAAGTCTAGGTTGCAATTTCTTAAGTAACTCAAGCACATCCTCTGCATCTGAAAAATCAGCAGGATATTCCTTGGCCAAATCAATTAAATTGCGCCCCCAACAAAAGTTTTCAATCAACTTATCGTCTTTAGCTTCTACTAAAGAACGCAAATAAGGAGATCCACTACGAGCCTGCCAAGCCTTCACTAAATTAACATTAAGATTGGTAATGTCATAATGCTCAATAAGAGCTTCACGCAATGAAACTTCTTTGCCTGAGCTAAGCTCAACATCACTATTAATGTTAAAAGGAAAAGCCGCCATCAACTCATCAACCACAGCCTCATCATTACGAGGGTAAACACCTAATGCATCGCCCACTTCATAGGTTAACTCAGAACCCTCTAAACTAAGCTCAATATGGTAAGTCTCTTTTTCTGCATCATCAGAATTAAGGTTATACATATTTAAAACTTTAGCTGGGAATGGATTCGTTTTACTGTAGCCAAGCTCTTCTTCATCTTCCTCTACTAAAACTTGTTGAGCCCCACCCCAAATATCTAGCAAATCATTTTGCCATTTCTGTGCTAAGGATTCATATTCAACGTCACAATCAACACGAGGAACAACAGCCACAGCGCCCAATTCAGAAAAACGCTCATCAAATTCAATACCACATTGACAAAAATCAGGATACTCAGTATCCCCAAGAGAAAGCACAGAATAAGAAATATGCTCAAGACTTGGCGCTGAATCAGCCATTAATGCCTCATGGAAATCTGCCGCGCTATCAGGTGGTTCTCCATCACCATAAGTACTAGTGATAATTAGCACTTTATCTTCGTTTGCCAATTGCTCAACTTCGTAGTCAGCTAAATCAATAACTGTAACAACAAAATTTAATTTGCTAAATTTTTTGGCTAATTTTTTAGCAATTCCTTCAGCATTACCTGTCTGAGAGCCAAATAAAACAGTAACCGGAACAGCTGGCCCCATAGGAGCGGCCACACCACCTTTAATTAAAGGCTCTATTTGCTGCTTAAAAAAATCTTCTAACCATGCTTTTTGTTTATCATCAAAAGGAGCATCATTTGGAATTGTAATCATAAAATTGTTTTAATGGCTAAAATTAAGAGAGTGTTTATACTATGAAACACTCAAAAAAGGCAAGTTCAAATAAGATAAAACCACAGGAAAACACTTAGATTTCCAGCCATTTATGCTTCATTTTTCCAGCAAGATCATCAGCTTCTTTTGGTCCCCAAGAACCTGCTTCATAAGTTGCTAAATCTACAGCTTTAGATTCATCTTTCCAAATAGCCGCCAAGTCATCAACAAATTTCCAAGCCTCTTCTACTTCGTCCTTACGAATAAAGAGCGTCGCATCACCACTCATTGTGTCTAATAAAAGACGCTCATAAGCCTCCGCTGACTGCTTGGCAAAAGTAGTCTCATAATCAAAATTCATATTTACTGGATTGAGCTCAAAACTACTACCAGGGACCTTAGACATGAGTTTCATAGCAACACCTTCGTCTGGTTGCATTTTAATCATGAGCACATTTTCTTCTAGTTTTTGATTTTCATTAAATAAAACCTGAGGCACTTGTTTGAAAAATATAGAAATTTGAGCTGATTTTTTAGTCATACGCTTACCTACACGCAAGTAAAACGGGACACCTTTCCAACGCCAATTATCAACAAAAAGACGCAAAGCAACGTAAGTTTCAGTTTTCGAATCCTTAGGAACGCGATCTTCATTAATGTAGGCTGGCACAGGCTCGCCTTTAACACAACCATCTACATACTGAGCTCTAACCGTATTTTTCTTAACTTTTTCAATTGTATCTAAACGCTGTAATGATCTTAAAACTTTGACTTTCTCATCACGCACCGCGTCAGCAGACAAATCAACTGGTGACTCCATCGCTACCAAAGTTAACAACTGCAACAAGTGGTTTTGAACCATATCTTTAAGTGCTCCTGCTTGATCATAGTAAGCTCCTCTCCCAGACTCCATGCCTAAGTCTTCAGCCACTGTAATTTGAATTTGTTCAATATAGCGATTATTCCAAAGTGACTCGTATATAGCGTTAGCAAAGCGTAAAACCATAATGTTTTGCGCTGTTTCCTTGCCTAAATAATGATCTATTCTGTATGTGTCAGCTTCTTCAAAACTTCCAGCTACAACTTTATTCAATCTACAAGCAGAATCATAATCTGTTCCAAATGGCTTCTCTATAATGACACGACGCCACCCTCCATCTGAAGAGCTGTTCGCTCCTGATTGCTTTAAAAAATCTAAAATCGTACCAAAAAAACTTGGCGAACTAGCAATATAGTACAGTCGGTTTGACGGCAAGCCATTGCCTTTCTCATAAGCCTGAATTTTAGACTCCAAAGACTTATAACCATCTAAATCATCAAAATTACTCTGATGATAAGATATTTGCTTATCAAATACTTGCCAAAAACTCTCATCATAAAGAGTTCTAGAAACTTCTTTATGCGCAGATTTTAACCCTGCACGAAATTCTAAATCTGACTTATTTTGACGAGCAAACCCAATAATTTGAACTTTCTCGGATAATAAACCCTCAAGTTTAAGATGATACAATGCAGGTATTAATTTACGATGGGTTAAATCACCTGTTGCACCAAAAATAACAAGTGTGCATATTTGATTACCTTTTACGCTATCGGGCATAATTTATAAGTTAAAATTAATAAGGTAATGGGAAGTTTTGATTAAATTCTACTACTTGTTCATGGATGTCTGCTAATAAAGCCTCATCTTCATGGTTTTTTAATACTTCAACGATCCAAGTAGCTACCTGCTTAACGTCATCCTCTTTCATACCTCTAGTGGTGACAGCAGGAGTTCCAATACGCACACCACTGGGGCTCATTGGACTACCTGTATCAAAAGGAATAGCATTCTTATTTAGAGTGATACCTGCTTTATCTAAAGCAATCTGAGCAACCGAACCATCTGTGCCCACACTACGTAAATCAAGAAGGAGGAGATGGTTTTCTGAACCATTAGAGACCACTCGCACTCCTAAATCTTGAAAAGTTTCTACCATGGCTTTCGTATTTTTTACCACTTGTTCTTGGTATTCTTTAAATTCAGGCTTTAGGGCTTCCGCAAAGCATACTGCCTTGGCTGCAATCACATGCATCAGAGGCCCACCTTGAACACCTGGAAATACTCTAGCACTAATCTTCTTAGCATACTCTTCCTTACAAAGAATAATGCCACCACGTGGCCCACGCAAAGATTTATGAGTAGTTGTAGTCACAAAATCAGCATGTGGCACTGGAGTTGGATGCACCCCTGCAGCAACTAAGCCAGCAATATGCGCCATATCAACAAACAGATAAGCACCTACAGATTTAGCAATTTTCCCGACTCTTTCAAAATCAATAATTTGAGGATAAGCACTAGCTCCACACGTGATAAGCTTTGGCTGAAACTTCTGTGCTTGAGCTTCAAGTGCATCGTAATCAATATATTCATCTTTTTCACTAACTCCATAATGCTCCACTTCATAAAGCTTACCTGAGAAGTTTGCTGGATGACCATGTGTTAAGTGCCCTCCATGAGCTAAATCCATAGTTAAAATTTTATCACCTGGTTCAAGCACAGCGAAATATACAGCCATATTAGCTTGCGATCCTGAATGAGGCTGAACGTTAGCGTGCTCAGCACCAAAAAGCTCTTTCGCCCTATCTATAGCGATTTGCTCTACTTCGTCTACAACTTCGCAACCTCCATACCAACGCCTACCAGGGTAACCCTCAGCATATTTATTAGTTAACAAACTGCCTTGAGCCTCCATTACAGCTGGACTCGTAAAGTTTTCAGAAGCGATAAGTTCTATGTGAGAACGTTGACGCTTGCCCTCTTTTTCTACTAGATCAAAAATATCAGCATCAACTTGAGCCAAACGACTACCTGAAGCTTTTAAAATACGAGCTTCATGACGACCACCTGCAAATTCAGCATCAATAAATGCTTGAGCAATCTCAATAGCTACTTGAGTTGAAAGTTTTTTACCAGCCAAACAAAGCACATTAGCATTATTGTGTTCACGCACAGTTTTAGCTTCATCGACATCATTCGCGACTGCAGCACTAATACCTCTGTAACGATTAGCTCCAATACTCATCCCAACTCCTGAAGAGCAACAAAGTATACCTAAATCAGCTCTTTCACTACTCACCTCTAAAGACACAAGGTTAGCATAATCTGAATAATCGACGCTTTGTGTATTTTCAGCACCAAAATCGACTACATCATAACCTTGCTCTTGCAAATAATTGACAATAGCTTCCTTAATTTCGAAACCTCCATGATCTGCGCCAAGCGCAATTGTTAATTGATTTTTCATCTTCTTCTTTTTTTATTAATTTAAATTTTTTAACCAATAAATTAAATTGGGAAATATTCTCTTAAAGTCCTCAGCAACAGATTCATAGGCAGACATTCCACAACCTATCGGGTCAACTATATCCTGACCAGAATTCATACTGACACCATTAAGGCTCTTCCAATTTGAATCAAGCAAATAATACTTTTCTTGAAATTCAGGGAAAGAAGATTTTAAAGCTGACAAATGCGAATGAGTCATAGCTAAAACAATATCACTACTCTCTAAAGCTTGATGCGTGACTCGACTACTTCTAAAATCTCGAGCATCACAGTTTTGCTGCCTTAGTAACTCCTCTGCCTCATAAGAAATTGCGTCACCACTAAAAGCAGCTACTCCAGCAGAACTTGCTGTAATATAATCTAGACCTTCCTGTAATAAGTATTGCAAAAACAACCTCTCCGCCATAGGGCTACGACAAGTATTACCTGTACAGACAAATAACACATGCTTTTGAGGTTTTTGACTCATGAAAACTTAGTGGTCTTGGCAGAATTGAGCAAAAGCATTTAAGCCTTCATTAAGAACGTCTAACCCAACACAGTAACTTAGACGTATACCTTCATCGTAACCAAAAGCAGCACCTGGAACAGCTACAAGCTTGTAACGACTGATAAGTTTATCACAAATATTAATTGAACTCATGCCCAACTGATTTAAAGCAACAAAAAAGTAAAACGCACCTTCAGGCTCAACGACTGTTATATTAGGAATTGACTGCAAGCGACTTAGCACAAACTTTCTTCGTACATCGTACTCAGCTCTCATATCTTCAACAAATTGATCAACCTCAGCATTAACCATTGCTTCCACTGCTCCATATTGAGCAAAAGTAGTGGCATTAGAGGTGAGGTGTGATTGCATTGTTGCTATCGCTTTAGATACCGCAGGAGAAGCAACAGTATAACCTAGCCTCCAACCTGTCATAGAATAAGCCTTAGAAAAACCATTCACCGTAATAGTCAAGGCAGCTAACTCTTCACTAAGAGAAGCAATACTCACGTGCTTAGCTTCTCCATAAATCATTTTTTCGTAAATCTCATCAGAGAGAATCATAATATCTTCAGAAATAGCTACTTCACCTAGCTCTTTAAGTTCTTGCTCAGTATAAACCGCACCAGTAGGGTTACCTGGACTATTGATAATGACCATTTTGGTTAAGCCTGACATATGAGAATCAAACTGATCCGCTGTCATTTTCCAACCACTCTCTGCTGTAGTTTCAACAATAACTGGAACACCTCCTGCAAGACGAACCATTTCAGGGTAACTCACCCAATAAGGAGACGGAATAATCACCTCGTCACCTTCCTCTATCACAGCTGAAATTGCTTCATAACAAGCAAATTTAGCTCCAGCACTCACAACTACTTGAGAGGCTTCACATGCAATGCCGTTTTCTTTAGTTAACTTATTAGCTATAGCCTCACGTAATTCAGGAATACCGCTCGAAGGTGCATACTTAGTTTTTCCTTCTTGCAAGGCTTTAATAGCAGCAGCAGTTACTACATCTGGTGTAGCTAAATCTGGCTCGCCCCCTGCCAATCCGTAAACTAACTTACCTTCTGCTTGCATATTTTTAGCTTGTTGGGTGACAGCCAAAGTTAACGAAGGAGAAACTGATGCAATGCGAGAAGAAATACTTTCCATGATATATAAATTTTTTAATAAGAATGCCAGAGAATCATGACGATTAAAGGCTTGCTACCGTTGCTTTCTTTCGAACCTGGCGGAGTTAACAAGCTCTAAACCCATGACCTCTGACACGACTCTTATAGCAAATCGCTTCCAAAAAACAACTTAAATTCAAGAAAAAATCAGACTATGATTAAGACTAATTTTTCTCAACCCAAACCCTTTTCTCTTTACGCCTCAATTTAGCATTTTTAGGCAAATTAATACTTGGCTTTTCTAAATTAGTGAGCAAATCCACAGCTGCTAAAATTAACTTAGCACTTAAGTTAACTACTCCTTGATCTTGCAAGTAAAGCTTTATGATTTTTCTTTGCTCAAGCTGACTTAATTTGATTAATTCTGATATAACTAACCTATCATCTTTGTCCAAGTAAACATGCAAATCATCCTCTTCTGCTAATTCTTCACAAGCTAAGTCATAACTATCGAGTATTTTATTAACCACATCACGTTGCATTACATCTACTAATAATGGGATTGCTTCATGACGCAAGCGGTTACGCGTATATATAAGTTCATTATTTGAACTGTCTTCTGCATACGCTAAATGATGATGTTTTTGATAATCTTTTATAACGCAACGTCTTACTTTTAATAGCGGCCTTAATAAATTAAGGTCAAGCAACTCTCCATCAACATCTACTTGTATTTTTTGCATTAGATTCATACCTTTAAGACCTACTGAACCTCTTAATAAATTAAATAGGATGGTTTCAGCTTGATCATCAGCATGATGAGCTAAGAGCACCGCAGCCGCCTTATACTTAGCTTGAACCTGTGCAAAAAATTGATGCCTTGCTTTACGTGCAGCAGTTTCAATAGAAACTTTTTCTTTCTCGCTTGACTGGCTAACATCACAAACATGTTCAATATAAATACAGCCATAAAATTCAGCCAATTTAGACACTAATTTGGCGTCTGCGTCTGACTCATCACCTCGCAATTGATGATTAACATGAACCACTATTAATTGCTCTACAGGTAAAATCTGCGTCAAAAGATGCAATAAAACCACAGAATCCCTCCCTCCAGAAACAGCAACTAGTATTTTTTTCGACAAGTAATTTTCTATATGCTTAGCAACTTGATTTTGTAATTTTGAGACTGGCATAATTTCTATACATCTATTAGCATACCACCGATGACAATCCAAGCAAGAGATGAACACTGGATGCAGCAAGCCATAGAGCTTGCTAAACTAGGACTAGGCAAAACTAGCCCTAATCCAAGTGTTGGTTGCGTTATCGTATCAAGAGACAATGAGTTGCTCGGCAATTATTACCATCAAAAATATGGGGGCGACCACGCTGAAAAAGGAGCTATCAAGTCTATTATTAAAACTCATGGAGCACAAGCACTCAAATCTTCGACTTGTTATGTCACACTTGAGCCTTGCTCTAGCCATGGGCAGACTGGCGCCTGCACAAGCTGGATTATAGATCATCAAATTAGCACTGTAGTCTACGGCTGCGTCGACCCTAACACTAAACACGCAGGACGAGCTGACAAAATCCTTAATCAGGCAGGCATCACTGTTCGATCTGGAGTCCTGAAGTTAGCCTGCGAAAGACTGATTCAAGCCTTTAAAAAAAGCCAATGCCAGCAAATCCCTTGGTTGGCGACTAAGCTTGCCATTAGTTTAGACGGCAAACTTGATAGGCCTTCAGGTGAAAGCCCCTGGATTAGTTGCCCAGAATCTCGTCAACGTGTACAACTCTTGCGAGCACAATTTGACGCTATTCTTACAAGTACGACAACATTAGCTGCAGACAAACCTCAATTAACACTCCGTGACTCAGTACTTATTGAGCAAGGTTATACGCAACCTAAACGTCTTGTGTTCACCCGCCAAAAACCAGAGAAAATCAACAAAGACCATCAACCCCTATTTAATGATGAATATGCCAACCATACTTATATTTACCAAATAGGTAGTAACAAGTACCCTGACTTTCAAAGCGCACTAAAACACTGCTACAAAGAGTACGGCATACAGAGCATACTTGTAGAAGCTGGCGCCAAGCTTAATGCAGCATTAATTGAGGAAAGTTTAATTGATGAATGGATTGGCTTCTATGCTCCTATTATTGCAGGAGGCCCCACCTCTGCTCTATCAACACTTACTCGTAGTAACCAACTCCACCAAGTCAGCCGAGAACTCATTGGAACTGATATTTTAATCCGTGGATTGCTTCATTGCTCAACCTGCAGTTAATTTATATGACACCTAACTCTTACACCAAACACCTCAATCAACTCATAGAGCTTAGCCTCCAAGAAGATATTGGAACAGGTGACTTAACTAGTTTGCACTTCATAGATGCTAGCGATAACTGTCAAGCACGCATCATCGCCAAACAAGCTGGTTATTTCTCAGGGGAACGAATCATCGAGTCGCTGATTCAAAATTTTCTTAAGTTAGCCGAACTTAGCGATGATGCAATCAAGTATAAGCTTCTCGTATCTGAAGGCGAAGCTTTTACATACAAAGCCCCTCTACTTACTCTTAGCGGCAATACCCAGGCTATCCTTGGACTAGAACGCACTCTACTTAACTTCCTTCAGCGACTCTGCGGTATTGCAACCCTAACAGCTGAATACCAAAAAGCCCTAAAGGGAACTAAAGTTCAATTGCTAGACACCCGCAAAACCACACCTGCTTGGCGAATACTGGAAAAACAAGCTGTGCTTGCTGGTGGAGGCTATAATCATCGTATGGGGCTTTACGATGTAGTCATGCTTAAAGACAATCATTTTTGTAGTCTTGATGATTTGCAAGCAAAGCTCTGTGAATTCTACTCCACACACCCAACTACTCCTATTATTTTAGAGGCTGATACTCTTGAGCAAGTACGTTCCTTTTTGGAGCTTATAGCCAAACAGTACATCCCACGCCTTGATGTTATACTTCTTGATAATATGTCGCCAAAAACTATCAGTGAAGCTTTGCGTCTTAGAAGCGAGCTAGGGCTAAGCTCGCTCGTCTTATATGAAGCCAGCGGTGGCATAAATATTTCCAATATTTATGATTATGCACAAACAGGAGTTGAGCGCATCTCTATTGGAGCCCTCACTCACAGCGCTACTAATCTAGACCTATCGTTAGAGCTAATCTAATTCTTGCTCTAACCTTTTGTAATGCTTTTTAAAAACTTTAGCTACTCGATGCTTAGCTAAATAAACTTGCGAAGCAGCAACTCCAAAATTAGATTTAATCTCAGCCATAGGCAAATCATCAAAAACAGCAGCAGCAAATAACTGATACTGCTGAGGCGAAACTTCTAATTTTACATTCCTTAGAGTCTCCTCTATTAGATGTTGCTGCCATTCTTCACTCCAATACAGGTCGAAATGAGCTTGATCTAAATTACCGACCTTATCATAACTCTCTAAAGGGTCGTCTTGAGTTGTTTCTTCTTTGCTTGCTAAGGGATTTTTCTGATGATTGCGCCACTTATCCTTAATTCTCCAACGGGTAATTTGTAACAACCATACCTTAAACGAGCCCTTAGTTGCGTCATAACCTCGACCTTCTGAATTTTGCTTAGCAATAGCTAATATGGTATCTTGAACAACATCAAAAGCATCTTCAGTATTAAGCCCGGCTTTTAAACCTACACTATAAATAAGCCTCCAATAAATCTGATAAAACTCATCCCACGTTTTCTGATCTTCCCAATTTTTAAGCTTAGAAATCAAAGTTTTACGAGTTTGGTCATACATGACTGTATGTGACTCTATCTGACTTTGATGCTCTTGTAATATCTTTGTAGGTAGTTTCATAGGCAGCTACTAAATTCACAACTTCTATTAAATCATGTATCGCCCTAAATGAAATAAAAAAAGCCACTCATTTACATGAGTGGCTTTTTAATAGATAACTAACTTAATCAATTAGTGACCTGAGTCAGCTAAAATATCAACTGGCTTGTATCCACCTTTAGAGCGGTAGTACAATGCAATAATAAAGTAACCAAAAGCAAGTGCTAATGGCAAAAAGGCAGCGGTAAACAACGCCCCACGACGTGAGTTATCTACAGCTTCTTTAACTTGTGCTCCTTGACCTGCGGCTTCAGCTAATTCAACAGTTTTAGCTTGATCAACCTTAGGATTTTTGTAACCAAAGAAATCACCTTTAGACTTAACTTGCTCATAAATAGCTGGAGCTTGTTTAGCCACTGTATTAGCAACCTTGCTATCTTGAACCATACCTAGGAACGGCCCACCAAGAATACCTACAGAGATCAAGCCAATAGCTGAAACTGAATTCAAAGTCATAGCTCCACCTTTAGGAAACTGCTCAGAAATAAACCCAAGCACAGTTGGCCAGTAGAATGTTTGACCAATAGCGTAAACAACAAAACAAATCCATACAGCCCAGCCACCTACAGATGGATTTGACAAGAGCATTAAACCAGTCGCTGAGAAAATACCACTAAACACAAGAAGTGCTGGAGGTGTAAAAATTTTGAGGAAATCACCAGCACGAAAGCGTAATACCATCATTACGAATGCAGATACTACAATAGCCCAACCTGCATTAGCAGCACCAAGTGATGGTGTAAGTAATTCTTTAATCCATGCATCTGTACCAAGCTCTGCTGTTGCAAGAGGAATCATGAGCAAGCTCACAATGAAAATCATAATCTTACCTGCAGATTTAACCCAAAGACCAAATCCGACACCAAATATAATAGCACAAATAGCAGCTCCACTAATTAATGCTGTGCCACCTTGCCCTAATAAACGAGCAATTTCATAATAGAAGAAAAAGGCAACCAGCATCACACCTAAACCGCCAAATTCAGCAAGCATAGACTTATAAGAAACTTTAGCTACAACACGCTCATCTTCAGGGTAATTATTACATGAGAAGAATAAAATACCATGAATAACAGCAGGAACAGCCATGTATAAAGCATGAATTTGCCAAGAAAAACCAGGGGTGAGTAAAATCGCTGCACCACCAAACACAAGACCTGCTGGCCATGCCGCGTGAAGAATATTGAGCATTTTACTCTTTTGTTCACGATAAGAAGAAGCGCAAATTGGATTAATGACCGCTTCAACTACGCCGTGAGCCAAACCAGCTAACAAACCCCCAATATAAAGCGTAGTGTAATCCTTACCTGTAAAAGTAATAATAACTGATAAAATTTGGAGTAATGAAGCTCCTATAATCATTGGCCATTTATAACCCGTCTTATCTACAATAAGACTAAAAATAACCATAGTAATAGCAATAGGCCATAAAGAAGCCCCAAAAAGCTCTCCTAATTGTTGCCCTGTAAAACCAAAATCTTCTTTCCAACTACCTAAATGAAGAACTCTAAATACAAAGCCAAAGCCTGCAGCCGCCAATGATAAAAAACTTGCCCAAAAAAGCTTACTTTTATCTGATTCTGTTAATTGAATATTACTCATAATGATGTTTATACGATTCAAATCTACTATATACATGAAGGTTAATTGTCAACTTTATTTTACTGGTTTTACGAGGGAAATTGTTTATAGTGCAGAGCATGAGCATAACATATAGAGCACCTATTAATAACAACCGAGCTATGCTTATTTCCGTTGTTGCTTCTATACTCCTGCACATACCTATACTCATTGCATTATTGATGATGGAAAATCTCGATACTAAAACTGCAAGTAACAGCCTTTCTCAGTCAAAAAAAGTCCAGCTTTTACAATCCTTAGCCGACTTAAATAAAAGTGAACTTACTGAAAAAATAGAAGATACAAAAGCTGAAGAAAAAACTAAACTAGAGTATCAAGAGACAGAAGCCATTAATGAGACTACCGAAAAATTAGATACTAACTTATTTGGAGCTCATACAACTAAAGCTGCCAGTACAGAGCAACAACAATTATTAGGAACTGATATCACTCAAGTAGGCATAGATCGCCCTTATAAGGAAACTTTATCAACACCATTAATTTTACCCCAAGAAGCTCAACCTGACACACAGCAAACTTCACTACTTGACACTGTGGACCCGTCCAAACCTGTGCAAACTATCAATGACGCCATTGACAACAAGGCAACTACCAAAAGCTCTGAATTGCTTACCGAAAGCTTCACAAACCCAGACAAATCACTTACCATCGATACAGTTAAACCAGAGGAACCACCCAAACCAGAAGCCAAACTGACAGAAGCTCTCCAAGAATCTTTAGAAACTCAACTACCTACACCTCAAACACCTCAAACACCTCTGACTCTCCCCAATCAACAAACTCAACTAACAGGGCAAAGCAACATCGCTAATCAATCAAGTTTAGAAGTAAACAAAAGCCAACTTGGAGAATATGGAAAACAAATGTCCAACTTAGTGGAAGCATCTTGGCAAAAGTATAATTTAGAAAATAGGCAATATATAGATCCTGGTTTTCTAAGAATACGCTTTAAAGTTAATGCTAATGGCTTTACTTCTGATTTTGAAATCGTAGAAGTACAAGGTTGCAATGATGTTCAAAAAAGTGTCACTATTGAAGCCATTAAATACTGTCAACTCCCACCCATTCCTCAAGATCTTATTCAAGAACTTGGAGCCGATTTTTTCTTTGTTTCTTATACCTTTTATTATTAGTAGTAATAATTACCGTAGGCTTCTAACTTAAGCTTAACTCTTTAGAGTTACATCAAAATGCAGCTCTTTAGAAATTAAAGTATCTTCGTCTTCAAAAACAAACTTGCCCGAAAAAGTCTGCCCATTAATTAACCCAGGCAGCCAGAACTGATCATCTTCCCACATACGATCAAAAGGAATACTATCAATCGCTGACCAAAATGGATTTGCTTCTCTTGTAGCTTTGGGCTCTCCTGTAAAATCATCTGCCATAAATACTTGGCAGTAGAGTTGCGGCCCACCACCTATAGCAAATGATAACTCACCTCGCTTAATTGGATTAATGGGTGCGATGCAAACCTCCTCTTGAGTTTCTCTAATAGCGGCCTGCATAGCTGTCTCGCCTGGTTCAATTTTGCCTCCAGGTGCATTCACCTTTCCCTGCCCTAAGCCTGTTAACTTTTCAATGAGGAGAACTTGCCCATCTTTGACAATGAACATCAATACAGCAAACATATTTGGTTGCCATGCCTCCCAATCAAACTCTGTCTGTGTCATGTGTAATAAATAAAAGGATTAAGTGATAAAAAGCGTTATAAGAAAAAATCGTGGAGTAAAGTCTTACAAATACCAAAGTTAAAATTAGCTAAGTAGTTGCATCGTGAAAAATCTAAGCTATACCGTTAAGCAAAAAATTTTAAGTGATAAAGCGTTATAAGGAAAAATCGTGGCGCACAGTTTTACAAATACCAAAGTTAAAATTAGCTAAGTAGTTGTATCGCAGGTGCAACTACGATTTTGGTATTTAAAATGTGCTTAACCAAAACCGTGGAAGCGGAATGAATACAAAACATTCCTGAGAACTGCGAAAGTTTGGGTAAGTGCATTTTAAAAGCAAAAGAGCTATTTTAACCGAAGAGGTCGTAGCTACGCCCCTCATACCCCTGATACCAATGCGAGTATGCTTGACATACAACGTAATAACCTCCAACCGTTGGATAATCACCTGTGAAATACCAGTCTCCGTAATCTGGCCCTAAGCATTCATGTAGAGTTGGCACATCTAGGTATATGATTTCTAGTTCTCCCTTCCAAGAAAGTGTTTCTGGCAATAATATTTCAGCAATTTTAGCTGAAACTTCTTTGTAAGTAAATTGATCGTAAAGCTTCTTTACAGGATTAGTTTGCTCACCAAAAGGTTTAGCTAGCTCAGCTTGGCATTCGTTAAATACTTCTTCTAGTAAGGCAGCTTGCCCTGTTTGACGCAAGAGCTTAACCATAGCATCAAAAGCAACGAATTTACCTAATTCAGACATATCAATGCCATAACAATCAGGAAATCTAATTTGTGGAGCTGTAGAACAAATAATAATCTTTTTTGGGTTGGTTCTTGAAAGAATATTAATGATACTCTCTCTTAGCGTTGTCCCACGCACAATAGAGTCATCGAGCACTACTAACGTATCTTTTTGCGTAACCACATCGTAAGTTATATCATAGACATGTGAAACTAGGCGCTCACGGTCTTTTTGCTGAGAGATAAAGGTTCTTAACTTAATATCTTTATGAGCAATTTTTTCACCACGCGGCCAATTTTTAAGAATAAGGTCATCAAGTAATTCATCTGTTATATTGCCCTGTTCTGCAGCAACTAACATATCACGCTTAACCTCCATACGGCGATGCTCACGCAGCCCATCCATAAGCCCATAATACGCTGTTTCGGCAGTATTGGGAATAAACGAAACCACCATATCTTCAAAATTACCATCTACAGCTTTAATAATCTGTGGTGCTAGGCCTGCACCTAAAGCTTTTCGTTCCTTGTAAATCTTAGGATCATTACCCCGCGAAAAATAAATACTTTCGAATGAGCATGCTTGCTTCTTAGCTGCTGACAATATCTGTTTAAACTCAATAGTACCATTATGATCTACTGTCATAATACCACCTGGATTTAATTCTTTAATTTCCTCTTTTTGTACTGAAAAAACAGTCATCAAGGGCACTCTCTCTGAAGCTACCGCAATGACTTCATCATCAATATAATAATGACAAGGACGAATCCCATGAGGGTCACGAGTCACAAATAGGTCGCCATTACCTACAGCTCCTGCAATAGCGTAACCACCATCCCAAGCTTCTGCAGCTTCTTGAATAACATCTGAAATACTTAACTCTTCTGATATTAACTCTGGAATTTTTTTGCCATCTATTCCTTCGCCTTTAAGTCTGCGATATAAATCAGTATGAGTTTCATCTAAATAATAACCAATCTCCTCAAGTACAGTTTGAGTATCTGTATCAAATACAGGGTGCTGACCACGATTAATAAGCTTTTGATTAAGCTCATTGGTATTAGTCATATTAAAATTACCCATAACCATAAGCGTTCTTGTCGACCAATTACTACGACGTGTATACGGATGACAAGAGGTTTCATTAAAAGCTCCTGATGTTCCATAACGCAAATGCCCCATGAGAATTTCACCACCAAAATCATAATTACGCTTAATTAGATCAGGGTCAGCTGTTGTTTCACCTGGTTTAGTGATAATGCCTAACTCTTTGAGCTCATTAATGTGGGCGAGCTCTTTCTTAAAAATTTTACTCAGACAGTTTTCTTCTGCATTACGATGCCTAAACATATAAGAAAGGCCCATTGGCTGATTAATTTTAACCCCTCCAATTCCTGCTCCATCATGCCCTCGATTATGCTGTTTTTCCATGAGCAGGAATAATTTCTGAAACCCCCAAAAAGAAGTTCCATACTTATCTTGATAATAAGACAAAGGCTTGCGTAATCGTACTACAGCTATACCGCATTCGTGTTTTAAAAAATCACTCACTAAATTTAATGATTAAAATTAAGCAAATTTCCAGTCAACTTTGACTTTACCTGTTGAGTCTAGCTCACCAATAACAACTCCACCGCAACCAGCAGCACAAGCTGCTTCGACCTCGGCCTTAGGTACGATAATTACCCAGCCAAATCCTAAATTAAATGTATTAGGTAAATCTTCTAAATCTACCATGTCTGCTAGTTTTTCAAGCCCCTTAGCATCCCAATCTGGAAGTTTAATATCAGCTCCTAAATCACCAATGACGCGCTCAAGATTTTCAGGTAATCCTCCACCTGTAATATGAGCCATTGCTTTAGGCTTAATCCCTGCATCACGCAAGCCCCAAACAACATCATGATATAGACGTGTTGGCTTAAGTATTTCTTTCATCTCTTCAGCACTAAATAAATCAGGATTTTGCTGTAATACACGACGCACAAGAGACCAACCATTTGCATGTATGCCATCAGATTGATATCCGATTAACACGTCACCTGATTCCAAACTATCTGGCACAATCAATTCAGGCTTTTCTACGCAACCAATACAAAATCCAGCTAACTCTAAGTTACCTTCTCCTACAAGTCCTGGCATTTCAGCTGTTTCTCCGCCTGCAAGAATGCATTTACAAGCCTCTAAGTAATCAGACATGCCCTTAATAAGGCGTGTGATTTTAGGCTTATCTAAAGAATCAACGCCAATATAATCTAAAAACAGTAATGGATCACCACCTGTAGTTAATATATCATTGACGCTCATAGCGACCAAATCCATGCCAGCCCATTCTACTAAGTCATGCTCAAATAGAAGCTCTAATTTTGTGCCGACACCATCACAACCAGTGACTAATACAGGCTCTTTATAATCACTTAGGTCATAGGCGGCGGCAAATAAGCCAAAAGCTCCAAATAGTTTGCGAGCTTGCTGTGTGCGCGCAACCTCTTTACCAATATCACCAACTAGAGCTGCAGCTTCTCTAGTATCAACTCCAGCTTCCTTATAAGTAAGTTTAGACTCCATAAAAAATAAGATAATAAGACCTTTTGATATTTATAAAACTTACTTTTTTAGCTAAAAAAGTTTTATAGCGGCCGTTAAGATTATGTAACCTTAAACCTATGGATACACAAGTTTAAAGCTTTATTAAAAGTTACTTACCCTATCAATCTATTATTAAATCAATTGCCTTAGCGGTTGCACGCATGGCAAAACTAGCTGTGACGAGCATTGAAGCTCCTAACCCGGTCTGACAGTTAAACCCTGCTTGCTGCTTTATAGGCTGGTTGCATTCATCTAACATAATTATAGGTTCTTGTGAGTAAACTGCATGCACTTTCATTTTTTTGGGTTTTTGCTGCGGATTGGAAGCGCCTTTAACAAATTTGTATTCTTGACGAAGGGTCGTGCGAACCTTTCTTAGCAGAGGGTCTCTAGCTACTGACAAGTCATCTACTTGAATATCACTATTAAGTTTTTTTCCTCCTGTTGAGCCTATGGTTATAACCTCCAACTGCCTTTTTTTAGACTCAGCTATAAGTAGCGACTTTTCTTGGTAAGCATCGATGGCATCAATAATAATGCTTCCTGAATTATCTAAAATAACTTGAGCGTTTTTAGCTTTAAAAAATGTTTGCTCTATATCAATTAAACAGTCTGGATTTATCTGTAGCGCCTGCTCTTTGAGAACTTGAGCTTTCGATTGACCTATGGTTGAGATATTAGCATACGCTTGACGATTAGTGTTATGTAGGCAAATCTCGTCAATATCTATCAACTGCAAATTGCCGATTCCACAGCGCACCAAGCCTTCTACAACCCATGAACCAACCCCTCCTAATCCTACAACTGTAATTCTGGATTTTTGTAATTTAGTTAGGCTTCCCTTACCGTATAGCTGCTCTATACCTCTAAATCTATCTACGTAGCTAGACATATAAGTACATGAATATATTTAGCTAAGCTAATTCTTTTAATTCAACCAAACATTGAGCTATTAACGCAGTGTCCATTTGCTGAACTTCTTCAACAATCCCCACACCTTTGAGTAATAATATATTAAGCTCTCCACCTAAATGCTCTCTAAATTCATCAAGTCCAGCAACTACAGCTAACTGCCCTGACTCTTTATCCACCAACTCACAAGCAGGATGCCAAACTGGCAAATCTAATAATTTAATGAGCTGGACAATTGTACTAAACTGAGATTTGTTAAACCAACCTAAATTAACTGCATATAGAGTGTCTAGACATAAGCCTATTGATACAGCTTGAGCATGGCTAAGCTTAAAATCACTTAATTGCTCAAGTTTATGAGCGGCCCAATGACCATAATCCAAAGGTCGGCTATTACCTTGCTCAAAGGCGTCTCCACCTTCACATATGTGACGAGCATGTAAAATAGCAGATTTTTCAATGGTGTTTTCAAATACTTCACCTTGAGCCAAAGCTAGAGGTTCTGCATTTTTTGTCATATAATTAAAAAAATCGGCATCTTTCACTAATGCAACTTTAATAGCCTCAATTAAGCCATGTCTGCGCTCAGCTAATGGTAATGTTTCTAATAAAGAAAAATCATTTATCACAGCATACGGCACTGCAAACGATCCTAAAAAATTCTTTTTATCAAAAGCATTAATCGCGTTTTTAACACCTACACCACTATCATCTTGCGCTAATGTTGTAGTTGGAAATCTAACTAATCTAACTCCTCGGTGAGCTGTAGCACAAGCCAGTCCAATGACATCAAGAAAAGCTCCACCCCCAATAGCTACAACATAACTATGCCTATCAATGCCTTGATTTTCTATAATACTCCAAGCGTCTTTAAGTGTATTAAAATTCTGCTTAGAGTCTTCACCTCCTTTAAGGGCGTAGCACCCCTTGTAATCAAAATCTTCTAGTTTTTTGAAATAACCATTAATCTGAAGCTCTAAATCTGAGTTGATGGCTAAAATAGTATCTTCTACCAACACTATAACTTTAGTGTTGGCTTGCTCAACATTAAGCACCTCTCGCAATATGAGATTACTACTATCAAACGCGTCATGGGTAAAACGAATGCGATGTTGATAATCTACAGTAAAACTAAAGTCAGGCATAGTGATAATAAAGCTTGAGGAAAGCTAAGCTAAACATGATTTAAATGAAAGCCATTTTTACCAAAGCGACAGTTTAAGGGTTACTTTTCTATTTTAGTATTGAAATCTATAATGAATTCGTCCAAATTCTGCGCATGAGCAAACCTAAACTTTTCAGTCCTGGTCCGATTAATGTTACCGCTAGCACTTACGAGGCTATGAGCGCTCCTATGATTGGACATAGAGGCAAAGATTTTGAAGAACTTTATGCTGATATACAGCCTAAATTACAAACTGTAGCTAAAACAACTCAACCTGTTTATATTTCTACATCATCCGCTTGGGGTGTTATGGAAGCTTCCATCCGTAACCTTGTTCAGAAAAAAGTGCTCAACCTCTGCTGCGGCGCTTTTTCTGATAAATGGTATGACGTAGCTCAACGCTGTGGTAAAAATGCCGAAAAAATACAAGCTGAATGGGGGCAACCTATAGATCCTGAACTGGTCAGAGCCAAGTTAGCTGAAGGCGGCTTCGATACAGTAACTTTGGTGCACAACGAAACATCTACTGGCGTAATGAACCCCCTTGAAGAGATTATAGCTGTAGTTAAATCTTTTGATGACGTTCTTATAGTAGTTGATACTGTATCTTCATTCTCAGCGGTATCAGTTGAAACAGAAAAATTAGGTATTGATTGCCTGCTCGCAGGTGTACAAAAAGCATTAGCTCTACCTCCTGGCATCACTATCTTCTCCCTCTCTCCAGCTGCTGTGGAGCGTACTCAGTCTACTCCAGATAGAGGTTATTACTTTGACTTTATGGAGTTTGTTAACAATGGAGCTAAAAACAATACCCCATCAACGCCTCCAATCACTCTCATTTATGGTTTGCAGCATAAGCTCAATGAAATTTTAGCTGAAGGTTTAGAAAACCGTTATGCTCGCCACGAAGAACTCAATCAAATGGTTACAGAGTGGGCACTTAAATACGGTTTTGAAATATTTTCACCCGAAGGCTTTAGATCTAAAACTTTGGTTACCATTGCCAATAACCTTGATATCGATGTCTCTCTCTTAGTTAAAACTCTTAGAGAAAAACATAATTTCCTTATCAACGGCGGTTACGGCAAGGTCAAAGGTAGCACCTTTAGAATTTCTAACATGGGTGATGAAACTGTAGAGACCATAACAGAACTACTTGATGCACTTGACGATGTCATGCCTAGCATTATTGCTAAATAATTACTAAATCCATTATGTCTAGCTCACCTTCAAGCTTAATTCTTAAAATACAATGTCCCGACCAAGTTGGTATTGTAGAGCAGATTACAACTATTGTGGCTGCACATGATGGTAATCTAACACAAGTTAGTCAATTTGCTGACACCATTAATCAATGGTTTTTTGCTCGCTTTGAAATTCAGATAAGTGAACTAAACAGCACTAAACTACAAGCAAGCTTTGTAGGTTTAGCTCATCAATTACAAGCGGAATGGGATTTTAGAAGTATCCCTTACCGTATGAAAACAGCTATTCTTGTAACCAAAGCTAACCATTGCTTGCAAGAAATTCTATGGCGCAATCAAACAGGTGAATACCCTATTGAAATCACTTCGGTCATTGCTAATCATTTAGAATGCCAAGAACTTGTGGAGTCTTCAGGTATTAAGTTTCATTACATTGATGAGCTCAAAGCTGGATGTAGTGTTGAAGATAAAAAATTAGGCTTTAGTAAAATTGATGCCATTCTCTCTAAAGAAAATACTGAGTTAGCTATTCTCGCACGCTTTATGCAAATCATACCTGAAGACATGTGTGAAAAATATAGAGGTAAGCTCATTAATATCCATCATAGTTTACTTCCTGCGTTTATTGGTGCCAATCCTTACCAACAAGCTTATGATAGAGGGGTTAAATTTATTGGAGCCACTTGCCATTATGTCACTGCTGATTTAGATGCTGGCCCTATTATTGAACAAGAAATTCGCCGTGTAAATCATAACTACACTCCTGAAGATTTACGCTTACTCGGACGTGAATGTGAACGTATTGCGCTTGCTAATGGTATCGAATACCATGTTAATGACAGGACGCTAATCAAATCCAATAAGGCTATTGTGTTTAGCAAGTAATCATTAGAGTAGACTTTAATTCCTACACTCCCTTCTATAAACCTCTTCTTTTTATGATTTTAGAAATTATCCAATACGGACACCCAACGCTGCGTAAAAAAGCAGCTAACCTCTCAGCTGAGGAAATTAAAGAGCCTAAATTAGCTCAATTAGTGGATAATATGCTAGAGACTATGGAACATGCACAGGGAATTGGCCTCGCTGCACCTCAAATTAATGAGCCCCTACAGTTAGCCGTTATTGATTTAGGGGGAAAGGACGAATCAAACACCCTGCTTGAGTTAGACGGCAAGAGTGTCCAGCTTGCGGATATCATGCCGCTTATCTTTATCAATCCAGAGCTCAAGCTCTACCCTAAAGCTAAAGATAAAATGCAAGAAGGTTGTTTAAGCATACAAGGAATCCAAGCTGTAGTGAATCGCCCAACACTCATCGAAATGACCTATCTCGATTTAAATGGGCAAGAACATTCTCTAAAATGTGATGGACTACTAGGCCGAGCTATTCAGCATGAATGCGATCATTTAGAAGGCATACTATTTACCGACAGAGTTGGTAGCCTACATAAACCTAAAGTTAAAAAACAGCTCGAAGCACTGCTCAAACCTAAGTCCTTCTTTTAAATATTATAGGACTTGAATAATAGTTTGTTAACTATATTTTTACTTATTAATAATTGCCTTAGGAGAAAATATTCCAGATTTTTTATAATCTTTAGCGGCTCCCATGTCAGGGTAATCAACAAGAAATTGATGTTCATCCACTAAGTTAAAGATATAATGAGTCGCCTCAGACGGTAAATCAGCATAAGCCGTACCTTCTGCCATAGTAGCTTTTACTCTAAACCATTCCTCGTACCTATCTCCTCCATTGGGAGTGTACAATAGATCTACTTGCTTGACTTTATTACCATTCTCTTGGTAATTTACCCACGCTTGGTTACCTTTTTTACCTGAATCAATGACTTTACAAACTTTGTCTGAATGAGGTAATTTTGCTTTTGCATTAGGGTTGAAATAAGGAAAGCTAGCATCCATAGACTCTAAGCGCTCTTGCAAAAGTTGATTCATCTCCGCTGCTTTTTCAGGCATCTTGGTCGCGAGGTTATTCATCTCCTCAATATCTACACGCTCACCAGCATCATTGTAGAGTTGATACAACTCTAATGGCTCACGGCGGTGATAATCAAAGTTACGAATGAGCTTATAACCTCCTATACGTAGAGTAGAGTGCATAGCTCCTCCTCCATGCGGGAAGTGGTGCATGATTGAATTTCTCACTTCACCTGTCGGCTCCTTGACTAATTGAGCATCTTGCGGGTTTGTCACTAATAGTGTAGATAAATCAGCACCATCCAAATGATGTTCAGCTGGCTTTGGTGTACCTGTCCAACTTAAAATAGTAGGGTAAAAATCAAGTCCATTTACAAGTACATCAGATTGAATATTAGCAAGTATTCCTGGGCCTTTAATAATGAAAGGCACTCTGGTTCCTCCTTCTTTAGCATTAATTTTGCCTTTGTCTAATGGGTAATTATCAGTAAAAATCCCCTCTTTACCGCCTTCCATGCCACCATTGTCCGAAGTAAATATTATATAAGTATTTTCAATAAGTTTATGCCCCGGCCAGCGAGGGTCATCAGTCTCTTTCAAATAAGTCACAACTTGCCCCACATAGTAATCCAGCATCTCAACCATCGCAGCATAATAAGGGTTAGTCTGACCTGGCGTAGTCCAAGCTTTGGGGTCTTCAGGGTAAGGCACACCTATTTTCTCGCAATACTTACGCAGTAAAGCTTCACTACGAGTGTGAATAGGCGTGTGTACTAACCATGTTGCATAATAAAGAAAAAATGGCTTATCTTTTGCTGCTTCAAGAAAATCTAAAGCATCTTGATTGTTTTGATGAAAAGGAAAACCGTTTTCATCTAGACGGTAAGGATCATTGGCATCCGTAGTTGCAAAATCAGTCAAACGGTGCGGATTTTGCGGCTTGGTCGCCCCTCTTTCTGAACGTGTATAATCAAAGCCATGGTCTAATGGTTGTGGATAAGCATTATGGTTAATCGCTATGTGCCATTTACCTATATGGCCAGTGTAATAGCCATTCGTTTTTAAAGCTTCAGGAATAGTCACCTCACTGATCGGTAATCGACCACTGTACCATGGAGACATAATAGGGTGGTTAATATGATTTACCATAGGAGGCGCTCCACCTACTACATGGGTTCTCTGTAAGCGTGCTGGATGCTTGCCTGCGATTATCGCACCTCTCGATGGCGCGCAAGTAGGAGCTGGAGAATAGCCCTGCCAAAACTGAACCCCTTCTCTTGCCAATTGATCGAGATAAGGCGTCTCATAAGGAGAAGGCTCATCAATGTCATACGTGCCTACATCCTGCCAACCCAAGTCATCTACTAGAATAAGTATCACATTAGGCTTTTCTGGTTTATCAGCAGCTACCATTACCTGGCATAACAACAACCCAACTATGTAAATTAATAGTGAAAATAGTTTAATCATCAAGGGATTAAATCATAATCAAAAAGTTAATCAACCTTATTTTCTGGTAATATATCTTGGTAGAGTCCTTGTTCACTATCTCCGATAACTTTTGCCCCGCAAGATTTCTCGTAAAACTCACGAGGGCCCACTCCACCGATAAAAGCATAGACATAACCTAATTCTTTGAGAGACTCTAAACTTTTATATAAAAGTACTTCTCCTAAACCTAGACCACGGTAATCCTCTGCTACACCAGTTGGTCCAAAAAAACCTTTAGCCGTTGTATCATAACAGGCAAAGCCCATAATCTGTTTTTGATATGTCGCTACCCACACTGTAGCCGGTTGACGAGACATCGCCACCCTTACTTCACTCTGCCATTTAGCCGAAAAATGTAAGCCAACCCATTCCACTAATAAATGAGTTTCGTACACATTGAGCTTACGAATTACCACATCATCAAGCAGGTATTTACTCTCGCTTTGTTTGCTGATTTTTTTCTCCAGCCATAGCGCACCAGAACACTTATCTAACGCATATAAATTAACGAGCATATCTTGCATGGTAGTAATAGAGTCTTAAGGGTTTTTATAGATATCAGGAATCTTAGGTTGATGAGCAAACTCTGCTGGAGTAGATTTTGTTTTTGTT
>Ga0209533_1000016_pt1 | contig 158316 bp, 149 predicted proteins | sample COG_04_FD_184748 | JGI IMG/M metagenome (GOLD analysis project Ga0209533, IMG submission 184748) | Pelagic Microbial community sample from North Sea - COGITO 998_met_04 (SPAdes) (version 2) | ecosystem: Environmental > Aquatic > Marine > Neritic zone/Coastal water | place: Helgoland, sampling...
ACTGCAGGTCTATATGCTTTTACGATATATGCTTGTTTGCTCATAATTTCTAGTTTCTTAAAGGTTTTCCAGTTTTTAACATATTTTGAATTCGCTCTAGCGTTTTACGCTCAGTACACAGCGATAAAAAGGCCTCTCTTTCTAGGTCTAATAGGTATTGTTCTGTAACCATTGTAGGTTCAGATAAATCTCCACCGGCCATTACATAGGCTAGCTTATTAGCGATTTTCATATCGTGGGCACTTATGTATTTAGAATCTTTCATAGCATCTGTTCCTACTAAGAACATCCCCAATGCTTGTTTCCCTAATACTTTTACATCTTTTCTTGTAACTGGTTGCGTGTAACCACTTTCTGCCATTAATTTAGCATGTGATTTTGCAGTTGCAATTTGTCTCTCTTTATTTACAACAATAATATCTTTTCCTTTTTGAAGTAAGCCTAAATCAAATGCTTCATAACCTGAAGTAGAGACTTTTGCCATACCTATGGTTAAGAAGTTTTCTTGTAGAATATTTAGTTCTACATCACCTTTACTAAAAGAATCTGATGCTCTTAAAGCCATTTCTTTAGAACCACCACCACCAGGAATTACACCAACTCCAAATTCGACTAATCCCATATAAGTTTCTGCTGCTGCAACAACTTTATCTGCATGTAAAGAAATTTCACAACCACCACCTAAAGCCATTCCATGCGGAGCAGAAATAGTTGGGATTGAAGAATAACGCATGCGCATCATGGTGTCTTGAAAATATTTGATAGCATAATTTAATTCTTCATATTCTTGCTCTACAGCCATCATGAAAATCATACCAATATTTGCACCAACAGAAAAGTTTGGAGCTTGATTACCAACAACCAAACCTTGAAAGTCTTTTTCTGCTAAATCAATTGCTTTGTTAATACCCGCAAGAACATCTCCACCAATGGTGTTCATTTTAGATTGGAATTCTAAATTTAAAATACCGTCTCCAATATCTTCAATTACAACACCAGAATTTTTAAATATGGCATTAGATTTTCTAATATTATCTAAAATAATAAATGATTCTTGGCCTGGTTTCTTAGTTGCAGATTTCGAAGGAATGTCGTAAAAATAAGTTGCGCCTTCTTTAATTGAGTAGAAAGAAGTTACACCAGAAGCTAACATATCTGTAATCCAAGTTGCAGGTTTAGTTCCTTCAAGCTTCATTAACTCAATTCCTTTCTCAATACCAACTGCATCCCAAATTTCGAAAGGTCCATTTTCCCAACCAAAACCAGCTTTCATAGCATCGTCTATCTTGAATAGCTCGTCAGAAATTTCAGGAATTCTATTTTGAATATAGGCAAACATCGCTGCAAAGTTCTTTCTATAGAATTCACCTGCTTTGTCTTTTCCGCCAATTAATACCTTAAATCTATCAATTGGTTTATCTATTTTTTTTGTTAATTCTAAAGTTGCAAATTTTGCTTTCTTAGATGGGCGGTACTCTAAAGTGTCTAAATCTAACGTTAGAATTTCTTTTTTCCCGTTTGCATCGACAGATTTTTTATAAAAACCTTGTCCTGTCTTGCTTCCTAACCACTTATTATCCATCATGGTATTGATAAAACCAGGAAGTTTAAACAATTCATGGGCTTCATCATTAGGACAGTTTTCATAAATACCGTTTGCAACATGCACCAAAGTATCTAAACCAACAACATCTACTGTTCTAAAAGTAGCAGATTTTGGTCTACCAATAACCGGTCCGGTTAATTTGTCTACTTCTTCAACAGTTAAGCCTAATTCTTTTACTTGATGAAATAAAGACTGAATTCCGAAAATTCCGATTCTATTTCCTATAAAAGCAGGTGTGTCTTTGGCTAAAACAGAAGTTTTTCCTAAGAATTTTTCACCATACATCATTAAGAAGTCGGTAACTTCTTGGGCGCAATCTGGACCAGGAACAACTTCAAAAAGTTTTAAATATCTTGGTGGATTAAAAAAGTGAGTTACGGCAAAATGCTTTTTAAAATCTTCACTTCTTCCTTCATTCATAAATTGAATAGGAATACCAGAAGTATTAGAAGAAATAATAGTTCCAGGAGTTCTATGTTTTTCAAGTTTTTCAAAAACAATTTTTTTAATATCTAGTCTTTCAACCACAACTTCCATAATCCAATCTACATCAGCAACTTTTGCAATATCATCTTCTAAATTACCTGTAGTAATTCTGTTTGCAAATTTCTGATGATAAATAGGTGAAGGTTTCGATTTTAAAGAAGTTGTTAATGCGTCATTTACTAAACGATTGCGAACAACTTTGTCTTCTAACGTTAATCCTTTTGCTTTTTCTTTAGCTGTTAATTCTCTTGGAACAATATCCAATAAAAGAACTTCTACACCAATATTAGCAAAATGACAAGCAATACCACTTCCCATAATTCCGGAACCAATAATTGCTATTTTTTTAATTCTTCTAGTCATTTGGTTGATTTTTAAACTGCTTTTTTACTTGTTTCTTTATAAATTTCTTTGTCTGCAATTAATTTATTGATGACTTCCGTCACCTTAAAGAAACCTTCTAAGTCTTTTTCTGTAACATTATTAATTACGGTTTCATTAAACTGAATTACATGACCTTTAGATACTTTGCGCATTTCTTTGCCGTAATCTGTTAATTTTATAAGTACGCTTCTTCCATCCTCTGGATTTTTCTCTCTAGAAATTGCTCCTTTATCTTCCATGTTTTTTAAAATTCTAGAAAGACTTGTGGGTTCCATCCCCATTAAAGGACCTAGAGCTGTAGATGGCGTTCCTTTTTCTTTATCAATATTTAATAAAACAAATGCTGTAGCCATCGTACTGTCGTGCTTTGCGGCTTGTTCATTGTATACTTTTGCAACGGCTTGCCAAGTTGCTCTTAATTGATGATCTATTGATGTTTGCTTATTCATTGCTCCAAATATATACTAATTTATTATGCATGCATAGTAAATTGTAAAAAAGTTATGCACGCATAGTAAATTTTAACACAATTTTGACTGTAACGTTTTTAGGTGTTGAACTACTAATACATAGAAAATATGTAGTTTTGTGCAGCTTTCTATAAAAAAAGAAAATTTTATTTATGAAAAATTTATTAGAAATTAATAATGTTGTAAAAAAATATGGCGATTTTACAGCATTAAATGATGTTTCCATTCACATACCAAAAGGCAGCGTTTATGGTTTGTTAGGTCCTAATGGTGCAGGAAAAACTTCATTAATTAGAATCGTTAATCAGATAACATTAGCAGATAGCGGCTCTATTATTTTAGATGGCGAAGTTTTGGCGCCGCATCATACCGCACAAATTGGTTATTTACCAGAAGAACGTGGTTTGTATAAGTCTATGAAAGTAGGTGAGCAAGCTTTGTATTTAGCGCAGTTAAAAGGATTGAGTAAAGCAGAGGCGAAAAAACGCTTGAAATATTGGTTTGATAAATTTGATATTTCTGCATGGTGGAATAAAAAAATAGAAGAACTTTCTAAAGGAATGGCGCAAAAAGTACAGTTTATTGTAACGGTCATGCACAAGCCAAAGTTGTTGATTTTTGATGAGCCTTTTTCTGGTTTCGACCCTATAAATGCACAATTAATTGCTAATGAAATTTTACAGTTACGAGATGAAGGGGCAACTATTATTTTCTCTACACATAGAATGGAATCTGTTGAAGAAATGTGTGATGAAATTGCTTTGATTGATAAGTCTAATAAAATTCTAGATGGAAAGTTAGTAGATATTAAACGTGAATTTAGAACCCATACTTTTCAGGTGGGTTTAAAAACAGCAAATATAGCAGCAGTAGAAAAAGAATTAAAAGAGAACTTTAAAGTGTTTCCTGCAGATTTTAAATTATTAAATGAAGGTCTGGCTTTAAATGTAAAGTTAAATGCTACCGATACTTCTAACGATTTACTATCATTTCTAACAAGTAGAGGAGAAGTGCAGCATTTTGTAGAATTGATACCAAATGCAAATGATATTTTTATTCAGGCAATATATAAAAACAGTTAATTATGAATAAGTTAAAATTAATTATTCGCAGAGAATTTATTGCAAAGGTTCGAAATAAATCATTTATAATGATGACTTTTTTGAGTCCAATAATTTTGGTTGGTATGGGTTTTTTGATCTATTTTCTAACACAGAAAAATGATGAAAAAATTAAGGAGATTGTGTATGTAGACAATTCTGGTATGTTCTCTAAAGAAGATTTTAGAGACACAAAGACTATTAAATACATAGATTATTCTGCCCTAGGAGTCGCGTTGACTAAGAAAAAAGTGGAAGAAGGTAATTATTATGGGGCACTTCTAATTCCGAAACAAGACAGTTTAGAGTTGTTGGCAAAATCAATAGAATTTTATTCAAAAGATTCTCCAGGAATGTCTATTATAAGCTCTTTAGAAAATAAAATTGAACAGAAAATTAGAAATGAGAAACTAAATAGTTTTGGCATTGATCTAGAAAAGATAAAAGCTTCTAAAATTAATACAAACATTAAAATGTTGAATTTTTCTGGTGAAGAATCTTCAAAATTAATAAACGGATTAAAAATTGGTGTTGGTGCAATTTCAGGCTACCTATTAATGATGTTTGTAATTATCTATGGATCTTCTGTTATGCGAAGTGTTATCGAAGAAAAAACAAGTAGAATTATAGAAATTATTGTTTCTTCTGTAAAGCCTTTTCAACTAATGTTGGGCAAAATATTAGGAAATGCCTCTGCAGGTTTATTACAGTTCTTAATATGGGGAATTATAATTTTTGTTATCTCTACCGTGGCCTCTGCTGTTTTTGGGGTAGATATGGCAGAAATGCAATCGGCAAGAATACCTGCAGAACAAATGGATGCTGTAAAACAGGCTACAGCTGGCGACAAGGGGCAACTTATTATTCAAGAAATTTTGAAATTACCGCTTCTAAAAATGTTTGTGTTATTTATTTTTTACTTTTTAGGAGGCTTTATGTTATACAGTTCTCTTTTTGCAGCTGTGGGCGCAGCCGTAGATAATGAAACAGATACACAACAATTTATGTTGCCTATTATGCTCCCTTTAATTTTGGGTGTTTATGTTGGTTTTGCAACTGTTATTAATGATCCGCATGGTTCTATAGCAGTTTTATTTTCACATATTCCGTTCACAAGTCCTATTGTAATGTTAATGCGTGTACCTTTTGGTGTCTCTTGGACAGAGTTAATAATTTCTATGACGTTATTATTGGTTACTTTTGTTTTTATGGTGTGGTTGGCTGCAAAAATCTACAGAGTTGGTATTTTGATGTATGGAAAGAAACCAACATATAAAGATTTATATAAATGGTTAAAATATAAAGGCTAGATGCAAGATAAATTAGAACAAGTAGCAGATACTATTTTTGAGGAGGCTAATTCAATTTTAGATTATACTTTTACGTTTAGTGAAGAAATAAGTATTTCTTTTAAAGGGTTATTATCTGTGGTAATTGCCATTATTATAACTGCTTTTGTGCTAAAATTAGTAAGAAGATTTATTACTAGAAAGATACCAGATAATGATAAAGTTAAGTTTGTAAGTGTTTTTAGCTATATAAGATGGGTCATATTTATAGCTATTTTTTTGATTGCTATGGATGCTTCAGGAGTAAATGTAACAGCACTTTTTGCGGCATCAGCGGTACTTTTAATTGGCGTTGGTTTAGCTTTACAGACTTTATTTCAAGACATAATATCGGGTATTTTTATTCTAGTAGACCAGTCTGTGCATGTTGGTGATATTATTGAATTAGAAGGTAAAGTTGGTAGGGTTTTAGATATTAGACTAAGAACTACAAGAGCTGTAACTATTGATAATAAGGTTTTAGTGATTCCGAATCATCTATATTTAACCAATATTTTGTTTAATTGGACAGAGAACGGATCAGAAACAAGAGAATCTGTTAATATTGGTGTAGCCTATGGTAGCGATGTATCGCTTGTAAAACAACTTTTATTAGAGTCGGCTAAAAATCATAAAAAGGTTTTAATATCGCCTGTTCCTAAAGTATTGTTTACCAATTTTGCTGATAGTTCTTTGAATTTTCAACTTATTTTTACGCTAAATGATAGCTTTGAAACTAGATTTGTACAAAGTGATTTGCGCTTTGAAATAGATAAAAAATTTAGAGAGCATAATATTACAATTCCTTTTCCTCAGAGAGATGTTCATGTTTTTCAAAATAAGTCATAAGTAAAAGAGTTATCGAGCACTAGGTTTAGGGTTGAATAATATTGTTAGTAAACCTTTAAAATAAAAATGGATGAGTAAGATATTAATTATTGAAGATGAAGCTGCCATTAGAAGAGTTTTATCAAAAATTATTTCAGAAGAAAATGAATCTTATAATGTAGAGCAAGCAGAAGACGGTTTGTTGGGAATTGAAATGATTATGAATAATGATTATGATTTGGTTTTATGCGATATTAAAATGCCAAAAATGGACGGTGTTGAGGTGTTAGAAAAAGCGAAGAAAATTAAACCAGAAATACCATTTGTTATGATTTCTGGGCACGGAGATTTAGATACAGCAATAAATACAATGCGCTTGGGTGCTTTTGACTACATATCTAAGCCACCAGATTTAAATAGGCTTTTAAATACTGTAAGAAATGCATTAGATAAGAAAGTACTAATTGTAGAAAATAAACGTCTAAAAAATAAAGTAAGCAAAAGTTACCAGATGATTGGTGAAAGCAATGCTATTAATCATATTAAAGATATTATAGAAAAAGTAGCTGCTACAGATGCTAGAGTTTTAATTACTGGCCCAAACGGAACAGGAAAAGAATTAGTAGCGCATTGGTTGCACGAAAAATCAGATAGAGTAAAAGCACCAATGATTGAAGTAAACTGTGCTGCAATTCCTTCAGAACTAATAGAAAGTGAGCTATTCGGTCATGTAAAAGGTTCTTTTACAGGAGCAAATAAAGACAGAGCAGGTAAGTTTGAAGCTGCAAATGGGGGTACTATTTTTTTAGATGAAATTGGAGATATGAGTTTGTCCGCGCAAGCAAAAGTACTGCGTGCTTTGCAAGAAAGTAAAATTTCTAGAGTTGGTTCAGATAAAGATATAAAGGTAAATGTTAGAATTGTTGCTGCTACAAATAAAAATCTAAAAGAAGAAATTTCTGAAGGTAGGTTTAGAGAAGATTTGTATCATAGGTTGGCCGTAATTTTAATTAAAGTACCTGCATTAAATGATAGAAGAGAAGATATTCCATTATTAATAAGTTTTTTCGCTAATAAAATAGCTGAGGAACAAGGAATGCCAGAAAAAATATTTTCTTCAAAAGCAATTACTTTATTGCAAGAATATGATTGGACTGGTAATATACGTGAGTTAAGAAATGTTGTGGAACGTTTAATAATTCTTGGAGAAAAAGAAGTTTCTGTAAATGATATAAAATTATTCGCTAGTAAGTAAATTTAATTTAAACCTGCAACAGATAACGAATCATACCATTTAAAAAAGGGAATCAAAATAACTTGATTCCCTTTTTTTATGAATTTAGACTGTATTACTCTTTAATATCAAATAAATCTAGCTGCATCACCTTTGTCCAAGCAATCACAAAATCATTAATAAAGCGTTCTTTTGCATCATCTGCAGCATAAACTTCGGAAATAGCTCTTAGCTCTGTATTTGATCCAAAAATTAAATCGGCTCTTGTTCCTCTAAATTTAATAACACCTGTTTTTCTATCCGATCCCTCAAATAAAGTGTCGTCATTAGAAGTTGCTTTCCAAGTGGTACTAAAATCTAAAATGTTTACTAAGAAATCATTCGAAAGAGTGCCAACAGTATCTGTGAACACTCCATATTTAGAAGCATCATAATTGGCTCCTAAAGTTCTCATACCAGCAACTAAAACAGTCATTTCTGGAATGCTAAGTGTTAATAATTGTGCCCTGTCAATCAATAATTCTTCCGCTGCTAGATTTAAATTTTTCTTAATAAAATTTCTAAATCCGTCTGCTTTCGGTTCTAAATAACCAAAAGAAACAACATCTGTTTGTTCTTGAGAAGCATCTCCTCTTCCAGAGGTAAAAGGAACAGCAATTTCATACCCTGCATTTTTTACTCCTTTTTCAACGGCTACATTTCCTCCTAAAACAATTAAATCTGCCATAGAAACAATGCCGTTAAACTCTTTTTGAATGACCTCCAAAATAGTAAGTACTTTATTTAGTTCGTACGGATTGTTTACCGCCCAACTTTTTTGAGGTTCTAAACGAATTCTTCCTCCATTTGCGCCACCTCGCATGTCTGAACCTCTATATGTTGAGGCAGATGCCCAAGCAGTAGTTGCTAATTGAGAAATTGATAAATTAGTGTTTGAAATAGCCTCTTTTAATGTTTTAATTTCTGAATTAGAAAGTGTTCTTCCTTGAGGAATTGGATCTTGCCAAAGCAATTCTTCTTTTGGAACTTCTGGACCTAAATAACGAGAAATTGGCCCCATATCTCTGTGGGTTAATTTGTACCATGCTCTTGCAAAAGCATCTTCAAAAGCTTTGTGATCTGTATGAAAACGTTTAGAAATTTCTAAATATTTAGGATCTACTTTTAAAGCAATATCCGCAGTAGTCATCATTAAATCTTGTGTTTTATTAGCATCACCAGCTTTGGGTGCTTTTTTTGCATTTGTCGCAGCTGTAGGTTTCCATTGATGTGCACCTGCGGGACTTTTGGTTAATTCCCAATCATAATTTAATAAAACATCAAAATAATCATGATCCCAAGTTATTGGATTGGGAGTCCAAGCACCTTCTATTCCACTTGTAATCGTATCATCTAAGACACCAGACTTGAAAGTGTTTTTCCAACCAGTGCTCATTTCTTCTATTGGTGCTCCATGTGGTGATGGTCCAACATGGGTATCTGGATTAGCAGCGCCATGTGCTTTACCAAATGTATGTCCGCCAGCAACAAGAGCTACCGTTTCTTCGTCATTCATTGCCATTCTACCAAAGGTTTCTCTTACATCTTTAGCAGAACCCATTGGATCTGGATTTCCGTTAGGCCCTTCAGGATTTACATAAATCCAACCCATCATTACAGCTCCAAGCGGATCCTCTAACTCACCCTCTTTATAACGTTCTTCATTGGCTCCCATAACGGTTTCAGAACCCCAATATATATCTTGTTCTGGTTCCCAAACATCTTCTCGTCCACCTGCAAAACCAAAAGTTTCAAATCCCATAGATTCCATTGCGGAGTTCCCTGCAAGAATCATTAAATCTGCCCAAGATAATTTATTTCCATACTTCTTTTTAATTGGCCAGAGTAATAAACGTGCTTTGTCTAAATTACCATTATCTGGCCAACTATTTATTGGCGCAAAACGCTGTGAACCAGAACGTGCACCACCACGCCCATCTCCAACTCTGTAAGTACCAGCACTATGCCAAGCCATACGAACCATAAAAGGGCCATAACTTCCATAATCTGCGGGCCACCAATCTTGTGAATCAGTCATAAAATGGTTTACATCTTTTTTTAATTCTGCATAATCAATGCTATTAAAAGCAGTTGCATAATCAAAATCTTTAGCCATTGGGTTTGACACTTCTCCGTTTTGACGTAGAATATTTAACTTTAACTCATTTGGCCAAAAATCTCGAACAGAAGTTCCTTTTCCAGCTGTTTGTTTTTGAGTACCACTCATAAATGGGCATTGGCCAATATTTCCGTCGTTATTATTCATTTTTTGACTGTTTTAAAAATTGCTATTACTCAAACTTACAATAAACTTTTGAATAATTTTTATCTATATTTTTTATTTAAGCATAGGTAAAAACTATATAATTTAATCTGCGAGTTTGCTTATTTATCAAAAGATAATTGAATTCGATTGGAGGTTATGAACACTATAAATAAAGCTGATATATATATAAATAGTTAGCATTAAATTTTTTAGTTACAAGATATACTACGGTGTTATATTTGCAACTTGAAAATAAATAATAATAGTATAAATAATTTTTAAAGTATGGCAACATTAGTAGGTAAGAAATTTCCAGATTTAAACGTAGACTCAATGAATGAAATGGGTGATACTTTTAAATTAAATGTATTAGAAGAAGCAGTAAACAACAAAAAGAAAGTGTTATTATTTTGGTATCCAAAAGATTTTACATTTGTTTGTCCTACTGAACTACACGCTTTTCAAGCTGCATTGGGAGAATTCAAAAAAAGAAATACAATTGTAATTGGTGCTTCTTGTGATACACCTGAGGTTCATTTTGCATGGTTAAGTACTTCTAAGGATAATGGGGGAATTGAAGGTGTAACATACCCAATTTTAGCAGATAGCAACAGAAATTTATCTTCAATATTAGGGATCTTGGACATTACAAATGAAACTTTTGATGAAGTTTCACAAACAATTCAAGTAGAGGGAGATAACGTAACGTACAGAGCAACGTACTTAATTGACGAAGAAGGAACCGTTTTTCATGAGGGAGTAAATCATATGCCAGTTGGTCGAAATGTAAACGAATTCTTACGTTTAATTGATGCGTATGCGCATGTTCAAAAAAATGGTGAAGTTTGTCCTGCAAACTGGGAAGAAGGAAAAACAGCAATGGCACCAAATGCAAAAGGAACTGCTGAATATTTAGCTGCTCACTTAAATTAATTAATAAGGATGGTTCAAGAATTAAGTCAGGATAATTTAGCCGAATTAGTATCGGGTAATAAAACCGTTGTTGTACAATATACTGCCACATGGTGCGGGAATTGTAGAATTATGAAACCAAAATTTAAAAAGTTAGCTTCAGAAAATGAAAACATAACTTTTGTAATTGTTGATGCAGAAAAATTTCCTGAGAGCAGAAAATTAGCAGATGTAAGTAATTTACCAACTTTTGCAACTTTTGAAGGAGGTACTTTTAAAAATCAAACACAAACAAATAAGTTTGATGTGTTGAAGGAATTAGTAAACGAAGTAATTTAATATGAAGTTACCTGTAATTAAACATCTTACGAGTTTTATCAATGATAACGACCAAGATTACGTATTAGAAACTATTGAAACTCTTGAGGCTTTAACAGAAGTTCCGTCTTTAAAAGATGAGGAATTAGATGTTATTGGAGAGTTAATTTCTAACATGTATGGAGCTATTGAAGTAGATAAAATGGTAAAAGGGGGAATTCCAAAGAAAGAAGCGTTAAATACTTTTATGAAACGTGTTTTAGGTGCTATAGATCAATAAAATAGAAACTATTTTATATGTAAAATCTCAAGTGAAAACTTGAGATTTTTTTTAATCTTTTTAATCTATTTTCTATTTTCTAATTTTTGACTTTATAAAAAGGCCAGTTTCTTTTCCCCAAATTTTGTATGTTAATTCTGACGGATGTATGCCATCACTGAAGTAAAGTTTAGAGTCATTGGTGGGTAATGTGTTTCTTTTACTCCATGCTTTCAAAGTAATAACTTCATTATTATAATACATGTTTGGTTTGTTATTTACCGAAATATGTAAATGTTCCCCTAAAATTTCAACTAAATTACCAATCACAAATTTAATTGGTCTTGTAAATGCAGGAAACTCTTTAATAGGAGGCATATTTGTAAAGAATATTGGAGTTTCGGGGAATTTAACGTGTAATAAGTTTACAAGGTTTTCTATGGCTTTTGTCCACTTTTTAGGCGAATTTAGGGTAAAAGCATCGTTTCCACCCATTCCAATAACAATAAGATCGGTAGTTTTTTCTTCAATTTTCGGAATAATTTTTTCACAAACTTGTTGCATAGTATAACCACTTCTTGCGTATACATGCCAATTAATGTTGCTTTGTAGCTCTGTAGAAAGGGTATTTGCTAAAGCACCTGTAAATCCGTTTTTATGAAATTCTACACCAACACCTGCAATGGTGCTTTCACCAATAGAAATTAAATGTAAAGTATCTTTAAAATTACCATTTACAAAACCTGTTGGGTTTTTAGCTTCTGGAAGTTTAGGAATTTTTTTTTTGATTTTTATCCCTTGAAAATATAAAATAGGTAATAGGGGTAAAGAAATAAATACACCAAAAAAATATTTTAATTTATTAATCATTTTTTGTTTTCACTTTTTCTTCATTTACTTTTTTAATAATAGCTTTCAAACGCTCTTTATGTAACTGTTTTTCTAGTTTCACTTTGTTAATTTTCCGATTCATTAACTTGGTGTGCTTTGCTTTATTCAACGTATTTTTTGCTTTTCCTTTTTTTGCCATCTTATGTGTTATTAATAAAATATACAAATAGAATAAACGCTTCTATTTTTTATTCAAATTCTACTATCTTCGTTTTTTACAAAAATAAGAAAATATAATGGGAAGAAGTTTAAAAGAGTATATGGTAATTGGACTCAAAGGAATGGCAATGGGAGCGGCAGATGTAGTTCCTGGAGTTTCTGGCGGAACAATTGCATTTATCTCTGGAATTTATGAAGAATTATTATCGTCTATAAGCAATGTAAATTTTAAACTATTAAAAACTTTAAAATCAGACGGAATAAAAGCCGCTTGGAAACAGGTAAACGGTTCTTTTTTACTGGCACTTTTTGTTGGAGTTTCTATCAGTATTTTTTCTTTGGCAAAAACCATTAAATGGTTGTTAGAAAACGAACCCGTTTTATTGTGGTCTTTTTTTTTCGGATTGGTGTTAGCCAGTATTATTTATATAGGGAAACAAGTAGAAACCTGGAATGCTAAGATTATTATTTTATTCGTTTTAGGTATTTCATTTGGTTATTTAGTTACGGTTGTACCACCTACAAATATTGGTGAAATTAATTATTTATTTTTAGTTTTTGCGGGTGCTATTGCTTCTTGTGCCATGATTTTACCTGGAATTTCAGGCTCTTATATTTTATTGTTATTAGGAGCATATCCAATTGTTATGACTGCGATTACAACTAAAGATTATAAAATTATTGGAGCAATTGCAGTGGGTGTAATTATTGGGTTGCTTTCGTTCGCAAGATTATTAAAATGGCTTTTTTCAAACTATAAGAACCAAATGTTAATTGTATTAACGGGTCTTATGTTAGGTTCTTTAAATAAAGTTTGGCCTTGGAAAGAGGCTGTTTCCACTTATATAGACAGACATGGAGTTGAAAAGCCCTTAGTAGAACAAAGTATTTCGCCCTTTTCTTTCGATGGCGATCCTAAATTAATGTTTGCAATTATTTTAGCATTTGTTGGTTTTGGCTTAATCTTATTAATGGAAAAATTAGCAGTTAAAAAAGAGTAATGCAAAAAGAACGAACTTTTTCTCAGAAAATAACTCTTTTTTTTAAAGGTTTGGCAATGGGTGCGGCAAACAAAGTACCTGGTGTTTCTGGCGGAACAGTTTCTTTTGTTCTTGGTTTTTATGAAGAATTAATTTATTCTTTTAGAAAAATTAACTTCATTGCTTTTAAGCTCTTAATAAACTTTCGATTTAAAAGTTTTTATAGTTATGTAAATGGCCCGTTTTTATTGTTAGTTATGGGTGGAAGTATTTTTAGTTACTTCAGTATTTCTTTAGTTTTAGATTATTTTTTACAGTACTATGAACTCTATGTTTGGAGTTGGTTTTTTGGAATGATAATTGGCTCCGTTTATTACATTGGTAAAGGTTTTGGCGAATGGAATAGCGCAAATACAATTTCTTTAATATTAGGTATTTCTGTAGGTTTAGGAATTAGTTTTTTAAACCCAGCAAGAGAGAATGATACTCTTTGGTTTGTTTTTATTTGTGGAATAATTGGTGTTTCTGGGATGACACTTCCTGGGCTTTCAGGCTCTTTTATCCTTATTTTAATGGGTAATTATGTATTACTATTAGTAGATTCTGTAAATGAGTTACTGTTTGTAGTTACCAATTTAATAATTGGTAATTTTGAAGTATTAGAGGATCCAGAAAAAATCAGATATCTTAAAATAATTAGTGTTTTTACGTTAGGTTCTGTATTTGGCTTAGTTTCTATTAGTCATGTATTAGGGTATGTGTTAAAAAGATGGAACGCTATTGTTACTGCTATAATTATTGGTTTCATAACAGGTTCTTTGGGGATTGTTTGGCCTTGGAAAAAAGCTATTTATTTAATTAATAATGAAATGCTTTTGTTAGATAAAAAAGGAAATAAAATTATTGAGAACTACAACCGATTTATACCAGATTTTTCACTTTTAGAAACTTGGGTTGCCATATTTTATATTATTTTTGGAATCTCATTAGTGTTAAGTATAGATTATTATGGAAGAAAAAAAGAATAAAGTTTTCGGTCTTTTAGGTAAAAATATTTCTTACTCATTCTCTAGAGGCTATTTTGCTAAAAAGTTTGAGTTATTAGGTTTAAATAAGCATGAATATAAAAATTTTGATATTCAAGACATTGCAGATTTTTCCTCAATAATTAAGGACGAAACTTGTTTAAAAGGAATAAATGTAACAATTCCTTACAAAGAGGAGGTAATGCAGTATTTAGACATGTTAGATGATACTGCAAAAGAAATAGGAGCTGTAAATACTATTAAATTAACAAAAAGCGGTAATTTAAAGGGTTATAATACAGATGTTGTAGGTTTTGAAAACTCAATTTCCCCTTACTTTAAATCACATCATAAATTTGCTTTAATATTAGGAACAGGTGGTGCTTCTAAAGCAATCGCGTATGCGCTTAAAAAGAATAAAATACAGTATAAATTTGTTTCTAGGAAACCTTCAGGAAAAGAGGAGATTTCTTATAATGACTTAAATAATGAGGTGCTAAATAAATATCACATAATTGTTAATTGTACGCCAATAGGAACTTCACCAGATATTCATTTATCACCAAATATTCCGTATCAATTTTTATCAGAGAAACACTTATTATTTGATTTAATATACAATCCAGAAATTTCTGCTTTTTTAGCAAAAGGAAAACAACAAGGTGCAAGTATTAAAAATGGTTTCGAAATGTTAGAAATGCAAGCTGAGGAATCTTGGAGAATATGGAATGAATCAATATAATAGATTTTAGCTTCACTTTTTGTGTAATTAGTAAAGTTGTCTGTATCTTTATAAACTATTAATAATAGTGAATTATTAACCGAACTTAAACATTATGAATATGTTAGATAATAATGAAGAAAACGTTGAAAAAGCGGTAGAAAAAAATGAAGTCCTAGTAAACGAAGTTACAGAGGTAAAAGTAGATGAACCAATAGTAGCTGAAGAAATGGTAGAGGAGATTCCTGAAGAGGCAGAGGTCGATGTAACAGCTTCAGTTGAAAAAGTAGTTGATAAAGCGCAGGATGATGTGAAGACTGAGAAAATTGTTGCTACAGATTATACTATTTTATCTTTAGAAGAATTAGTAAAGGAACTACAAAATATATTATCTAACAATCCAGTAAATAAAATAAAAGACCAAATAGAAGTTATTAAAAGCGCTTTCAATATAAAATTTGGTGCTTTATTAGCAGAAAAGAAAAAAGTATTCTTAGAAGAAGGAGGGAATGTAATAGATTTTCAATTTACGAGCTCTGTAAAAGGAGATTACAATACGCTATTATCTGATTATAAAAAACAAAGAGATGCGCATTACAATGCTATAGATAAGCAAATGAATGATAATCTTGATAAAAGAGTTGAAGTAATTGACGGCTTAAAGAGTCTTATCGAGAATGCAGATGCAAATACCATGTATAAAGAGTTTAGAGTATTGCAAGATACTTGGCGTTCTATTGGTGCTGTTTCTAAAACTCGTTACAATGATACTTGGAAAACATATCATCACCATGTAGAGCGTTTTTATGATTTATTGCATTTAAGTAATGATTTTAGAGATTTAGACTTTAAAAACAATTTAGAAGAAAAATTAAAAATTATTGCAAAGGCTGAAGCTTTAGCAGCATCTTCTGATATAAATGAAGCCTTTAAAGAGTTACAAGAGTTGCACAAGATTTGGAAAGAAGATATTGGACCAGTAGCAAAAGATGTAAGAGAAGATGTTTGGCAGAAATTTAGTACTATAACCAAAGAAATACACGACAAGCGTCACGAACATTTTCGTGATATGAAGTCGAAGTATCAAGATATCATAGCGTTAAAACTAGCAGTTATCGAACGTTTTAATGCGTATGATACTTCAAATAATAAAACACACAAAGATTGGCAAAATAGTATTGTAGAAACAGAGAAGTTAAGACAAGAGTATTTTAATGCGGGTAAATTGCCATATGCTAAAAGTGAAGAGGTTTGGCAAAAATTTAAATCGGCGACAAAGAAATTTAATAGCTCAAAAAATCATTTTTATAAAGATGAAAAATCTGAGCAACAAGAAAATTTAAAAAAGAAGATTGCTTTAATAGAAATTGCAGAGTCTTTAAAAGAGAGTGAAGATTGGGAAATAGCTACAGAGGCAATGAAGAAGGTTCAGGCAGATTGGAAAAAGATAGGGCATGTTCCTAGAAAATTTTCTGATGATATTTGGAATAAATTTAAAGCAGCTTGTAACTCTTATTTTGACAGATATCACGATCAGAAAAATTCAGTTAGTAAAGAGCAGCAAGCAAATGTAGATGCGAAGAAAGCCTTTTTAGAGACTTTAAAAGAAGAAAAAGAACATACAAAAGAAAGTGTTTTAGATGCTATTAAAACATGGCAGGAATTAGGGCAATTACCAAGAAATGTTAGGTATTTAGAAGGGAAATTCAACAAACAAATAGATAGGTTGTTAGAAGGGCTATCTTTAGACAAGAAAGAAGTTGCCATGCTAAAATTTACGCATGTCATAGATGGTTTGTTAGTAAATGAAGATTTTAGAAAATTAGATTCAGAACAATTATTTATTAGAAAAAAGATGGACGAAGTTGTGAAAGAAATGCAACAGCTAGAAAACAATCTTGGTTTCTTTTCAAATGCGAAAGACGACAATCCTTTAGTTTTAAATGTTAAGAATAGAGTAAATGAATTTAAAGAAGATTTAGAGATTTGGAAAGAAAAATTAAGTTATTTAAGAAAGTTAGATTATTAGTTGATTAGAAAAATAAATAAAAAAAACTCGAAGCTTTAAAGCTTCGAGTTTTTTTGTGAATTATAATTAGAAATTAAGAAAACAGTTTGTCCATTTTCGCTTTTTCTTCTTCAGCTAATGCAGCGTCAACTAAAATACGGCCACTATGCTCATCTATAGTTATCTTTTTTCTGTTTGCAATTTCTAATTGAACTTGTGGAGGTATTGTGAAATACGATCCTCCGGAAGCGCCTCTTTCAATTGCTACTACAGCTAGACCATTTTTAACTTTGGTTCTAATTCTTGTATATGCAGCATATAAATGAGTGTCTAAAGATTTAGCGAACTCTTCAGATTTTTCTCCTAAAATTTTTTCTTCTTTTTCAGTTTCTTTTAAAATTGCATCCAATTCAGCCTTCTTATGACCTAAGTGTTTATCCTGCTTTTCTAATTTTTCTTTAGTACCGTCAATTACTTCGTTTTTCTGAGCAATTTTAACTTTGTACTCATTAATTCTTTTTTCAGCTAATTGAATTTCTAAATCTTGAAATTCGATTTCCTTAGACAATGAGTCAAATTCTCTGTTATTTCTAACATTTTTTTGTTGCTCATCATATTTTTTCATCAAAACATTAGAATCTTCTATCGCTTGTTTCTTATTGTTGATTTCTGTTTCTAAATTAGAAGCATCTTCCGTTAAATTAGAAATACGGGTATTTAATCCGGCAACTTCATCTTCTAAATCTTCAACTTCTAAAGGTAATTCACCTCTAACGTTTCTAATTTCATCAATTCTAGAGTCTATTAATTGTAGGTCATACAATGCTCTTAATTTTTGTTCAACTGAAATTTCTTTCTTCTTTGCCATGTTTATATGTAATAAATTGGATTTGTACTTTTTTCCGATAAAATGACTGCGAAATTACTAATTTTTTTCGTAAGATAGTCAACCAAAAGGTTTTTTGTAAACTGTTCACTCTCATAATGGCCAATATCTGCCAATAAAATGCTTTTTTCGGCTTTAAAAAATTCATGATATTTAAAATCTGCACTTACATAAGCGTCTGCACCAGCTCTTTTTGCATTAGAAATCGCAAAACTACCAGCTCCGCCTAAAAGGGCTACTTTTCTTATTTTTTTATTTAATAATTCTGAATGCCGAATACAATTGGTTTTCATAACTGTTTTTAAAAACAATAAGAAATCTTTCTCGCTCATTTCTTTTGGAAGTTCGCCAATCATTCCCATACCAATATCTTGATGTATATTTTCTGTAGTAATAATATCATATGCTACTTCTTCATAGGGATGATTTTTATTTAATGCTTTTAATACATTGCTTTCATGCTTGCTCTCAAAAATAACGCTAATTTGTATTTCTTGCTCTTTATGAAGTTTACCTTTTTCCCCTTTTACCGGGTTTGAATCTTTATTTCCTTGATAGGTTCCTTCGCCTATGGTATTAAAGGAACAATTAGTATAATTACCAATGCTTCCTGCACCAGCTTCAAAAAGAAAATTTCGCAATACTGTTGCATTTTGTGTTGGAACAGTAGTGATTAGTTTTTTGATAACTCCTTTTTTAGGAATTAATATTTTAGTGTTTTTTAGCCCTAAAATTTCGCAGATTTTTGCTGAAACCCCGTATTTAGAATTGTCTAAAGCTGTATGCGTTGCATAAATGGCAATATCATTTTTTATTGCTTTTAAAACTACTCTTTCTACGTATGAGTTTCCGTTTAATTTTTTTAATCCTTCAAAAATTATTGGGTGGAAACTAATAATTAAATTACAATTTTTAGAGATTGCTTCATCTATTGTTTCTTCTAGTGTATCTAAGGTTACTAAAATCCCAGAAACATCTGTTTGGTAACTACCTACTAATAAACCAACATTATCAAAATCTTCAGCATAATTTAAAGGAGCTAATTCTTCTAAATAATTTGTAACTTCTTTTATATTCATTCCGTTATCTTTTCTAAAACCAAAGTTAACAATTTTAATGTATTTTTACCGTAATGAAAGTACTTAGATTTATACTCTTTCCATTTGCCATTTTATACGATTTTGTTACTCGCATTCGTAATTTCTTTTTTAATATAGGTATTTTCCATCAGACCTCGTTTAAAACGCCGGTTATTGTAGTAGGAAACTTGAGTGTTGGCGGAACAGGGAAAACTCCTCAAATTGAGTACTTAATTCGTTTATTGAAAAATAATTTTAAAACAGCTGTTTTAAGTAGAGGGTATAAAAGGGAAACTAAAGGTTTTGTTTTATTAAATGAAAATCATTTGGCAATAGATGTTGGAGATGAGCCTTTGCAATATTTTCAGAAATTTAAAAATATTGATGTTGCTGTATGTGCCAATAGAGTAAAAGGTATTACAAACTTGATTAAAAGTAATACCCCAGAAGTGATTTTATTAGATGATGCTTTTCAGCATAGAAAGGTAAAAGGAAGTTTCTATATTTTATTAACTAAGTTTGACGAACTGTTTATGGATGATTTTTTACTTCCAATGGGTCGTTTAAGAGAGAGTAGAGCAGGAGCAAAAAGAGCAGATGTAATCTTGGTGACCAAATGTCCTGACGATTTAACAAAAGAATCACAAAAATTAATAAAACAAAAGTTACTTAAATTTAATAAAGAAGTATTATTTACTAGTATTTCTTACGCAGAATCTGTTTTGGGTGCAACGGAGATGTTAACTTCAGAACTGAAAAACTTTGAAGTATTATTGATTACAGGTATTGCAAATCCCGCACCGTTATTAAATTATTTAAAAAGTTCAAATGTGAAATTTCAGCATCTAAAATATGCAGATCACCACTATTTTTCTGATAAGGAAATACAGGAAGTTATAAGTAAATTTGATACTATGCAATCCTCAAAAATAATTTTAACTACAGAAAAAGATTATGTTCGATTGGTAAATAAAATTAAAAACTTGTCATATCTTCCAATAGAAACTTTTTTTTTAAATAATGATAACGAGGTATTTAATAGACTTATTAATAGTCATTTAAAAGAAAATATTTAAACTTTTTTATAGACTAGAATAGTATAAACTTTTTATAATACCGTCAGATAATCCTATTTTAGGAACATATATTTTTCTAGCACCACTCCATTTCATTGCAGAAAGATAAATTTTTGTAGCGGGTATAATAACATCTGCTCTATCTGGGTTTAGACTTAATTCAGAAATTCTGTCATCATACGACATTTGTTTTAAAAACTGGTATTGTGCATTTAAGTAAATGAAAGAGATAGGTTTTCCTTCTGATCTACCAGACATTTTAAATAATTTATTAATATTTCCTCCAGAACCAATAAGTGAGACTCTTTTTAAATCTTTCGTATTCTTTTTAATCCACTTTTCTACGTTGGTAAATATTTCTTTGTTTAGCGCTTTTTTGTTATTTAGAAGACGTACGGTACCCATTTTAAAAGATTTTGAGCTTATAATTTCACCCTTAGAAAACAATGTAAACTCTGTGCTTCCGCCTCCAACATCTACATATAAATAAGAGTTTTCTCCTTCAATTAATTCACTTAAATCGGTAGAAGAGATAATAGCTGCTTCTTCCTTACCTCCAATAACATCAATTTTTACACCTGTTTCAGAGAGAATTTTCTCGGTAACCTCTTTGCTATTGGTGGCTTCTCTCATTGCAGAGGTTGCACAAGCTTTGTATTGTGTTACCCCATGCACATTCATTAATAATTTAAATGCTTCCATTGCGTCTATTAATCTACCAATATTAGCACCACTAATAATACCATTATTAGTAAAAGCATCTGCTCCTAGACGAATTGGAACCCTGACTAAAGAAGATTTTTTAAATTGAGGTTCTCTATCTTCAGAGATAATTACATTTGAGATTAGTAGCCTAATAGCATTAGAGCCAATATCAATTGCAGCAATTTTTTTTATTTCTAACAATTTCTTTATTTATTATTTTTAGGAGATTCTATTAAAACAGTTTTTCCTTTTTTGATGTTTTTCCAATGTTTTTCTTGAAACTGTATGGCAATTACGCCACACGTAGGAACATGTGCAATAGGTTTACTTCCAAATTCATTAACAAAAGTGTTGATACCATGATCATGGCTAAATATAAACGCAGAGTTAAAGCCGTCATCTAAGGCTTTTATTGTTTTTTCTAAATAACCATCACTAAAACTATATAACTGTCTTTTAATTTGAAGATTTGCGTGTGGGAAACTAAATTTTTCACAAAAAATAATAGCAGTATGCAGCGCCCTGTTAGCACTGCTTGTTACAAAAACATCTGGTTTTTCTATTTTTTTAGACAAAAACTTAGACATTAAATGGGCGTCTTTAATACCACGCTTTTTTAAGGGTCTGTCAATATCTTCAATTCCTTTATAGGCCCATGAAGATTTTGCATGTCTAACAATATAGAGTGTTTTCATTTATTTTTTATTATGCTAGGTAAATATAAAAAATTATGGTGCTAATCTTTCTATTTTCCAAGAAAAATCATCTTCCAAAAGATATCTAATTCTATCATGCAATCTATTTGGTCTTCCCTGCCAAAATTCAATCGATAGTGGTTTCACTAAATACCCTCCCCAGTGTTTTGGCCTTGTAATTTCTTTTCCATGAAAAGCTGTGGTAAAGGATGCTAAACTTTCTTCTAGCGTTTCCCTAGAACTTACAACAGTACTTTGATTGGATGCCCAAGCGCCAAGTTTACTTCCATCTGGTCTCGATTCAAAATAACCGTCAGACAAATTTTCTATTTGCTTTTCTGCCTTTCCTTTAATAATGATTTGTTGTTCTAAACCAGGCCAAAAAAAAGACAAACAAATATTATTATTTTCTGCTATAGCCAAACCTTTTTCTGAACTATAGTTTGTATAAAAAATAAAACCTTCTGAAGTAAATTTCTTTAGTAAAACAATTCTGTTTTTAGGGAAACCATCTTTACCAATAGTAGAAATACTCATGGCGTTTGTTTCTTCTACAGTTTTAGAATCATCCGCGTTTCGAAACCAAGTCTTAAATAAGTCCATTGGATTTTCGGGGCAATTACTTTCTAAAAGTTCTTGTTTTTCGTAAGATTTACGATAATTGCTTAAGTCTTTTGACATCGTATGTATTTTGAATACAGTAAAAATACTGAATATTTCAGAAGTATAAACACTCTAAAACCTACTTTTTTAATCAATTTCATTAAAATATTTAGCAAGGAATACACCGGTACTCGCGCAGGCTTGCAATAAATATCCTCCTGTCGGTGCGTCCCAATTTACCATTTCTCCTAGACAGAATTGATTCGGAATTTCATGTAATTGAAAATTAGTATCAACTGCGTTTATATCAATTCCGCCTGCAGTAGATATAGCTTCATCTAAAATACTTAAATCATTAATTTCTAGTGGAAATTTTTTAATATATTTTGATACTATTTCTGTATTTAAATAAGAGTCTTTAGATAAATATGTTTTTAATAAAATAATTTGAGAAGGACTTAACTTCAATTCTTTCTTTAAAATTTGAGTTGTATTTTTAAAGCTCGAATTTTCAATTTTAGAGTATACATTTTCTAAAGTAAATGTTGGTTTAAAATCGATATATATTATAGCTTTATTATTTAATTTTAATTGCTCTCTAATTTGTGGGCTTAAAGCGTAAATTGCATTTCCCTCTAGGCCAAAACGAGTAATTACCGCCTCTCCTTTTTGCTGTTTTTTAGCACAAGAAATGCTAATATTTTTTAGAGGAATTCCTTCGTTCTCTTGGATGAATTTAGAATTCCAATCAATTTTAAAAGCACAGTTAGAGGCTTCAAAAGGAATTGTTTTAACGCCTTTTTCTTCGAAGGTTTTAAGCCAGGCTCCATCAGATCCTGTAATTTTCCAACTTCCGCCTCCTAAAGAAAACACGGTATAATCTGAATACGTAATTTCGTTATTTATAATAAGGTTGTTTTGAATATCCCAACCAGAAAAAACATGGTTGTATTTAAAATTAATTCCTTTGTTTTTTAAATGGTTTAGAATCGTATTTAAAACTGTAATAGGTTTTATATGTTCTTCTGGATAAACTCTTTTACTACTTCCTACATAAGTAGGAATTCCAATATCATGTAGCCATTTTCTAAAATCATTATTAGTGAAACTTAATAAAGAATTTTTTAAAAAACTACTAGGAGTATAGCGTTTAACTAATTCAGCAATTGGTTCTGAATGTGTTAGGTTAAATCCTCCTTTTCCTGCAACTAAAAACTTTCGACCTAAAGTTTTATTTTTTTCATAAATAGTGATATTGAATTTGTCAACATCTAAAAAAGCAGCCAAAAGTAAAGAAGATGGACCACCTCCAATAATAGAAATTGTTTTTTTCATGTTATTTTTCTATATAATAAGCATTTTTAAAAAGCGTTGCATAAAAATGGAAATGGTGGTGTTGTTTTACATCACGAAAGTAATGCATTACACAGTTATGAGATGCTCTAATTATAATTATTACGCAGGTAAATTGTTATATTGAATTAAATATAAGTAGTTTTACTGAATTAAATTAAACTTAGAATGACGACAACTGAAATTTTTGATTCTTTGTGGAGCGAGTATTCAGAAAGAACGCCATCGGCACAAAAAATAAATGAGTTATTTATTAGTAAAGGAAACAAAATATTTAATGACCATGTTGCTTTTAGAACTTTTGACGATCCTCGTGTAAATATTGAGGTGTTAGCAAAACCTTTTCTTGCTGCTGGTTATGTGGAATGTGGAGACTATACTTTTGAAGCTAAGAAACTATATGCAAAACATTATGAGCACGCTACCGATAAAAATGTACCACGAGTTTTTATTAGTCAATTAAAAGTTGCTGAATTTTCTAGTGAATTACAAACAGAAGTAAAAAAGATGATTGATGCAATTCCTGAAAGTGAATTACATACAGGTCAGATAGTCTTTAAAGGAAGATTATGGGGGCAGCCTAGTTTTGATTTATACGAAAAATTACAAGCAGAAACAGAATATGCGGCTTGGCTGTATGTTAATGGATTCTGTTCTAATCATTTTACAGTAGATATAAATAAATTAGATACGTTTAGTTCTTTGCAGGAAGTAAATGAATTTTTAAAAGTAAATGGATTTAAAATGAATACTTCTGGTGGAGAAATTAAAGGCACACCATCACAGTTTTTAGAACAATCTAGTGTATTGGCAGATAGGATACCAGTATCGTTTAAAGAGACAACTAAAGAGATAACTTCTTGTTATTATGAGTTCGCTTTTAGGCATAAAATGGCTAATGGTAAATTGTTTTCTGGTTTTGTTACAGGTTCTGCTGATAAGATTTTTGAAAGCACAGATATGAAGCTGTAAGGAATTTATATAATTAGTAAAAACTCTAAAATTGAAAGAGGAATTGGTATCTATTTAGATTCTAATTCCTCTTTTTTATTTTCTTTTAAAGATGTACAAGCCAATAAAGGTTACCAATCCGTTTAAAATTAATAGTGAAAAACCAAAATCAAAACCTATATATTCTAAAGCTAAATAATTTATAGAGAAGGTTAAGAAAGGAGAAGTCAAACAAATAAAAGGTACCATTTTGTCTTTTACTTTTAATTTAGTAAATAAACCAAAAGCATACAAACCTAATAAAGGTCCATAGGTGTAGTTGGCGAATGTAAATATTTTTGCAATGACACTTTCATCTGCAATAAAGTATTTAAAAACAAGAATCGTAGCTATCAAGATAAAAGAGAAAAGTATGTGAATTTTCTTTCTAGTTTTCTCCTGCTCTTTTTTGTCTTTCTTTTTATCAATCTCTAAAATGTCAATACTAAAAGAGGTGGTTAAAGAAGTTAAAGCAGAATCTGCACTAGAGTATGCCGCTGCAATTAAACCTAATAAAAAGAAGATTGCAGTGGCCAATCCTAAGTTTCCTTTAGTGGCTATAATAGGAAATAGTTGATCTTTATGAGCATCAATACCGTTTTGCTGCGCATAGTCTGTTAATAAAACTCCTAATGCTAAAAAGAAAAAATTTACAATTACTAAAACAATTGTAAACCAAAACATATTCTTCTGTGCATCTTTTAGATTTCTACAGGTAAGGTTTTTTTGCATCATATCTTGGTCTAACCCCGTCATAACTATAGCTACAAATGCACCCGCAAGAAAACGTTTCCAGAAATAATTTCCTGCATTTACATCATCAAAAAAGAAAGTTTTAGATAATTCGCTATCTGCAACGTATGAGAATATATTGCTAATTTCCATTTCATCTGAAATAGTATAAATACAAACACCAACGGCAATTAACATAAATAAAGTTTGAAGGGTGTCTGTCCAAACAATCGTTTTTATACCTCCTTTAAAAGTATACAGCCAAATTAATAAAATAGTGATTGAAACGGTTATCCAAAAAGGAATCCCGTACGCATCAAACAAAATAATTTGTAACACATTTGCTACTAAAAACAATCTAAATGCAGCTCCAATAGTTCTAGAAAGCAAGAAAAAAGAGGCACCTGTTTTATAAGAGTGCTTTCCAAATCGACCCTCTAAATACGTGTATATTGATGTTAGATTTAACCTGTAATACAAAGGGAGTAAAACCAACCCAATAACTGCATATCCCACAACATAACCCAAAACCATTTGAAAATAACTCATATTTTGGCCCTCTACCCATCCTGGTACAGAGATGAAAGTTACACCAGAAAGAGAGGCACCAATCATACCAAAAGCAACTAAATACCAAGGTGAAGAATTGTTTGCTTTAAAGAATGTTCTGTTGTCTGCAGATTTTCCTGTGAGGTAAGAAATTAATATTAAAACAGAGAAATAAGCAACAATTAATAAGATGATGTATTCTGGTTTCATGTTAGTTGAAATTTGTGTTACGAATATATGTTTTTTAGTAGTCTTTTTTCTTTTTTAGTGATTCTTTTCTCTTTAAAACGTTAAATTTGTAGTTATGGATTTTTCATCAAAATTATTAGAAAATGCTGTAAATGAAGTTTCCCGTTTGCCTGGAATCGGAAAACGAACGGCATTGCGTTTGGTGTTGCATTTGTTAAGGCAACCTGCAGATAATACAAAGTTTTTATCTAACGCTTTATTGCATTTAAGAAACGATGTAAAAACCTGTGAGAAATGTCATAATATTTCGGATACTTTATTATGTGATATTTGTCAGAACCCAAGAAGAAATTCAGACATTGTTTGTGTAGTAGAAGATATTAGAGATGTAATGGCAATTGAAAGCACCTCTCAATTTAAGGGTTTGTATCATGTTTTAGGTGGAAAAATATCTCCTATAGAGGGTATTGGACCGCAAGAATTAAAAATAGAATCGCTCGTAAATAAGGTTAAAAACGGAGAGATTAAAGAATTGATTTTTGCTTTAAGTTCAACAATGGAGGGCGATACTACTAATTTCTATATTTTTAAACAAATAGAAAAGTTCGATATTACAACTTCTACAATTGCCCGTGGAATTTCTGTTGGCGATGAATTAGAGTATGCAGATGAAGTTACTTTGGGAAGATCTATCGTGAATCGAATTCCCTTTGAACAGAGTATTAAAGGTTAAATTTTTATCATAGTTATCGTTTTTTAAAAACGAATGAGTATTGAAGCTGCTGAATGAGTGTTACTTTTTTTCCCAAGATTTTTTCTCTCTCATTTTTTTGTAAAGTTTAATTCCTAACATCATTAAAAGACCAAAAAGAATAATTCCCACAACGCCCCAAATCCAATTAAATTCATCTTTAAGGGTTACTAAAAAGACTACAGCAAAAAGAATAATAGTAGAAATTTCATTGAAAACCCTTAGTTTAAAAGCAGAGTATTTAATAATGTCTTTTTGAAGTTGCTTATAAATATGGTGACAAAAACCGTGATAAAAGTACAATGCTAAAACAAAGGTTAACTTTACTAGCATCCATGGTTCTTCTAAATAATATGGACTCTGATATAGCATCCAAAAAGCAAATATACTTGCTAAAATTGCAGAAGGCCAGGTAATAATATACCACAAGCGTTTGCTCATTAATTTAAACTGCGTCTGCAAAATAGATTTAGCAGGTTCTAATTTATTCTCGGCTTCTGTTTGATAAATAAATAATCTAGGAATATAAAACAAACCTGCAAACCAAGTAACTACAAATATAATATGTAATGCTTTTACGTATAGGAAATCCATTTTTTATAAATTTAGTTTTAAATTTTTAAAGTCTTAAATTTTATAAGTTTTGATGAATCATCAAAATTATTTCATTTTACTTACTACTTATTCTTCAATCCAATTTACTAAAACATCTACCCAGTCGTCATTATCATTAATACATGGAATTGCATGAAATTCTTCTCCACCAAATTTCAAAAACTCTTCTTTACCTTCCATGGCAATCTCTTCTAAAGTCTCTAAACAGTCGGACACAAATGCCGGCGTAACAACTGCTAATTTTTTTACACCCTCACTTGGGTATTTTTCAAGCATTTTGTCTGTGTAAGGCTGTAACCATGGGTCACCTGCTAATCTAGATTGAAACGAAACAAAGTGTTGATCTGGTGGGATGCCTAAATATTCTACAACTTGTTTTGTAGTCTCATAACATTGATGTTTGTAGCAAAATTCATGTGCAGGGGAAGCTGTTTTACAACATTCAAAATTCACACTATCATTTGGTTTACAATGACTTTTTGTAATGTCAGATTTTCTAACATGTCTTTCAGGAATACCGTGATAAGAAAATAGAATTTTATCCCATTCCTTGCCTTCTAAATAGTTTTTTATATTATCTCCCAAAACTTTTATATAATCCTTTTTGTGATAAAAAGCAGGAATATGTTGAAACTTCATCTGGGGATAAAACTCTACCCTTAACTTTTCTGCCAAGACCAAAATTGTATCTGTAGTTGCCATTGCGTGCTGCGGATACAAAGGAACAATTAATACATCTGTAACACCTTTTTCATGTAGTTCTTGCAAGCCGCTTTTTATAGACGGATCTCCGTATCGCATAGACAAAGCAACTGGTAATTCTGTTTTTTCTTGCACCTTGTCGTGTAATCTTTCTGATAAAACAATTAATGGCGAACCTTCATCCCACCATATTTTCTTGTACGCTTTTGCAGACTTTTTTGGTCTTGTGTTTAGAATGATGCCGCGAACTAATATTGTTCTAAGCCAATATGGTGCATCAATAACACGCTCATCCATTAAAAATTGGTCTAGGTATTTTCTAACATCTTTTGTAGATGTACTCGCTGGCGACCCTAAATTAACTAATAAAACTCCTTTCATATTCTGCTGAATTTATTTTCAGTATTTGTTTATTTATATTCTCACAATTCTGAACTTGTATTAGAATCGTATTATCTACTAATTAAAGAAAATTGTCTGGTAACTTCATACAACATAATAGCCAAACTATGAATCACATTCATACTAGAATTTCTTCCATACATTGGTATTGAAATCGTGTAATCCATTAAATTGATGTCTTCAATTCCGTCGCGTTCACTGCCCAAAATTAATACTATTTTTTCATAATTTTTAAAATTAAAATCTTCAATATTTATGCTTTTATCAGTAATTTCTATTCCTATAATAGTATTTCCTTCTGCTTTTAATCTATTAATAAGATTGTTAAAATTAGCATAAGAAGTATGCTGAATTTGATTAACTGTATTTCTTGCCGTTTTTTTAACAATTCTATTTTCGATAGAAGGTGAGTTTTCATGGAAATAAATTTTTTGCACTCCAAAACTTTCTGAAATTCGAAAACACATTCCTATATTTTCTGGGGTTCTAATAGCGTCACAAACAATTGTTATTGGAAACTGTTTTTGCTCGTTTTCGATATCGTTATGTGTTAATTGTTCCACTTTTTTTATTTAAAAAATTTAAAATACTTTTATTACAATTTAAAACTATTTACTTATTGAGACTCATTACATATTTCTTAGGTGTAGTGCCAAATTTCTTTTTAAATGCTGCTATAAAATGACTTGCAGTGCTGTAACCCACTTGTGAGCCAACCTCATTTACGTTGTATAGGTTGCTTTCTAATAACTTTCGAGCATGTTCCATTTTATAATCGAATAAAAAACTATAAACGGTATCTCCATAAATTTGTTTAAAACCTTCTTTTAGTTTCTTTAAATTCAAACCAATTTCTAAAGCTAACTCTTGTAAACTAGGGGGTTCTGCCATTCTAGAGATTATTATATCTTTTGCTTTTCTAATTTTTAATACATTTTGTTCATCAACCAAAAAAGGACAATATTCTGCATCGGTATTTTCTTCTTTTTGAAAATGAAGACTTAATAATTCATAAATTTTACCTTTTACGTATAATTCTCTAATAGAATTATTAATATTAGAGTTTATAATTTGATGCAGAACCATAGCAACTGTTGCTTTTATTTCGGTATCATCATAAAATTTTCTATTGCTATTTTCATCACTTAAAAAAGGAATGTAGCCAGACTCTTTAGAGAATAAAGAGTGAAATTTTTCAATTGAAATTAATAATGAAACTAAAGTTGTTTTTGGTTGAATTTCTAAATTTATAGGCAAAGTTCTTTGCGGATTGTATAATAAGATAGATCTGTTATCTAGAACATCAAAAGTGTAACCACCTTCATTAAATAAAAATTTAGAATTTCCTCTCAAACAGAAATGCATCTGTATGAAGGTACTATCAATAGCTCTTTCAAAACTTTGTACTTTATTGCTTTCATTCTGAAAATGAAGCACATAAAACCCTTTTTCTAAAGTGATTTCATCTAAAGAACTTTCTCCGACATTTTTAAACATATATTTCTTAATTTTTCAACTTCATTCTATTTAGATTCATTCTATATAAATTGAATATAAAGTACTATTTGCTCAACAAAAATAAGGGTTTTATAGCTTTTATCAAAATTAAATACTTAAAATACATACAACGTTATTAAAAGTTCTTTGAGCGACATTTTTATCTTAATGAAGTTTTTACTTTTGTGGCTTCCTAGAGAGATATGATAGAATCCGGCCAAAACCATTTTTACAATATTGGAGTAAGTTACAAAAAAGCAGATGCAGAAATGCGTGGAAAATTTTCTGTGTCTAAAGAAAATCAAAAAGCACTTTTAATTGCAGCCAAAGAAAAAGGGATTTCTGCTATTTTTATAATCTCTACTTGCAATAGAACTGAAATTTTTGGCTTTGCAAATAGGCCTTGTCTATTGATTGAATTGTTATGCGATTTTTCTGAGGGTACCGTAAAAGAGTTTAATACAATTTGTAATATTCAGAAAGATCAAGAAGCAATAAGTCATTTATTTAAAATAGGTACGGGTTTAGAAAGTCAGATTTTAGGTGATTATGAAATTGTAAGTCAATTAAGACACTCTTTTAAACTAGCTAAAAAACTAAAAACAACAAACGGATACATTGAGCGTTTAGTAAATGCTGTTTTACAGGCAAGTAAACGTGTTAAGAATGATACAAAGCTTAGCTCAGGAACAACTTCTGTTTCTTACGCGGCAGTGCAATATATTATCAAAAATTTATCAGATTATAATTCTAAAAATATTTTAGTTTTTGGTTTGGGTAAAATGGGAAAACATACTTGCAAGAATTTAGCAGAATACACTAAAAACAAGCAAGTTTGCCTAATCAATAGAACAGAAGAGAAAGCCATTCAGTTTGTAAAAGAGCATGCTTCAATTCGCAAGGCTGTAATGGAAAATTTAGTTGAAGAGGTAGCTAATGCAGATGTATTAATTGTGTCTACCGGTGCAGAGAAACCCACCATTACTAGAGATCACATAGCAAATGATAAAGAAATTTTAATCTTAGATTTGTCAATGCCAGAAAATGTAGCAAAAGAGGTTACTGATTTTAAAGGTGTTTCTTTAGTAAATGTAGATCAACTTTCTAAAATCACAGATGAAACCCTTGCCGTACGTCAGCAAGAAATTCCGTTTGCAGAAGAAATTATAGAAACTCATAAAGAAGAATTTAATAGCTGGTTAAATGATAGAAGATTTACACCCGCAATTGCAGCGCTAAAAGAATCTTTAGAACTTATTAAAAAAGATGAAATTAATTTTCAGAAAAAGAAAATTGTAAATTTCGATGAAAACCAAGCAGAAATATTAACTTCACGATTCATACAAAAAATTACTACTCAGTTTGTTAAGCATTTAAAAGACGAAGAAACTTCTGTTGCAGAAAGTATAGAGGTTATTCAGAAAGTTTTTCAATCATAATTAATACTCCATGCAAAAAATAATAAGAATAGGTACTCGCGAAAGTAAATTAGCACTTTGGCAAGCAAATAAAGTACGTGCAGAATTAGCAGAATTAGGGTATGAATCTATTCTAGTACCTATAAAATCTACAGGAGATATCGTTTTAGATAAACCCTTGTATGAGTTAGGTGTTACAGGGATTTTTACCAAAAATTTAGATATAGCCATGCTTAATGGTGCTATTGATATTGCTGTACATTCTTTAAAAGATGTTCCAACGGCTTTACCAGAAGGTATTGTGCAAGCAGCAGTTTTAAAACGCGGGAATTATAATGATGTTTTAGTTTTAAAAGGAAATGAAGAGTTTTTTGGAGAAGAAAAAGGATTAATTGCCACAGGAAGTTTGCGAAGAAGAGCAATGTGGTTAAACAGGTATCCAACTCATAAAGTAGAAGATTTAAGAGGAAACGTTCAAACACGTTTAGAGAAACTAGAAGACAGTGAAACTTGGAATGGAGCTGTTTTTGCGGCTGCAGGATTAGAAAGATTAGGAATTACCCCTGAAGATACAGTAGATCTTCCCTGGATGATTTCTGCGCCAGCGCAGGGTGCAATTATGATAGCTGCATTAGAAAATGACGATTTTTGTATGGATGCTTGTGAACAATTAAACCATCATGAAACAAAGGTTTGTGTTGGTGTAGAGCGTGAATTTTTACGATTGTTAGAAGGGGGTTGTACTTCAGCAATTGGTGCTCTGGCTTATGTTGATGCAAGGACCGAAGAGGTTAACTTTAAAGCAGTTTTATTAAGTAGAGATGGTTCTAAAAAAATTAGAGTTGCAAAAACTGCAAAATTAGGAAGTCATAAGTTTTTGGCCAAAGATTGTGCAGATTATATAATTAATAGAGGTGGTAGAGCTTTAATGCAAGAAGACGAAAGCGATGCTACAAAAGTTGCTGCTGTGTATTCCACTAAGAAGCTTTCTGAACTTCAAAAAGAAACTTTATCGGTTGCGATTGGCATAGAAGATAGTGATTTTATTAAAATGCGTTTTAATAGGATACCTGCAAAAGTAATGAAGAATCAGCATGATAATGTATTAATTACTAGTCAAAACGGAGTAGAAGCAATTTTAAATTCTTTTACTAAAGAAGAGATTAACTTCAAAAACATTTTTTGTGTCGGTAGAAGAACCAAAAAATTCATTGAAAATAGAATTGGTAAAGTTACGTATGCAGCTAAAAATGCTTTAAAACTAGCTGAATACATTTCTAAAGAAACTGAAATTAAAAAGGTTTCTTATTTTTGTAGTGATGTAAGATTAGATGTTTTACCAACATATTTGCAAGCACAAGATATTGTTGTAAATGAAGTGGAAGCATATAAAACAATGATAAATCCAATAAAAATAGATGCTGCTTTTACTGGAGTTTTGTTTTACAGTCCTTCAGGAATTGATAGTTATTTAGAGAAGAATACAACAGATAAGGTTGCTTTTTGTATTGGAGAAACTACAGCATTAGAAGCAAGAAAATATTTTGATAAAGTAGAAGTAGCAAATATGCCCGATGTAGAAAGTGTTTTAGAATTGGTAAATATGTATTATTCCAATCCAAACCTTTCCTAAGGTGGTATTGGGGTAATCAAATTTTTAGACTTTATGAATAGAACTCGTAGATTAAGAAAACAAGAAGGAATTAGAAGGTTGGTTAAAGAAACTAAACTTTCTGTAGACGATTTTGTATATCCGCTTTTTATAGAGGAAGGAGAAAATATAGAAACAGAAATTGTCTCTATGCCAGGTATCAAACGTTTTTCATTGGATAGAATTTCTAAAGAGTTAGATGAAGTAGTTTCTTTAAATATTCCTGCAGTTTTATTATTCGGAATCCCTGCTGTTAAGGATGAAGAAGGAACAGAGACTTGGAATGATAACGGAATTATACAACAAGCAATACGTTTTATCAAGAAAAATTATCCTAGTTTATATGTAATCACAGATGTTTGCTTTTGTGAATATACCTCGCACGGTCATTGTGGTATTATTCATGATAATGATGTTGATAATGATGCAACATTGGTAAATCTTGCAAAACAAGTAATTTCTCATGCAAACGCAGGAGTAGATATGGTTGCACCTTCAGGAATGATCGATGGTACAATAGATATGGTCCGTCAATCTTTAGATAATACTGGTTTTGTAAACTTGCCTATTATGGCGTATTCAGTAAAATATGCATCTGCATTTTATGGTCCTTTTAGAGATGCAGCAGATTCTGCACCCTCTTTTGGGGACAGAAGAACTTATCAAATGGATCCTTCTAACAGAGATGAAGGAATGCGAGAAGCAACTTTTGACGACCAAGAAGGGGCCGATATTTTAATGGTAAAGCCAGCATTATCCTACCTAGATATTGTTAGAGATTTAAAAAATAATTTCGACAGACCAATTGCATGTTATAATGTAAGCGGAGAATATGCTATGGTAAAAGCTGCTGCGGAAAAAGGTTGGATCGATGGTGAAAAAGTAATGATGGAAAGTCTATTGTCTATGAAAAGAGCGGGAGCAGATATTATTATTACTTATTTTGCCAAGGAGGCGGCGAGAGTATTGTTAAAAAAGTAACGTCATTACGAGAAAGATTGATGTGGTAATATCTTAATGATTGAGTAGATTTTTTCGCCACCTTCATAATAAAAGAAAAGCTTAAAGAATGAATTTTAAGAAATCAGAAGAATTATATAAAGAAGGATTGGTGCATTTAGTTGGAGCCGTAAATTCTCCTGTAAGAGCATTTACATCTGTTGGAGGAAATCCGTTGTTTATTAAAAAAGCAAAGGGAAGTAAAATTATAGATGTTGATGGAAATGAATATATTGATTTAGTACTTTCTTATGGACCAATGATTTTAGGACACCGTCACAGGAAAGTACGAAGAGGTGTTGCAAAAGCATTAAAAAATGGATACTCTTTTGGAGCGTCTACAGAAAATGAAATTATTCTTGCGAAAATAGTATGTGATGCTTTTCCAGGAATGGATAAAGTCCGTTTTGTGAATTCGGGCACAGAAGCTGTTATTAGTGGAGTTCGTTTGGCAAGATCCTTTACAGGAAAAGATAAAATCATAAAATTTGCAGGTTGTTATCACGGGCACCAAGATTCATTATTAGTTGCAGCAGGTTCTGGCTTGGCAACTTTGAGTTTACCAGGTTCTAAAGGAGTTCCTGAAGGTGCAGTAAAAAACACTTTAATTTCAACTTATAACGATTTAGAAAGTGTTAAAAAACACTTTGAAGATCACGATGATATTGCAGGTGTAATTATTGAGCCGATTTGCGGTAATATGGGCGTTGTGATTCCACAGAATAATTTTTTAGTAGCATTGAAAGAATTCTTGCAAACGAAAGGAGCCTTATTAATTGCCGATGAGGTAATGACAGGTTTCCGTTCTAAGTTTGGTGGTGCACAAGAATTGTTAGGAGTTGAAGCAGATATTACCTGTTTAGGAAAAGTAATTGGAGGAGGTTTTCCTGTAGGAGCTTATGGAGCTAGAAACGAAATCATGCAAGAAGTTGCACCTTTAGGTGGAATGTATCAAGCAGGAACATTGAGTGGGAATCCGATTGCTATGGCTGGAGGAATAGCTACTTTAACAGAATTAAAGAGACAAAATCCATATCATCAGTTTAATAAAACTGCAGCGTTTTTAGAAGTTATTTTATTAGAGACTGCAAAGAAGTATGATGTAGATTTAGTGGTAAACAGATTCGGTTCTATGATGAATCCATTTTTCACAAAAGGGGTTGTCACTAACTTTGAGGAAGCCCAAACTTCGGATACTAAAAAGTTTGCAGTTTTCTTTTGGGAAATGATAAAAAATGGTGTGTTTCTGCCGCCAAGTCAGTTTGAAGCTTGGTTTTTGTCATCAGCTATTTCAGAGAAGGATATCAAAAAAATAACAGCAGCAGTGGATAAAGCAATGTTAGCCGTTTCTATAATGTAAACTATGAAAATATTTATCACAATTCTTTTTAGTTTGGTATTAGTAGGTTGTCCTAAAAATGAAGAAGGAGGTTTTACTGCGCTATCTAAGGGAAATTTATTTGGAAACGGCGCAGAAGGATTTAAAAAAGAGAACATTGTTATTTCTTCAAAAAAGGAATGGAAGTTTTTTTTATCAAAATTTGATACGACAAATAAAGTGTCTTCAACATTTGAGAACGCTATGGATTTCTCAAAGGAAATGATTGTTATATGTTTGGACAACGTAAGGAATTCAGGAGGTTTTTCAGTGGAAATTATTGAAGTGATAAAAGAAGCAAGTACTACTTTAATTAAAGTGAAATTTAAAAGTCCAAAACCATTGGATATGGTCACTTCAGTAATAATACAACCTTATCATATTGTGAAAATTAATAAAACGAATAAGAAGATTAAATTTCTAGAGTTATAAAAGTTATGATTAAAAACGATTTATTTTTAAGAGCTTTAAAAGGAGAAACAGTAGACAGGCCTCCGGTTTGGATGATGCGTCAGGCAGGAAGATATTTGCCAGAGTTTCAGGTAATAAAAAAGAAATACGATTTTTTTACACGTTGCCAAACTCCAGAATTAGCTTCAGAAATTACTGTACAACCTATTAGAAGATATGGTATGGATGCGGCAATTTTATTTTCAGACATTTTGGTAATTCCACAGGCAATGAATATTGAGGTACAAATGAAACCAGATTTTGGACCTTATTTACCAAATCCTATTCGTACTCAGAAAGATTTAGATCGGGTAATTGTTCCGGATGTGCACGAGTCTTTAGGATATGTAATGGAGGCTATAAAAGTAACCAAAGAAAAGCTAAATGATGACATTCCACTAATTGGTTTTGCAGGTTCACCATGGACAATATTGTGTTATTGCGTGCAAGGGCAAGGTTCTAAGAATTTTGACAAAGCTAAAGAACTATGCTTTACAAACCCTGTAATGGCGCATTGTTTATTGCAAAAAATTACAGATACAACAATTGCTTATTTAAAAGCAAAAGTTGAAGCAGGTGTAAATGCTGTTCAACTTTTTGATTCTTGGGGTGGTATGTTGTCTCCAGTAGATTATCAAGAATTTTCTTGGCAATATATGCAGCAAATAATTGATGCTTTAAAAGATAGTACACCTGTAATTGCATTTGGAAAAGGATGTTGGTTTGCTTTAGGAGACATGTCTAAGTCTGGAGCATCAGCATTGGGTGTAGATTGGACGTGTTCTGCAAGAAATGCACGTTATTTATCTGGCGGAAATATTACATTACAAGGTAATTTTGATCCGTCAAGATTATTATCTCCACCAGCAGAAATTAAGAGAATGGTGCATCAAATGATTAATGAATTTGGAAAAGATAGATATATTGTAAACCTTGGTCATGGTATTTTACCAAATATACCAGTAGAAAATGCGAAAGCATTTGTAGATGCAGTAAAGGAGTATAAATTTTCATAAAAAGATATCATTTTAATCGCTAACGTATATTTTTACGAGCCCCAAAAGAATGAAAAATAAATTCTACGCTTACATAGAAAATTTACAAGATCAAATAACCTCTAAGATAGAGGCAGTTGACGGTCTTGCAGTTTTTGAAGAAGATATTTGGGAAAGAGAGGAAGGTGGGGGAGGAAGAACCCGTGTAATCGAAAACGGAGATGTTTTTGAAAAAGGAGGTGTAAATATTTCTGCGGTGCATGGAGAGTTACCAGAAGTATTAAGAAATCAATTTAAAGTAAAAGAGGGTAGATTCTTTGCTTGCGGATTGAGTTTAGTTTTGCATCCTACAAATCCTTTTGTACCCACCGTGCACGCAAACTGGCGCTACTTTGAAATGTATGATGAAGTAGGGAATATTGTTACGCAGTGGTTTGGTGGTGGGCAAGATTTAACTCCATATTATTTATTTGATGAAGATGCAATACATTTTCATACAGTTTGTAAATCAGCTTGTGATATCCATGATTTGGAATTTTATCCGACATTTAAAAAAATGTGTGATGAGTATTTTTGGAATTCACACAGAAATGAGGCTCGCGGAATTGGAGGCTTATTCTTTGATTATCAAAAAGAAACAGCAGAATATTCTATTCAAGATAGATTCAACTTTGTAACAGAAATTGGGAATAGCTTTTTAGAAAGCTACGTTCCTATTGTCCAGAAAAGAAAAGAAATAGAGTTTTCTAAAGAACATAAAGATTGGCAAGAGATAAGAAGAGGTCGTTATGTAGAGTTTAATTTAGTTCATGACAGAGGAACACTTTTCGGTTTAAAAACTAATGGAAGAATAGAAAGTATTCTAATGAGTTTGCCGCCAATTGTTCAATGGAAATATAATCATCAACCAGAAAAAGATTCTGAAGAGGAAAGATTGCTATCAATTTTAGTAAAACCGAAAGACTGGATTTAGTTAATTTATTAACATATTAATAAAATTAAAGCTAATAACAATATTATTTAATAAAATAATCTGTTTTTAGCTTTTTTATTACGAATAATTCAAAAACAAACCCTAATTAGTTTTATTTTTAGTATTAAAAACAGGTCTTCAATCAACGTTTTTTAGTATTTTTGCAATCTGTAAAGAGATATGTAAATGGCAAGATTTGAATTGAAATTACCTAAAATGGGAGAAAGTGTTGCGGAAGCAACTATAACTTCTTGGTTGAAAGAGGTTGGAGATACAATTGAATTAGACGAGGCTGTTGTGGAAATTGCTACAGATAAAGTAGACTCTGAAGTGCCGTCTGAAGTGGAAGGAACTTTAGTAGAAGTTTTATTTCAAATAGATGATGTAGTTGCTGTGGGCGAAACCATAGCGATTATAGAGATTGAAGGAGAGGATGCAGAGAGTGTAAATACAAAAATTAAAAGTACATCAGATAATTCTCAAGTTATTGAAGTTGAGAAAATTATAGAAAAAGCTAAAAAAGTTATTGCAACTCCAATTACTAAAACTTCAGGGTCAAGTAAGTTCTATTCCCCTTTAGTAAGAAATATAGCTCAGACGGAAGGTGTTTCGATAGAGGAGTTAGAAACAATTTCTGGTTCTGGTAAAGATGGTAGGGTAAATAAAGAAGATATCTTATTGTATCTTGAGAATTTAAAAGATTCTCCAAAATTACAAGCATCAAAGGTAGCTGAAGCAAATATACTAGTACCAAACAGCAGCGCTGTTCAAAAGGCAACTCCTGTATCTGTAAACGGGGAGGATGAGGTAATAGAAATGACTAGAATGGGGAAATTAGTTTCCAAACATATGGTTAATTCTATCCAAACGGCCGTACATGTTCAATCTTTTATAGAAATTGATGTTACAAATATAGTCAAGTGGAGATCAAAAGTTAAAGACGAATTCTTAAAAAGAGAAGGGGAGAAATTAACGTTTACGCCTATTTTAATGCAGGCAGTAGCTGCTACATTAAAAAAATATCCAATGATTAATATCGCTTTGGAAGGAGATAAAATTATTAAAAAGAAAAATATTAATTTAGGAATGGCTGCGGCTTTACCTGACGGTAATTTAATAGTACCTGTAATTAAGAATGCAGATCAATTAAATATAGTTGGTATGACGAAGTCTATAAATGACTTGGCATTAAGAGCAAGAAACAATCAATTAAAGCCCGATGAAATTCAGGGAGGAACCTACACAGTGACAAATGTTGGTAGTTTTGGTTCGGTAATGGGCACACCAATTATTAATCAGCCACAAGTTGCAATTTTAGCGTTAGGCGCTATTAGAAAAGTACCGGCAGTTATAGAAACAGTTGAAGGAGATTTTATAGGTATTAGACAAATGATGTTTGTATCTCATTCTTATGATCACAGAGTTGTAAATGGTGCGTTAGGTGGAATGTTTATTAAAACCTTAAAAGATATTTTAGAGGCTTGGGATATAAATCAAGATTTCTAATAAAACAGTATACATTGTATTTATAACGTTCGAATTCTTTCGAGCGTTTTTTTTGTTAGAAAATTTATAATATTAAATTCAATTTATTATAAAACTTTAACCATCAGAATAAATTTAGCATTTTTTATTAGTTTATCATAAGCTGTTCAATTATTTTCGTAATCTATTAATTAAAATTAAAGAAAAATGAAAAAATTGTTATTTTTATTTGTGCTAATAACTGCTATAAATGTTAGTTCACAAGAATCTGTATTGTTAAGAGTTAATTATAAAAAAGGTGATGTATTAGATGTTAAAATGGAGCAGTCTCAGAATATGGGTGCTAAAGGTGGTGTAGACATGAAAATGTCTATGGACATGATTGTAACTTCTAAAGATGGAGATATGCTTTCTACTGAATCGAAGATTAAATCGATTAGTATGAATATGCTTCAAGGTGGGATGGCTATGAGTTATGATTCTTCAATGAAAGAAGAAGATTTAGATGAAATGGGTAAAATGATGAAACAGCAGTTTGATCCAATGATGAAATCTACTATTACTTCTAAGGTTAATATTAAAGGTGAAATTTTAGAAACTAAGATAGAACCATTAAATCCTGCTATGGATCAAATTACAGCGCAAGCAAAAGGGGTTATTTACCCTAACGAGAAAGTTTCGGTTGGAACTTTTTGGTCAGATGTTGCAAGTCAACAAGGCATGACTGTTACATCAATATATACTGTTTCTAAAATAGAGAATGGCAAAGTCTATATCAATATAACAGGTTCTGTTTCTGGAATGGGAGAGGGCGATATAAAAGGTGATTTAGTGGTAGATATTGAAACAGGTATGCAAGATTCAGCAAGCTCCGAAATGGCTATAAATGCTGGTGGAATGGATATGAAAATTGCTACAAAGACTACAATGTCTAAATTATAACCATAAAGAATTACGTAGATTAAATTAAAATGCCTTGAGAATTTCTTGAGGTATTTTTTTATAATGGAGTTATATATTCTTCATTGTTTATTTTCCTCTAAACAACCACCAATTCATATCTCTTGTTAATTTATATCCTAATTTTTCATAAAGAGGAATGGCAGAATTTCCTTTATTTGTGTGTAAAATAGGAAGCTTTTTTTCTTTTAATATTTCTTTTGTTGTGTGTGCAATTAATTGTTTTGCGTATCCTTTTCTGGTGTATTTTGGGTGGGTAACAACACCACTTACTTCTACAAAGTCGTCAGTTTGCATGCGTTGTCCGGTAATTGAAACTAATTTATTGTCTTTATAAATACCAAAATAAGCACCCATTTCAAAACCTCTTTTTCGATAAAATCCAGGCATTACTAGCCATATTAAATCATAAATTTCATCTATAGACTCATCAGTTAGTAAAACAATATTTTCTGTAATCTCAGTAGTTACCAAATTTTCTAAAACCATTTGACATCCGTCAATTTTTTTTACTAATAATACTGTATTCGTATCTATAGTTGGAACTTCATTTTCAGAAACTAAAAAAAAACTATCTACTATTTTAGCATATGCTGTTAATGCTTTTGCTGTTTTTGTAGCATCAGAGAACGCACCAAAATTACATATTTCTGGGTTATAAAACTGAACACCATCAAATTCTAAATGAAACTTTTGATGTGTTTCATTTAGTGCCGTACCAAACAGGGTTTTTTAATTTGTCTTCTAATGTTTTCATTAAATGAAATAGATAAAAAAAGCTCGCTTCCGAAATTTCGGGAGTGAGCTTTTTTATAAAATATAGTTTTATAAAACTTAAGCTAACATTGTAACTGGGTTTTCTATAAATGTTTTTAAAGTTTGTAAAAACTGAGCTCCAACCGCACCATCAACAGTTCTGTGATCGCAAGTTAAAGTCAATTTCATAGTATTACCGACTATAATTTGTCCGTTTTTAACAACAGGTTTCTCAATAATTGCACCTACAGATAATATAGCAGAATTAGGTTGATTGATTATAGAAGTAAAGTTTTCGATACCAAACATTCCTAGGTTAGAAACGGTAAAGGTACTACCTTGCATTTCTGCAGGACTTATTTTCTTATTTCTTGCTTTACCTGCTAAATCTCTAACAATTGCACCAATTTGAGTCAAACTCAATTGGTTTGTATGTTTTACAACAGGAACAAGTAAGCCATCATCTACAGCAACTGCAACACCTACATGTATATGGTTATGGTAAATTGTATTATTATCTGTCCAAGAGGTATTAACTTGGGGGTGTTTTTGTAAAGCCATTGCACAAGCTTTAACCACCATATCATTAAAAGATACTTTCGTCTCTGGAATTGAATTTATGGTTTTTCTAGAATTCATTGCACTGTCCATATTAACTTCAATATTTAAACTGAAATCGGGAGCAGAGAATTTAGAAGAACCTAAAGATTTTGCAATCGCTTTACGCATCTGAGAATTCTTAATTTCTTCAGATTTTTCTTCACCTTCAGTATTAAAACTAACAACAGCAGTAGCTACAATCGGAGCAGCAGCTTCAGTTGTTTGTGCAGCAGGTGTATAGTTTTCTACATCTTTTTTAATGATTCTTCCGTTTTCGCCAGAACCAGTAACATTAGCTATATTTATCCCTTTATCTGCAGCAATTTTCTTTGCTAGTGGAGAAGCAAAAATACGTCCACCAGAATTATTCATAGTTGTCTGAACATCAAGTGTTTTTGTCGCTTCCACTTTGTCTTCTTTCTTTTCAATTTCTGTTTCAGTTGAACTTGCAACAGAACTGTTAGCACCAATTGCAACTCCACCAGCAATAATTGCGGAAACATTTGTTCCTGCAGGGCCAATAATAGTTAGCAAGCTGTCTACAGGTGCAGTTTCACCTTCTTGAACTCCAATGTATAAGATGGTTCCTTCGTAGAAACATTCAAATTCCATTGTAGCTTTATCTGTCTCAATTTCAGCTAGAATATCTCCTTCTTCAACCGAATCTCCTTCTTTTTTTAACCAAGAGGCAACAGTACCATCTGTCATTGTATCGCTTAAACGGGGCATCGTTATTACCTGCACTCCATCTGGAATTACAGCAGCTCCAGAAAAAGAATTATCAGAAGATATGTCTTCTTTTATTTCTTCAGAGGTTACTGTTTTTTCTTCTACTTTTTCTTCAGAAGAGTTTTCTCCGATTAAAAGTCCAGAAATATCTTCACCTTCTTCACCAATAATTGCTAATAATTTATCAACGGGAGAAGTTTCACCTTCTTGCACGCCGATATGTAATAAGACACCTTCGTGAAAAGATTCAAATTCCATTGTAGCTTTATCGGTTTCAATTTCTGCTAAAATATCACCTTCCTCTATTTTATCTCCAACTTTCTTTAACCATTGCGCAACAACACCTTCTTCCATGGTGTCACTTAAACGCGGCATATTTACAACTGTAGCCATAATTTAACTTATAAAAGGATAATCTTTTTGTTCGTATACCATATCATACATTTGTTGAGTTTCTGGATACGGAGAATCTTCTGCAAATTTTTCACATTCGTTCACCATAGCTTTTACCTCTTTATCAATTGCTGATAATTCTTCTTGAGTAGCGTAATTTTTTTCTAAAATTATATCCTTTATTTGTGTAATAGGATCTATTTTTTTGTATTCCTCTACTTCGTCTTTTGTTCTGTAATGTTGTGCATCAGACATAGAGTGTCCTCTATATCTATATGTTTTCATTTCTAAGAATGTTGGTCCATCACCGCGTCTTGCTCTTTGTATCGCTTCATCTACTGCTTCTGCTACTTTAATCGGATTCATGGCATCAACTGGTCCACAGGGCATCTCATATCCTAAACCTAACTTCCAGATATCTGTATGGTTTGCTGTTCTATCAACAGAGGTTCCCATAGCATAGCCGTTATTTTCTACAATAAAAACTACTGGTAGCTTCCATAACATCGCCATATTAAAAGCTTCATGCAAAGAACCTTGTCTTGCTGCACCGTCTCCAAAACAAGTTAATGTAACGGCATCGCTACCATTATACTTATCTGCAAATGCAAGACCTGCTCCTAAAGGTATCTGTCCACCTACGATTCCATGCCCTCCGTAAAAACGAAATTCTTTAGAAAAGATATGCATAGAACCACCCATTCCTTTAGAGGTACCTGTAACTTTACCATACAATTCTGCCATCACCTTTTTAGGATCTTCTCCCATACCAATTGGCTGTACATGATTTCTATAAGCAGTAATCATTTTATCTTTAGATAAATCCATTGCATGCAATGCACCAGCTAAAATAGCTTCTTGACCGTTGTATAAATGCAAGAAACCCCTTACTTTTTGTTGGATATAAACAGAGGCAAGTTTGTCTTCAAACTTACGCCAGAAAAACATGTTTTTATACCAATCTAGATAGGTTTGTTTAGTTATTTTTTTCATTCTAATGATAATTGTTTATTTGTTTTATTTTCTTGATTATTTTACCAATCTCAAGACAAAAATAGTTGTTTTAAATAGAATAAAAAAAAATGATTTTAGACATTTAACTTAAACGTTTTCGTAACCTATTTATTTGTCTTTTGCTATAACTAGAGTAGCCTTTGCATCCGTAGCTAAATTCCATTCATTTGAGGAAAGTAACATACCTGCATCATTATACACTTTAAACGCTGCAGTATTTGGACCAGAAGTACCTTGGTTCAATGCTACAAAAGAGATTTTATTTATACCTATTTCTAGAGGGAGTGTAAAACTTTGATATTGTTGTTTTAGAACAATGTTATTAATAACAGGTATATTATTTATCATAATTGTAACCCTATCACCATCAGGATACTGAAAATCTCTACAAATGATATTAATAATGTTAGAGTTTGTTCTAAAACTACCTAAATCTTGATCTATTACAGGATAAATATATTGTCCATTTATTTTTTTAAATTCCTTTAAAAAACGAGCTTCATTTATCTCCTTTCTTGAAATAACACCTTTTTTATTTAATTTCTCTTCTTTTTGTTGTTCTTTTAACTTTTCTTGTTCCTTGTCAAAGGCTTTTTTAAACCCATCAGTCCCGTTTAAGGTAACAGATGTCGGTTGTTCTGCTACTTTGTTGTTATTTAATACAAATGCCTTTATCTTGCCTTTATCATTGGCTCCATTACTTTTGTCTAACTGTGCAACAAGCGTGCTTGAAATTAATAGAAAGTATACAAAAGTAAATATTTGAATAGTTTGTTTCATTGAGAATAAATTACTAATAATTTAAAGCAAATATAGTGCTGATTTAAAATGATAGCCTAAAGAATTTGTTAATTTTTACTTATTGGAAACTTAAAATAGGTATTTGGAAAAGGTTCTTTTTTTAGCGTGAAATGCCACCATTCATTTTCATAAGGCATAAAACCATTGTTTAGCATTATTTCGCGCAAAAGCATTCTATTTTGTTTTTGTTTTTTTGAGATATTCTGATACAAAGGATGAGATTGTATTCCAAAAAAATCATAGGCACTTCCCATATCTAAAGCTTGGTCTGTTTTTATGTTTATAATTGTTAAATCTATGGTGCTTCCTCTAGAATGTCCTGATTTTGCAGCGATATAACCATATTTAAAAAGGCTATTTTTTTTAACTTTTGGATAATATTGGACTTTCATCAAGGTGTCCTTCAAAACCTTTGCCCACCTTACAAAATGATCTACCGCCTGTTGTGGTCTGTACCCATCGAATATTTTTAGACTCAATTCTTTTTGTAATAATTCTTGTTGAATTTTTTTTAAAGATTTAGCGGTTTCCCGAGTTATGATTAAAGAGTTACTGTTATAACCATCTATTGGTTTTCCTATAAAATTGTTATTCGAAAAATAACGAAGTTCTATTCTGATAGAGGGTGCAATATCTTCAAGATAAACAAATTTTTTGGGTAGTTTTTGAGCATTCAAAATAAAACTAAAAAGAACTATTATCAAGTAGATTATCTTTTTCATAAAATCAAAAATACAGAAAATTTAAATTATATATTTAATGTAGAAAATATTAATTAATTTTGTTCTCTACTATGGAGCAACTCACAATTACAACACCAGCACTTTTATTTTCTGCAATTTCATTAATAATGCTTGCGTATACCAATCGGTTTTTGGCATATGCAGCTGTAATTAGAAATTTACATGATATTTATTTACAGAAAAAACAAGCATCACTTTTAAGGCAAATTAAAAATTTAAAACTGCGTTTAAACTTAACAAGGTGGATGCAGATTTTTGGAATTTCTAGTTTACTTTTTTGTGTATTAACTATGTTTTTAATTTATGTAAAACAACAAATGATAGCCGTTTACTTATTTGGATTCGCACTTATTTTACTAATTATTTCTCTGGCTTTACTAATAAAAGAAATACAGATTTCTGCACAGGCATTACAATACCATATTGCGGACATTGAAGAGCATTTAGAAAAAAAATAGTTCACTTTTAGTGAAATTATAAAAATAAAAAAAAACCGTTATCAAATTCTGAGATAAGATCAGCTTTTGGTAGCGGTTTTAATTTTTAAACAGAGCAATATTGGGCTACATGTAATCTTCAATAGGGCTACAAGAGCAAATTAAGTTTCTGTCACCATAAGCGTCATCGACTCTTCTAACCGTTGGCCAAAATTTATTTTCTTCAATATATGCTAAAGGAAAAGCAGCTTGTTTTCTGGTGTAAGGCAATGTCCAATCATCACTAGTTAGCATTTCTTGTGTATGTGGAGCATTTTTAAGGGGATTGTTTTCATTATCTTTCGTTGCGTTTTTAATTTCTTCACGAATAGAAATCATGGCATCACAAAAGCGATCTAGTTCAGCAATACTTTCAGACTCTGTGGGTTCAATCATCATAGTTCCTCCAACCGGAAAAGAAACTGTTGGTGCGTGAAAACCATAATCCATTAAACGTTTTGCTATGTCTACAACTTCAATTCCGTTGTTTTTGAAACCCCTACAATCGATAATCATTTCGTGCGCTGCACGCCCTTTTTCTCCTGTATATAAAGTTGGGTAATAACCGTCTAAACGCTCTTTGATATAATTTGCATTTAAAATTGCCATTTTTGTTGAGTCTGTCAACCCTTTAGAGCCTAACATTGTAATGTATCCATAAGAAATTAAACAGGCTAAAGCAGAGCCCCAAGGTGCTGCAGAGATTGCCGTAATTGCATGTTCGCCGCCTGTTTTAATAATAGGATTTGAAGGTAAAAAAGGAACTAATTGCGGCGCAACACAAATAGGGCCAACTCCAGGACCGCCGCCACCGTGAGGAATTGCAAATGTTTTGTGTAAGTTTAAGTGACAAACATCTGCGCCAATAGTTGCAGGATTTGTTATACCTACTTGTGCATTCATATTTGCGCCATCCATATAAACCTGTCCACCATTATCATGAATAAGTTTGGTGATATTTTGAATTTCACTCTCAAAAACTCCATGAGTAGATGGGTACGTTACCATTAAAGCTGCTAAGTTTTCTGAATGTAACGCAACTTTTTCTCGTAAATCATCCACATCTATATTTCCGTTTTCTGCAGTTTTAGTAACTACAACCTTCATACCTGCCATTACAGCAGAAGCTGGATTTGTACCATGGGCTGATGCAGGAATAATACAAATATTTCTATGCGCATCGTTATTTGATAAATGATAAGCTCTAATAGTCATTAAACCGGCAAACTCTCCTTGTGCGCCAGAATTTGGCTGTAAAGAAGTACCTGCAAAACCAGTAACAATATTTAATTGATGTTCTAATTTTTGTAAAACTGCATGATATCCTTCCGCTTGGTCTAATGGCACAAAAGGGTGAATATTTCCCCATTGAGGGTTACTTAAAGGCAACATTTCTGATGCTGCATTCAATTTCATAGTGCAAGAACCTAAGGAAATCATCGAATGGTTTAAGGCTAAATCTTTACGCTCTAGTTTTTTAATATAACGCATCATGTCTGTTTCAGATTGATACGTGTTAAAAATTTTATTCTCTAAAAAAGAAGTATTTCTTTGCGCGTTTTCAGGAATTTCATTTCCTTCAATAATAGCAGAAATGGATGTGGTATTTAAATTTAAAGCTTCTGTAAAAACCGAGATAATAGCATTTAATTCTTTTAAACCAACAGTTTCATTGATTGAGATAGATAAAGTTTTATCATCTATATAATTGAAGTTTATTTTATTTGCTTCAGCAACAGCTTTTATTTTTTGAGAATCAGCTTTCACTGAAATGGTATCAAAATATGAAGTGTTGGTTTGTTCAATTCCTAAAATGCTTAGAGTATTGGCTAGTGTGATGGTTTTATGGTGCACTGAATCTGCAATAAATTGAATTCCGTTTTTACCATGAAAAACACTATACATTCCGGCCATAACAGCTAGTAAAACTTGAGCTGTACAAATGTTAGAAGTAGCTCTTTCTCTTTTAATATGTTGCTCTCTGGTTTGCAACGCCATTCTCAAAGCGCGTTTTCCGTTTAAGTCTTTAGTAATACCAATTATTCTTCCTGGAATACTTCTTTTGTAAGCTTCTTTAGTTGCAAAGAAGGCCGCATGTGGGCCACCATATCCTAAAGGAATTCCAAAACGTTGTGTAGTACCAACAACTACCGAAGCTCCAAATTCACCTGGTGCTTTTAATTTTACTAAGGATAGAATATCGGCTGCAACAGCAACCTTTATATTGTTTCCATTCGCTTTTGCTACAAAATTTTCATAATCGAATACTTGTCCTAATTTTCCTGGATATTGCAAAATTGCGCCGAAAAAATCGTCTGAAAAGTTAAAGTCTTCATGATTTCCAATAACTAACTCAATACCAATAGGAGTAGAACGCGTTTGTAAAAGAGATAATGTTTGTGGTAAAATTTCTTTAGAAACAAAGAACTTATGAGCACCTGCTTTTTTCTTAGCGCGCTCTCTAACATCATATAGCAACGTCATTGCTTCTGCAGCAGCTGTAGCCTCATCTAATAAAGACGCATTTGCCAATTCCATTCCAGTTAAATCACAAATCATTGTTTGGTAATTTAACAACGCTTCTAATCTACCTTGTGCAATTTCTGCTTGATAAGGTGTGTAAGCTGTGTACCACCCTGGGTTTTCTAAAATATTACGCTGAATTACGCTTGGTGTAATAGCCTCATTATACCCTAAACCTATGTAACTTTTAAATACTTTGTTTTTTTCTGAAAGTTCTTTTATGTGTCCTAAATACTCATATTCACTCATAGCAGGTTCTAAGTCTAAAGGACTTCTTAGAAGAATATTATCTGGAACAGTTTCATCAATTAATTGTTCTAAATTTTTGGCGTTAATAGTTGCTAGCATTTTTGCTTGCTCTACATTATTAGGGCCAATATGTCTGCGTTGAAACGAATTTGTATTCATTTATTAAGTTTTGTGAACGATTGTTTTCAATCGATTTAGTATTTAATTTATGCAGTCAAAAAATAATGTTTTTTTGACAGTTCAAAAATAAGAATTAAATAAAATATTAAGGCTTCTAATTCAGCTAATTTGAGGTTAATTATTAACTAAAAACAAATGTTATCAACAGAAAGGTTATTTTTGTTTTATGAAGTTTTTTAAACTATTTTTCAATTTTTATATCAATGCGAGTATTCACGTAGCTATAGCAGTATATACGTTTGTAAGAGTAACAGAACAGTACTTTGAACTCGATTATCAAGAGTATTTTAATTATTTTATTTTCTTCGCAACAATTACGGGTTATAATTTTGTAAAATATGCAGGTGTTGCAAAATTACATCACAGAAGTCTCACAGAAGATTTAAAAATAATTCAGATTTTTTCTTTCTTTTGTTTTTTAGCAACGTGTTATTATGGAGCTCAAATTTCCTTAAAAACTTTAATTTATAGCGCTCCTTTTGTACTTTTAACCTTACTGTATGCTATTCCTTTTCTTAGTGGATTTCACAAAAATTTACGTCAAATTAGCTATTTAAAAATAATTGTTGTGGCTTTGGTTTGGGCAGGTTTTACTGTTTTACTTCCAGTGATAGAAGCTAGTAGAGAAGTCTCATTAAATGTTTTGTTTTTATGCTTGCAACGTTTTTTAATTGTATTGGTTTTAGTTTTACCGTTTGACATAAGAGATGTGCAATATGATGCTATCTCCCTGCAAACAATTCCCAAGAAAATAGGAGTGCAAAAAACTAAAAGATTAGGTTTGGGTTTAATGATTTTTGCATTATTATTAGAATATGGAATTAACGCCAATGATATTTCTAAGAATGTATTTATGATTTTCTTTTTTACAACCTTGGTTTTCCTAATGCGTTCAAAAATGAATCAATCTAAATACTACAGCTCTTTTTGGGTGGAATCTTTACCTATTATTTGGTACTTAACTCTTTTAGGATTTTATAATTTATAGCCCTTTTATTGATATTTTTTATCAACTTAAGGCTTATTGCTCTAAATTACGTGATTAATCATAAAACTTTAAATTTGCTTTCTAGAGCCCTACTATATTTGTAACTTTACAATCCATTAGTTACCCAAGGTTTTAAAGATGAATACCAAGAAAAGAAGTTATGTTTTTGATTTTGATAGTACGTTAACAAAGGTAGAGGCCTTAGATGTTTTGGCGGAAATAACGTTGACAAATAATCCAAATAAGAATGCTATAATTCAGGAAATTATAGATATTACTAATTTAGGTATTGACGGCGAAATTTCTTTTACAGAATCCTTAGAAAGAAGAATTCAGCTTTTAAAAGCGAACAAATCAGATTTAAGTAGTTTGGTAAACGCCTTAAAAAAGCAGGTTTCTAAGTCTATCGAAAGTAACAAATCGTTTTTTGAAGATTTTGCAGAAAATATTTATGTAATTTCCTGTGGTTTCAAAGAGTTTATAGATCCTATTGTAGAAGAATACAATATACCCTCAGAAAGAGTGTTTGCAAATACATTTGAATTTGCAACAGACGGAGAAATTATTGGTTTTGACGCCAACAATCCGTTATCGAAACACAATGGAAAAATTCAATGTTTAAAAAATATGAATTTAGAAGGAGAAATACAAGTTATTGGAGATGGTTACAGCGATTATGTTACTCGTGAAGCTGGTATAGCAGACACTTTTTTTGCATATACAGAGAACGTTTCAAGAGAAAAAACAACAGAAAATGCAGACCATATTGCTCCTAATTTAGATGAATTTTTATACGTAAACGATTTGCCAAGAAATATTTCATACCCAAAGAACAGGATTAAAATTTTACTTTTAGAAAACGTACATTCAGATGCTTTTAAAAAGTTATCTAAAGATGGTTTTACAGTAGAAACAGTTTCAAAAAGTTTGTCTGAAGATGAATTGATTGAAAAAATAAAAGATGTACATGTTTTAGGAATTCGTTCTAAAACAAATGTAACTAAAAGAGTCATAGAAGCTGCAGAGCGTTTAATGGTAGTAAGTGCATTTTGTATTGGTACCAAACAAATAGATCTAGAAGCATGCAAAGAGAACGGAGTTGTAGTTTTTAATGCACCTTACAGTAATACACGTTCTGTTGTAGAATTGGCAATAGGAGAAATTATTATGCTAATGCGTAGTGTTTTTCAAAGAAGTACAGAAATTCATAATGGTCAGTGGAATAAAACAGCTGCAGGTTCTAGAGAAGTTCGTGGTAAAAAACTAGGTATTGTTGGTTATGGTAATATTGGTAAACAATTATCAATATTAGCAGAGGCACTAGGAATGGATGTTTGCTATTATGATGTTGAAGATAAATTAGCATTAGGAAACGCTACTAAAATAGACGAATTATCTGAATTATTGGCAGTATCTGATGTAGTTACTTTACATGTTGATGACAATTCTTCTAACAAGAATTTTTTCGGAGAAAAAGAAATCTCCCAAATGAAAGATGGTGCACATTTAGTGAATCTTTCTCGCGGTTTTGTTGTGAACATTGAAGCTTTAGTTACCGCTTTAAAAAGTGGAAAATTAGCAGGTGCTGCAGTAGATGTATATCCTGAGGAACCAAGAAAAAATGGTGAATTCTACACAGATTTAAAAGGATTGCCAAACGTAATTTTAACACCACACGTTGGTGGAAGTACAGAAGAGGCGCAAAGAGATATTGCAGACTTTGTACCAAGTAAAATTATGGCATATATTAATTCTGGGAATACAGTAGATGCTGTAAATTTTCCAAATATTCGTTTGCCAAGACAAACAAAAGCACATCGTTTTTTACATATTCATAAAAATGTGCCAGGAGTTATGGCAAAAATAAATAAGGTATTAGCAGAATATAACTTAAATATTATAGGACAGTATTTGTCTACAGATTCTTCTGTCGGTTATGTAATTACAGATTTAGATAAAGAATATAATACAGCTGTTTTAGAAGAGCTAAGAAAAATTGAAGGAACAATCAAATTTAGAGTTTTATATTAATTATAAGATAAATGATACCTCAAGAGTTTTAAACTTCTTGTAATAAAAAAGCCTTTCAATCATTTGAAAGGCTTTTTTTATTTGTTTTTATTATGATAAAAGGAGTGATTTTTAGTTTTTTAATAAAGATATTAGAAAAGAAAACAATTCACCTTTAGTATGAATTTTTGCGAAGTAATAACTATAATTTTATTTTATCTTTTAAGTTAATAATACCAGGGTCTTCTGCGTTTAAATAACGTTTGCTACCAAGGTATCTGAGCTTATTTATTTCATCATAATTTGGCTGTTTTTCATCCATAGAGCTTATGTGTACATTACCAGAAGCATGAATAAATTCCATTCTATTATTACCTAACCAAATACCAACATGCACCACACGTTGTTTTGTTGTTTTTGTTGCTTTTTTTCCGAAGAACAATAAATCTCCTTTTTCTAAAGTTTTAAAATTTAAGTTAGCATCCACTGTTTCACCAGCGTTTATTTGCTGAGAAGCATCTCTAGGAATTACAAATCCATTTATTAAATAGACCATTTTTGTAAATCCGCTACAATCTATTCCTTTTGAAGAGGTGCCGCCCCATAAATATGGAAAACCGACCATTGTTTTGGCAACTATTTCAATACTTTCTTTGGATGTTTGCAGTTCTTGTAACCAGTTTTTATAAATATAACTTTCGCTTTTTTTAATAAAACCAGTTCTTTTGTCAGGATATTTTACTTCATAAAAAGTATCATCTTCAGAAATATACTTTAAAATTCCGCCTAAAGTAATATCAGAAATAATATCAGAATTACTGCTTTTTGTGGCGAATACAAGACCGAAATTCTTCGTAAAAATTACTTTTTTAGCGCTGTTCCAAGTCTTAAATTCCCTTTCATTCATTCGCTCAATACCCCCTTTATCAACCCAAGAGATATAGCTATCGGGTGTCTGAATTTTGTAGAAATCTCCTTTTTTATCTAAAACTTTTAAAGACATTCCTAATAAACCTTGTGTACCTAATTCTGCAGAATGTTTTGGTGCAGAACGAATATTGATTACAGAGTTTTTTGCAACAGCATAGAATTTATCATCAACAACGCTATCTGGTAGGATGCGTACATTATTTGTAAATCCTAATTTTCTGTTTTTTAAAGTGTCTAACAGCACAGAAAATGCTTTTCTGGAAGTGGTTTCTCCTTCAAGAATCAATTGATTGTCTGCAAACTCAAAATAAATATTAAACAGTTCAACACGTTTGTCAGGAGCAAAATTTGCTTTTATAGTGGAATGGATATTTTGTAGTTCAATAATTATTTTGGCATCATTTTCACATGACATAAAAAGAACCAAAAATAGTAACATAAAAAGTTTTGCAATTCTCATTAATAAAAATATTTTTAGCTAAAGTACAAAAAATCAAAACTCAAAAAATTGATATCTAAAAAGGATTGTTTTATATTTGATATAAATCATTTTTTATAGATGAAATATCAAAACTCTTTAGCTTTTGCAAAACAGCAAGATAAAGAAGATTCACTTGCTTATTTGCGGGATAAATTTCATATTCCGAAGGTGAAGTCTGAAGTTTTGAGAAGAACCGAATGGTTGTATTTTACTGGAAACTCATTAGGATTGCAGCCAAAATCGACGAAAGAATATATCAATCAAGAATTAGAAGATTGGGCAAATTTTGGAGTAGAAGGACATTTGGAGGCTAAGAATCCGTGGTTGAATTACCACGAATTATTAACGAGTAAAATGGCTAAAATTGTTGGCGCAAAACCAATAGAAGTGGTTGTAATGAATACACTTACTACAAATCTTCATTTGTTAATGGTTTCATTTTATAGACCTACTAAAATAAAATATAAAATTGTTATAGAAAGTGATGCATTTCCTTCAGATAGATATGCAGTAGAATCTCAATTAAAATTTCATGGTTTTTCTGCGAAAGATATTATTCAATGGAAGCCAAGAGAAAATGAGGAATTGTTAAATATCGAAGATTTAGAAACAATCGTTGAAACAAAGGGTGATGAAATTGCGCTTTTATTAATTGGAGGTGTGAACTATTATACAGGTCAGTTTTTAGATCTCAAAAGAATTGCAGCAATAGGGCATTCAAAAGATTGTGTTGTTGGAATTGATTTGGCACATGGTGCAGGAAATGTGCAGCCTAATTTGCATGATTCTAATGTAGATTTTGCAGCATGGTGTACCTATAAATACTTAAATTCTGGTCCAGGAAGTTTGGCGGGATTATTTGTTCACCAAAAGCACTCCAAAAATAAAGACTTACCGCGTTTTGCAGGATGGTGGAACCATAACAAAGAAACGCGATTTAATATGCGCCAGCCATTCGATGTTATGGATGGGGCAGAAGGTTGGCAATTATCTAATCCGCCAATACTATCTATGGCAGCGATTAAAGCTTCTTTAGATTTATTTGATGAAGTTGGTATGGATGCGTTGAGAGAGAAATCAGAAAAATTAACAGGGTATTTCGAGTTTTTAATTCGTGAAATTGATTCTAAAGATATAAAAATAATTACACCTAGTAATCCAAAAGAAAGAGGTTGTCAAATATCTATTCAAGTTCAAAATTCGGACAAGAGTTTACATACAAAATTAACTGAACAATATGTAATAACAGATTGGAGAGAACCTAATGTATTGCGCTGCGCACCAGTACCAATGTATACTTCTTTTGAAGATGTGTATCGCATGGTTTCGATATTAAAAGGTTTCTTATTAGTTTAGTTTTTGTAATAAAAAAAATAGTAATAAAAAAAAGGCCATTAGAATATTTCTAAGTTAGATGAACACTGATTTTTATTTTATAGTAAGTTGATTATAATAATATATAAACAATACTTTTAATTAATGAATAAAAAAGATAAAGTACTAATTATCGGAGCAGGTTTGTGCGGGAGTTTACTCGCTTTAAGACTTGCGCAAAGAGGTTTCAAAGTAGAGATATATGAGAGCAGACCAGATTTAAGAACTACCGACATATCTGCAGGTAGATCTATTAATTTGGCTTTGTCGGACAGGGGTTTAAAAGCATTGCGTTTGTGTGGAATGGAAGAAAAAGCTAGAGAAATTTGTATTCCAATGTTTGGCAGATTAATGCACGATACTGAAGGAAATACGTTTTCTTCAAATTATTCTGGAAGAGAAAATGAATTTATAAATTCAATCTCTAGAGGAAACTTGAACGCGATCTTAATAGATGCAGCAGAGAAACATGAAAATGTACAGATGCATTTTAACAAAAAATGTGAAAGTGTAGACATAGAAAATGCAATTGCTCACTTTAAAGACTATAAAACTAAAGAAGACTTTTCAGTGAATGCAACGGTTATTTTCGGCGGTGATGGCGCAGGTTCATCTTTAAGAAAAAGTTATGTTTCGGAACGTAAATTCTTGTTTAGTTACTCTCAAGATTATTTAAATCATGGGTATAAAGAGCTCGAGATTCCTGCAGATAAAAAAGGGGAGCATCAAATAAGTAAAGAACATTTGCATATTTGGCCTCGAGGTGATTTTATGCTTATTGCTCTACCAAATATGGATGGTAGTTTTACTGTAACTTTATTCCTAAGTTATGATGAAGGAGAGTTTAATTTTGATAATTTAATATCTGAAGAAAAAATAACTCAGTTTTTCGAGAAGGAGTTTCCTGATGCATTGGCTTTAATTCCAAATATTAAAGAGGAATTCATTAACAACCCAACAGGGCCCTTAGGGACTATAAAATGTTCGCCATGGAGTTATCAAAATAAAACGATGTTAATTGGCGATTCTTCACATGCAATTGTACCGTTTTATGGACAGGGTATGAACGCTTCTTTTGAAGACGTTTTTGTGCTAGATCAAATTTTAGATCAAGATTTAGGGGATTGGGAAGCTGTTTTTAAAGCATATCAAAAAACAAGGAAAAAAGATACAGATGCTATTGCAGATTTAGCAATAGACAATTTTCATGAGATGAAAAATCATGTTGCAAATCCTATTTTTAAAGAGAAAAGAAAGATAGAAATGGATTTAGAGAGAACCTTTCCAACCGAATATGCTTCTAAATACTCTTTGGTTACTTTTAATGAGCATATTGGTTATAATGAAGCTATGAAAAGAGGTAGAGCTCAAGATGAGGTATTATTAAACATGCTTTCAGATAATACCGTTAATACACATTTAGAAATAACAACAGAAGAGTTAAAAGTTATTTTAAATAAAGTAAAGATTGAAACAAGTATTATTTTAGAGGAAGATAAAATAGCAGATACATTTTCTAAACATTAGAAGGTTTTGCGTTTGGTGGTTTATTAGTGCAATTGAAATTAGGATAATAGTCTAAGTCTTTGATCTGAATCAGATTTATGTTAATTGAAAATATATTCTAGAAAAGTGGATGGCTATCTGTCTAAATATTTATCTTAAGGTAATTTTGAGAAATATATATTCATTAAAAATAATAAATAAAATTTTATTTATCTAAATATTTATTTCAATTATTTTGTCTTCTTGTAAAACAAACTGTGCATCCTTGTATTTTGGAGGCCCCATAAAGCCGGTTGCGTTATTAGAGCAGCCATAATCTTCTGTAGGTATTCCTATAAAATTGGTATCCATTTTTTTATTATCATTCTCATCATGCACAAAAGAAACGGCATATATTCCTTTGGGTAAATTTGTGAAAAGAACTAGTGCTTTTTTGTTTTCAATTTTCACAATGGTACTTTTAATAGGCTTCTTTAAAAAAGACTCTTTTTTATTATAAATACCAACTAATAAATTACCATCGCTAGAATTTAAACCTGATATATTTATTGTTAAATTAAAGGTTCCCTCTTGTGCCTTTGAGTTATGTATTGCACATAAAATAAAGATTATCAGTAAAAATTTATTTTTCATAATTCAATTTTTTGATTTTTTTTCATTAAAAAGGATACTATTATCACTTATCACTTATTTGAAATTTTTCTTTATTTCTTGTAGACTTTTGTTTGTGTTAATAAACTCAGAAATAATTTTAGAACGTAAACTTTCAATTTCTAAATCGAAATGGTTTGCCCATTTATCATCTTTAAATAGGCGTGTTATTTTTTTAATTCTATGCTGAGCCTCAGAGAAACCAAATAATTCATGTTTTGTATCTTCTTTTTTAGTTTGAATATTTGTTATTTTTTTAATAAAATCAACCTCAATAAAGAACGTTTTTTCATTGGAGTTGATAGGGTAGAAGTCCGTCCATTTTGCAAAGGCCACAACTACTTCTTGATTTTTATAATTTGCTGTTGAAATTAATTTCCATCTGCAGTTTGCGACACGTCCCCAGTGATTTGATTTTCTATAAACCCCTTCATTTGTGTAAAAATAAGTACTATCAGATTTGCTACTAAAATTAATATTCTCAGGAATTTTAAAGTTTGTTATTTCTTTAAATTCACAAAAAGTATGTTTAAAAAAATTGGTTTGATTGTAGGTTTTCAAAATAATTATTTGATTACTAATTTTCTTGATTATTTTCTATAAAATCATTGAATACGAATAGTATCTTTAGATGCAATTAAAGCTAAAAATACGATTAAAAAAACTGTGTTTTTTTACTTTTAAATCAATTTTTAAATTCAAATATACAGTATTCTTAATGTATAAAAAAAACGCAATCAAATAAATGATTGCGTTTTTAATTATTATATATAAAGTAATAATTACTTTACTTCTTCAAAGTCTACATCCTCTACATTGTCACCTTGAGCATCACTAGCTACTGGTTCACCTTGTTGTTCGGCACCTCCAGCAGCTCCTTGTTCTGCAGCATACATTTCTTCAGATGCAGCTTTCCAAGCTTCATTAATAGTTGCCATAGCAGTATCAATTAATGAAAGATCTCCTAGAGCATGAGCAGCTTTTAATTCAACTAAAGCAGCTTCAACAGGTTCTTTTTTATCATCAGATAACTTATCACCAAATTCAGTTAATTGCTTTTCAGTTTGAAAAATCATAGAATCTGCTTCGTTAATTTTTTCTGCAGTTTCTTTTGCAGCTTTGTCAGAATCAGCATTTTCTTCTGCTTCTTGTCTCATTTTAGCGATGTCTTCTTCAGATAATCCAGAAGACGCTTCAATTCTAATTTCATGAGACTTATTAGTTCCTTTATCTAACGCAGAAACTTTAATAATACCATTTGCATCAATATCAAAAGTTACTTCAACTTGAGGAATTCCTCTTTGTGCTGGAGGTAAACCATCTAAATGGAAACGACCAATTGTATTATTGTCTGCAGCCATAGTTCTTTCACCTTGTAAAACATGAATTTCTACTGATGGTTGATTATCTACTGCTGTAGAGAATACTTGAGATTTTTTTGTTGGAATAGTTGTGTTTGCATCAATTAATTTTGTGAAAACATTCCCCATTGTTTCGATACCTAAAGATAAAGGTGTAACGTCTAATAACAATACATCTTTAACATCTCCAGATAAAACACCTCCTTGAATTGCAGCTCCTAAAGCAACTACTTCATCAGGGTTTACACCTTTACTTGGTGTCTTTCCAAAGAATTTTTCAACAGCTTCTTGAACAGCAGGTATTCTTGTAGATCCACCAACTAATACGATTTCATCGATATCAGCAATTGTTAAATCTGCATTTTTTAAAGCTTTCTTACAAGGTGCAATTGTTCTTTTTACTAAATCATCAATTAAAGCTTCAAATTTAGCTTTAGTCATTGTTCTTACCAAGTGTTTTGGTCCGCTATCAGTAGCAGTAATATATGGTAAGTTAATTTCTGTTGTTGCCGTGCTAGATAATTCAATTTTAGCTTTTTCTGCAGCTTCTTTTAAACGTTGTAAAGACATTGGGTCTTTACGTAAATCTATTGCTTCTTCAGCCTTAAACTCTTCAGCTAACCAGTTAATTATTTTTTCATCAACATCATCTCCACCTAAATGCGTATCTCCATCTGTAGCTAATACTTCAAAAACACCATCTCCTAATTCTAAGATAGAAACATCATGCGTTCCTCCACCAAAATCAAAAACAACAATTTTCTTATCGTCATGAGACTTGTCTAAACCGTAAGCTAATGCAGCAGCAGTTGGTTCATTTATAATTCTTTTTACTTGTAAACCTGCAATTTCACCAGCTTCTTTAGTTGCTTGACGTTGTGCATCATTAAAGTATGCTGGTACAGTAATTACTGCTTCAGTAACCTCAGTTCCTAAATAGTCTTCAGCAGTTTTTTTCATTTTCTGCAATACCATTGCAGAAATTTCTTGTGGTGTATATAAACGACCATCAATATCTACTCTAGGTGTATCATTATCTCCTTTTACTACTTTATAAGGAACTCGTCCTGCTTCTTTTGAAGAATCAGAGAATTTGTTACCCATAAAACGTTTGATAGAATAAACTGTTTTTGTTGGGTTTGTAACCGCTTGTCTTTTTGCTGGATCACCAATTTTACGTTCCCCTCCTTCAACAAAGGCTACAATTGACGGCGTAGTTCTTTTTCCTTCTGAATTAGGAATTACAACTGGCTCATTACCTTCCATTACAGAAACACAAGAATTTGTTGTTCCTAAATCTATTCCAATTATTTTACTCATAATATTTATTTTAATATTTTATAAATTCAACTTTACAATTTTTATTAGTCAAACTGTGTGCCAACCACTTTTTTCAATATAAATGTCAGTTTTATTTTATTTAGGAATTAAATACGTGACATGTTGACATAAATTACACCTATTTTAACGGCGGTATGTAGACATGCATTTGAGAAAATGAGTAGTTTTCATGAAATAGCTGTAGTTTTAAAATAATTTAATTATTGAATTATATAAATAAATACAGTTAATTGTAGGGTATTTTTTACATTTACATCATCTATTGTTAAAATATTTATGAATGTCACAATTTATTAGCGTTTTTGATATGTTTAAGATTGGTGTCGGACCTTCTAGTTCTCACACACTTGGGCCTTGGAAGGCTGCACAAAAATGGATTTTTTCTTTAAAAGAACTTTCTGTTTTTAAAGAAATAGACGGAATTAGGATAGATTTATTTGGCTCTCTGGCGCGCACTGGAAAAGGGCATGCAACAGATTACGCTATTTTGTTGGGTTTAAGTGGTGCTGATCCAGAATATATTCCAGTATCTAATATTGAGAAGATTACTAATAAAATAAAAAGTACTAATAAGCTTAATTTTAATAATGAAAGAGAAATTAATTTCTCAGTAGAGAACATTGTCTTTAATCAAGAGTTTTTACCTTTTCATGCCAATGGTATTAAATTTATCGGCTTTTGTAAGGGTAAAGAAATAGCGATGGCAACCTATTATTCGATTGGAGGCGGTTTTGTTGTACAAGAGAATAATCATCTCGAAGAGGAAATAGAAATTACTAAAAATAACTTTCCGTATCCTATTAATAGGGCATTTCAATTAGAAGAATATTGTGAAAAAGAAAATTTATTAATTTCTGATATCGTTTTAAAGAATGAATTAGAATTTCGCTCGTTAGAAGAGATAGATTTTGAGTTGAGTAGAATTTGGGAAACAATGTTAGAATGCACATATATTGGCTGTCATGCAGAAGGTATACTTCCAGGAGGATTAAATGTGAAACGCAGAGCTTTTTCTTCGCATCAAAAATTAATTAAAGACACTACGTATACAAATCCTAAAGAATGGATAACTTCGATAAGAAGCACGGAGGTGAAATTTAGAGAAATTTTAAAATGGGTAAGCTGTTTTGCACTTTCTGTAAATGAAGTAAATGCTTCTTTAGGTAGAGTTGTAACTGCCCCAACAAATGGAAGTGCAGGAGTAATTCCGGCAGTTTTAATGTATTATTTAGTGATAGAAAACCATGAAGCAGATTTCAGACATATTAAAAAATTCTTATTAACTGCGGGTGAAATTGGCAGTCTTTTTAAGAAAAATGCTACAATTTCGGCAGCAATGGGTGGTTGTCAAGCAGAGATAGGAGTTTCTTCTGCAATGGCAGCCGCAGCATTAACAGAATTGTTGGGTGGTACACCAGCGCAATCTTTAGTTGCAGCAGAAATTGCAATGGAACATCATTTGGGTTTAACCTGCGATCCTATTGGAGGTTTAGTTCAAGTACCTTGTATAGAAAGGAATGCAATGGGTGCTATTAAAGCAATTAATGCTGCAGAAATGGCTTTAGAAACCAACCCTAAAGAGGTTAAAGTCCCTTTAGATAACGTGATTGATACTATGTGGGAAACTGCAAAAGATATGCATATAAATTATAAAGAAACTTCGGAGGGCGGCTTGGCTATTAATGTTGGTTTGGCAGATTGTTAGTGCAATATTAAATCCTGTATACATTAAAAAATATAAATTAAATTCGTCTTCACTTCTTGTTTTCTGAATATTAGAATCTTTGGTTTATATTTTTTTATATTCTAAAATGAAGCATGATATGTTCATAAAGCCTTATAATCATATTTTTATAAATTAAAATTAAAATAAGTTATTAACAAGTTAATTTAAAATTTGATAAAGATTAAATACTGCTCTGAAGTACTATTAATACTAATAATTTACGATTATTGTAATATTGATTAACCTATTTTATTAATGTGATAATAACTATGTTAAAAAACTAATACATTGTTAATTAGTTAATTATTTGTAATATTGATTTACTAATCAATAAATATTTATAATGGAAAAATTTTTAAACAAGTTAATTGATCTACCTCAATTGATCAATTCAAAGTTAACAGGAAACACTTTTAATGAAGGTGTTCAAGATTCAGAAGGAAACATCCCAAAGTGGGTTGGTAAATTTTACAGTATTTCTGCACTTGTAGTTTTATTAGCATCATTAATGGTTACACTATCCCCAATTTGGTCGGGTGGAATGGGAGAGAATTTGGATATTTTAGCAAATATTCTTTCTATGCTTATTTGGGTGTATGCTGCATTTCCTATTTCTCAGGTAATAAGATCGGCAGGAGATAGCTTGGCTGCATCTAAAAGTGGTACTATAGATTTTATTTTTAGAGATTTAGCAATTGCTAATATTAAAGTTTTCGGACATGTTGCTGCGTTGGTTGCGTTGTTTGGTGCTTTTGCTATGACATTATCTTGGGCTACTTCAATGAGTATTTCTGGAGATTTTACTACGGCATGGATTGCTAATATTGAGTATGCTTATGCTTTACCAATGGCTGCTACCGCAGAATTAGCAAATGCTTTACAACTTGAGTTTTTAGGAAATATTTTAGCAAACGATTGGGCTAATTGGGATCCTACAATGGCTGCAGGAAGTGCATGGAGCTGGGATGGTTTAATGTCTGTTGCTTGGGAGTATGTTGGTGTAGCTGTAGTCTTAGCTAAACTTTATGTTTCTTTGGCAATCTATAAGTTCTTCTATGGTATTATTTCTAGTTTCGTAAATTGGATAAAAAGTCCATACTTACCATTTAAAACTAAATAATTACTTTTTGTAAGTACAGTTATTGTATTTCAATTAAATTTAAAATCCCCAAGAATAGGTCTAAATCATTTCTTGGGGATTTTTTTGACTAATCAATAATCAATATCTATTTAATCGTTTGAGCTATTTACTGCTAAAGTGTAAACAACTAAACCAAATCCTATTTTGTTAATAGCATCAGCGATGTTGTATATAACATCTACGTTAAAACTACCTAGAAATTGAGTGTACCATCCTTCAGTTCCAGCCATATATCCTAAAGGATAAATTGCCCAACCTACTAGAACAAACCAACATAAAGTTTTGTGTGCTTTTAATACTGCACCACCAGCTGCAACAGCTAATTTCTTTGCAGATCCTAACCAAATATCGTAAACAATAACAAAGTATGCTGCTCCAGAGATGAATCCCCACATAGCTGCACTATCAGTATATACTGCTTCTCCAAAATATCCTGTTACTAGCATAATAGTTGATAAGAAGATCAATCTCCACATCATAGATTTTTTTGCGCCTGCAACTTTTAATATCAAGTAAAACTCAACACACATTAATGGCACAGTTAAAATCCAATCTACATAACGGAAGAAAGTTGGTGAGTCACCTGTTGAAGCCCAATAGTCTCTCATGTAAAAGTAGTGCACTGCTGCAATAAAAGTAATTAAACCAGATACAAGAAGAGATGTTCTCCATTTCTTATCAACACTATTCATTGATAAAAAGAAAAATACTGATGCAGCCATCATAGCCATACATCCTACAAAAAATGTAAATCCAACATAATCGTCTGCTGCCATTTTAGCAACTGATAAAAAATTTAATGATAAATTCATTGTTAAAAATTTAAGTTAGTAATTAATTGTTAAACGTTTTTATGTTAACGTTAAACCAAATATATGAATAAAATTATTAAGTTTGCAAAATGAATTCAATATTTATTAGAAATTACGAAAATTTTATGCTTTTCTTTACATTTTTCTTGTTTTGGGTCAGTATCCAATTTGGAGAGGTAGTAGAAGATTTCATAGCATATATAATGGTTATCTCGGTTGGAATATTGCACGGAGCTAATGATTTATTAATTTTGTCAACTAAGGATCAAAAAGATAAAAAACTGATAAAAAATCTTTTGATTTATATTGGTATTATATTATTATGTGTAGTAATTTATTTGTTAAGTTCATTTTTAGCAATTGTCTTGTTTGTTGTCTTAAGTGCATACCATTTTGGTGAAGAGCATCTTAGTCATAAAATAAATGTAAATTTTGGTTTTAATGCTATTTACTTTTTATCGTATGGTCTATTTATTTTTGCTCTACTTTTCTACCAATCGTTGTCTGATGTAGATGTTATAATGACAGAGTTAACAGGGCGAACTTTTTCTAAGACTCAAATTGAGATTACTTTAATTACGAGTGCTATTTTTTTAGGAGCTGGAACTGTATTTCTAATTTTAACAAAAAGAAATGAGTCAGTACTATTTTTGAGAGAGTTTCTTTATTTGGTTTTACTTTTTTTTGTTTTTAATACTTCCTCCTTAATTTTAGGTTTTGCTATTTATTTTATTCTTTGGCATTCAATACCATCAATAATACATCAAATAGAATTTATTTCTGGAAATTTAAATAAGAAAAATGTTATTTCTTATGTAAAAAAAGCATTAATTTATTGGATAATAAGCATTGCTGGCCTTTTATTTCTGTATCAATTATTACCAGAGATTAAGCTACTAGCTACCGTTATTTTCGTAATATTATTTGCTGTTACAGCACCCCATACTTGGGTAATGCATCGAATGAAAAATTAATTCATGAAGCAAGGTATATATTTAAGTATGAATAGAAAGTTTAAGATTTAACGTGTAAATAGTAATTCTGTTTCAGTAGACATCTCAGCAGAAAAACGATAATTATCAACATTAAAGCCTTTTAGTTGTTCTATGGTATTTATTTCATTTTCTATAATAAAACGAACCATTAAGCCTCGTGCTTTTTTGGCATAAGTCATCACAATTTTATATTGACCGTTTTTTAAATCTTTAAAAACAGGAGTAATCATTGGTACTTTTAATGCCTTTGCTGGTATTACTTTAAAATACTCTGCACTTGCTAAGTTTATCAATAACTCATCATCTTCTAACTCTTCATTTAGCGAATCGGCAAGCTCATTATTCCAAAATTTATAGAGATTTTCTGTGTTATCAACTTTTAATTTTGTTCCCATCTCTAGGCGGTACGGTTGTATTAAATCTAAAGGTTTTAATATCCCATACAAACCAGATAAAATTCGCAATCTATCTTGTAATACAGCTATTTTTTCTTCAGCTAAAGAGTTTACATTAATTCCTTGAAAAACGGCACCAGTAAAAGAGTATACGGCTTGTTTTGCATTTTCTTTTGTGAAAGGAGTCTCCCAATTTTGGTTACGTTCATAATTTAGTTGAGACAAGGCTTCAGAAATACTCATTAAGTTGCCAATTTCATTTTTAGAAAGTGTTTTTAATTTGGTGCTCAATTTTTTAGATTGGTTTAAGAAACGTGGTTGTGAATACAACTTAGTTGGCACTTTACTTTCGAAATCTAAAGATTTTGTTGGAGAAACAATGATTTTCATTTGATGTAATTCTAAAATTAAATAAGATTATAAATATACTAATGATTCTAAAATTTTTCTTATTAATTGATATATAATAATTGATAAAACTATTTATAAAATCTATATTATTAAGAGAAATTCATTTTATTTAAGAGTGTTAATATTTACAAGTGTATATCTTGATAAAAATACTTTCCTTTTTCTTTTGTATTTTAGTTGTCTAAAATTTATTTTGATGAAAAATATTTCCATTTTATTTTTGCTATTTACAGTGGCTTTTTCTGCACAAACAGATTCAAAAATATACGATATTATCGCTGCTGTTTCGGCAGAAAGAATTAAATCAGATGTAAAAACCTTGACAGAATTCGGAACAAGAAATACATTTTCTGACACCATTTCTAATACACACGGTATTGGTGCTGCAAGACGTTGGATAAAATCGGAATTTGATGTAATTTCTAAAGCATGTGATAATTGTATGGAGGTCTTCTATCAAAAGGATTTTGTCACAGAAAAAGAAAATAGAAGAGTACCGCATGATGCTTGGATTGTAAATGTGGTAGCGGTTCAAAAAGGAACAAGGTACCCAAACAGGTATGTAATTATGAGTGGGGATATCGATTCTCGTGCTAGTGATACTATGGATTTTACTACAGATGCGCCTGGCGCGAATGACAATGCATCGGGCATGGCAGGAACTATCGAGGCCGCAAGGGTTTTAAGTAAATACAAATTTGAGAGTAGTATTATATATGTAGGTCTTTCTGGTGAGGAGCAGGGCTTATTTGGCGGTGCTGGTTTAGCAAAGTACGCTATAGATAAAGGTTGGGATATTATTGGTATTTTAAATAATGATATGATTGGTAATATTACCGGTGTAGATGGAGTTAAAGACAATCGCTCATTTAGAATTTTTTCTGAACCTGTTCCTGCAAATGAAACTGAAAGAGCGCGTACAATGAGACGTTTTTATGGCGGTGAAGTAGACGGAATTTCTAGACAATTGGCAAGATATATACATAAAAATGTAAAAATGTATATGCCAGAAATGAATCCGATGATGATTTATAGATTGGATAGATTTGGAAGAGGAGGGCATCACAGGCCTTTTAACGATTTGGGTTTTGCAGGAATAAGAATTATGGAAGCCCATGAGAATTATACACAACAACATCAAGATATTAGAACTGAAAACGGAATTAATTATGGGGATACTTTTGAACACGTAAATTTCGGATATGCTAGAAAATTAACGGCTGTAAATGCAATCAACTTAGCAAGTTTAGCTTGGTCTCCAGCCGCTCCAAAAGAGGTTTTTATTGGTGGAATTGTAGAGGCAAATGCTAGATTAAAATGGAGTGATGTTGCCGGTGCTAAAGGCTATAAAATTTATTGGCGCGATACAACATCACCAACTTGGGACAATTCTAGATATTTAGAAACAACCCAATTTATATTAGAGGGGATTGTGATAGATAACTTCTTTTTTGGCGTGTCTGCAGTTGGTGAAAATGGTCACGAGAGCGTGGTTGTTTTTCCAAATAAGATCTGGAGAAAATAGTAGATTCGTTCGTTACATATAAAACATAGGAACTAAAAAAAACCGAATTATAGAAATAATTCGGTTTTGTGCTACTTATATTAAATTTCATTAAAATAGATTAATCAATTACAGGTCACTTATAAAACTACCATAAGGATCTTTAAACTGCGTTCCTTCCGCAAAGCGATATTTACTTAATTTTTTAAATTCCACTAAAGCCCACAATATAAATTCTTTCATGAAATAAGTATCTGCTTCATTCATATTTGGCTGTTGTTCTTTTATAAATTGATCTAAAGGTTTTACTTTGTCTAATTCTGCTTTGTACTGCTCTTCAGTATGATCATCTAATAATTCAAAATCTTCTTCTGTATTAAAGAACCAAGAAATAATATCATCATAAGGTGTTTCTTCACCTTGTTTTTCTAATTTTTTAATTTCAGGAAAATAAATAGGAAATAATGTTGTTACTGCTTTTTTAATCAGACCATCAGCAACCGCGTGAGCACCTTCTTGCTCTCCTTCATATACTAATTCTACTTTACCAGTAATGGCTGGAATAATTCCGTCAAAATCGCTCAATCGAATCATTGTTTTCTCATCTCCAGATAATAAGGCTCTTCTTTCTGCTGTGCTTAATAAATTCTCAAATGCAGAAATACTTAAACGCGCACTAACACCACTTTTAGCATCTATATATTCACTATCTCTGGCTTCGAATACTATTTGCTCTAATAAATCTCTAGATAGCTCTGGGACATCTATAAATTCTTTCTGAGCACTTGCTTTATTTGTTTCTTGCTGTGTAATTGTTTTTGCAGTTTCTACATCTTCAGGATAGTGCGTTAAGATTTGCGAACCAATTCTGTCTTTTAAAGGGGTAACAATACTTCCTCTATTGGTATAGTCTTCTGGATTTGCGGTAAAAATAAATTGCATGTCTAAATTTAGACGCATTTTAAATCCTCTAATTTGAATATCACCTTCTTGTAAAATATTAAATAGTGCTACCTGAATTCTAGCTTGTAAGTCTGGTAATTCATTAATTACAAAAATACATCTGTTAGCTCTTGGGATCATCCCATAATGAAGCACCCTATCATCTGCATAACTTAACTTTAAGTTTGCTGCTTTTATAGGATCAACATCACCAATAATATCTGCAACAGTAACATCTGGTGTTGCTAGTTTTTCTGCAAAACGCTCGTCTCTATGCATCCAGAAAATAGGTGTATTATCTCCTTTTTCTTTGATTGTTTCAATCGCAAATCTTGAAATCGGGTGCAATGGATCATCATTAATTTCAGAACCTTCTACAACGGGAATATATTCATCTAATAAATTGACCATCAATCTTGCCAAACGCGTTTTTGCTTGTCCTCGTAAACCTAATAAATTAATATTATGCTTGCTTAAAATTGCCCTTTCTAATTCAGGAATTACGGTATTTTCATAACCATGAACTCCTTTAAAAACAGTTTCTTTACTCATTATTTTACTAATAAGATTTTCTCGTAACTCATCTTTGATAGATCTCGATTTATATCCAGATTTTACTAATTGTCCTAATGTTTTTAACTTACTTATATTCATATTTTATTTTATCTAAAACAAACTTTTGCAACTTCTTTACTTTGCAATTTTGTGACTTATTATTATCCTTTAATTCTTTTCTTTCTATTCGTTTCGTAATCTTCAAAAATCATTTCCCCCAAACCTTTTAAACCTGTATAAAATGCTTTTCCTTGGTTTGCTTTTGTGAATGCCCTAATAAACTGCATTAGATAAGGGTCTTGAGCAATCATAAAAGTGGTAATTGGAATGTGTAGTTTTCTTGCCTGCTGTGCCATTGCATAACATTTATTTACAATGTATTCGTCTAAACCATTACTATTCTTATAATATTGGCCATCTGGTAAACGCAAGCAACTTGGTTTCCCATCAGTAATCATAAAAATTTGTTTGTTGGTGTTTCTTTTTCTTCGTAGTAAATCCATCGCTAAATTTAAACCAGCAACCGTATTTGTGTGATAAGGACCTACTTGTAAATATGGTAAATCTTTGATTTTTATAGACCAAGCGTCGTTTCCAAAAACAATAATATCCAAGGTGTCTTTTGGATACCGAGTTGTAATTAATTCTGCTAAAGCCATTGCTACTTTTTTGGCAGGTGTAATTCTATCTTCACCGTATAGAATCATAGAATGACTTATATCTATCATTAAAACAGTACTCATTTGGCTTTTGTGAAGTGTTTCTTCTACGACCAAATCGTTTTCTGTTAGGTTAAAATTATCTAGGCCATTATTAATTTGAGCATTCTTAATACTCTCTGTAATAGATACTTTATCTAAAGAGTCACCAAATTGATACGCTCTCAAGTCGCCAGTATGTTCGTCTCCTATTCCTGGAGATTTACTTTTATGATTTCCAGCACCACTTCTTTTAATTTTTCCAAAAATATGATTTAACGCTTGCTGTCTTATTGCACGTTCTGTTTTTGGGGTAATTTTTGTACCATCTGTTCCATCTCCTTTTACTTCCTCTTTTATATACCCTTTCTTTTTTAAATCTTCTACAAAATCATCAATAGTATAATTTTCGTCTGTCAAGCTATATTCTACATCTAAAGAACGCATCCAATCTATTGCCTCGTCAAAATCACCAGAAGTATGTGTAATTAGCTCCTTGAAAATTTCAAATAGTTTTTCAAAGGGAGATTGGTTTTTTGCTTCGTACGTTTTAAAGACAAAACCTTTTCTTTTTTTGTTGTTTTTCATTGCGTTAAAAATACGGCTTTATTAAGTGGTTAAAAATATTTTAACATAGCTTTATTATATAGAGCAATTGTCAATTTTTATATTTGAATAGCTTTAGTTTGATCGTTAGGTGAAAATAAATTTTATAAAGACATTAATATTTAATTAAATAAGAGTAAAATATAATAAATATTATTTATACAAACTATAATCTTTTGAATCGTGTTTTTTTTATCTTTACCCAATGGCAAAAATATTAATTACTGGTGGAACAGGTTTGGTAGGTAGAAGGTTAGCAGCATTATTGATTGAAAAAAATCATGAGGTTAGAATTTTAGGTAGAAATCCTAAAAATATAAATGAATTCAAATGGGATTTTTCTAAAGGTTTCTTAGATGACAAAGCCATAGAAAATATTGATTATATTATTCATTTGGCAGGGGCAGGAATTGCTGACAAACGTTGGACAAAAGAAAGAAAAGAAGTTATTGTAAACAGCAGAGTGGCAACTGCTAATCTAATATTTGACAAAATTAAAGCGCAAAATATTCTTTTAAAAGGATTTATTTCTGCGTCTGGCAGTAATTACTATGGTGCACAAACCACTGCCAAGGTTTTTAAGGAATCAGATGCCGTAGGTACTGATTTTTTAGGTCAAGTTTGTCAAAAATGGGAGGAAGCAGCCAATCAGTTTAAAGAACTAAACATTCCTGTAACTATTTTAAGAACAGGTGTGGTTTTATCTAAAACAGGAGGTGCTTTAGAAAAAATGAGAACACCGATTGTTTCCCCTTTAGGTTCTGGAAATCAATACATGGCTTGGATTCATATAGATGACTTGTGTAACCTATATATAAAAGCGATTGAAGAGACTTTTGTAGGGGTTTATAATGCGGTTTCTCCAGAATTTCATACCAGTAAGACTTTTTCAAAAGCACTAGCTAAAGCTATTAAAAGGCTATTTTTACCAATAGCGGTCCCCGGTTTCTTGTTGAAATTAGTTTTTGGAGAATTGGCAATTATCCTTTTACACGGCAGCAGGCTGTCTTCAGATAAAATAAAAGAAAAAGGATTTATATTTAAATACAAAGAGCTAGCATTAGCTTTAAAAAACTTGCGAACTAAAAAAGCGATAAACTAATACCTTTTATCGCTTTTTTAGTTTGCAAGTTTTTTTTTTGGCAGAGAAAAAATTAAAATTTTGTAGAAATATTTAAAGCAACATCGCTCCAAGTTTTAGATATTCCGTCTGCACCCGTATGCAAAATCTCACAAATTTTATTTAAGGAAGCTAAAGCGTCTAATGCATTCCAATTGGTAATGTCCATGGTAGCATTCATTGCAAAAGTTTTGTCTGTAATGGTATATTTAAAAGGCACTTTTTCAGAAATACCATTCATTTTGATAACTGCAGCTCCGATAGAATCATTTTCAATCATTAATTTACCAGAAAGTAATTTAGTATCACTCATTACACCAAAGAAAAATTTTTGAATTTTATAGTCTCTACTTGAATCTTTTGTAAAAAGACTCTTTACTGGAATTGAAAATTCAGTATTATGTATTGCTTCTTTAATTGTATTTCCAAAACCACCGGAAGTAATATCTACATGTCTAAATTGACCACCAACACCTTTTTTTTCTGTAAACTTATAAGCCGTAAAATTAATTTCGCTCTCCGCTTTTTCTATTGAAAAAGGTGCGTTTTGTTTAGCGTCAGATACTATTGTTTCTTTTTTATCAGATTTACAAGAAGTAAAAAATGCACCTAAACTAATTGTTAATAATATTAAAAATAATTTTTTCATAATTTTTTAATTTTTAATGTTTAATAAGGATTTTGCTAATTTGATATACTCTTGTTTCGCGTCGTTAGAAGACATGTCTTTTATTTGCATCCATGCATTTACTTTAAATGCATTTCTAATATCTAATTTTTCGTAATGGGGAGAGCTGCTTCCAAAATTAGCTTGTTTATTATATGCATAAAGTTTTAGCATAACATCAGGTGCTACAGCTTCTTTTAATTTTGAAATTTCAATAAAAGCTTCCTTAAACGCTATGTCCAAATCAGAATCCATGTTTATTTTTTTGCAACTACTTGTGTCCCTCCTTTTACCACATCCCCAAGTTTTATAGTTAGTTCTGTTCCAATTGGTAGATATAAATCTACTCTAGATCCAAATTTAATAAAACCTGCGTCTGCGCCTTGAATTACTTCAGTACCTTCTTCAGCATAATTTACAATCCTTTTGGCTAAGGCGCCTGCAATTTGTCTATATAACACTTCGCCAAAAATTTTATTATCTAAAACGATTGTTGTTCTTTCATTTTCTGTAGATGCTTTAGGGTGCCAAGCAACTAAATATTTACCAGGATGGTACTTACTATACTTTACCACACCGCCCATTGCATATCTTGTAACATGCACATTAATTGGAGACATGAATATAGAAACCTGTAATCTTTTATCTTTAAAATATTCTGGTTCTTCAACTTCTTCAATAACCACCACTTTACCATCTACTGGGGCAATAATAGTGTTTTCATTTAAATTTGTAGCTCTTTTTGGATTTCTAAAAAATTGCAATACAATAAATAAGAAAGCTAAAATTACTATTTGAATAGATTTTACAACCCAAATAATTTCAATAAACTTTTCTGCTAATAATATTCCTGTAATAGATAAAATAAAAGCAATAACAATAATCTTATACCCTTCTTTGTGAAAACGAATCATACTTAAATAATAAAATTAATATACAAATATACAAATGGAGCAGCAAATAACAAGCTATCTAGTCTATCTAAAATACCTCCGTGACCTGGCATTATCGTGCCACTATCTTTTATGTTTGCTTGTCTTTTTAATTTAGATTCTACCAAATCTCCAATAGTACCAATAATAGATACAATTGCTGCGATGATAAACCAATTAATTAAAGAAAAGTTTGTTGAATTTAAAGGGCTATCACTAATAATATATGCTGTTATTAGGGCGCAAATAAAGCCCCCAATAAATCCTTCTATTGTTTTTTTAGGCGAAACAGAAACAAATAATTTTCTTTTGCCAAAGTTTTTTCCAACGATAAAAGCAAAACTATCATTTACCCAAATAAGAACCAATACAGAGATCATTAAATAAGGTGCGTAACTTTTTTCGTGAAATGGTAATAAAATTAAAAAACAAAATGAGAAAATTAAATATCTAATTGTTAAACCTAATTTTTCTCTCTCGGTGGTATATATAATTTCTTTTTTTCTAAAAAGTTGAAATATAAGATAGCATGAAGAAAGTATATTTATACCTAAAATAAGTGAAATTGCATAGCTATTAGGTCTTTTGCGCATTAAAAATAAGGTAAGTCCAAATAATATATAGGTAATTGCACTTTTAAAGTTTGTCATTTTAGAAAGTTCCCAAATGGCAACGATTCCAAAAAGAGATATTAGTATAACGAAAGACGTTTCTGAGAAAAGAATTGCAGTTAAAAAAAATAAAACAAAAATAATTCCAGAAAAACTCCTTTTTAAAAGGTTGCTCATATTATAAATCTTCTAATAAAAGTAAATATAAGTTTTTTGTACTACTGTTACCAAAATTTAAGGAAGTATCATCTTCTTTATTAATTTCAAAGTCTTTTAAGGCTGAAATGTTTGTAGGCAGTGCATTCTTACAATTGGTCTTTATGCCGGTTAAGCCTTCACCTGTATTTTGAACTAACTGACTTGTTGTTGCGAAGACAATAAAGTTTTCAGAAAATTCTGATAGTTTAGTACTTTTTAATTGGTTTGAAGAAAATAAAATATTTCCACGATCTGCAATTAAATGTTCGCAAGTGGTAAAGAAAGGAATTGATTTTTTATGGTTTTGATCTATGTGTATTTCTTTTTCATTTAAAAAAGTAATTAATTTAGAATTCGTAACCAATATGCTTTTCCACTTATTTTCTAATAAGATATTTTTAAGGTTTTCAAAAATCTCATCTTTTTCCAGACAGTAAAGAAATTTACCACCTTTTTTGATGAAATTATGCACAAATAAATCATCTAAAGACAAATCAACTTCTTGTTTTTGAATTTCTTTATCTTCTTTATTAGATATGTTAAATAGTTTCTTTAAATATTTCATTAATTGTGGAATGTTAAATTATTCCTCAGTATCTTTTTCTACTGGAGAAACCTTTACTTCTTCTTCAATTATTTTTTCAATGTTTTCTTCAACCTTTTCTTCAACTTCATCAAAAGGTCTTTTTCCGAAAACCTTTTCTAGGTCGTCTTTAAATATAACCTCTTTCTCTAAAAGCAGTTTTGCTAGTATTGTTAACTTCTCTTTATTATTATCTAGCAAGTCAATAGCTCTTGCATATTGCGCTTCAATCATACTAGAAATTTCTGTATCAATTGTTTTTGCAGTATCATCACTGTAAGGCTTTACAAAAGAATCATTTCCAGAGGAATCATAATACGTTATGTTACCAACTTTTTCATTTAAACCGTATACTGTAACCATGGCTCTTGCTTGTTTGGTTACTTTTTCTAAATCACTTAATGCACCTGTAGAAATTTTATTAAAAATCACCTTTTCTGCAGCTCTGCCGCCTAAAGTAGCGCACATTTCGTCTAACATTTGTTCTGTTTGCACAATTAATCTTTCTGCAGGTAAATACCATGCAGCACCTAAAGATTGTCCTCTTGGTACAATTGTTACTTTTACCAAAGGAGCAGCGTGTTCTAACATCCAACTTACGGTTGCATGACCTGCTTCATGAAAAGCAATAACTTCTTTTTCTTTTGGTGTAATTACTTTATTTTTCTTTTCTAAACCACCAACAATTCTATCTACGGCATCTAAGAAATCTTGATGATGAATTGCTTTTTTACCGTGTCTAGCGGCTATTAATGCAGCTTCATTACACATGTTTGCAATGTCTGCTCCAGAAAAACCAGGAGTTTGTTGTGCTAAGAATTCAATTTTAACATCTTCTGCTAATTTTAGAGGTTTTATATGAACTTCAAAAATTTCTTTTCTTTCGTTAATATTCGGTAAGTCAACATAAATCTGTCTATCAAAACGTCCAGCACGCAATAGTGCGCTATCTAAAACATCTGCTCTATTGGTTGCAGCAATTACAATTACATTTGTATCTGTACCAAAACCATCCATTTCTGTTAATAATTGATTTAACGTATTTTCACGCTCATCATTTCCACCAGTCATACTATTTTTTCCACGAGCTCTTCCCACAGCATCAATCTCATCAATAAAAATTATTGAAGGCGATTTCTGTGCAGCTTGTTTAAATAAATCTCTAACCCTAGAAGCACCAACACCTACAAACATTTCTACGAAATCTGAACCAGATAGAGAGAAAAAAGGAACATCTGCTTCACCAGCAACTGCTTTAGCTAGTAATGTTTTACCAGTTCCTGGAGGACCTACTAATAGAGCACCTTTGGGAATTTTACCACCTAATGAGGTATATTTTTCTGGGTTTTTTAAGAAATCTACAATTTCTTGTACCTCTTCTTTTGCACCTTCTAAACCCGCAACATTAGCAAAAGTTGTTTTTACTTTCGTGTCTTTGTCAAATAACTTTGCTTTCGATTTACCTATATTGAAGATTTGACCTCCACCACCAGCTCCAGATCCACCACCAGACATTCTTTTCATAAAGAATAACCACACACCAATTAAGATGATAAAAGGTAAGAAACCTATAAAGGTATCTACCATACTAGTTCTACTTTCGTTTTTTAAATCAAAGGTTAGGTCAGTTTCCTTTTTAGCTTTTGCTAAATCATTTTCAAAATTTTGTAAATCACCAAAATTATATTCGTAAAGAGAAGCACCTTTTCTATAAAAAGTAGAATTTACTAATTTTTGATATTTAGATTTCTTCATCGCTTCTTCTTTGATGAAGATTTGAGCAACATTATTGTTTACTACAATAATTTTAGAGATATCATTATCTCTTAAAACTTCACTAAATTCGTTTTTAGAAATACTTTGCGTTGCTAAATCACCACTACTAAAAAATTGAAATCCAATTAATAGTAGTATTACCGCACCATAAATCCAATAAGAATTCATCTTAAATTTAGGTTCGTTTTTATTATTTTCTTTTTTGTTTTCGCTCATTTTTTTAATCTAAAATTTTAAGAAGGAGTAATCTCTGTAATTTTGGCATCTCCCCAAAGACTTTCTATATCGTAGAAATCTCTAATTTGCTTCTGAAAAACATGCACTGCAACGTTTACATAATCCATTAAAATCCATTCTGCATTGTTTTCACCTTCAATATGCCAGGGCTTGTCTTTAACTTGCTTACTTACTGTTTTTTGAATAGAACTAGAAATTGCTTTTACCTGTGTGTTTGAATTACCAGAGCAAATTATGAAATAATCACATACAGTATTCTCTATATCTCGTAAGTCTAATAGCTGAATATTTTCTCCTTTGACCTCTTCAATCCCTTGAATTATTACAGAGATTAAATCATCTGTACTTACTTGTTTTTTAGTCATTAATTTAATTCTAATTTAAATGCAAAGTTATTCTATTTTTGCGAGTATTTTGCCTATTATTGAACTACTTTACACAATATTTAACACTTGAAAATAATCAAACTTAGTGCCATCGATTCTACTAATTCTTTTTTAAAGGAAATGGCATCTAATTCCGTTGTAGAAAACTTCACAGTTGTTGTTACAGAGAATCAAGTTAAAGGGAGAGGACAACATGGAAGTGTTTGGGAGTCTGAGGCTGGTAAGAACCTGATTTTTAGTGTTTTTGTAGCTTTTTATTCATTAAATCTTTCAGATAAAAAGTATTTAAATTATGCGGTTTCTTTAGCTGTTTTTGAGGTATTACAACAAGAGAATATTTCTGGGATTGCTATTAAATGGCCCAACGACATTTTGTCAGCAAAGAAAAAAATTGGAGGTATTTTAATAGAAAACAGTTTAAAAGGTGCAAAAATTTCTTCTTCTGTAATTGGAATTGGATTAAATGTAAATCAAACTAGCTTTTCGAGTTCTTTAGAAAACGCCAGTTCTTTAAAATTAAGTAGTAATAGAACCTTTGATTTAGAACAACTTTTAATCGAGATAGTGACTAGTTTAAAATCAAAAATTTCACTTTTAAATGCAAAGGCTTTCGAAAGTATAGAAACCAGCTATTTAAATGTATTGTATAAAAAAAACATCCCAACTATGTTTAAAGATAGTAATGATGTTTTATTTATGGGAATTATTCGTGGAATTTCTAAAGACGGAAAACTTCAAGTAGAAATTGAAGATGAGACCTTTAAAGAATTTGGAATTAAAGAAATTTCTTTCCTTTAGATTTTCTTTATATTTTCAGTTAATGTTTCAACAAAAGTTGTCAATGGCTTCTTTATCATCATGGCCATCATTGCGTTAAATTCACCTAAAAAACTAAGTTGCACTTCACTTTTATCTTCTTCTATTTTTGTGATATTTGCAGCTAAGGTAAATGGTAATTTACTACTTGCGGCTCCCAAGGTAATATTAGAAAATGGTATTTTTTCCTTTAAAACTAATCTAATTTCTGGCATACCTGGCAAACCGAATAAGAATGAATCTCCATCAACTTCAAATTTATTGATGTTTTCTGGCATAATTTTTCCAAAGTTATTTAAATCACTAAAAAAGTCAAATATTGTTTCTTGAGATTTTTCTAAAATCACCTTATTCCCTTCAATGTTCATACCGAATCTATTTTATTGTTTCCAAGTACTTGGTTCTCTTCTCCACTCGTGCAATGTGCTCAATTCCTTTTCAGAAATATAGCTACTTTCTAAAGCTTGCTCTAATAAATTATCATAATTACTTAAAGTAACTAAATCTATGTTTTTATCTTTAAAATTTTCTGTCGCAAGATCGAATCCGTAAGTAAAAATAGCGACCATTCCTTTCACTACAGCTCCAGCCTCTTTTAGCGCTGCTACTGCATTTAAACTACTAGTACCTGTACTTATTAAATCTTCAATAACAACTACGTTTTGGCCGCTTTCTAAATGCCCTTCAATTTGGTTTTTTCTACCGTGCTTTTTAGGCTCTGGTCTTACGTAAATAAAAGGAACACCCAATTCTTGCGCAACTAAAATACCAATAGCAATAGCACCGGTAGCAACTCCAGCAATAACATCTGGTTTGCCAAATTCTTTTTCTACAATTTTTGCAATTTCTTCTTTTAAGAAAATACGAACTGGGGGATAAGAAAGCGTTACCCTATTATCACAATAGATTGGTGATTTCCAACCTGATGCCCAATTAAATGGGTCACTTGGATTTAGTTTTATTGCCTTTACTTGCAGTAAAAGCTCCGCTGTTTTTTTTGCCGTATCTTTGTTTAAAATCATAATGCAAATGTATGTAGTTTTTGTAAATGATAAACCAATTTTTTTAACATCTTCTCAAATAAAAGAGAATAATTTTCCTGTCTACCTATTGAAGGATATTGTTACTGAAGAAATTATACATAAACTTAAAAACAAGAAATTAAAAGGCATTAATTTATATACACCTGATTTAGAACGGGGTTGGCAAGAATTCTTAAGTACTTTTAATGTTGTTTCTGCAGCTGGTGGTCTAGTTTTAAATCCAAAAAATGAAATTTTATTTATTTACAGGTCTTATAAATGGGATTTGCCAAAGGGCAGAATCGAAAAAGGAGAAACAGTAAAAGAAACCGCTATTAGAGAGGTAGAAGAGGAATGTGGTATTTTTAATTTAAAGTTAATAAAACCTTTATTAACAACTTATCACGTGTATTTTCAAAACGGAATGAAATTAAAAGAAACGTTTTGGTTTGTTATGACTTCAGATTTTACAGGTGAATTATCGCCACAACTTGAAGAAGGAATTACGGAAGTTGTTTTTAAAAATAAAGCAGCAATTGCAAAAGCTCTCAAAAATTCATACAAAAATATTGAATTGGTGTATGATACTTTCCTAAAAATGTGATTTTCTCGAAAAACCATCTATCTTTGCCAGCTTCTAAAAAGCATTAAGAAATTATGACTGAATTCATTATTAAAAGGGTAAATAATGTAAGGAATGATGTGTTATCGGGAATTACGGTGGCATTAGCATTAGTTCCAGAAGCTGTAGCCTTCGCATTTGTGGCAGGTGTAGATCCGCTTGTAGGGCTTTATGCTGCGTTTATGGTGGGTTTAATTACTTCAATTTTTGGAGGAAGGCCAGGAATGATTTCGGGAGCAACTGGTGCATTAGCAGTTGTGATGGTATCTTTAGTTGCTCAAGGAAATGCGATGGGAAGTCCTGATGAAAATTTAGGTTTATATTATCTTTTTTTAACCGTTATTTTAATGGGAGTGATTCAAGTATTTGCAGGTGTTTTAAAGCTTGGTAAATTTGTACGTTTAATTCCGCATCCTGTAATGATGGGGTTTGTAAATGGTCTGGCAATTGTGATTTTTTTATCTCAATTAGGAATGTTTAAGCAGACAGTTGGTGGAGAAAAAGTCTGGTTAGAAGGATTTTCATTAGGATACATGATTGGATTGGTTGCTTTAACCATGTTAATTATGTGGGGTTTACCAAAAATAAAATTTACAAAAAAATTACCGGAAGCATTGATTGCTATTTTAGTAGTTACAGGAATTGTAATTTTTTCAAGCTTAGACGTGGCAACCGTTGGTTCTTTTATTAAAGATGGCGGAGGTGATGGTTTAAAAGGAGGTTTTCCAGTACCTGTATTAGAAACTTTTTCTAACATTCCTATGAATTTTGAAACTTTTAAATTTATTTTCCCATATGCATTAATATTAGCGGCTATTGGTTTAATTGAGTCTTTAATGACCTTAAATTTAATAGACGATTTAACAGAGACGCGTGGAAACTCTAATAGAGAATGTGTTGCACAAGGTGGTGCAAATATACTTACAGGCTTATTTGGCGGAATGGGTGGTTGTGCTATGATTGGGCAATCTATTATTAATATAAAAGGTGGCGGTCGTGGACGTTTGTCTGGTATTACTGCTGCTGTTATGTTACTTATGTTTATTCTTTTTGGATCTTCTTATATAGAGCAAGTTCCAATTGCAGCTTTGGTTGGTGTAATGTTTATGGTTGTAATAGGTACATTTGCATGGTCTAGTTTTAGAATTCTTAATAAAATACCTAAAACAGATCTTTTTGTATTGATTTTAGTTTCTGCCATGACTGTGATTTTTGATTTGGCAATTGCCGTTATTTCTGGAGTTATTGTAAGTGCTTTGGTATTTGCATGGGAAAATGCAAAGAAGATTAGAGCTAGAAAACGTATTAAAGAGGATGGTACTAAGGTTTATGAAATCTGGGGACCTTTATTCTTTGGAAGTATTACTGCTTTTAATGAAAAGTTTGCTATAAAAACAGATCCAGAAATGATAGAAATAGACTTTATAGAAGCACGTATTTCAGATCATTCTGCAATTGAAGCTATTTTTGCTTTGGTAGAAAAATATCAAGTAGCTGGTAAGAAAGTTACCCTAAAACATTTAAGTGAAGATTGTAAAGTTTTACTTTACAAAGCATCTCCTATTTTTAAAGGTGTTATCGAAGAGGATATTGATGATCCTAGATATCATTTAGCTGCAAATCCTGAGGACTTTCCTAAGCCTCTAGGTGATTATAAGTTTTAAGAAAAAACATTAAATAAAATAGATAAAAAAAGTTCTACTAGTATTAGTTGAGCTTTTTTTATTGTTTAAACTAAACCATCCCTAAATCAATTAACGGTAAACTTCGAACACGTTCTCCAGTAGCATTAAATATAGCGTTGCAAATGGCAGGTGCAATTACAGGAACACCGGGCTCTCCAACACCAGTAGGCGGTTCGTGCATAGCGTCTACAATATTAATATGAATATTTGGTGTATCTTTCATGCGTGTCATTTGATAATCAAAGAAGTTATTTTGTTCTACTGCACCATCTTTTGTAGAGATTTTACCAAACATGGCTAAAGACATTCCGAAAATTGCAGCACCTTCTAATTGGTTTTTAATATTGTCTTTGTTTAAAGCTAAACCACAATCAATGGTGGTCCAAATATTTTCTATTTTTACTTTTCTGTCTACTACAGAAACTTCTACAATTGTGGCAATATAACTATAAAAACTATAATGTAAGGCAATACCTAATCCGTGGTTTTTGGGTAATTCTGCGCCCCAATTTGCCATATCAGCTGTGGTGCTTAATACATTTTTAAAACGCTTAGAATTGAATGGAAATTTAGATTTCCCTTCTATGATACGATCTTTTCCAAGTAATTCTAAATGGAATTGTACCGGATCTTTTTGTGCTGCAAATGCCAATTCATCTACAAAAGAATTGATGCCAAAAGCACTATGAATATGCACTACAGATCGCATCCAGCCAATTCTTAAATTAGCTTCTGCTTTTACGTTTTCCAGTCTAAAATTTTTGATGGCATACGGGTTGTTGGTAAACCCTTGATTCAGCTCAAAACCAGAAGCATAATCAGACAAGGGTTTAAAAGAAGATACAATAGACGGGAAGCCAACACGCTGCAACCAACCAGTTACTTTTCCGTGGTTGTCAATACTGCCTTTTAAATACTGTGCACTTGTAGCATGATAAAAATCATTTTGTATATCGTCTTCACGCGTCCAAACTACTTGAACCGGCGCATTTATTTTTTTAGAAATGGCAACCGCTTCTACCACAAAATCAGATTTTGATTTTCGGCCAAATCCACCACCCAAAAAAGTAACATTTACAGTAATGTTTTCAATCGGAATTTCAAAGAAATGTGCCAATTCGCTTCTTGCCGTTTGCGGATCTTGTACAGGCGCCCAAACCTCTATTTTGTCTCCTTGAAACCAAGCCGTTGCATTCGGCACTTCCATTGGTGAATGTGCCAAAAACGGAACATGATAGGTGGCTTCAACAGTTTTTACTGCAGTATCAAAAGCAGTATTTACATTGCCTCGAGCACCAGGAACTAATTTTCCTATGGTATGAACGCGTTCTGTAAGTGTTTTTGTGAAGGCTTCAGAATCAAAATTTTTATTTGGTCCTTTGTTCCATTCAATATCTAAATCTAGTTTTCCTTTAAAAGCAGCCCAGGTATTGTTTGCAATTACCGCAACACCACCAAGCATTCCGAAAAATTTCCCTGTTGGTGGTATTAGTCTTGGCATTTCAAAAATAGCCTCTACGCCAGCAACTTTTTCAGCTTTGTTTTTGGTAAAGCTTTTTACAGACCCAAAAGTAACCGGAGATCTTGCAATGGCTGCAAACTTCATATTCGGTATGCGAACATCAATTCCGTAAGTTGCGGTGCCATGTGTAAAATCTGTTAAGTCGACACTTTTTAAAGTTTTTCCAATAAATTTAAAATCTTCAACTTTTTTTAATTGTACGTTTTTTTCTTTCGGAGTTGGAAGATTGGCGGCATCTGCAACTAAATCTCCAAAGAATATTTGTTCGTTTGTATCTTTATTGATCACAAAATGATTTTCAGCTTTACAAGCTGCTTCTGCAATATTCCATTTTTTTGCCGCTGCTGTAATGAGCATCATTTTTGCAGTGGCACCCATTTTTCGCATCGGTTCTAAGCGTGTTCTTACACTTCTAGAACCATCGGTATTCTGATTGCCATACTTCTCATGCCCAATAGCTTGTACTATAGAAACATACTGCCAATCTGCTTCTAACTCGTCCGCAATTGCAGAAGCTAAAGACGTTCTAATGCCTTGGCCCATTTCTGAACGCGAGGCAATTAAAGTAACGTTTCCATTTTCTTCTAGGTGAACAAATAGATTTGGGTGAAAACCTTTTTTAGATTCTAAAGGAATAAAATCTTTACTATCTGAAGCTACCGAACAACCTAAGATAATACCACCAGAAGCCAAACCAAATAACTTTACAAAATCTCTTCTGTCTATTTTTTGAATGCTGCTCATAGGGTTTCGTTTTTAAGTTGCACTGCGGTATGAATTGCTTTTTTTATTCTTGTATAGGTGCCACATCTGCAAATATTTGCACTCATGGCTTCATCAATATCTTTATCGGTTGGCTTTTCTATGGAATCGAGTAAGGAAGTGGCCGCAATTAATTGACCCGATTGGCAATATCCACATTGTGGCACATTGCCGTCTGTCCAGGCTTGTCTTAGAAACTCTAAGTTTTCTGAACTTCCTTCAATGGTGAAAATTTCTTTTTCAACGGCATATGAGACAGGTACGATACAAGATTTTGTAAGTTTTCCATCGATAAGCACAGCACAAGCACCACATTGGCTAACGCCACAACCAAATTTAGTACCGGTTAAGCCCACAATATCTCTAATTGCCCAAAGCAATGGCATGTCTTCTTGTACTTGCATTGCATGTGATTTTCCGTTAATTGATAAGTTTATGTCCACTTGTAGCTGATTTTGAGCTTACAAGTTACGAATAAAAGTGAAGTTTTTAGGGGAATTTAGAGACAGAAATTTTTAGTGCTTATAATTTTTTTATTAAGTATAATTAATAACATCTGGTTTAGAAAAGAACTAAAACAAAATACATACGGGAGTAGGAGCAAAAATTTTATCGACAAAAGTTAACGCTCCTGAAGATGGGTTTCTTTTAAAAGATATTATATTGTTAGTATCTTGATTTGCAACTAAAAGAAATTCTTCATCAGGTGAAAGAGAAAAATTACGCGGATTTATCCCTAAAACAGGTGCGTAACCAATGCTAGTTAATGTTCCGTTTGCTATATTTACTTTAAAAATAGCGATAGAGTCAGCACCGCAGTTAGAGGTATATAAAAATTTTCCATCTTTAGAAATATGAATATCTGCAGCTTTACTATCGGTCGAAAACCCTTTTGGTAATGTAGTAATTGATGCTGTTATAAAGTATGCATTGTTCTTTTCTTTTACTAATGAAACCGTATTGTTCAATTCATTTAAAACATACATCCATTTATTATTTGGATGAAACGTTAAATGTCTTGGACCAGCACCATCTAACATTTTTAATTTTTTCTGAGTTGTATAAACGAGTTCATTTTTAGTTTTATCGATCGTAGAAAACCACAATTCATTGGTTCCTAAATCTATAGAGATAACTTCGTTTTTTGTTGGATGAAACCAAGTAGAATGCGCGTGTGGTGCGGTTTGCCTTTCTGTACTTCCTTTTCCTATATGTTGTTGTACAAAAGAAATTGGTGCAACCTCAACTGTTTTAGTAGCTTTTAGTAAACCTATATTTCCACCAGTATAATTGGCGGTTATTATATAGTTGTCTTTATTTACAGCAATAAAACAAGGATGAGCACCGCCACTTTCTTGTTTATTGACCATTTGTAAAGAATCATTTTTAATTTCGTAGGAAAATACATAACCTGTTTCGTTTTCATTGACTTCAGAAATGGCAAAAAGGTTTTTATTATCCTCAGATTTTGCTAAAAAACTGGGGTTTATAATTGTAGCTGCTAAGCCTATATTTTTTAGTTTACCATCTTTTGAAATACTGTATGTATAGATCCCTTTACTTTTTTTTTGGGTGTAGGTTCCTACATAAAAAATACTATTTTTTTCTATTTTAACTGAGGTGTTTTTGCATCCGAAGAAGATGAATACGGAAAGAATACTTAAAAAATATTTCATATCTTAAAAGGTTTAAAAACAACAAACGCTATTACGAAGACTTATAATATTGTGAATTTTTATAAGGTTAATTTTGGCACTGCCCAGGTAATAGAATCCCCTAAAATTTGATGCTTTTCACTAATTATTGTGGCTTTATTGGGTACAAACTTAATTAATACATAGTCTGTAGTAGTGTTTTTATAAAAGTTTTTCCATTCTTCTTTCCAATATTCTTCTTTTTTGTCTCTTCTATTTACAATCGTTGCAACTCCTTGCAATGTAATGTAGCCGGCACTTTCTTTGTCAAAATAATAAAGTGATACCAGTTTGTTTTTTTGAATTTGGGAAACTTTTAGGCTCTTTGGGTTTGTTCCCATCCAAACCGTAAAATTATCTTCTGGCAAAAAAGGATCCATAGCGCGTACATGTGTAACTCCTATGCTATCCACTGTTATTAATGCTGCATTTTCTGCATGTACCATGAGTTCTTTTGCAATTTCTTTTAAACTCATTTTAGAGGTTTTTGATGTATTCATACAACTCATAAAATTAAATAGTAAACATAAAAAAACAACAAATTTTATGAGTTGAGTTCCTTTAGAAAATTTCAAAAACAGGCAAGCGTAAATGTGCTTTTTCATAGTGTTTTGAGTTTTTATAAATAAAATCTAATTGCGCTCTTGGATTGTTTGCAAAAGCTTCCTCCTTTTTAAGCTTGTTTTCAAATTGCTTTTTAAGCGCTTGATTTTTTGCTAAAACATCTACTGCAATGTCTTCAAAAACATAGGCAGAATAACTTTCTTTTTGCTGTAAAATGGTATCGAAAAAATTCCAATTAAAAAAAGAATCTGTCGCGCTAGCTTCTAGTGTTTCCAAAAGATAACGCACTCCGTTTTGATTGGTAGGAATGTGCAAGTCACCTTTTCTAAAAGTAATTTTTTTAGTACTTTGAGATACCGTTGTATTGTAATGTAAATAATGTCCTTCATACGCAGTATTTCTTGTTTTATAGTCTAAAATATGATTTACTTGAACAGTTATAGTTGTGTCTTTATTGAAAGCAGAAAATTGAATATTGTTATTTTTTAATCGATCTATAATGGTATGCCACCCTTGTTCTAATACATAGGCTTTTGGGATGGTTATTTCTTTTTCTGTTAAAAAGTTATTGTAGTAGTTTATTTCCTTTGTAAAGGGCTTTGTAGTGTCATAAAACAACCTTTTTCCATTGGTTACTTTACTATTTATAGTGGTGGCTTCGTATCCTTTAAAATTTAACACTGTCGGATTTTTTTGATCTACTTTATACGTAATAGGGTATGTTTTGTGCTGTAAAATTTCAGAAGTAGCGTTTGCACGCAGGCTTTTTATTTTTTCTGATTTGTGTTCTATAAAATCTAGGGCAGAGAGCATTAATTCGTAGGTTTGAGTTACCCGTATTTTATAGGGTTTTAACATGTGTGTTTCTACCATTAAACCCAACGTATGAAATAAGGTTGTATAGCCTGTTGAATATCTTGGAGAATCGAAAAACTGAGAAAAACCTGCTTCAGGTGTATTACCCCAAACATTTACATAGGGTGTTATTAGAATCTCTTTTTCTTGCAAAGATTTTTCTATTTCAGGACGCATTTCATTTTCTAAAAATGTACCTAAGTTACCGCCTAATTTATTGTGTTGCGTAAATAAATGGGTAAGTGTATATTGATAATCTGCACCATTACTTACATGATTGTCTATAAAAACATCAGGATTTACGGAATGATAAATTTCTGCAAATGCCGCGGCATTTTTAGTGTCTTGTTTGATAAAGTCTCTATTTAAATCGAAGTTTCTTCCATTTCCTCTAAAGCCATACGAAACCGGCCCGTTTTGATTTGTTCTGGTGTGCGAGTTTCTATTCAAAGCACCACCCACATTGTATACAGGAATTACAGCTATTAAAGAATTTTTATATTTTTGTTTTAAAGAATCATTTTGTACAATATCTCTTAGCAGTAACATAGAAGCATCAATTCCGTCAGATTCACCAGGGTGAATGCCGTTATTTATTAAAACTCTATTTTTTGTTGATTTGGTAATTTCATCAACATTATAAATTCCTTCGGCACTGTAAACTGCTAAATGTAAAGGTTTACCAGCATCTGTTTGGCCAAAAGAAAATAAAGAAATTTCCGAATATTCTGCAGCTAACCGCTCGTAATAAGAAATAATATCTTTGTACTCTGGAGTTTCTATTCCTCCTTTCTTTTCGAATTGAGTTGTAAAATTGATGGTACTTTCTGTTGTTTTTTTGCAAGAAAAAGAAAGAATAAGGAGGCTTATCAGTATTATTTTTTTCATAAAACCTTTTATTTAATACGTACTGTTTTTGGAACTAATTTGGTGTAATCTCCATGGTTTCTTATCACATCTCGCACAATAGAAGAAGAAATATAAGAAGTACTGGCAGCCGTTAATAAAAAGACAGTTTCTATAGAAGATAGATCTCTGTTGGTGTGGGCAATTGATTTTTCGAACTCAAAATCTGCAGGGTTCCTCAAGCCTCTTAATATAAAATCTATATTATTTTCTTGGCAAAAATGAACTGTTAATCCCTCATAGGTTACTATTTTTATCTTAGGGTTATTTCCAAAAGATTCTGTAATAAATTGTTTACGCTCTTCTAAAGAAAACATATAATTTTTATCAGCATTTATACCAATTGCAATTATTAGCTCGTCAAAAAGCGTAACACCTCTTTCTATAATATCATAATGTCCTAGTGTTATTGGATCAAAAGATCCTGGAAATATTGCTTTTTTCATGGTTCTCAATTTAGGTGTAAATTATACGTCAATTTAAAATTAAAAGATAAGCTTATAAAAGGAATATTACAAAGCAGCTGCAATCGCACTTTCAAATAATTCTGCTAAAGAAATTCCTGCTACTTGCGCTTGTTGTGGTAAAATACTTTCTTCTGTTAAACCTGGTACTGTATTTATTTCTATAAAATAAGGCTCTGAGTCGACAAAAATAAATTCAGATCTAGAAAAGCCTGATATATTTAAAATATCATATACTTTTATAGCTACTTTTTCCAATTTAGCTTGTTGAGTAAGAGAAATTCTAGCTGGTGTGATTTCCTGCGACTTTCCTTCGTATTTTGCCTCATAATCAAAGAAATCATTTTCTGAAACAATCTCTGTGATAGGCAATACTTTTGTTTCACCTCGATACTGAATAATACCTACAGAAACTTCTGTGCCGTCTAAAAAAGATTCTATTAAAATTTCTGAATCTTCCTTATATGCTTTTTCTAATGCGGGTAAAATCTCGTTTTTTGTATGCACTTTTGAAATACCGTAACTTGAACCCGCATTGTTTGGTTTAATAAAACAAGGCAAGCCAACAGCAGTTATAATATGATTTAGGTTTATTTTATCACCCTTATTTAAATAAATAGACGCGGCTGTTTTTATTCCATATGCTTTGACAGCACTTAAAGTATCACGTTTATTAAACGTTAAGGCCATTTGATAAAATGGGGCAGAAGTATGCTTTAAATTGATAAGATTAAAGTAGGCTAATAGTTGTCCGTTTTCTCCGGGTGCGCCATGAATTGCATTAAATACACAATCAAAAGTAGTTTTAATGTTATTTTGTGTGAAAGAAAAATCATTTTTATCAATAGGAAACTCGTTTTCTTGCGCATCTAAAACAACCCATTTTTCTTTTAAAATTAATACTCTAAAAGCATTGAATTTTTCTTTGTTTAGATGACTATAGACTACGTTTCCACTTTTTATAGAAATGTCTATTTCGGATGAATAACCCCCCATTATAATGGCAATATTTTTCTTCATATTCATAAAAATAATAAAACAAATTTATCAAAATATAAATAGAAATAGCAACGTTTAGTTTTTATATCTTTGTGAGACTAAAAAAATGCTTATGAGTTTGTTCCAGTTTTTAAAAAGTAAAACTTTTTTTGTGCAAATAGCAATTGCTATTGTTTGTTTGTTATTGTTTGTTTTTGGATTAAAATTCTGGTTAGGAGTTGCTACAAATCATAATCAAAAAATACAAGTACCCAATTTGCAGAAATTAACTTTAGTTGAGGTTGAAAGAACATTAAAAGAATTAGATTTAGATTATAAAATTATTGACAGTACTAGTTTCAATCCAGCCTATCCAAAAAAATCTGTGATAGAGCAAACACCAGAAGCGGGAGATTTTGTAAAAGAAAAGCGTAAAATATACCTTACTTTAAATCCCTCGAAATATAGAGATATTACTATACCAGATTTAAACGGTTTAACAAAAAGACAAGCTTCTTCTCAGCTAAGAGCGATGGGTTTAAAGGTTGGTATAGATTTTACGTTTGTAAATGATATTGGTAAAGATGTAGTGAGAGGTTTGCGTTTTAAGGGAAATATTTTAAAAGAAGGGGATAAGTTGCCATTAAAATCTAGTGTGGATTTAGTTTTAGGCAACGGTAAAGGGTAAAAATTCAATTATCAGCGATTGATTGTTAGTTATCAATTAATCTATTAATAGTAGTAAAATAAAAGCGTCATTTTGCAAGAAAATCAGAATCAAGATTTAGAGAACGAAGAATTATACGAACACCATAAGTTTGTAGCAAGTGTAGGACAAGAGCCATTAAGAGTAGATAAATTTTTAATGAATTTTATTGAAAACGCTACAAGAAGTAAATTACAGCAAGCTGCCAAGGCAGGCAATGTTTTGGTGAATGAACTTCCTGTAAAATCGAATCATAAAGTAAAACCAAACGATATAGTTCGAATTGTTTTAGCATATCCGCCAGCAGAAAACTTATTAGTTGCAGAAGATATTCCTTTAGATATTATTTATGAAGATGATGCCGTAATGGTTGTAAATAAACCTGCTGGAATGGTAGTGCATCCGGGTCACGGAAATTATTCAGGAACTTTAGTAAATGGTTTAATTCATCACATAGAAAATTTACCTACTAATTCTAACGAAAGACCAGGTTTGGTCCATAGAATTGACAAAGATACAAGTGGTTTACTAGTAGTTGCCAAAACAGAAGCTGCAATGGCTAATTTATCGCGTCAGTTTTTTGACAGAACAACAGAACGTTTGTATTATGCCTTGGTTTGGGGTAATGTATCAGAAGATGAAGGTCGTATAGAAGGAAACATAGGACGTAGTTTAAAAAATCGTTTGCAGATGGCTGTTTTTCCTGATGGAGATTTTGGTAAACACGCAGTAACACATTATAAGGTCTTAGAACGTTTAACTTATGTTACTTTGGTGCAATGTAAGTTAGAAACGGGCAGAACGCATCAAATTAGAGTTCATCTAAAAGATATTGGACACACACTTTTTAATGATGAACGGTATGGAGGAAATGATATTTTAAAAGGAACAACTTTTACAAAGTATAAGCAGTTTGTACATAATTGTTTTAAGGTGCTTCCAAGACAAGCCTTACATGCCAAAACATTAGGTTTTGCACATCCTACAACAGGCGAGTTTATGCGTTTTAATTCTGAAGTACCGGAAGATATTACGGCATGTTTAGAAAAGTGGAGAACGTATTCTGAAAACTCTAAGGCTATAGAAGAAGAGTAAAATATTTGCTAACTTTTGAAATTATGTTGTTTTATATTTTCAGAAGTTAGCAATATTTATTTTTTTAACAACAACCAGAACCCGGTGCACAATAATTTGCTTTATTTAGCTCAGAAATAGCAACTTTAGGTTTTTCTGGCGAAATTCCGCAAGCATCTTCGGCCAAACAAGCGGTTAATTTAGATGTTAATAAAAAGTAGGTGCCATCAAAATCTAAGTCGTATTTTCCAATAGTTTCTTTTCCTTGATATTCTACTTCAATTTCTAAATCTTCAAATTCGAACATTTTTTCAGACAACTCAATAATAGATAATAACTTCTCTGGATGCAATCTGTGATCATAATCCTTTTCTTCCCAAAGTTGAAAATTAACAACTCTCTCACTTCTCCGCTTGCCTCCGCAATCAATAAAGTCTTTAGTTATTCTACCTACTTCTGTTACATGAAAATGTGGCTGCACTAAAGCTCCATTTGGTAATTTAAAGGTAATATTTTTTAAAGTAGAAAGGTGATTTTTTATCTCTGATAATTTCATAATGTTTTTTTTTACTATTTTTTATGCTAATTAAAATTTTAAATATAAAATATAATTTGGATTGCTTTTAGTTGGCGATAGCACAAAATCGCCAATACCTGCTTCTTTAAAACCCATTTTTTTATAAAAATTAATTGCTTTTGAGTTCTCAATCCAAACAAATAGCCATATTCCGGCTTGTTTATTCTCTTTTGCTAAAGTAATATTAAAGTTCAGTAATTCTTTGCCCAACCCTAAATTATAGAATTCTTGCAATAAGTATAAACGTTCCATTTTAGTAGTATTTTTATCTACTACATGTTCGTTTTTTTGATTAAAAATTACTTTAGAAAAACCAGCCATCTTCTCTTTATAATACAATATATGGTATTGAAATTTTGGATTTGAAAGTTCTTTTCTAAAATTTTCTTCACTAAAATTGGCTGCAATATATGCGTCCACAACTTCTTTAGGTGCAGAGTGGCCATGTGCTGGTATAAAAGCGGCAATACTAAGTTTAGATAGCAAACCTGCGTTTTTTAGGGTTGCTTTTTTAATGGCTAACATCTCTTATAAAATTATTCCTTAAAATTAATTGTCTCTTGCTCTAATATACAGAAAAACCTCTCTGTTTTCACAAAGAGGTTTATATATTTAAAGCTACTTTGTTCTTATTTAATCAACTCGTAAGAACGTTTAATAAAGTTTGTTAACTCTTCACCATGTAAAAGGTTTTGAGATAATTTAGCCAAATCAAAAGCTTGCGAGATTAAATGTTTCTGTGCCGCTTCATCTTTATTATTTAAGATGTCAGATACTAACGGACTATTTGTGTTTACCACTAAATTGTACATGTCAGGGAAATTACCCATTCCCATCATTCCACCACCACCAGATGCCTGCATTTCTTTCATTCTGCGCATAAATTCTGGAACCGTAATTATAAATGGAGAAGAAGCAGAATCCATCGCTTCTAATTGAACTGTATATGTTTTAGAATTAACTGCACCTTCAATAATTGGTTTTAAAGTAGCTACCTCATCCTCAGATAATTTAGAAATTACATTGTCGTCTTTCTTAATTAAATTATCAACATGGTCAGAATCTACTCTTGTAAACTTCACTTTTTCTGCTGAACCCTCTAGTTTTTGCATTAAATGCGAAATAATTGGAGAATCTAAAACCAATACTTCATATCCTTTTGCAGTTACATCTTGGATGTAGCTGTGTTGAGCATCTTTATTTGAAGTATATAAAACAACATGATTTCCATCTTTATCAGTCTGAGAATCTTTTGTTTTTTCAATTAATTCATCAAAAGTAAAATAGGTATCTGCTACGGTTGGGTATAATGCAAATTTCTTCGCCTTGTCAAAGAACTTATCTTCAGACAACATTCCGTATTCGATAATTACTTTAATGTCATTCCATTTTGTTTCAAAATCTGCTCTGTCTTTTTTGAATAGAGAAGCTAATTTATCACCTACTTTTTTAGTAATGTAGCCAGATATTTTCTTTACTGCGCCATCTGCCTGCAAACCAGAACGAGAAACATTTAATGGAATGTCTGGAGAATCAATCACACCTTTTAACATCTGTAAAAAGTCCGGTACAATTCCTTCAACGTTATCAGTTACAAAAACTTGATTTTGGTACAATTGAATCTTGTCCTTTTGCATATCCATAGAAGGACTTAACTTAGGGAAGAATAAAATTCCTGTTAAGTTAAAAGGGTAATCTACATTTAAGTGAATATGAAATAAAGACTCCTCAAATTGGGTTGGATACAATTCTCTGTAGAAATTATCGTAATCTTCTTTTTCTAAATCTGCAGGCATTTTTGTCCAAGCAGGATCTGTATTATTGATAATGTTATCAACCTTTATTTGTTTGTGTGCTTCTGTAGTTTCTTTACCTTCTGAATCTTTAGTAGTTGCTGGTGTAAATTCAGGATCGTTAATTTCTTTCGTTCCAAATTTAATTGGCACTTGATTAAAACGATTGTATTTGTTTAATAAACCTTCAATTTTACTATCTTCTAAGAAGTCTAAAGAATCTTCTGCAATGTGTAAAATAATTTCTGTTCCTCTATCAGCTTTATCACTTTCTACCAAAGTAAATTCAGGAGAACCGTCACAAGTCCAATGAGCAGCAGGTGCATCTTTAAAAGACTTTGTAATTAATTCTACTTTTGCTGCTACCATAAATGCAGAGTAAAAACCTAAACCAAAATGGCCAATAATCCCTGCTTCGTTGTCTTTATATTTGTCTAAAAACTCTTCTGCTCCAGAAAATGCAATTTGATTGATGTATTTCTCAACTTCATCAGCAGTCATCCCTAAACCTTGATCTTTAATGCTAATTGTCTTTGCGTCTTTATCAATACTTACTTCAATTTTAGCGTCACCTAATACAGTTTCAGCCTCACCAATAGCAATCAGGTGCTTTAATTTAGAAGTTGCGTCTGTTCCATTAGAAATTAATTCACGTAAGAATATTTCATGATCTGAGTACAAGAATTTTTTTATCAGTGGAAAAATATTTTCTACGGATACATTAATATTTCCTTTTGCCATTTATCTTTATTTTATTTATTTTAATAATACTAGTCAAAAAAAATACCAAAGACACTATTGTGACAAGATGACAGAATTTTCACCGTTTAGACAGTATAACAATGTAAATAAATTTAACTATTTTTACTAATATCACTAATTAGTAAAAAAAGTATATCGGATGTATAATTCAAAAATAACTGGCTTAGGGTATTATGTTCCAGAAAACGTTGTTACAAACAATGATTTAAAGGAGTTTATGGAGACTTCAGACGAATGGGTTCAAGAAAGAACAGGTATAAAGGAGAGGCGTTGGATAGACCCTAAATCTGGTGATACTACCGCAGTTATGGGTGCAAAAGCAGCTAGAATTGCAATAGAAAGAGCAGGATTAACAAAAGATGATATCGATTTTATTGTATTTGCAACTTTAAGTCCAGATATGTATTTCCCAGGAGGTGGTGTGCAAGTGCAAGAAATGTTAGACATGCCAACAATTGGCGCGTTGGATGTGCGCAACCAATGTTCTGGTTTTATTTATGCAATGTCTGTTGCAGATCAATTTATAAAAACAGGTATGTATAAAAATGTATTGGTAATAGGCGCAGAGAACCATTCGGGAGGGTTAGAAAAATCAACAAGAGGAAGAAATGTGACTGTAATTTTTGGAGATGGAGCAGGAGCAGCTGTGCTTTCTAGAAGTGAAGAGGCAGGAAAAGGAATTCTATCTTCTCATTTACATTCGGAAGGAAAACATGCAAAAGAGTTGGTTTTAGAAGGGCCTTCTACACAACGTTGGGTTCCAGAAATTTTAGAAGCTAACAATCCTGATGACATTTCATATTATCCGTATATGAATGGTCAGTTTGTATTTAAACATGCTATTACACGTTTTTCTGAAGCAATTGTAGAGGGTTTACATGCTAACAATTTAGAAAAAGAAGATATTGATATGTTAATTCCGCATCAAGCGAATTTACGTATTGCACAGTTTATACAGAAGAAGTTTCAGTTGTCTAATGATCAAGTATTTAATAATATAATGAAGTATGGCAACACCACAGCTGCTTCTGTAATTATTGCTTTAACAGAGGCTTGGGAACAAGGTAAAATAAAAGACAATGATCTAGTAGTTTTAGCGGCTTTTGGTAGCGGATTTACATGGGGTTCTGTAATTATACGTTGGTAATAACTTCTCTGCTTTTAGATGCTTTTTAATAAAAAAGTTTACATTTTATAAGCTTTTTTAATTCACACATAAAACAGAAATTATTAGTATTTTGGTAAGAGTAAAACTTGGTTAATTTGCTGAAAGCAAAAATGATTGTCTATTATTTACTTACTTTTACTCAAGAATATTTAAAATACCCAAAAGAATTATGAAATCAAATCTTATTAAATTCATTTTTATTATTGCCATCTCATTATTTACAATAAACACAAGTGCTCAAAAGTTTAGCGGAAAGATAACTTACATTTCTAAAGCAAAAATGGATCTTGGTTCTTGGGGTGCAAGGTTAAGCGAAGCTAGAAAAAAAGAGGTTGCAGCGCGTCTTAAAAACCGGTTAGAAAAAACATATATTTTAAGTTTTAATAGCAATGCAGCTACTTTCTTAGAAGAAGAAAAGATAGATGCAATTGCTGGCGCAACAGATTCTTGGGGTGGTTATTTTTCAAGAGGAGATCAATATAAAAATGTAAAAGAGGGTACCTTGGTGCAGGCTCAAGAATTTTATGGCAAGCGTTTTTTAGTGAAAGACACTTTATATCGCATAGATTGGTCATTGGGAACAGAAACTAAAAAAATTGGAATCTATACCTGTTATAAGGCAAAAGCTTTTGTACCAACTTCAGAATTAAATTGGTATAATTTTTCTTGGAATGATTTAAATGATGGTAATGATAAAGAAGAGGCCGTAAAAGAACCAGAAGAAAAAATGATTATAGTAGAGGCTTGGTATACGCCACAAATACCAATTGCCCAAGGCCCAGCAGAATTTTGGGGTTTGCCAGGTTTAATCTTGGAGGTAAGTGCAGCAAACACTACACTTTTGTGTACTGAAATTGTACTTAATAAAGAAAAAACAATTGCTATAGACGCACCAGACAAAGGAACGGAAATTACAAAAAAAGACTACACTATAACAGTTCGTAATAAAATGGTAGAAATGAGAAACAACAGAATGGGTAGAAGAGGTTAGATTATTGTTTTAATTTGAAATCAGAAAATGAAAAAAAAATATAAACTCATCTTACTACTATCAAATATTGCATTATTTTTTTTTGTGTTGAATAAATTATCTGGAATTATTTCATTTGAAAATGAAAACTTAAATTTAGTTTTTATCGGTTCACTCTGTTTATTAAATATAGTAATTGCTATTTTAGCTTCAATTGACGTTGTATCGAATAAGTAGAAAATTAAATAGAATGCAGAAAAAGACTTTAGTTTTAGGTGCCTCTTTAAAAGAGGATAGATATTCTTTTAAAGTAATTAATAAATTAAAAGAAAATAGTATACCGGTTGTTGCTTTTGGTTTAAGAAAAGGTAAAGTTGTAGCTATTACTATTGATACTGAGATGATTCCATATAAAAATATAGATACTGTTACTCTGTATTTAAATCCGAAAAGACAAGAAGAGTATTATAATTATATCATTAGTTTACAACCCAAAAGAGTTATTTTTAATCCGGGTACAGAGAATACAGACTTTGTAAAGTTATTGCAAAAAAATAATATAGAGAGTGAGGTTGCGTGTACTTTAGTTTTGTTAGCAATCAATCAATATTAAGGTTAGTTTATCTTAAATATAGCTCCTGGTTTTGCTAAAGAAACATTTTTAAAAACTGTTTCTGCTTCTTTCTTAAACAAAGAAGTATCTGGGTACCTTCCTGAATAATGTCCAACAATTAATTGCCCAACATTTGCATCTTTGGCAATTTGAGCAGCTTCAATAGAAGTTGAATGTTTCGTTTTTTTAGCTAAATCTTGTCTGTCATTTAAAAATGTAGCTTCATGATATAATAAATCTACATTTTTTATAATGGGAACTATGTTTGGTTTGTAGCTTGTATCACTACAAAATGCATAGCTTAATGGTTTTGTTGGATCTATGGTTAATAAAGTATTTGGTATCACTTCGCCAGAAGATAATGTTACATCTCTACCCGCTTTGATGTTTAAATAATCAGCTCTATCTATTTCTGCATATCCACTAATATTCAGCATGTTTAGTTTTCTAGGTTTTGGCTTTTCTGTAAATAAATAACCATTTGTATACACTCTATGTGTTAGCGGAATGGTATGAATAGTAACCTTATCATCTTCATAAATAAGTTCACTTTCTTTAGAAGATAGCTCATGAAATACCATATTAAATTTTGCATGAGATTCAGAGATTTTAAGCATTTGTAAAGTCGCTTTTTTAATTCCTTTTGGACCAAAAATATGCATTTCTTTTTCTCTGCTTAAAATACCGTAAGTAGAAATTAAGCCAACTAAACCGTAAAAATGATCACCATGCAAGTGAGAAATAAAAATATGATTTATTTTAGAAAACCCTACTTTATATTTTCGCATTTGACGCTGTGTACCCTCACCGCAGTCTACTAAAAAATGATTATTATTTATCTCTAAATATTGTGAAGTTGGATAAGCATTTATGCGCGGTGTTGCAGAATGACAACCTAGTATTGTAAGTTGTATCATTTGATGACAAAACGTTTAGAAATTATTTGATTACTGTATTGTATGCTATAGATATACATTCCAGGAGCTAAATTGTTTTTATAAAAAGGTATGATGTTCTTACCTACTTTAGTTTTGTAGGTCTTTTTAAAAACTGTGGTTCCAAGAATATTTATAACTGTTAATTGAATAGAAGAATCGAAGGAGGAGGAAAATACAATTTGAGTAGTATTTGTAAATGGATTGGGCGCAGTAGATAAACTCTTTAGTATTTTTTCTTGCGAAAATCCAACAAAAGAAACTGATAAAAGTAAAATAAAAAGTAATTTTTTAGTCATTTACTATGGTTTAAAATCCTAATTCTCTTTCTATATTTTCCATTTCTAAGATGTCTTCTGCTTCCTGTAAAGTAGGAACAATGTTTAGGTTTTCATCGAAATCATCTGCCATAACCGACGAATTAAGAATTATAAAAGAGGTCCCGTTTTCTTTTTTTTGTTCTGCTATCTTCATAAACAATAAAAAATCTTTTTTATCTATCTTCAGTTTTTTAGAAATTTGAAGTATTAAGTGTTTTTTATCAAAATCATTTATTATTTTAAATACTGATTTTTGAAATTCCTTAAATGAATCTTCATCAGAAGATATGAGCGTGTAATTAGTTGCTTCTTTTATTTGCATTTTATCTTTTTATCTGCTGTGCTAGTAAATAGATAACCGCCATTCTAACTGCAACACCATTTTCTACTTGGTTTAATATAATAGAATCATTAGAGTCTGCAACATCACTAGTAATTTCAACACCTCTATTTATAGGTCCGGGATGCATGATTACAATTTTTTTACCAAGGTTGTCTAAAATTTCTTGATTTATTCCATAAAGTTGCGTGTATTCTCTGGTAGAGGGAAAATATTTAATATCCATTCTTTCATGTTGTACACGAAGTACATTTGCTACATCACACCATTCTAGCGCTTTTTTTAAGTTGGTTTCAACCGTTACACCTAAACTAGCAATGTGTTTTGGTATTAAGGTTGTTGGACCACAAACTTTAACTTGTGCGCCTTGCAATTGTAGTGCGAAAATATTAGATAAAGCAACTCTAGAGTGCAAAATATCTCCAATAATCACTATTTTTTTACCTTTAACTGTACCTAATTTTTCTCTAATAGAATAAGAATCTAGTAGCGCTTGTGTTGGGTGTTCATGGGTTCCATCACCAGCATTTATAATTTTTGCATCTACATGTTTAGATAAGAAAACACCAGCACCAACGTTTCCATGCCGCATTACAACAATATCTACTTTCATAGCTAAAATGTTGTTTACGGTGTCTATTAAAGTTTCTCCTTTTTTTACTGAAGACTGACCAGCAGAGAAATTAATAACGTCTGCTGATAGTCTTTTTTCTGCTAGTTCGAAACTTAGTTTAGTTCTTGTGCTATTTTCAAAAAATAAATTTGCAATAGTAATATCTCTTAAAGAAGGTACCTTTTTGATAGGTCTGTTGATTACTTCTTTAAAATGATCTGCAGTTTTAAAAATAACATCAATATCATTGGGTTTTAAGTACTTAATACCCAATAAATGCTTTACACTTAATTCTGACACATCAAAGGTTTTAAGTTAGATATTTGTTTATTTTTCTTCATTTTTAGGTTTAAAATCTTCTTTAATAGAATTATGTGAGTTCTATAAAAACAGCATCTTTTTTATGAGATTCTTTCCAAGTTACAAGCACTTTTTCTTCATTAATAGCATCTACTTGTCTACCTCTATAATCTGGCTGAATTGGCAGGTGTCTGCTAAAACGTCTATCTATTAAAACTAATAACTCTATATTTTCTGGTCTTCCGTAAGATTGTATTGCTGTTAATGCCGCCCTAATACTTCGTCCTGAGAATAAAACATCATCAATTATAACTACTTTTTTGTCTTCAATAAGGAAGTTCATTTCGGTAGTTTCTGCTGCCAAAGGGGTTTCTTTTCTTCTAAAATCATCTCTGTAGAAAGTGATATCTAAAAGACCTAACTCTAAATTTTTAATATTGTATTCTGTTTTTAATAGGATGGCTAATCTATTTGCCAGATAAGAACCTCTCGGTTGCAAACCAATTAAGACTGTATTAGAAAAATCATTATGGTTTTCGATAAGCTCGCAAGCTAGTCGATGGAGTATAATTTCAATATCTTTAGAGTTCAATAAGATTTTTTTGCTCATAAGAATGCTACCAATTTAAGATGATAGTTATTGAAAATCAAAATTAACTTAAATTTATGTATGCACAAAATTATTAAGGACTAAATACGTGCTGCTGTTTTGTTAATTAAATTGTTGAAAACAAAAAGAGCAATTCTTACTGTAGTGCAAGAGTTAGAGTACCTTTAAAGTACTAATTCAAATATCATAGTTATGTCTCTATTAAAATTTGAATCCATGCTTAAAACCAATAATGTCTATTTTTTTGATTTGGTTGAGTTTGAAGAAATCATTGTACATTATTTAGATACTGGTAAAATAGCACTAGCAAAAAAAGCAATTAAACTGGGTTTAGAACAACATCCAGAATCTATTGACTTAAAACTTTTGATGGTGGAAGCTTACCTTACTGAAAATGAAATTGATAAAGCTTCTAAGTTATTAAAAAGAATCGAGGTTTTAGCACCAAGAAATGAAGAGGTTTTTATTCAAAAAGCCACCATAAGTTCAAAAAAAGGTTTTCATAAAGAAGCAATTATAGATCTAGAAAAAGCACTGTCTTTAACAGGTGATAAGATAGATGTATGGTCATTAATGGGTATGGAATTTTTATATTTAGAAGATTTTAAAAATGCACGTATAAACTTCACGTATTGCATTGAAGCAGATTTTGAAGACTATTCTGCGCTTTACAATATTGTTTATTGTTTCGATATGGAGAAACAACATGTGGAAGCTGTAAAGTATTTAATTTCATATATAGATATTAATCCTTATTGTGAGGTTGCTTGGCACCAACTAGGAAGACAGCATTTTGTTTTAGAAAGTTATAAAGAGGCTTTAATTGCATTTGATTATGCCGTTTTAATTGATGAATCTTTTGTGGGCGGTTATTTGGAGAAGGCAAAGACCCTAGAGCAATTAGGCAATTATCAAGATGCAATTGATAACTATTTAATTACAATAGAATTAGATGATCCAACTGCGTATGTTAATATTAGAGTTGGAGAATGTTACGAAAAACTTAATAAGCTAGACGCGGCTGTGTCCTATTATAAAAAAGCAGTTCATGAAGATCCATTTTTAGATAAGGGTTGGATTTTGTTAACTAACTTGTATTTTGAGCAAGAAAATTACTCCAAAGCTGCACTTTATATTGCAAAAGCTTTAAAAATTGATGAGGAGAATACTTTGTATTGGAGACGCTATTCTGAAATAAACCTAAAACTAAGCTTTTTCGAAGAGGCAGTTGTTGGTTTTAAGAGTTGTTTAAGACTGGGAGACACTTCTATAGAGATTTACATGGGTTTAACAGATGTTTTATCTTTCTTGGGAGAATTTAATGATGCTTTGAGAGTGTTGTTGTCAGCGCAAAAGACACATAAGAATTTCTCAGAGGTAGAGTTCAGACTTGTGGGCTTGTTCTTCATTTTAAATAAAGAAAAATATGCATTTACACACTTAATAAGTGCAATGAAAATAGATTACGATTATCATATTATTTTAAACGAATTGTACCCTATTGTTTTTGAGAACACGGAAGTACAAAAACTTTTAAAAAATTATAAGAAAGCCACAGAATAAATACCTTATTCTTTGCATAAAAAAAGTAGGCGCTGTTTGTTATAAAGCAGCGCCATACTAAGTATACTAATAAAACCAAGTATTAGTAACCATATTAGAAGTTAGCTTTCTAATATTTTTTAAATAAGTTGTAATTGTTTTAATTTATAGAAATACTTCCGCCAGAAGAAGCTTCTTTATTTATTCTTGTAGGATTTCCTGTATAATCTATAGCGCCACCACTGCTTGCTTTTGCATCCATATTTTTAGATGCATAAATATTTATAGAGGCACCGCTAGAAGCGCTTGCGTTGGCATTAGTACTCTTTAGTTTATAAGCATTTATACTACTTCCACTAGATGCTCTAGCTGTATGATTTATAGTAGTTCCCTTAATTTTAACATCAGATCCACTAGATGCTTCAGTTACTGCACTTTTTGCAACTACTTCAATATCTATACTTGCACCACTGCTTGCATCTATATAAATTTCATTGGTGTTTATTACAGATTCACTTTTCACATTACTTCCGCTTGATGCTTTTAGAAGTGTTAGGTTTTCTATGGTAACATATACTTTTCTTGCTTTTGATTTCCAAATATTTTTATCTGTATATATTTTCAATATTCCTTCTTTTACTTCTGTAATAATAAGGTCATGTAAATTTTCATCTGCTTCAACTGTAATTGCATTCGTGCTTCCTTGTCTGATGAAAAGGTCTATACCTGTACTTACTTTTATACCAGTAAAATCAGCTTTTATTGTGCGCTCTATAGTTACAATATTTCTGTTTCCAACAACGCCGTTGAACATATTTGACCCACACGAAGTGAAAATTGCTGCTATAAAAAGAATTGCTAAAAATTGAATGTTTATTTTTTTCATGATTTTGTTTTTAAATAAGATGGTAAATATCTTTTAATAAATAGCTACCCTCTATATTTGTTTACTCAGTTGTTATTTTTTTAGGATGAGTTGTCTTAAGTAGTTTCATTTCTTTGAGATTCAGCTATACAATCTGTACATTTCAAAACCGTATTAGTCATTTCAAAATGATGGTCCACCATTTCTTTATCATAAATATTTCCTCTATTTTTAACATTACTTAGAAAGTTTTTTACAGAACTGTCAAAGTAAATAGTTGAAGTTGCTGGTATGAAAACGGTAATATCTATTTCTTCATCTTTAAAAATATTCTTTAAATCAGATAGGAAGAAAGCATCAAAAACTATTTCATTGTTTATTATCGTATATTCATATTTAATTTTCTCAGCATTTTTATTCGCTTTTATGCGACTTCGTCCGTATGATTCTTTTTGAATAATAAAATAAGCATATCCTGTATTGCTCTTTTTTACATCTAAACGAATATCATTGCTGTATACCATAAGTTTACCATCTATTGCTACTTCATGCTTTCTAGAACTTCTTTTTAAATTATCTTGATAATAGAGCATATCATTATTTATCATTTTTAAAACAAGTGTATCTTTTTTAGCGATATCTAATTGGTTATTGCTAATAGATTTGCCAAAATTAGCGTGTGATGCTCCGAATTCTGCACCCGTAAATATGAGTGTTAAAAGTGCCATAAACCAAATTACTAAAAGTGTGATAGATGTTATCTTACTAAATTGTTTTATGTTACTAGATAACATTCTAAGACCTAAAACTAACAATACTAAAAATGGAACTCCTATTAAGGTAAATAGAGAAAGCGATAACAACCATTTAGGCAACGTAGCTTCATAGAAAAAATCTGGGTAATTAATAAACCCTCCATCAATATTTAAAAACTCTAAACTTCCTACAGAAAACCCTCCAATAATTAGAGATAAAATAGCAACTGCTCCTAAAATCACAAAAAGTACTCCTATAAATTTCCCTAGAATTTTAAAGAATACTAAAGCAATTTTACCTATTGCATTTAAAAAATCTTGTAAACCGTTATTTTTGTTTGTCTTTGCTGAAAATGTTTGCCCTATTTTTTCTGAAAACTCATTAGCACCATCTTTAATTTTTTCTGATGCTTCGTTTGCAGCATTTCTAACACTTTCTGAAACGTTTGTAAATTCTTCACGTATCTTTTTCTCAATATTATCAATATTTACAGGTTCGCCCTCCATTTGTAATTTCTCTGCAGTGGTCTTTGCTTCTGGTAACAAAATCCAAAGTGCAATGTAGACTAGAATTCCTGCTCCTACGCCTGCTATGGTTATTACTAAGAAGAGTAAACGAACCCAAATGGTATCAATATTAAAATAATGTGCAATACCAGAGGCAACACCTCCTAAAAATTTATCATCTCCGTCTCTAAATAGTTTCTTTCCTGAAGAACTATTTCTGTTATAAGAGTAACTTGCATCTGAATATGCATCTTCTGCCTCTGTATAATCTTCTGGTTGCCCCATGATTACAATAATGTCTTCGATATCGCTTTCACTTACAACTTGTCTAGAATCTGTAATTTTTTCTGATAAAAGTTCGCTAATACGAGCTTCTATATCTGCAATAATTTCGTTTTTCCCGTGAGCATCGTCACTTAAAGATTTAGAGATAGACGCTAAGTATGTTCTTAGTTTTTGGTAGGCTATTTCATCAATATGGAAGAAAAATCCACCTAAATTAATGTTTATTGTTTTATTCATTTGAAGTTGGTTTTGTGCTAATTACTTGGTTTACTGCGCTTACTAAATTACTCCACGTTTTGTCTAGTTCTTTAATAAACATGCTTCCAGTTTCTGTTAAAACGTAGTATTTTCTTGGGGGACCTGAGGTTGATTCTTCCCAGCGATAGGTTAATAATCCAGTATTTTTTAAGCGGGTTAATAAGGGGTAAATAGTTCCTTCAACCACAATCATTTCTGCACTTTTTAGTGTGGAAAGAATTTCAGAAGTATAAGCATCACCATTTTTTAAGATGGATAATATGCAATATTCTAAAACACCTTTTCTCATTTGTGCTTTTGTGTTTTCTATCTTCATATTTTGTGAATTATTTTATGAATGTTATAGTAAAAGGGTACTTGTAACTTTCACCTTCTTTTGCTTTTAGTGCTGCTATAATTATCAATGAAATTCCTACTAAGTAAAGTATTACTGAAATAGAGCCAAGGCCCATTATACTAAATAAATTATTTGTGCTTAAATCTAAATTCAATTGAAAGTTATTAAAACTATTAAAATTGGTAAAAAATGATCTAAAGAATAATGGAATTAAAACAATAGATAAAATAAAAGCATATAAAGTATAGCTTAAATTAAAATTTATAGCTTCTTTGCCTTGTTCATCTAAAAACGGACTTCTGTCCTTTAAGGTTTGCCATGCAATCAATGGAGTAATAATTTGGCCAAAAGGAAATACAAATCCTGCAAAGGCAGAAATATGTATTAAAAAAGCATTGGTGTTTTGGTTGTTCTTTTTCATAAATTTAAAATGTCTAGTACTTTCTTATGCAAATATATGTCTTTAAAAAGGTATTATGTATTACATAGTACTGTAATTAACATTTTTTTAACATTTTTAAATAACATAATTATTGAATAAAAAAGTCTTAAATTGCCATTAAATCAAGTCTTATGAAGATTACACCAAAGAGAGTAAACCTATTTATGTTGTTAAAATTACCTTTAGCATATATAGGTGGTGTGCGAGTAAAAACACTTTCAGAGGAACAGGCAACTGTTAAAATTACACATAAGTGGATGAATCAAAATCCGTTTAAAAGTATGTTTTGGGCGGCCCAAGGTATGGCGGCAGAAATGAGTACGGGTATTTTGGTCATGAAAGCGATAGAGGATTCAAAGGAAAACACTTCTATGCTAGTAACGCACCAAGAAGCAAATTTTTATAAAAAGGCAACTGGTAAAATCTTGTTTACGTGTAAAGGAGGAGACGAAATTCGTAAAGCTATAAAGATGTCTAAACAGAGCAAAGAAGGGCAAGTGGTGCAATTAATTGCTGAAGGGAAAAATGAAGATGGGGTAGTTGTTTCTAAATTTAACTTTGAGTGGAGCTTAAAAGTGAAGCTTTAAATTAGACTTAATCTTGTAATTTCTCTTTTTGATATATTTTAAGGGATTTTTTAGTATTGTCGCAATCTTGAAAAATACCGCAAGACACATTTCTTTTGGCAAGCGATTTTGAAACATCAAACTTTTTAGATAAAGCAGCTATTTCAGGAGATAAATATTTCATATTCTATTTTTTTAAAATCAAAAATAAAAAAAAATCGAGTATTAATTCGGTTTTTATAATACTTATTTATTTTCTTCAGATTTAATCTTACTAATATATTTATCTAAACGTTTGCCATAAGTAGAGTTTTTTACTACCATAGATAACTTTTTATTTATGGTGTCAAGTAATTTAATATTTGCATCATACAATTCAGTTAAAGCAATATATGCTGCTGCTTCAGAATTTGAGTTAGATAAAGCAAAATTAGTAGTATATAGATATTTTCTTCTAATCATTCTATTATAATCTTCCTCTAGATTTTCAATTAAATCTGTGTTTTTAGACTGCCTTGCGTCAAATTCTTTTTTAATGAACTCTAAACGTTGATTTTTAAATTGATTGTTAATTTTTAAGAATTTATCAAGTACTAATTGATTTGGAGAACCTGTTATTTCAGGACTAAATCCAAAAGTGCTCATATTATCATTAATCGTGATGGTACCTTTACCTCCGAAGAATAAAATTCTTTTGTCATTTGCATTGCCATCATAAGTTAAGTAATACATTATAGGAGATTCAATATTGTCTGTCAATCTAAAGTTACCATCACCAAGAACATTAACAGAGTCCATAGAAATGATTGCTGAATCATTCATTTTCTGAAGGTATAAAGTTCCCTTTTTTAATCCTTTAATGGTTCCTTCAACGACCATATTTCCATCTTTTTTAGAGGAACATGCAATCATTAAAATTGATACTACTAAAACTACTATTATTTTCTTCATTAGTTTCTTACTTTAGGTTGCAAATATGCTTTATTTTTTTAAATTGTTGAAGCTAATTCCATTAAAATTGTGCACAAAATTGCACCAACAGTTCCAATTGCATAGCCAAAAACAGCTAATAAAACACCTACAGTGGCTAAAGAAGGGTGAAACGCTTGCGCAACAATAGGCGCAGATGCTGCACCACCTACGTTTGCTTGACTACCAACTGCTAAAAAGAAGTAAGGTGCTCTAATAATTTTTGCAACAATAATTAATAAAATAGCGTGTATGGTCATCCAAACAATACCAATTGCTATTAAACCAGGGTTTTCAAAAGCCTGATTTAAGTCCATTTTCATGCCAATAGTTGCTACTAAAATATATATAAAAATACTACCTAATTTACTTGCACCTGCGCCTTCATAGTTTTTTGCTTTGGTATAAGATAAAAATATCGCTATAATTGTAGAAATACTTATGAGCCAAAAGAAACTAGAACCCAAAAATGAAAATACATTTCGCCAGGTTTGTGAGTTTATCGAGGCTACAAAATCAGAGAAAAATGCACTTAAATACTTTGCTGAAAAATGCCCAAAACCAACCGTTCCAAAACCAATTGCGAGCATAATCATAAAATCTGTAAGCGTAGGATTTTTCTTTACTTTTTGTGTAAACTCAATCACTTTCTCTTTTAATTCTTCAATAGCTGTTGTGTCTGCTTTTAACCACTTATTTATTTTATCTTTCTTACCAATGCCTATTAGTAAAATAGCCATCCAAACATTCGCAATAACAATATCTACAATCACCATTCCGCCATATTTTGCAGGGTTGTATTTATAGATCTCTAGCATGGCAGTTTGGTTTGCACCACCACCAATCCAACTTCCAGCTAAGGTAGAAAGCCCTCTCCAAACAGCATCAAAATCAGCACCTCCAACAGTTTCTGGAGAAAAAATAGAAATTAATAAGATAGCCAAAGGTCCTCCAATAATAACACCTACTGTTCCTGTGAAAAACATAATTAGTGCTTTAGAACCTAAGTTAAATATCGCTTTTAAATCGATGCTTAGTGTCATTAAAACCAAAGCAGCGGGTAATAAAAAACGACTGGCAACGTAATATAATTGCGAGGAATTCGATACGATTTCTCCTGCAGCGTTTGTTGTTTTCCATTCAGGGGAAATAACACCGAACGTAGTGAAAATTGCAGGAATAAAATAGGCCATAAATAGACCTGGAACTATTTTATAAAATTTTGGCCAAAAACCATTTTTCAAGCTTTCTGTATAAAAAACAAATCCTAAAGACAGCATTAAAATGCCAAAAACAATAGCATCATTTGTAAATATTGGTTTCATAATTAAATAGCTTGTTTAGAAAAATCAGTGTTTATAAGTATGCCTAATTGCGCTCTTTTTAAAACGGTATCAGGTGTTTTAATTTGAAAATACCCTATTTTTAGTTTTATATTTTGATTCCATTTGTATAAGAGTCCGGTGCCAGTCCAGTTTTGATTAAACCTTTTGCTGCTGTTTAAATTTAGAAATAATTCATTAAAAACAAAAGCACTCCAAGTTTTAGAAAATGGGTAGCTTATATTTAAATCATAACGCAACCAATGTTGAAATTGATCTGTGTTTAAATTTTTATGAATAAAACGTTGCTCTAATCGAAAGCGATGTTTTGTTATAAATTTGTTCCAGTTCCATTTTAAATTTAAGTCTTCATAAAAACGAGATTCATATAGATTTATGGAAGATGTATCATATACAACATCTGCTGTAGCATAACTTACGCCTGTTGTTATGTTAGTTTTTGGGCTTAAAGTATAGTTAATACCCAATCGATATATTTCTTGTTGAAATGCACTAGCCATTTCATAATATCGAAAATGTGCCATTGTTTTTAAGGAATAATTTTCTGATAGTTTATGAGAACCGTTATACATATACCAGGTTCCTAATTGGTTTTCAGGAGATTTTTGCCCTTGAGCTTTCATATATATAAAACTCAAGAACAAAATGAATAGGATATTTTTCATATTTAATATTAGTCTATAGTGTAGATAGTAGTTTCTTTAAAAGAAGAAATTTTAATGTTCTCTGTTTTTGCTTTGTAGGCAACCCAATCTTCATTAAAGAATGCGTTAGTTTCGCTGACCACTCTTTTAAATTCAGTTATAAATTGGTTCATTAAAACAGTTTCTGTTGTTGTTTGTTCACCAAAACGAGAACGAATATACCTGCTTGCTTGACCAAAACGTTGATTTACGGTAATTTCAGGATTTCTAGTAATTCCTTGTCTTTTGTCTACAGTTCCCAAATACTTCGAAATTAAAGTGTCAATTTTTTTAATAATTGCTTTTGATGCTTTAATTTCTGCTTTGTATATTTTATTGTCTGAAGTTCTAAAAGCATCTGCTTTAGACAATTTAACTTTCATAGCGGTTGCGCCGTTTTTACTCTCCACCAATTGCTTTACAATATTTGTAATTTTTTCTTGATAGTTTTCTAATGTTTTACTGGCATCATATTTTTGATTGATAGCTTTTTTAGAAAGTTCTAATCTAGGATCATATTCAACGGTTATTTTTTGTGTAGAAATTGTTTCACCAAATGTCATTTTTAGTTGATATATTCCTGGTTTTACGGAAACACCTCCAGGTTCTCTTTTAGATATTTTAATTTCTCTAGAAGCTCTTGCAACTCCTTTTTCCCGCAAGTACCAATTAGTTTTGTGAACTCCACTCTCTTTAGGAGTTTTAAATTTTAAGGTTCTAATTTGCCTATTGCCATCAAAAATTTCTAAAGTAATAGAATCATGTTTTATTTTATTTTCACTTTCTTTTTCATCTTGCTTCTTGTTTTCTGATTTTTTTTTCTTTGCAGGAATATCAATATAATAAGAAATAATGGCACCTCTTTTTCTGTTTTCTCCTTGGTATAGGGCATCTGCACCAAATCTACTTCCTGTGGGTTGTTGATATGCCGATTGATACGCTGTTGGTGGGGTGAATAATGCTAGTTTTTGAGAAGTTATATTTGCCTTAGCCATTGCTCTTAAAGGTCTAATGTCATCTAAAATCCAGGCTGCACGTCCAAAAGTTCCAATAACTAAATCGTGTTCTCTTGGGTGAATCACCAAATCTTTCACTGGAACCGTAGGAAAGCCTTCCGTCCATTTTGTCCATTTATCTCCTGCGTTTATCGATATATACAATCCATCATCCGTTCCTAAGAATAGTAAATTTTTATTTTCAGGATCTTCTACAATACACAATACATAACTTTGTACATCATTTCCATCGACAATGCGTTCCCAAGATTTACCGTAGTTTTTAGTTCTATATGCGAACGGAGTATAATTAAAACGACGGTAATCATTCGCAATTAAAAGCGCTTCTCCTTTATTTTTATTAGATGCTTTAATTTGGGTAATCCAGCTATTTTCTGGCAAACCTTTTAAATTTTTAGCAATATTTGTCCAAGTTGCGCCACCGTTTTTAGTGATGTGCACTTGTCCGTCATCCGTTGCTGCCCACAAAACATCTTTTTCTAATAGAGAAGGTTCTATGACCAATATTGTGCAGTGATTTTCAGCTCCAGTGGCATCCATTGTTAAACCACCACTTTCTGCTTGTTTTAGTTTTTCTGGATTGTTAGTGGATAAATCGGGAGAAATAACACTCCAAGTCAATCCTTTATCAGTTGATTTGTGCACAAACTGACTACCAAAATATAATGTAGAACTATTAAAAGGGTCTATGTTAATGGCAGCATTCCAATTGAAGCGTAGTTTTATATTTGCATCTTTATGTGTTGGTTTTATACCATAGTTATTTCCAGTTTTCCAATCATACCTGCTTACAGATCCTTGCTGACTCATGGTCCATCCATAACGAGAATCTTCTTTATCTGGCACTACATCAAAACCATCACCAAAACTAATTTCTTGCCAATAAGAATTTCTAATTCCTTGTGCTTTCCAAACATATGCAGGACCTCTCCAAGAACCATTGTCTTGCATTCCACCATATACGTTATACGGATATTCATTATCCACATTAATGTGATAAAATTGTGCAACAGGAATGTTTCCTATAAATCGCCAAGATTTACCACCATCTTTTGTAATATTTAAACCACCATCGTTTCCATCAATCATGAATTTACCATTGTTTGGATGAATCCACCAAGCATGATGATCTGGATGGACTCCGTTATCTACGCCATAAGCAGGCATTAACTCTTTGAAGTTTTTACCACCATCTTGAGAAACGTTGATATACGTAAAAACGGTATACAGTCTGTTTTCATTCTGTGGATCTACATATATCTCTGAATAGTAAAAAGGGCGATTTCCAATTCCTGGTTTGTCATTTATTTTTTTCCATTTAAATCCACCATCTTCACTTTTGTACAGCGCATTTTTCTTCGCTTCTACCAAAGCATAAATTATATTGGGATTGCTTGGTGCAATTGCAATACCAATTCTTCCTAATTCTCCTTTAGGAAACCCTTCTTTTTCTGTAATTTGTTTCCAGCTTTCTCCACCATCATAAGTAATAAAAACACCACTTCCAGCACCACCAGATTTAAAAAACCAAGGATCACGTTTGTGTTCCCACATAGAAGCAATTATTTTATTCGGGTTTTTTGGATCCATAATTAAATCGGCTGCTCCAGATTTTATATTTGTAAATAAAATTTGTTTCCAGCTTTTACCTCCATCTATTGTTTTATAAACACCGCGCTCTTTGTGTTCTCCCCAAGGCGAACCAATTGCACCTACATATACAATATCAGGATTTGCTGGATGAATGATAACTCTATGAATATGACGAGTTTTTTCTAAACCCATAGATTTCCATGTTTTACCAGCATCTAAAGATTTGTAAATGCCAAAACCACCATTTAAACTATTTCTAGGATTTCCTTCTCCAGTTCCTGCCCATATTACACTTGGGTTCGATTGCTGAATTGCAACAGCACCAATAGAAGCGGTTAATTCTTTTTCGAATATTGGTTCCCATTTAATTCCACCAGAATTAGATTTCCAAATACCACCAGAAGCAGTACCAACATACATTATTTCTGGGTTAGCTTCTACAACAGCAATTGAAGTTACACGTCCAGACATTCCTCCAGGACCAATATTTCTTGGTTTCATGTTTTTCACGAGATCAATTGAGAAATCTTGAGAAAATAATAGCGTTGCAGTGCATAAAAAAAGAAGTGTGAATAGTTTTTTCATTAGACTAATTTTTGTTGATTTATGAGAAATTAAGTCCAAGATACAAAATAGAAGACATTCAGGAAAAAATGAACCATTTTTAACAGTTTTCGAAATAGTTGTTTTGATGTATGAAATTACTCAGTTGGTTTTTTAGGAGATCTTTTTGCCTCTTTTAAGGCTTGCGTTAGCATCCATTCTATTTGACCGTTTGTGGAGCGAAAATCATCTGAAGCCCATTTTTCAATAGCTTTTAGCATGTCTTCATTAACTCTTAAGGCGAACGCTTTTTTCTTTGCCATTTTTATTTTTTTACAAATGAAACAATGGTTTCAATTAGTTTTTCTGATATTGGAAACGAACTAGAATGATTAGAGAAAACATTGTCTTTCTCTAATTGAATGTCTTTTAAAACGTGGTTCATGTTTTTTATAATTACCATTTTAGGATTTTAAGTTTATAATAAAAAACAACCCCTATATATATTCCTGCAATTCCTATGATAATTGACATTAACCATGGCGTTTCAAAGTTTTTTATAATTGAGGCTTCAATGATTGTATATACAATTAACGGACAAATTATAGATAATAAAAGAGCTGTATACAGCATCATCTTTAAATTAGAACTTTTTTCTGTGCTTCCTATTTTCCGTTTCGGAAAAGTAATAGCTTCTTGGTGTTTGGTGCCAAATATAAAAGCAATGGAAAGTATTGAAAATATGGCAGGAGCAAACCAAATATTTTTTTTGGAACTATAGCCATTTGGTCTTCCTAATGCATCAAAATGAACAGCAATTATATCTGGTAATGAACTATATTCTATAATTAGATATCCCCAAGTAAGAACTAATAAAGATATGGTTATGACTATTAAAATCAAATCTAAATTTGAAAAGGAAGTGTCTTTAGGGTTGGTCATTTATTTTGTTTTGATACGTCATTAATACGTTAGTTGCTTCTTCTTTTTTCTGCGTACCAATTAATAACTGTTTACCATTTTTAAATTCAACTTGTATGCCAATATCTCCCGAAATATTTACGCATTTCCCTTTTTCTTTATTCCAAAAAGAACCTCCTTTTATACCCCAACCGCCATATTCTGAAATAGGATCATAGCTTCTAACCTGTGTTTTTGTAATTTCTTCCCACTTAATTAATTTCATCTTTAAATGAAATGGAGAAAATTGATACTGAATTCCTATCTCATCAATTCTAGTTTTTAGTTTAAAGAAGAAAATAAAGGCAATAGAAATAGAGATCCCTAGTAAAGTTAGCACAAACTGGTTGGTTGTTATTGCAGAGTCTATTGCTAAATATTCTTTTGTTGTGATTGCTATTGGCACAATAATACTAAATGCCAAAAGAACAATTAACCAAGTTTGTGTAAAGCGCTGTTCTTCTTTGAAAATTTTCATTGTTATCTATTTTTATCTCTTTCTAAGACTATAGAATTCCAGCCTGGAGGCATCTCTTTATAAACCCAACCTTCTCGTGCATATTGATTTAATAAATCTTCAAAAGTTTGAATTCGATTTCTGAAACCTAACTTTAGTTGAACAATCTTATATTCTTTCATTTTTTTTAAATTTAAGTGAGCTCTTATATCGCTTAATGACTCAACGTTCCAGTGTTTACAACCGGAGATGCTTCTTTGTCGCCACACAAAATAATTAACAAATTACTAACCATAGCTGCTTTACGTTCATCATCTAATTCAACAATTTGTCTTTTATTTAATTCTGACAACGCCATTTCTACCATCTCTACAGCACCTTGTACGATTTTATGTCTTGCAGCAACAATTGCAGTTGCTTGCTGTCTTTTTAACATGGCAGAAGCAATTTCTTGGGCATAGGCTAAATATCCTATTCTTGCTTCTAAAACTTCAATTCCAGCAATTGATAAACGTTCGTCAATCTCTTTTTCTAAAGCTTCAGAAACTTCATTTACACTTGAACGCAAGGTAATATCTTCATCATGCCCTTCATCTGCAAAATTATCATAAGGATACATACTTGCAAGTTTTCTAACGGCTGCATCTGTCTGCACACGCACAAAATTTTCATAATTATCTACATCAAAAGCAGCTTTGTAAGTATCGGTAACACGCCAAACTAAAATCGTAGAAATCATTATTGGGTTTCCCAATTTGTCATTTACCTTTAAGCGCTCACTATCAAAATTGCTTGCCCTTAAAGAAATTGTTTTCTTTCTAAAAAAGGGATTTGCCCAATACAAACCATTGTCCTTAACCGTTCCTACATATTTTCCAAATAATAAAACAACTTTAGAGGTGTTTGGGTTCACTAAAATAAATCCAAAAAACCCAATAAAACTTAAAATAGTTACCAAAATATAAACGGCATTTTCTTGTTGAATTGAAAATGCAATGCTTAAAAAGAATAATAGTAACATTATTACTAACATTAAATAACCGTTAGCGGGCTTGATAATTTTTTCTGTTTTCATAGGAATTATTTATAATGATATTAAATTGATATCACAAATATAGTCAATTATTTTATTGGTTTGCAAATAATTTTGACACATTTTTTTTATAACTTCGCAAAAACATATATAAAATTTTTAAAATGAAATTTAAACTATTTTTATTAATTGCTACTTTTTTCTTTGCAAAACCAGCAGCAGAGGAAGCAGTTTTTTGGGGACAAAATGGACATAGAGTAACTGGGAAAATTGCTGAAAATCATTTAAAGAAAAGAGCTAAAAAGAAAATAGATAAATTGTTAAAAGGGCAAAGTTTAGCATTTGTATCTACCTATGCAGATGAAATAAAATCAGACAGAGCATTTAGTAAATATTATCCTTGGCATTATATAAATATGGATCTGGATCAATCATATATAGAGGCATCGAAAAACCCACAAGGAGATTTAGTTACAGGTATTAATAAATGTATCGAAGTTTTAAAGGATGGTGAAAGTTCTTTTGAAGACAAGTCTTTTTATTTAAAAATGTTGGTTCATTTTGTAGGAGATTTACACCAACCAATGCATATTGGACAGAAAGAGGATAAAGGAGGAAATTCAGTAAAAGTGCAATGGTTTGGAAAAGGAACTAATTTACACACTGTTTGGGATACGAAAATGATTGAATATTGGAATATGAGTTATTTAGAATTGGCAGAAAGTGCTCAAGACTTATCTAAAAAGCAAATTAAAGCAATTGAAGCAGGAACTTTAGCTGATTGGGTAGATGAAATTCATGAAGTTACAAGAAAGGTTTATAAATCTGTTGAAGTAGGTGAAAATTTACGCTACAAATATTCTTATGAACATTTTGATACCGTTAGAGAGCAATTGCAAAGGGGAGGAATTCGTTTGGCAAAAATATTGAATGATATTTTCGCATAAAAAGTAAAAGTTAAATAAGTTTTAAAAATGGCGTTAATGTCTATTAATGCCATTTTTTTAGCTAATTAATGTGTAATTTTATAGAATGAAATTAAAATCAATTGTTATCTGCTTTATTTTTTTAGGTTTTATTTCCTGTAAAAAAGAAGTTTTAGCTAAAGAAAAACAAGAGATAGATACTTCTAGAGTAACTGTAAAAGTATACAACTATAAAGAGTTAAAACCACTTTTAGAACAAAAAGGAGACAAAATATATGTTGTTAATTTTTGGGCAACCTGGTGCGCACCCTGTGTAAAAGAGTTACCAGCTTTCGAAAAACTAAAGAGCGTATATGCTGCCAAAGGGGTAGAAGTTTTATTGGTGAGTTTAGATTTTCCGAAACAAATTAATAAAAGAGTAATCCCTTTTATTGCAAAGAAAAAATTGCAATCTAAGATTGTTTTATTAGATAATGGTAAAGATGATAGTTGGTTTAAATCTATTGATTCTAGCTGGTCTGGTGCAATTCCAGCAACTTTAATTTATAATAAAAATAAACGAAACTTTTATGAACAGTCTTTTGACTTTGAATCTTTAGAAGCAGAATTACAGAACTTTTTAAGAGACTAAATAAGCCCCTTCAAATCATTGTATGTTCTCATTTATTTTTGATAATAATATATTTAGAAACTGAAGGTAAAAGTTGAAAAAAAAGTTTATTTTTTTTTATCTTTAAACATTAAAATTAGATCAATAAATTTGGAGAGAGGTGTGGATTTTATATCTTATAACGTTTAAAGGTATTGATACTTATAAAGTTTTTAAAAACACAAATAATTAAAACGAGCTTCCTGATTTTGCTTGAATAACAAAATAAAAAAATGAACTTAAATTTAATAAAACCAATTGTATTTTTTGATTTAGAAACTACAGGCGTAAATATTGCAACAGACAGGATTGTAGAAATTGCTGTTTTAAAAGTGTTTCCTAATGGGAACAAAGAAAGTAAAACGTGGCTGGTAAATCCGGAAATGGAAATTCCACAAGGTTCTATAGATGTACACGGAATTACAAATGAAAAAGTGGTTACAGAACCAACTTTTAAAGAATTAGCTAGCACGGTAAGCGAAATGATTGCAGGGTGCGATTTGGCTGGTTTTAACTCTAATCGTTTTGATATTCCTTTGTTGGCAGAAGAGTTAATGCGCGCAGGAATTGATTTTGATATGAAAGACAGAAAGGCAATTGATGTACAGGTTATTTTTCACAAAAAAGAACAAAGAACTTTAGGTGCTGGATATCAATTCTATTGTGGGAAAGAGTTAGAAGGTGCACATGGTGCTGAAGCAGACACTAATGCAACGTATGAAATATTGCTAGCACAGTTAGATAAATACGATGACATAGAGAACTCAGTAGCGGCTTTAAGTGAGTTTTCTACACATGGCATAAGAGCAGATTTTGCAGGCTTTATTTTGATGAATGATGAAAATCAAGAAATTTTCTCTTTTGGTAAACACAAAGGAAGAACAGTTGAAGCCGTATTTACAGAAAATCCTGGTTATCATAATTGGATTCAGAATGCAGATTTTCCATTGTACACAAAAAAGGTATTGAAAGAGATAAAAGAAAGAATGTCTGCGCCAAAAGAAACCATGTCAGACGAAGATAAGTTGCAAGCATTGCAGCAAAAGTTTAACTTAAGATAGGTTCTGATATTTTTAGATATAGTATGATTTTATTATAAAAGTCTCATATAAACGAATAATCTAGAAAAAAAAGATGTATATAGAATATAAAAATTTACCTCAGAATTCACGCGTTTGGATTTATCAATCTGATAGAAAATTTACAGCTAAAGAAATCGAATTTATTTCGGTTAGAGCAGAAGATTTTATCAATCAATGGACACGCCATGGAGATGATTTAAAGGGCTCTTTTACTTTTAAGTATAATCAGTTTTTAGTATTGGCTGTGGATGAGAGTTTTAATACTGTTTCTGGTTGTTCTATAGACAGTTCGGTTCGTTTTGTACAGGCTTTAGAAAAGGAATTACAATTAGAACTAATGAATAAGATGAATGTTACCTTTAAAGATAATGAGCATATTAATTTGGTGAAATTAGCTGATTTTCAGAGGTATGCCAAAGAACAGAAAGTAACTTTAGAAACTATTGTATTTAATAACATGGTAGCTACTAAAGAAGATTTTGAAAATAAATGGGAGGTTCCTGCTAGAGAAAGCTGGCACAAGAGATTTTTGGGATAAAACTTAATTTTATCTTATGCAAGTAAGGTAAGTTATTAGATGCGTTGGGAGAGATTACTGAATAAGCAAAGTAGCTTAAAAACTAAAAAAAATATTGCACAATTAGAATGAAGAAAATTATACTATTATTAACTTTTATTGGTTCTAATTTAGTTTCACAAAGACTAGACCCATTAAGAACCATAGATTTTGAAGCTCAAAATGTTTGGGTAGATAGTATTATGAATACAATGTCTATTGATGAGAAAATAGGCCAACTTTATATGGTGCAGGCCTATTCTAATTTAGATCAAAAACACGAAGACTTTATTACGGAAATGCTTACAAAATATCATGTAGGTAATTTAGTTTTTATGCAAGGAACTCCAGAAAAACAGGCCGTTTTAAATAATAAGTATCAAGCACTTTCAAAAGTGCCCTTATTAATTGGTTTTGATGGTGAATGGGGTTTAGATATGCGTTTAAAGGATACCTATCGTTTTCCTTGGAATATGACTCTAGGTGCCATTAAAAATGATGCGCTAATAAAACAATTTGGAAAACATCTTGGGCAACATGCAAAAAGAATTGGAATTCATATAAATTTTGCACCCGTAATAGATATTAATACAAACCCAGCAAACCCGATTATTGGAAATCGTTCTTTTGGCGAAAGTAAAGAGAATGTTACACAAAAAGCAATTGCTTTTATTCAAGGAATGCAGGGTGAAGGTGTTTTAGCAAACGGTAAACATTTTCCTGGTCATGGAGATACAGCAACAGATTCTCACCATACCTTACCGCTTTTAAATTTTGATGAAGCACGTTTAGATTCCATAGAATTATATCCGTACAAAAAAACCTTTGATGTTGGTTTAGCTAGTGTTATGACCGCTCACTTAAACATACCTAGTTTAGAAGCGAATATAAATGTACCCACATCACTTTCTAAAAATGTTGTAACACATTTGCTGCAAGAAAAATTAGGTTTTCAGGGGTTAATTATTACGGACGGTTTAAACATGAAAGGTGCTGCGAACTATGCAACTTCTGCTCAAGTAGACTTGGCAGCATTGCAAGCAGGTAATGATTTATTATTAATTCCTCAAGATGTGCCAGCATCAATAGCAATTATAAAAAAAGCATTAGAGACAAGAACATTAACAAAAGAACGATTAGATTTTTCTGTTAGAAAAATATTAAAAGCCAAATATTGGGCAGGTTTACAAAATTATAAGCCCATAGAATTAGAAAACATTGTAGAAGATTTGAATCGCATAGAAGACGAGCTTCTGCATAGAGAACTCGTTAAAAATTCATTGACACTTTTAAAAAATGAAAATAATAACGTACCAATTAGAAACATAGAAAAACAAAAGATTGCGTATGTTAAATTAGGTGCTGCAGAAAATAATTCTTTTGTAGATATGTTAAAAAAATATGCAAAAGTAACGGTTGTTTCAGATACCAATTTAGATGGACTTATTAGAAAATTAAAATCCTATAATTATGTAATTATTGGTTTTCATAAATCTAATTTACACCCATGGAAAAGCTATAAAATGTCTAATAAAGAATTAGTTTGGTTGCAGGAAATTGCAAAAGAAAAAACGATTGTTTTAGATGTTTTTACAAGTCCTTATAGTTTATTAAAAATAAAAAGTTTCACAAATATAGAAAGTGTGATTGTTTCTTATCAGAATAGTAAATTATCACAAGAAATCTCTGCTCAACTATTGTTTGGTGCCATAGCTGCAAAAGGAAAATTACCCGTTTCTATTGGTACAGAATTTAAAGAAGGCTCCGGAATTACGAGTACTAATTTAAGTAGATTTCAATATACATTACCAGAAGCCGCAGGACTATCCTCTAAGAAATTAGCGCTAATAAATAAAATAGCAGATACGATAATACAAGAAAAAATGGCACCAGGTTTTCAGGTATTTGTAGCAAGAAATGGTAAAGTAGTGTTAGAAAAAAGTTATGGACACCATACATATGACAAAAAAATAAAAGTTAAAAATTCTGACATTTATGATTTAGCATCGCTTACAAAAATTCTAGCTTCCTTGCCTTTAATAATGAAGGCTGAAGAAGAAGGTAAAATTCGTCTTACAGCAAATTTAAGAGATGTTTTACCAAGCTTTTCTAACTCAAATAAAGATACGGTAACCGTAAAAGAAATCCTTTCTCATTTTGGTAGATTAAAATCTTGGATTCCTTTTTATAAAGATACCCAAGATAGTATTACCGGCAAAAATTTAGGGCAGTTTTACAGAAAGCAAGAGTCAAATGATTTTAAGACGAAGGTTGCTGAAAATCTTTTTATAAATGAGAGTTATAAAGACAGTATTTTAAAGTATATAAAAGATGCAGACCAGAATGAAACTAGTGGCTATGGTTATAGTGATTTAGGGTATTATATTTTTAAAGAAGTACTAGAAAATGCGTATAAAAAGCCGCTAGATAAATTGGTAGATGATACGTTTTATAAATCTTTAGGTGCAAATAGAACTTCCTATCTGCCACTTCATAAGTTTAATAAAAGTGAAATTGTACCTACAGAAAAAGACGATTATTTTAGAGACCAATTGTTACATGGCAATGTGCACGATATGGGTGCAGCAATGCTGGGTGGTATTGGCGGTCATGCAGGTTTGTTTGCCAACTCTAATGATGTAGGTAAAATTATGCAAATGTACTTGCAGAAGGGATTTTATGGTGGCAAAAGATATTTAAAGTCAGAAACTATCGGCAAATTCAATCAGAGATATTTTTCCGATGAAAAGGTTAGAAGAGGTTTAGGTTTTGATAAGCCACAATTAGATCCAGAAGTAAAAGCAACCTGTGGTTGTGTTTCTGATGAAAGTTTTGGGCATTCTGGCTTTACGGGTACTTATACTTGGGCAGACCCTAAAAGCGGATTGGTGTATGTCTTTCTATCAAACAGGGTATATCCTAAGATGGATAATAGGGGGTTGATTGATACAAACATACGTACAAGAATTCAGCAGATAATTCAAGATGCTATTATAGATTAGATGCTATTCCCAGTTTTCCCCACTTACTTTTTATAGCTCTCATAAAGAGTTTAAATGATTACATTTCCTATGTTTCATGGGGTGCTCTGCTTCTTAACTAGCTTCATCGAGTATTGTGTGTTTTTTTGCATTTGCAGGAGCAAAACTGCTATAAATTAAAACCATAAAAGCAGAGATGAATAGATAGAAGAATCCAATAATATTTCCAAAATAAATACTTAATATAATGGCTTTTACCAGATAGAGGAGGCTAAATAAAAATAGATTTAAGGCAAATCTAAACGTATCTATAAATTCAATTTCATCTATTTTTTTTGAAATTTTTATCCAAAGTAAATAGGGAATAATACTATTCAAAATTATTAAAAAGTAAAGCGGTTTTAAATAGTTCTTTTTAGGTTGTTTTTTATCAGGAAAACTATTACGTGCTATCATATCATTTACTTCGGCTACTGCTGTAAAATTTACTTGCGCATCCGTTAATTTTTGTAAAATTGTTTCATAATTTTGGTCATCCGGTATGTGAACACTTAATTTTTCTAATTGGCTACTAACTTCAGCTTTAAGTATATTAATAGACTTCGCCAAAGGGTTTGTTTCGAAAATATTTCTAGTAGTAATTGGTTGTCCATAATTTACAACAACTTTTGCAGGGAAGTGAGAAGGATGCTGATAGGTAATACCTACAGGTATTATCGTAATTTCTAGATTTTTATTTTTTTCTAATGCACCAAAAACAATTCTAGTAAAACCTTTACTTAAAGGTCTAATAGATCTTTTTTTGTTATGACTTCCTTCAGGAAAAATCATTAAAGTTTCTCCACTATTTAGAATTTTATGGCATTTCTCAAAAATTTCTTTGTTGTTGGCTAATTGTTGAATACCATCTCTAATTCTATAAATTGGTAGCAAGTATAAGGACTCTAAAATCTTTTTTATTAAAGGTTTTTTAAAAGAGGCTGCTCTTACTAAAAAGTGATTGTGTCTTTTGTTAGTTGTGGTAACATACAAAGGGTCTACTAAACCATTTGGGTGGTTTACGGCAAATAAAACCGCTCCTTTTTTAGGAATATTTTGTTTACCTAAAACAGTTATCTTTTTGCTATAAAAAAATAATCCTAATTTTATAGTACCCCAAACAAATGCAAACCAAACTCTTTGAATCATAATTTTATTTTATTGAAGTGTATTTTTTCTGCCCCAATAGGTGGCTAAAAGAATTCCAGAAAAGACATCCCAAATACCCCAAAAAGCAGCTAGCAAAGCCATTCCGCCTAAGCCATCAAAAAAACCAAATATTAGTAATAAACCCAATCCACCATTTTGTATACCAGTTTCCATGGCAATAGTTTTTGTGTCTTGGATATTTAAGCCAAAGGTTTTAGCAGTATAAAAGCCAAGAATATAAGCAAAAATATTATGTAAAACCACTAAGAATATCACGTGGTGAATATGATTCGTAAACACTTCTAAATTTTGAGAGAGGGCGATAAAAATAAGTAGAATAAAAACCAACATAGAAACTGGTTTTAGTACTTTTTCTATGTTGTCTGCCATTTCAGAATAGTAGTGTTTTATAAGCATTCCAAAAAACAATGGAATTCCTAAAATTAAAGAAACTAACTTTAATAAGTCTACCCAATTTAATGCTACCGTTTCTAAAATTGCATTTGTAGGTTCATATAAGCTTCCCCAAAACTGTAAATTAAAAGGAGTCATAATAATACAAATAAGTGTTGCAAATGCAGTTAAACTAACTGATAATGCTGCGTTTCCTCCAGCCATTTTACTAAAAAAGTTAGAAACATTTCCACCAGGGCAAGCGGCAATCATCATCATTCCTAAAGCAAAACTAGGATGGGGTTCTATAATAATTATAGCTAAAAAAGTAAATGCTGGTAATAAGATAAACTGAGATAGAACTCCAACAAAAAGAATTTTAGGTTTTTTTAAAAGTCTTTTAAAATCGTTTATAGAAATACCTAAAGCAACGCCAAACATAATAATTGCTATGGCAATATTTAAAAGCCATAATTCACTAGAATCGAAGTTTATTTTAATGGCATCTATGTCTATTTCTTTGCTAATTTTTAAAAGCATATTCTATAATATTTGAGCCCATTTTTAAGGCCTTTTCTCTGACACTTTTAGGATTGTTATGTATTAGTTCATCTTCCCAACCATCACTTAAGTCGGTTTCATAATCATATAAAATCACCAATCTAGCTTCATAGAAAATGCCAAATCCTTGTGCTGGTTTTTTATCATGTTCGTGAATTTTTGGCATGCCATTTGGAAATTTAAATGTCTGATTGAAAATAGCATGGCTACTAGATATTTCTTTAAATTCTAATTTTGGAAATACTTTTTTAATTTCTTCTCTTATAAATTTATCTAATCCGTAATTGTCTGAAATATGTAAAAATCCTCCAGAAATTAAATAATTTCTTAGGTTTTCTGCTTCGTCATCGGAGAAAAAGATATTTCCATGCCCCGTCATAAATAACATCGGATAATTAAATATATCTTCACTACCAACCGCTACAGCTTGTGGGTTCTTGGAAATAGTAGTTTTAATATTTGTATTTGCAAATGTTATTAAATTAGGAACTGCAGTCTGGTTTGCGTACCAATCTCCACCACCATTGTATTTTAAAATAGCAACATCTTGCGCATATCCCATGCTAGAAAAGCAAAATATAATTAGGAGTAGTATCTGTTTCATGAATTTTAAAACGTAATTATTTTGAAGCAATATACTAAATTACTCGTTTATAAATGAAACAATATTAACAACTACTAAAGCTGCGGTTTCTGTACGTAATCTACTTTCTCCTAAAGAAATAGGAATAAATTTATTTGCCAATGCTTTTTGTATTTCTTCTGTAGAAAAATCTCCTTCGGGTCCAATAAGAATGGTTATTCTTTCCGCTGGATTTATAATTGACTTTAAATTAGCTTTATTTTGTTCTTCGCAATGTGCAATACATACTTTACCATCAAAATCTTGTTGGATAAACTCATTAAATTTAATAGGAGCATTTAGTTTTGGGAGTGTAAACTTTAAAGACTGTTTCATGGCAGACTGAATAATTTTTTCAAAACGTTCTAGTTTGACTATTCTGCGCTCAGAATTAGAACAAATAATAGGTGTAATTTCATCGATACCAATTTCTGTTGCTTTTTCTAAAAACCATTCTATTCTGTCATTATTCTTTGTTGGTGCAATTGCAATATGTAAATAATAGTGCCAAGGTTTTATTTTTTCCTCAGCATTTATAATGGTTGCAGAACATCTTTTGTCATTTGCAAAATTAATTTTAACATCAAATAAGAATCCTTTTCCATTCGTTATTTTAAGTATATCACCTTCGGTTTTCCGTAAAACACGCACAATGTGCTTACTTTCAATTTTATCAAAAGTAATTTGTTTGGTTTCTAAAGAAATTTCTGAATTATAAAATAATTGCATTGTTAAATGAGTTTCAAAATTTTAAAGATACAACGTTTTAATGTTGCTATTTTTATAACTAAAAGGTAATGGTTATAGATCTCTACGATATGTTCTGCGCCTTTTGTGCGTTTCTGGACTAAAGTTCTCCCATAATTTCTGAATGGCGTCATTGTCCTCTAGCTCTGGTGTTCTTATACAATTCTCAATTCCTAAAGGTGTAAACGTTTTTGTGTATTGATCAAAAATGATAGCATGTACACCTTTATTCTGATATTCTGGATGCACACCAATTAAGTAAAAAGTAACATCTTTGGAATGTTTTCTAGCTTTTACTAAATGAAATAAACCAAATGGCAATAATGTTCCTTTCGCTTTCTGTAAAGCTTCAGAAAAAGAAGGCATAACAATGGCAAAGGCAACTACTTTATGCTTTTCATTTACCACAAATTTTATATATTCTGGGTTGATAAATGAAATATACTTTTTCTTAAAAAAAGCGATTTGAGTTTCAGAAATAGGAACAAAAGTAGATAATTTACCATATGCTTCGTCAAAGACTTCAAACATTTCATCTATATAAGGCAGAATATCTTTTGTTTTTGTAAAATCTAATGCTTTTAGGTTGAATCTTTTTTTTATTATACGACTAACTCTATCAAAATAAACGGCATCTACATTCTTAAATTTGAATTTATTTTCTAAATATTCTTTTTCTTTTGTAAAACCTAATGCTTCTAAATGTTCTTTGTAATACGGATGATTATACCAGGTAATCATAGTGCCTATATGATCGAAACCTTCAACCAAAACACCTGTTTTGTCTAAATTATTAAAACCAACAGGACCTTCTATATATTCTAGGTTGTTTTTTAAACCAATTTCTCTTACTTTTTCTAAAAGAACCATAGAAACTTCAATGTCATTAATTACATCAAACCATCCAAAACGCATTTTTTTAATTTGCTGTTTTTCAACTTCAAACCAATTGACAATAGCCGCAACTCTTCCTACAATTTCACCATTTCTAATAGCCACAAAAAATTGTGCATCGGCATTCTCAAAAACAGGGTTTTTCTTAGGATCAAAATTATTAACTTCATCCTTAATTATAGGAGGTACCCAATATTTATTATTTTTATACAATGAAAAAGGAAAGGTAACAAATTGCTTCATTTCCTTTTTGTTTATTATTTTTTTTAATGTGATCATTTTAAAAAATCGATGCTAATTTTTACCTTTTTTTTTCTCTTCTTTCTCCATTTCCTTCTCTAATTCTTTTATTTCTCTTTCTAATTTTTCAATATCTGTCTCGTTCTTTTTTGCTTCCTTCTTTTTCTTTCCAAATAATCCTGAAATTCCGCTTCTTCTCTTTTTAGATTTGGTTTTTCTACTTTTTTTAGATCTTGTTCTGCTGCTTTTCGCTTTCTTTTTGAAAATATTTAAAAATCGATTAAAGAAATTACTTTGTTTTTTATTATAGTTTGAAATTGGTGTTTCTTTTAAAGCTTTGCCTTTATTATCAATTTCTATAAAAGGATCTTGGTGTTTGTCAATTCTGTATGAAACACCCAAACCGGCATAATATCCTTGTGTTTTTCCTTCAAAAATCAATCTTGCAGATGTGTTGAATTGCAAATTACGATTATATAAATATGCCAATCCTGCACCTAAATTTATGTTATTTTGATATTTTTGAATAACCATTTGATTTTCAAAAAAAGCAGACCATCGATTACTAAAACTTTGTGTCAAAGTAATAATATAGGAATATTGAGCGAAATCTGTGCCAATATTATCGTAGTAAAAATTGGTAATTACATTAAAATCTTGAGTAAGGTTTTGTTGCAATAATACACCTACTTTTGGTGTAATACTTCCTGTTTTGTGTATGTCATTTACAAAATCTGTGTTCATTCCTAAATATACAGCAACAGAAGGAATTAAACGTGTTATATCAAAGGCGTTTCTTCTTTTCCAACTTCTTATTTCTTTAGACTTATCTTTATATGTTTGCTGATAAACTAGGTATTTAGCGCCAATAGTCATTCTACTTAAGCCAGATGTGAAATAATGGGATGTAATAATATTTTTAAAAGCTATTTTATCTTTTTGATATGTTATTTGTGCGTTTAATTCTAATTTATCTAAAAAAAAACTAGTTCTAAATAGCATTTCTATGCCTAATGATTGGGGTTTTGAGAATGTAGTACTTATGGAGGTATTTCTAAGAAATATATTACTTTCAAATTGATAAACGCCTTTACCAACACTATACGGACTCTCGGAAAAACCAGGTTTGTTCGAGTTGATTACTTCTGTATATTGAGCAAAAACCATTACAGAACCAATAAAAAATGATATTATAAAAAGGGGTAATCTGTTCATAGTCTGAGATAAAGTATAGGGCTTCCAATTTAAGTTTTAACATGCTTCACAAACATAGGATAAAAAACCTACTTTATAAAGATGAACCTTACTTTTTTAGCTTTAAGAAAGTTTTATAGATTCAAAACACGTCAATTGTACGCAAATTGTTATTTTTGATTTATTATTTAACTAATTTTATAAATGGGCTTATTAAAAACTATCTTTTTTATTATTTTCTTTGGTTACGCTTTTAAATTTTTAGCCAGACTGTTTGCACCTTTTTTAATAAAAAAGGCTACAGAAACTATTAAGAAAAAAGCAGAACAACAGTTTAGAGGACAACAAGGACAACAACAGGGCTCTTCTGTAAAGGAGGGTGAAACAATTATTGATAAAAAACCAGCAGGCGAGCAAGAAAGTAAAAAATCTGTTGGCGACTATGTAGATTTTGAAGAAATAGATTAATTTTTTATTGTAGAGAATTATCAATTAATAAACAATATATCAAAGTGAAACGTATTAAAATATTTCCTTCTATAGTTGCTATTCTTATATTTTCATTGGCTTCCATCATTTATTTTCATCCTATCTTAAAAGGGCATAAATTAAATCAATCAGACATTACTCAGTTTAGAGGAATGGTTAAAGATATTAATGATTTTAGATCAGAAGAAAATAGAGAACCTTATTGGACAGGGGCTTCTTTTAGTGGAATGCCAGCATATCAAGTAAGTGCTTACTATCCGAATGACTTTGTTAGAAGTTTAGACAGGTTATTGCGTTTTTTACCAAGGCCAGCAGATTATACTTTCTTATATTTTTTAAGCTTCTTTGTGCTAATGATGGCTTTAAAAGTAAACTGGAGATTGGCTATTTTAGGCTCTTTAGCCTTTGGTTTTTCTACGTATTTAATTATTATTTTTGGTGCGGGTCACAACGCAAAAGCGCATGCAATTACTTATATGCCTTTAGTATTAGCTGGTTTTTTATGGGTTTTTCAACGTAAGTTTATCCTTGGCTTTATCGTTACAGGTTTGGCAATGGCCTTAGAAATTTATACAAATCACATTCAAATGACCTATTATCTTGGTTTTTGTTTATTGATTTTAGGAATTGTAGAATTTGTCAATGCTATAAAAGAGAAAGTTGTACCTCTTTTTATAAAACAAGTGGCAATAATTGTTGCGGCTGTTGCCTTAGGTGTGGGTGCAAATGCTCCACGTTTAATGGCTTTGAAAGAATATGCAGATCATAGCACAAGAGGGAGGTCTGAATTAACCATAAATTTAGATGGCTCTAATAAAGAGATTACAAAGGGCTTAGATAAAACATATATTACGCAATATAGCTATGCGAAATTAGAAACATTTAACTTGTTTATTCCACGCTTTATGGGTGGAGGAACTATTGAGAAATTAGGCGAAGATTCTAATTTTTATCAGTTTATAGAAGAAAAAGCTGGAAAAAAGGCTGCAGCAGATTATTCTGAACAGGTTTTAACTTATTGGGGAGATCAACCAATTGTAGAGGCACCAGCCTATATTGGTGCAGTAATTTTCTTATTGTTTTTCTTGGGAATATTCTTAGTGAAAGGAAGGTTAAAACAATGGTTAGTAGCAGCAACTGTTTTTTCTATAATTTTAAGTTGGGGAAGAAATTTTGAAGTGATTACCAACTTTTTTATTGATTATGTACCGCTGTACAATAAGTTTAGGGCGGTCTCGTCTATCCAAGTTATTGCCGAGTTGTGTGTTCCAATTTTAGGTATTTTAGGTTTGAAGGCTTTTTTCTCTGCAGAAATGAATAAAGAAGAGAAATACCAAGGATTAAAGAAAGCAATGCTTGCATTCGGAGCCTTAATTATTTTAGGCTTCGCACTTGCACATATGTTTGGTACTTTTGAAGGTTTAAGAGATGCACAGCAATACAGTGAAATCCCCGGTTTTTTAGATGCAGTAATTGCAGATAGAAAAGCAATGTTACTTTCAGATACAATTAGATCTTTAGTTTTAGTTCTTATTTCTGGAACAGCTTTGTGGTTGTTTTTAAGAGGCAAGGTAAAACCAGTAATTGTAATTGTTGGTCTCACACTTTTAATTTTATTTGATTTAATTTCAGTAAATAAAAAGTACGTGAATGCAGATGATTTTAAAACTGCAAGAAAAATTAAAAAACCTTTTACAAAGTCAGACGCAGATAAAATTATCTTACAAGATAAAAGCCATTACAGGGTTGCAAACTTTGCAGTAGATCTTATGAATGATGGAAGTACTTCTTATTATCATAACTCTATTGGAGGCTACCATGCTGCTAAATTAGGGCGTTATCAAGAATTATTTGATTTTCAATTAGCTAAAAATAACATACAGGTTTTTAACATGTTAAATACAAAGTATTTTATTGTTCCAGATGCTGAAGGAAAACCGAAAGCACAACAAAATACAGAGGCTAATGGAAATGTTTGGTTTGTAGACAACTTAATTCCTGTAAAAAATGCAAACGAAGAAATTCAAGCTTTAGATTCTTTAAGTACAAAAGAGGAAGCCGTTATTTTAGAGAAGGATTATCAGAAAATGGACATACAGTTTCCGATGCAGCAAGATACCATCGCCAAGATAGCTCTTGTAGATTATAAGGTAACTTCATTAACTTATAACTCTAAAACTGAAACAGAGCAAATTGCAGTCTTTTCTGAAATCTTTTATAAAGAAGGCTGGAATGCATATTTAGACGGTGAACTCGTTCCACATTATCGTGTAAATTATGTTTTAAGAGGAATGAAAATTCCTGCAGGAATGCACAATATAGAGTTTAAATTTGAGCCAAAAGTAATTGAGAAAGGAAAAATAGTTTCTTTAATATCATATACTTTACTCTTATTTATTTCTGTAGGTTGGTTTTTTTATGATAAGAAGAAGATCGCATTATGAAAATAGGAATGATATTAGACGCTCCGTTTCCTCCAGACCCAAGAGTAGAGAACGAAGCAGTTTCTTTGGTAGAAAACGGTCATGAAGTATTTCTTTTTTGTTTAAAATATGCTGATGAAAAAGCTTCTGATATTATAAACGGAATTCAAGTAAAGAGATATAGCTCTAATACTTTCGAGTATAAACTTTCGGCATTAGCATATACAATACCATTGTATTCAGTTATAATGCAAAAGAAGATTGCTAAATTTATAAGAGAAACGAATATAGAGGCTTTACATATTCATGATATGAGAATTGCAGGAGCTGTTTATAAAGTAAATGTGAATTTTAATTTACCTGTAGTTTTAGATTTGCATGATAATATACCAGAGGTAATGAAGTTGTACCCACATCTTCAAAAATTTCCAGGAAAGCACCTTATTTCTCCAAAAAAATGGAAGCAAAAGGAAGAGGAATTTATAAAGAAAGCAAATAAAGTGATTGCGGTCTCACCAGAGTTTATAGAGACTTTAGCAGTGCGATTACCATTGGAAAAAGACAAACTAGTTCTAGTACCAAATACTATAAGGAAAACTTTTTTTGAAGACTATAAAGTTAATGAAACTATTATTAAAAAATACAAGAGCAAATTTGTAATTCTTTACTTAGGTGACACTCATTTAAGAAGAGGGATACAAACAGCTATTGCGGCACTAGTGAAGTTAAAAGATACTATTCCTGAAATTAAATTAGTAATTGTAGGTAAAAATACTACGGATATAATACTAAGAAAGCAAGTAAGTAATTTACAGTTAGAACAATTTGTGGATTTTGAAGGTTGGCAAAATGTATCTCTTTTTCAATCTTATATTTTAGCGAGTGAAATATGTATTTCACCCTTGCATAGAAATTTGCAACATGACGTTGCCTATGCAAACAAGATTTTTCAATATATGAGTTTTGCAAAACCATTATTAGTAAGCGATGCAATTGCTCAGAGAAAACTGGTAGAAAAAGTAGCTTGTGGTTTGGTTCATAAAGAAAGAGATTCTAAGGATTTTTCGAATAAAGTATTAGCTTTGTATAAAAACAAACCTTTAAGAATAGCGTTAGGGGAAAGTGGTAAAAAATTCGTTCAAAATGAGTTTTCTTGGGAAGAAACCTCGAAAAAATTAATTAATTTGTATAATAATATGGAATATTGAAAGTCTTAATAATTACATATTACTGGCCACCAGCAGGAGGTTCTGGCGTACAACGTTGGTTAAAGTTCGTAAAGTATCTGCAAGAATTCGGAATAGAGCCTGTAGTGTACACTGTTGAAAATGCAAATTATTTAAAACAAGATACATCTCTTTTAAACGAAGTCCCTAGAGGTATAGAGATTTTAAAACAACCTATTTGGGAACCGACAGCTCTTTTATTTTGGAAAAAGAGCAAACAACAAACAAAAGGAATTTCGAATGTTAGTAAAGGCGGATTTCTTTCTTTTATACGAGGTAATTTTTTCATTCCAGACCCTAAAGTGTTCTGGGTAAAACCCTCTGTAAGTTATCTTCAAAAGTATTTGGATGCCAATGATATAGACGTAATTATTTCTACGGGTCCGCCGCACAGTGTGCATTTAATTGCAGAAAGGTTACATCAAAAAAATGATGTAAAATGGTTGGCAGATTTTAGAGATCCATGGTCAGATTTGTATTACAATAAAGACTTTAAGCAACTTGAATTTGCTAAAAATAAAAACAGAAAATTAGAAGAATCAGTTTTAAAAAATGCAGATTGTATTGTAACTGTTAGCAATTCTTTAAAGCAAGAATTTGCAAAAACAGCAAAAAAAGTGGAAGTAATTACCAATGGTTATGACGATGAATTTGTAGCTGCAGAAAATGCAATTTTAGACACAAAATTCTCAATATCTTATATCGGTTTATTGCCAAAACAAAGTAATCCAAAGCTTTTGTTTAAAGTTTTAAAGGCTCTTTGTGAAGAAAATTTAAATTTTAAAAAAGACCTACAACTCAATTTTATTGGAGATATTTATGAGGAGGTAAAAGTAGCAATTGAAGAGAATAAATTATTACAAAACACAAATTTTGTAGGCTATGTTTCGCATCAGAAAGCCATAGAATACCAGAATACATCGCAAGTATTATTGTTGTTAATTCCTAATGTGAAAAATAACAAGGGTATCCTTACAGGAAAATTATTTGAGTATCTAAAAGCAAAACGGCCTATTTTAGCAATAGGACCAGAGAAAGGTGATTTAGCTGCAATATTGCAGGAAACAAACTCGGGAGTGATCGTGAATTTTGATGCGGAAGAAAAGTTGAAATTAGAAATCGTAGTATTATATCAAAAATACAAAGAAGATAAATTGACAGTAAATTTTAATAATATTGAAAAATACCACAGAAAAGAATTGACAAAAAAAATAGCGTTTATTTTAAAAAGTTTAAATTCGTAGTATGGGAATTCTATTAAGGCAATCTTTTAGAAATACAATTATTATTTATGGTGCATTTTTAATTGGCGGTATAAATACCATTTGGTTCTATCCAGAGTTACTGGGAGCAAAATTTTATGGTTTAGTTGTCTATTTGCTAGCAACTTCTAATATTATGATGCCATTTTTAGCTTTTGGAGCTCATTTTACAATGATAAAGTTTTTTTCTTCCTATGAGACAAAAGAGCAAAAAGATCGGTTTTTATCATCCCAAATATTTTTTCCTTTATTAGTAGCATTACCTATTGGTTTTTTTTGGGACTATTTTCATGAATGGATTATGAGTGCGGTTGTAAAAGAGAATAAAAGCATAGAAAATTATACATTTTCCATTTATTTAATTGCTGTATGTTGTGCTTATTTTGAGTTTTTCTACTCTTGGACTAAAGTGCACCTAAATACCGTTTTTGGTAATGTTTTAAAAGAACTTTGGAATAGAGTTGTAGTAACTATTTTATTAATATCGGTATTCTGTGGATTGATATCTAAAATTGAATTTATCTATTATTTAACAGGAGCTTATATTCTTAGAACGTTTGTAATGATGTTTTATGCATTTAAAATTTACATCCCTAAGTTCCATTTTAAGTTTCCCGACAATTTTTCTGAAATTATTAAATATTCAGGATATATAATTTTAGCAGGAAGCGCAGGGGCTATTTTACTAGATATAGATAAAAATATGATTCCTGGGAAAGATACTATAGAACAGGTAGCCTTTTATACAGTTGCTGTTTTTATGGGTTCTTTTATTGAGGCTCCGAGTAGAGCAATGACTCAGATCCTCCAACCTTTAACCTCTAAATCTCTTAATGATGCGAACATGGTAGAAGTGGAAAGTTTGTATAAAAAGAGCTCTATTAATTTATTTTTAGTGGGAGGCTTATTCTTTTTACTTGTAAATTGTGGAGTACACGAATTGTTTAAATTAATGCCAGAAAAGGGCTATGCAGGGGGCGAACTAGTGGTCTTAATGATTTCACTAACCAAGTTGTACACAATGTTTCTAGGAAATAATGGCGCAATTATAACCAATTCTAAGTTTTACAGAATTACTTTACCTATTGGTGTTGGCTCTGCGATAGCTGTTTATTTTTTAAATAGACTCTTTTATTATGAGTTGGAAATGGGCACAAATGGTCTGGCATTGGCTACTTTAATTATAATTTTAATTTTTAATTCTGTAAAACTTTATTTCGTGAAAAGTAAGTTTTCAATGAGTCCTTTTACAGATAAATCGTGGAAATTGTTTTTTATAATTTTATTATTAATGGTTTCTTTCTACTTTTGGAACTTCTCAATTCCTTTAGTAGAAGTTTTTGATAAAGATATTTCACCAATACTTAATATCATTTTTAAAAGTCTTTTGATTATTATTTGCTATTTATTTTTAATCTTTAAATTATCAATTTCGGAACAAATAAATACTTTACTTAGAAAGTATATTAAATTATAAATAACAATCTATAGCATCTGTAAGCATGTGAAATAATAATGCAAAACAGAGGATTCTGGTCTTTTTAAAAAGTAAACCAATGAGATATATTCCCATGGCTATATAAGAATGTAAAGGGTGAAAGTTAATACTGCACCTGTTCTTATCAAAAATAGGAGTTGCTAAAAGATGGTCTAGATCTACGAACATAGATAATAAGAAAATTACATAAACAACTTTCCAATTGCTTCTAAAAAATAAATAAGCTATTAGAGCAGGCGCAATAAAATGCAAGCCGTAATGAATTATTAAGACACTACTAACCATTTTTTTCCAAGAAGCTTATAACGTTAGGACCTTCCATAAATAAAAGATCTAAAATGGATAGATTTGGAAGAAAACCGTGTTTATCGTCAAACATTTGAATGTATGGTTTTACTAAATTTTTTGGTTGCGTTTTAATAGCTGCTAAATTTCTGAAATCATTACTTTCTAAAACTTCAGTATAAGAAATAGTTTTCTTAAAGTTCGAATTTATTTGCAGGGCTTCAGATACAAATAAAAAGGTATCAATATTTATATCCTGCAAGTAGTTGTATTTTTTTTCGAAAATATTAGCAAGATCATCTACATAGAATTCGAAAAAAGGAGAGTTTCGATATGCCGTCTTTAAAGATTTAAAGTGCTTGTCTTGCCAATGTGTTGCATTTTCTACAAGCGTGTCTTTTGTCTGCTTTCTAGAGGAGCTATTGGGGTGTTTAACGGGAATATTTAATAATTGCTTTCCGTTGGTGTTAAAAATATAACATCTGTTTCTAAAGCTTTGTTTTTGAAAATTATCATGCACCTCAAAGAGTACTTCATCTGAATTTATTATTTCTGAATATTGAGAAATAGGAGCGAAGTAAGTAGGTATAAATAATGCCATTGTATCAATTCAATATTCAGTTAACGTGTAAAATAAATTATATTTTTTCGTTTCATATTCTTACTTAACTTTTTTTCTTTTTTCCTTTATAAAAGCTATATCCGAAGTATAAAGCAATTAAGACAAGAACTAAATATCTGTATGAAACAGGTGTACCTTCTCCGTGAACGGTTGTAAACATTCTATCCCAACGAATAGATTTTATCTTTTCACCAAAAGATGCGGCATTTGCATCCCAACTCCACCAAATCATAACAGGTTTTCCTAAAACATGGTCAAAAGGAACATATCCCCAATAACGCGCATCTAAAGAGTTGTGTCTGTTATCTCCCATTAACCAATAATAATCTTGCTTAAAGGTGTAAGAGTCTGCTTTTTTTCCGTTGATGAAAATCGCATCACCAACAACAGCTAAATCATTATTTTCATAATTTTTTATAATCTGTTTATAATAAGGTAAAGAGGCTGCATCTATTTTTACAGTTGTGCCTGCTTTCGGAATATAAATAGGGCCAAAATTATCTTGACTCCATTTATTACTTGCTATATGCGGGAAAATTGCATTATCTGCATCAAAATTTAATTTGGTAACTGCAACTGTTTGCGGCAGTTTTCTTAAACGGATAGCCTCATCTTCTGTTAGGTTAATATTTATTTTATTTGCAACAGATGTCATTTTTAAACGTCTTGCAAAATCAGGGTTTATACCACCAGCAACTTCCGTATATAGAGAGTCTGATGACATTTTAGATAAATTTCCGTTCTTCTTTATCGCTTCTTGTACTTTAGCATTGTTCCAATATTCAGATAATATGTTGTAAACGCCTGTTCTTTCTTTTTTAATTAAAAATTTAGGGAATGTATTTGCATCGATCGTCGTCTTTGCTTCATAGGTGTAATAAAACTGAATTTTAGCTCTGTCGGGTAGTTCGTTTTTCTTTCCGTTAATATATACATATCCGTTTCTTAACTCTAAAGAATCTCCTGCAATACCAACACTACGTTTTACATAGTTGGTTTTCTTATCTACGGGTTTATAAGTAAATTTCCCAGAAGTATCTCCCCACATAGTGGCTAATGTGTCTGCTGGCCAATTGAAACAAACAATATCATTATTTTTTATGTTTTGTAAACCTGGCAATCTTGTATACGGCAATTGTGGTTTTTTTAAATAGGATGCAGATTTTGTAAAAGGTATAGAATCATGCACCATGGGCAATGCAACTGCGGTAGATGGCACTCTGGCACCATAATGAAATTTGCTAACAAATAAGTAATCTCCTACTAGCAAAGACTTCTCTAAAGAAGAGGTTGGTATGGTAAAAGGTTGCATAAAATACGTGTGTACTAAAGTGGCTGCAATAATTGCAAAGGTTATAGAGCTTACCCATTCACCAAATTCAGAACGCGGCTTTAAACTTCTGCCTGCAATGTGTTTGGTGTCTGTCGCATAATTAATGTAGAAAACATAAAATCCTAGGGTTACAATTGCTAAAAGGGAATCTAACTTTTTATGAAAGCCGAATGTTCTAACGGTTTCAATCCAAATTATCGGAAACATTAACAAATTTATAACCGGAATAAATAGTAAGAGAATCCACCATTTTGGCCTATTAATTATTTGCATTAAAACAATTCCATTATAAATAGGAATGGCTGCTTGCCAAGCTTTTCTGCCAGCTTTCACATACAATTTCCAAGTCCCTAAAAAATGTAGCACCTGGATTACAAAAAAAAAGAGAAACCATTCATTAAAATTCATAATTATTATATTTTAAAATCTTGTATAACAAGAATTATATTTAGTTTTAGATTAGGCGCAAAATAAAGAAAAAGTTACACTTTTTAACGGATATTTAACACATCTTTCATGCTAAATACGCCCGTTTTACCAATAATCCATTCTGCAGCAACAACGGCACCCAATGCGAATCCTTTTCTGCTATGCGCTGTATGTTTAATTTCTATAGTATCTACTTTAGAGTCATACCAAATAGTGTGGGTTCCGGGTACTTCCGGAATTCTTTTTGCAACAATTGGTATATTTTCTTTGGAAGAATTTTCACCAAGTTCCCAGTTTTCTTTTGAAGAATTTTCTATAATTCCTTCAGCTATGGTTATTGCTGTTCCGCTTGGAGCATCTAATTTTTTCATATGATGAATTTCTTCTATAGAAATGTTATAATTTTCTAAAGAGTTCATCATCTTAGCCAATTGTTTATTTAATTCGAAAAATATATTTACACCCAAACTAAAGTTAGAAGCGTAAATAAAAGCTCCTTTTTCTTTTTCACAAAGCTCAATAGCCTCTTGGTGCTTATCCAACCAACCGGTGGTTCCAGAAATTACTGGAACTTTATTTTTAATACAATTAGAAATATTATCAAATGCTGAGGATGGTATACTAAAGTCAATCGCAACGTCTGCTAAATGAATATCAATAGTATCATTAATATCTTTTTTTATAACGATTTCATGTCCTCTAGAAACTGCAATTTTTTCAATTTCTTTTCCCATTCTTCCGTAACCTAATAATGCGATTTTCATTTTAAAAAGTATATTTTAATGTAAAGCCAACTTTTGGGGCGTTAAATAATATAGGGTTGTTAACAAAGGTAGGTCTAAAAGACAAATTATCATCTGTATTAAACTGCAATAAATGTGCATTTACACTGGCTTCTATAATTTGTAAAACATATAATATTACTCCCCACATTAAAGATAAGTCTCTGTTTTCCATTAATTGTTCTTGTGCCTTTTCTAAAGTTTCTAAAGAAACAGATACATTACCTAAGTCGTCCGTAAATTCGTCTTGTAATCCTGTTTTTCTTAATTTGTAAGCGGTTCTAAATCGTTTGTATTGGCTATTATTGTCTAAGTAAAAATAAGTTGGTGCCGCTAAGGCTGCCCAAACAAAAGGGACTTTCCAGTATTTCTTGTTATATACTTGGCCCATACCGGGTAAAATTGCCGAATAAAATGCTGCTTTAGTGGGGGCTAGGGGTTTGTAAAGACCTTCTTGTATAAATAAGTTCTCTTTTGATTTTCTTTCTTTTACACTCGTAGAATCTTTTTGACAATAAAGATGCAAAGAGAATAATAAGATTAAAAATATTAAAATGTTATTTTTTGAAAACACTTATTTTAGTAAGTTTTTTATGCGGTTAAAATCTTCTTCAGAATGAAAAGGAATAGATATTTTCCCTTTTCCATTTGCATTTAAAGTAACATCTACCTTATGACCAAAGTAGTCATTTATATCTTTTAAACTATTTTTCACGAAAGCAGGCACCATTTTTTTCTTCGGTTTTGCAATCGTTCCTGATTTTAAATTCTTAACTAAATCTTCAGTTTGTCTAACAGATAGTTTTTCTCGTAATATCTTTTCATAGATAGCTAGTTGATCTTCCGAATCATCTATATTAATCATCGCTCTGCCATGTCCCATCGATATAAAACCATCTCTCATTCCTGTTTGTAAAATAGGATCTAGTTTTAACAGACGTAAATAATTTGTTACTGTAGAACGTTTTTTTCCTACTCTAATACTCAAATCTTCTTGCGTTAATTGAATTTCATCAATTAAACGTTGGTAAGAAAGTGCTACCTCTATTGGATCTAGATTTTTACGCTGAATGTTTTCTACCAAAGCCATTTCTAGCATTTCTTGGTCATTTGCTAATCTAATATATGCAGGTACTGTTTTATTACCTATTAATTTAGAAGCTCTAAATCTGCGCTCTCCAGAAACTAACTGAAATTTATTTCCTTCTAATTTCCTAACTGTAATTGGTTGAATTACACCAAGCTCTTTAATAGAATTAGCTAATTCTCTTAAAGCTTCTTCGTCAAAATAAGTTCTTGGCTGAAAAGGGTTTACTTCAATACCCTCTAACTCTAAGTCTATGATGCTACCCACTAATTTTGCTGCATTTTTATCTGTTGCAGCGTTAATATTTGGAGTATCTTTTAGTAAAGCAGATAATCCTCTACCTAAAGCTTGTTTTCTGGTTGCTTTTGCCATTTTACGAATTCTTTTTTATTAATTCTTGAGCTAAATTTAAGTAATTTATGGCTCCTTTACTAGTCGCATCATAGGCAATAATGCTTTCACCATAACTTGGAGCTTCTCCCAGACGTGTGTTTCTTCTAATAATAGTTTCAAAAACCATTGAATGAAAATGTTTTCTAACTTCATCTACGACTTGGTTAGAAAGACGCAATCGAGAATCAAACATGGTTAATAATAGTCCTTCAATATCTAATTCTGTATTATGAATATTTTGAATACTTTTTATAGTATTTAGTAATTTACCTAAACCTTCTAAGGCAAAATATTCACATTGAATTGGAACAATTACAGAATCTGCTGCAACTAAGGAGTTTAGTGTTATCAATCCTAAAGATGGTGCACAATCAATTAAAATATAATCATAATCATCTGTAATATTAACTAATGCTCTCTTTAGCATATATTCTCTATCTTCTTTGTCTACTAATTCTATCTCAATAGCTACTAAATCTATATTTGCTGGAATTATATCTACATTAGGAGATGCCGTTTTTACAATTGCATCCTTTGCAGAAAGTGAATGTTCTAAAACATGATAGGTTCCACCTTCTACTGCATCAACGTCAATTCCTAAACCAGAAGAAGCGTTTGCTTGCGGGTCAGCATCAATTAATAGTACTTTTTTCTCTAAAACTCCTAAAGAGGCTGCTAAGTTTATACTTGTGGTAGTTTTACCAACTCCACCTTTTTGATTTGCTATTGCAATTATTTTTCCCATTAATATCAGAGGATTTTTACGAAGTAAATTTACAATTAATTATCTTTTTAAGAAATGAAAGATGTTAACAAAACCACAAAAGCAAAAATCTTTATTTTTAAAGTGTTTAAACTTATTTTACTCAAATTATTATTCTAATAAACAAATTTAAAAAAGATAATTAGCTTTCATAAAATGATTTATTTTTTGGGAATATTTCCCAATATTTCTATTAAGAATCTCCAGAATTTTTTAGTTGATGAAATACTTGCGCGTTCATCAGGTGAATGTGCACCTCGTATAGTCGGTCCAAAGGAAACCATATCTATTTCGGGGTAGTTCTGTCCCAGAATGCCGCATTCTAAACCTGCATGGCAAGCTTCAACTTTTGCTTTTTCTCCATGTAAGTTTTCATATAAGTTAGATACAATATCTAGTATTTCTGAATTTATATTCGGTTGCCAACCTGGGTACTCGCCTGAAAGCTCAACGTCAAAACCAGACAATTCATAAGCAGATTTCAATGAATTTGCTAAGTCAATTTTATTAGTTTCAGATGATGAACGTGTTAAACATTCAATTTTAATTTGGCCAGATTTTACAATAACCCTAGCAATGTTGTTAGACGTTTCTACTAAGTTTTCTATATCTGGGCTCATTCTATATACTCCATTAAAAGCGGCGTAAATAGATTTTAAAAATCCTTCTTGCACTCCTATCTCCATTACCTTTTCTGGAAGTTGAGTTTCTTGAATCTCTATTATTAAGTTACTTTCTATTGTTGAAAACTCTTCTTTTATGTTGTTGATAAGTCCTCCTGTTTTCAATAAGAAAAATTCTTTAGAAGCAGTATCTATGGTAACTAAAGCAAAACTTTCTCTTGGAATTGCATTTCGTAAACTACCTCCATTAATTTCAGAGATTTTTAAACCGTAATTGGTAGCGCCTTCAAATAATAAACGATTCATTATTTTATTGGCATTTCCTAAACCTTTAATAATATCCATTCCAGAGTGACCACCATTTAAACCTTTTACAGAAATAGTATAAGCAGTAGCTGTCTCAGGTACTAGCTCTTCGCGATATGTTCTTTTGGCAGTTACGTCAATTCCTCCAGCGCAGCCCATTCCAATTTCATCATCTTCTTCCGTGTCTAAGTTTAACAAAATTTCACCTTTTAAGACTCCACCTTCTAAACCCATTGCACCGGTCATACCTGTTTCTTCATCTATAGTAAAGAGCGCTTCTAGATTCGGGTGCTCAATTTTTGTTGAAGCCAAAACAGCCATAATTGAAGCAACTCCTAAACCATTATCTGCGCCTAAAGTTGTACCATCTGCAGTAACCCAGTCTCCTTGGATTAACATTTTAATTCCTTCTTTCTCAAAATTAAAAATAGTATCTGAATTCTTTTGATGCACCATGTCTAAGTGACTCTGTAAAACTACTGTTTTTCTATTTTCTAAACCTTTTGTTGCAGGTTTAGTAATAATAATATTGCCAACTTTATCTACAAATGTTTCTAAATTTAATTTTTTACCAAAATCTACTATAAATTGAATAACACGTTCTTCTTTTTTTGAAGGACGAGGAACTGCATTTAAATCTGCAAACATATTCCAAACTTCTTTTGGTGCTAAATTCCGTATTGATGTACTCATTTTTTGTTTTTTTTATTTCGTTTCAAAAATACGATTTTATGTTTCTATTTAAAAGGTTTAATAGGTATTTGAAGTTTTCAATTTAGTTCTAAACAGGATTGAAATACCTTTCAAATAAAGTCGAAAAGTTAAAATTACAAATTAAGAAATTTCAATGATGCTGTCAGAAATATTTTTCCTCACTTTTGTTAAATCTTTCATATAATCATCTGACGCTCTAAAGCCTACAGGTAAAACTAATACGGATTTTAAATTGTCTTTTGTAAGGTCTAAAATTTCATCATATTTATCTGGTGTAAAACCTTCCATTGGACAAGAATCTATCTGCTGTAAAGCACAAACTGTTAATAAATTTCCAAGAGCAATATAGGCTTGATTTTTATTTAAAACATATAATTCTTCTTGTGTTTTTTTTGCAATTTCTGCAGTTAAAAACTTTTTAAATGGATTGATAACTTCATCAGGTGTATTTCTAATTTTTTGCACTAAATTAAAGTAGTTTTCTACTTCTTTAGTTGTGTAATTATCTTTTACACATATTACTAATAGATGCGATGCTTGCAAAATCTGTTGTTGATTCCATGAGAACGGTACAAGTTTTTCTTGGATTTTTTTATTTTTAATTATCACTAATTTTAATGGCTGCAAACCGTAAGATGTAGCTGTTAAATTAAAGGCTTCTTTTAAAGTTTCTATTTGTATCTCTGAAAGATTTTTGTTCGTATCAAATTTTTTAACAGCATAGCGCCATTTTAAACTATCTATAATATTCATTATTCTTGTTTTGAAATGCAAAAATAGTACAATATTATTGTTTAATATCAATGTGGTAATTATATAAATTTATAGAAGTATCAATTTTTTTGTACATTGAAAATAAAAAGCATGAATGAGGATTTTTTGCATTATGTATGGCTGTACAAAATGTTTTCAAAGGTAGATTTTAAGACAACAGGTAATGAGCATTTATCAATTATAAAGTCCGGTTTACATAATAAAAATGCTGGACCAGATTTTTTAAATGCACAATTAAAAATTGATGGACAAACTTGGATAGGAAATGTAGAAATTCATTTAAAGGCCTCAGATTGGTATCTGCATAACCATGAAAAAGATCTAAATTATGATGCAGTTATTTTGCATGTAGTTTGGGAGAATGATGTGGATATTTATATGAAAAACAATAAGCCTATCCCAACTTTGGTTTTAAAAAATTTTATTGATGAAACTGTTTTAAATAAGTATAAAAATTTATTTTTAGCACCAACTGCTTGGCTTCCTTGCAAAAATGCTATTTCTAAGGTTGATAAATTTATTTTTAATAATTGGAAAGAACGTTTATTTTTTGACCGCCTTGAAAGAAAATCTGAGGAAATAAATATTTTATTACAACAAGAAAATAATAATTTTGAAGCAGTTTTATTTCAATTATTAATAAAGAATTTCGGATTAAAAGTAAATGGTAACTCTTTTTTAAGATTGGCGCAGTCTGTAGACTATTCTGTAATTAAGAAACTCAGTTTCCATACAAATCAGCTTGCTGCTATACTCTTTGGTCAGGCAGGTTTTTTAGAGGAGGACACTGAAGTCGAATATCATAAAGAACTAAGAAAGGAATATGATTATTTAAAACATAAGTTTAAGTTAAATCACATTCCTAAAAACGAATTTTCTTTCTTCAGAATGCGTCCTAATAATTTCCCAACCATTAGAATAGCTCAATTAGTCGCGTTATTTCATAAACACCAAAACCTGTTTTCTAAATTGATAGCGATAGACAACTTAGAGGAGTTTTATGAATTATTTACTATTGTTGTAAACCCCTTTTGGCAAACACATTATAATTTCGAGTCGATATCAAAAAAATCATCAAAAAAAATTACAACTTCATTTGTGGATTTGTTAATTATTAATACGATAATTCCATTAAAATTTTTGTTTCAAAAAAGTAGAGGAGAAGTAGATGAAGAATTTTTTTTAGTACTTCTTAAAAAGATGAAGCCAGAGAAAAATAGCATCATTTCTAAATTTTCTGAAATTGGAGTAAGTTCTAAAAATGCTTTCGATACACAGGCTTTATTGGAACTTAAAAATAATTATTGCGCACCTAAACGTTGTTTAGAGTGCGCGATAGGCAATACAATACTTAAAAGATAGTAGAGTTCTCTTATTTTGGGTCTAAAATATTGTTAATGAGAATAACACAATCCTTGTAATGATACTTTGTTATTTTATTTACTGTTTTTTTACTAGCTGCATTTAATTGATATTTTAATATGGTTAATTCACCACGAATAATTGAAGGAATATCTGTATTTTGTATCGAAACATCTTTCATTAAACCAGACAATCTGTTGATAAAAGATTTTTGAAGATTTCTTCGATGAAGATCAACATTCTTAATACTCCTTATTTCATAGAAAATCCCTCTTCTTAAGTCGCCAACCATATCTATTGCGGCATAATGGTTTTCTTGAATAACTTCTGCATCAATAAGCCTTTTTAAGGTTTTAATATTTAGTAATATTCTCAAAAATCGGTTTTGATACTTTGTGAGTATCTCACTGTATCCAGCTTCATCAATTTTGTTTAAAATATGTTTATCTAACAACCAATTCTGAGTTTGAAAAACATTTGTTTGTAACCAATTTAAGGACTCTTTTTGTTTTGCTTTTGAAGCAGGTATATAGATTTCTCCTATCTGAGATGGTTTTTTATTAAACTCGTAAACACCGCCAATATTTCCTGCTACGTGACCAACATATCTGCTCCAAACACTTAATAATTCGCCGTATAATTCACTTAAATCCTCATAATTGTTAGTTTGGTCAGAAGTCCACTTTGGTAAGTTCTTGGCAACAATTTTCAGGTTTTTTATTCCATATGTACTAGATTTTACTTGGTCATTTCCTATTCCTTCGGTTTGTGCAGAAGGGTCAAAACGTTGTCCACCAAATCTATAAACTGGATTGTCTGCTTTATCTTCAATCCATTTATTTAATATTTTAACTTCATCATCTGGCTTATTTATATTTGCTATTTTTCGATACCCCCAGTTGATTGCATAGTGGTCATATGGTCCCAACTGTCTTATAAAACGAATATTTTTATCGCCCGGTTGTGCAACGTAATTATATCTAGCGTAATCCATAATTGTAGCAGCAATCCCGTTTTTTTGTGTAAAACTTCCGGAACGTAAAGAATCGGTTGGGTATGCAAAACTAGCTGCCATATTGTGAGGTAAACCTAAAGCATGTCCAACTTCATGTGCAATAACCATACGCATCATATCTCCAATCTCTTCATCTGAGGTATTTAAAGTTCTTGCAGATGGATTTGCAGCACCAGTTTCTAATAAATATCTATTCCTATAAGAACGTAAATGGTTGTGATACCAAATAATATCACTTTCTAAAATCTCGCCAGATCTAGGATCTGATACAGATGGTCCAACCGCATTCCTAGTTGTGCTTGCTACATACCTAATAGAAGAGTATCGCACATCTTCCATGCTAAACTCTGGGTCTTCTTCATTGGTTGGGGGCATTTTTGCCATAATAGCATTTTTAAAGCCAGCTGTTTCAAAAACTTTTTGCCAATCGTCTACACCTTGTTTTATGTATTTTCTTAATTTTTTAGGTGTAGCAGGGTCTAAATAATAAATAATTGGTTTTTTAGGTTCAACCAACTCGCCCCTATTATAAGCCTCTTCATCTGTTGGTTCAAGGCGCCAGCGTTTAATATATCTTTTGCTATCTGATTTTAAGGCTTCAGAATTATAGTCTATATTGCCTAAAGAGAAATAACCAACTCTTTTATCATAAACTCTTGACATCATTGGGTTCTCTGGTAACAAAATCATAGATTGATTAATTCGAATAGTAATGGTATTTGTACTTTTATTACTGGGTGGTGTATCCGACTCAAAAGTGAAATCTTGCACAACTTCAATATTTTTTGGATAACTTTTTATACTATTTATAAAACTTCGAGAAGTATCTAATTTTTTTACTTTATATGTTTTTCTATAAAAACTTGGCAGTGCCGTAATTGCTTTTACATCGGTAGAAAATAATTTGGTAACGTCTACTAACACAGCAGTTGAATCTATGTTTTGAGATTTTATATCGAAAGCGTAAATGATAGGCTCTAAGTTATTTGCCTTAACAGATTTATAAATTGGTAAAGAATCATTTGCTACGGCATTGTATGATTTTACTTTTAGAAGTACTTTGTTTTTATATTGTTCCCAAACAATAACTTGGGTATTAATTTTAGATCCAGCATTTACATAGCCACCTCCTAAACCAGCAGGGAGTTCTTTAATTCTGGTTACTAGTAACATTTCTTTTCCTAAGTAAGACTTGGGGATTTCATAGACGAATTTTTCTTTATTCTCATGCACTTTAAATAAGCCTTCATCGGTTTTTGTGTCTTCATTTACAAAGTCAGCATATTTAATAGCTTTACTTTTTTTAACAGTATTAGCAGTTTCCTCTCCTTTTTTATTTCTTTCTTTTTTTCTTTGCGCTGAAGTTTCTATTGGAAGGAAAAAAACAAAAATAATTGCATATAATAGTAAATTTTTCATATCCTAATTTTTTTTAAATTGATGGAACTAAAATATTAAAAACCAAATGAATAATTACGTTTAATATGTTAAAAAAAATGCTCAGAAATCCAAGATTTTTGAGCATTCAAATAATTACAAGAAAGATGTTTTAATATAAACTCTTGTATTTTTCAGGATTAGATTCGTGCATAATATCATATACTTTTTCAAAAACATCTTCTGCAGAAGGTTTAGAGAAGTAGTCTCCATCTGTCCCATATGCCGTTCTGTGCGCTTTTGCTGTTAAAGTACATGGTTTGCTATCTAAATATTGATAACCATTTTGTTTTTCTAAAATTTCTTGTAAAAGATACGCAGATGCCCCACCAGGAACATCTTCATCAATTACTAAAAGTTTATTTGTTTTTGCTAAACTTTTTACACAATCACCATTTAAGTCAAAAGGCAATAAGCTTTGTGCATCAATAATTTCTATATTAATTCCTGCTTGTTGCAGTTCTTTAGAAGTCTCTTGAACAATTCTTAGTGTAGAACCATAAGAAACTATAGTAATATCTGTACCTTCTTTTACTGTTTCTACAACGCCAATTTTAGTTTTAAATTCTGCTAAGTTTACTGGGAGTTCTTCTTTTAAACGATACCCATTTAGACATTCTATAACTAGTGCCGGTTCATCACCTTCTAGAAGTGTGTTGTAAAAACCTGCAGCTTTAGTCATATTTCTAGGTACTAAAACATGTATTCCACGAATATTGTTTATAATGCCTCCCATTGGAGATCCAGCATGCCAGATTCCTTCTAATCTGTGTCCACGTGTTCTAATAATTAAAGGTGCTTTTTGCTTTCCAAAAGTTCTATAATGAAGTGTTGCTAAATCATCACTCATTATTTGAAGTGCGTACAATAAGTAATCTAAATATTGTATTTCTGCAATAGGTCTTAAACCACGCATAGCTAAACCAATTCCTTGTCCAATTATGGTTGCTTCTCGAATTCCTGTATCCGCTACTCTTATGTCACCATATTTTTCTTGTAGTCCCTCTAAACCTTGGTTTACGTCTCCAATGAAACCTGCATCTTCACCAAAAATAATAACTTCTGGATGTTTTTTTAAGAGAGCATCAAAATTATCTCTCATTACAACTCTTGCGTCTACTAAGTTTTGATTTTGAGCATATACAGGCTTTTTCTCTTCAATATTTAAGGCACTATATTTGCTTTCACTTGTTAAATAAGTAGAGTATACAGCATTAGCATTTTTAACAGTTGCTTTTATGAAATTTTGAAGTTCTTTTTTTTCGGCAAATGTTTCTTCTTTTAAATAACGAAGTGATTTTCTTGCAGCAATTAGAATATCTTTAATAATTGGTTCTGTTTTTTTCTCTAAATCATTTTTATATTTAGTGATAAAAACCTTGTTCTTACTTTTTTCAGCAACCCTATTTAATAATTTTACAGCAATTGCTGTTTCTCCTATTAGTTCGTTATTATAAGCACTCCAAGCATTTCTCTTCGCGGTGTTTACCGTTTTTTTTGCTTCTTTCTCTAAAATTAGTATTTCTTCTTCAGAATCAACAAAGCGTAAAGTTTCTCCAGAGTCTGTTTCTAGTTCAAAATCTAAAATCCATTCTCGCATTTTCTCCACACAATCGTGGTCTTTTTCCCATTGCAGTCTTTCTTTACCTTTATATCTTTCGTGAGATCCAGAGGTTGAATGCCCTTGAGGCTGTGTCAATTCTTTTACATGAATTAAAACGGGTACGTGTTGTTCTCTAGCTATTATTGCTGCTTTGTTGTATATATCGACTAATTGCACATAATCCCAACCATCTACTACAATAATTTCATACCCATTAGCTTCATTTTCTCTTTGAAAACCCTTTAAGATTTCAGAGATACTTTCTTTTGTAGTTTGATGTTTAGCATGCACGGAAATTCCGTATTCATCATCCCAAACACTAATTATCATCGGAACCTGAAGAACACCAGCTGCGTTTATTGTTTCAAAAAACAAACCTTCACTAGTACTTGCATTTCCAATAGTTCCCCAGGCAACTTCATTTCCTTTGTTAGAAAAATTAGTTTTATGCTGCACACTTTTTTCGTTTCTGTAAATTTTAGATGCTTGCGCTAAACCTAATAAACGAGGCATTTGAGCAGCTGTGGGAGAAATGTCAGCGCTGGAATTGTATTGCTCTGTAAGGTTTTTCCAGCTACCGTCTTCGTTTAGACTGTGTGTCGCGAAATGACCACCCATTTGCCTTCCAGCAGACATTGGTTCTATTTCTATATTTGTATGAGCATACAGGCCTGCAAAAAATTGTTGTGCTGTAAGTTCACCAATAGCCATCATAAAGGTTTGATCTCTGTAGTATCCCGATCTAAAATCACCCTTTTTAAAAGCTTTTGCCATTGCTAATTGTGGCACTTCTTTTCCGTCTCCAAAAATACCAAATTTAGCTTTTCCGGTTAAAACTTCTCTTCTACCAAGTAAACTACATTCTCTACTAATTTTAGCAATTTTATAGTCGTTTAAAACTTCTTCTTTAAAATCTTTAAAAGAAAGTTCTTTTTTATCTTGAATCAGGGTTTTTTGCGACATTATTTTCTTGGTTTGGAATTTTGCAAAGGTAGTTTTTTTAGTTGATATTTAGAAATATAAATATATATATTAAACATTCTTCAATAAAAACGATTTAAAATATGTTTTTATTATGAATAATGCAATAAAGGTTCTATTAGTTTTGAGTATTTAATTTTTTAGAAGAAACCTCTCTTAAAAAAATTATAAATACTATTTACATCACCAGTAAAAGTAAACCTTATATTTTGTGCATAGGAGGCTTGTGAAATCTCCCAACCATTATTTGAGTAGAGAGGAAAATAGATTTCAAAAATATTATGAACAAAGTTTAATCTAACTCCATTTTCATAGCCAAAGAAAAGACGCTCTTTTTTGTTTTTTAGAAAGGCTACATCTTGGTAAAACTCTATCCAACGCCATAAGCCAATACTAGAATTTAAAGACAACATATATTGATTAGCGAACCTTGTTGGTAAAACAGATTTAAAACCACCTTCCGTTATAATATATTGCTGACTAAAAATACCGGAGTCTTCTGAACGACCATAATACCTTAACTCGAATAAATAATCATTTGCGCGATCTAAACCAAAGCTAAAATAATCTCCTTCAGAATTATTTTTAAGAAAGGCCCCTGCGAAAACCCTAAAGTCTAATTGTGTGTCTGTAGAGGTAAGTTTTCTATACCTAAAATCTGCAGAAACTTTAGAAAAGTTTTTAGCAATCTCTGTATTGACGTTAAAGCGAGTTTCTTCTATAATATCTGGGTTAATGTAGTTGTAACTTAAACTAAGCACGCTATAATTATCTTGTTCTGTTTTGACAGTTACTGGAAGAATTTCTTTATCTATATGGACTACCTTGGCGCTAATAAATTTACTAGTAGCATCTCTTAAAGATTTTCTTTTAAATTGAAGACTCACATATGGTATTAAAGAACTATAAGATAATCCTGGTGCATATTGAAGCGTGTTTCCAGCAATACCATATGAAATTTTATAGATATCTGTATCTTCAAAAAATTGATTATATAGTATAGAAAAAGAGCCATTTACCTTGTTACTTTTGGTTGCGTAACCGGGTAGGAATTTAGCTATCAAATTTCTTTTTATTAAGGGCTTGTTGTGTAATTTTACACCCAAAATTAGGCCATCATAATAGTTATAGCTAAATCTAGGTTGATAGAATACTTGATTATAATTGGGTGCTTTTGCATCTTTTATAAAAGAAAGCTTTAATGGTTTATTGAAGAATTTTTTATTTGTATTGTAATAGTTGTTTAAAGTATTGTACTCCGGATGTATGTTTTCATAATTTAAAACTAATTGATCAAATACACCTTTAGGAGTGGTTATAGTTAGTGTGTCTTTAATATTAGAAAACCATTTTTTGTAAGTTATCTCATTATTTTTTATACCGTATAATGCAATTGGGGTAGTAATGTTACGTTTGTTTTTAATGGTGACTTTTAAACTATCTTTTGTTTTTTTTACTTCTTCGATAGCATAATCTATTTTCTTATTTGTCTTAATGTAGTCTTTGAAAAACCATTCAATATCTTTATCTGTATTTTTAGTTAAGATCTTTTTAAAGTTAGAAATTTTGGAAATAAGAAGTTTGTTTTTCTGATAAAACTCTTTGATACTTTTGTTTAATACTTCCTCACCTAAATAACCTTTTAAGTAATTAAAACCCAAGCCAGCTTTGTACTTGCTAACAATTTTTCTATTAAAATTAGAGAGTGAATCGGCAGGTGTATTTAAAGATTGGTCTAGAAATTGTCTAGCTGTAAATTGATATACAAAAGGGTACTTATCATTAAATTTTAATTTAGAGATTTGAGATCTTTTTAAAAGCCAAGTGTCAGCTGCTTTTCCTAAAAGTTTCATTTCTGGATAAAATTTATTTACATATTCTATCATTAAATAGTTCTGCAGTCCATCAATCAACCAGTAATCTTTTCTTTCATTTAATAGTAAGGTTTGTTTTAGATATTTTCGTGATAATGCTTTAAATAGAGTTAAATCATGGTTAAAAACATCTGGAAAAGGTCTAATAAAACTAGGTAATTGATTTAAACCATAAACCGGATTTTTATCTCGCATTACTTCATCTATTAGTATTTTGTCGGTGGGTAAAACACCTAAATATGTCGTTAAAAAATGTAACTCTCTGTTTAAAATATTTTCAGTTAAACTAATACTTATTTCCTCTTCTAATATATTTGTCTGTATTTCATGAGTGTCTGTTTTGAACTTTCTAAATGTATTTATTTTCTGAATATCTACAAGTACATCTTTTTCATTCTTCCCATATAAATGAAAGGAATTTTCAGTTTTTCCAATTTTTTTTATCTGTTTTAAACTACCTGTTAAGTAAAGTTGTTTAGGTGTTTTGAGGTCAATATTAAATGTAGTATAATCTTCAAATAGATCATCTAAATTTAAATTACTCATTAATTGCCAACCCTGGTTGTAAATTGCAGGTGTTATATACCAATACCTTAATCTATATCCGTTTTTATAAAAACCATAACCCGTATACTTAGCATTCGGTATTTTTATAATATAAGTAATGTTTATAGCAATACTTTCATTGGGTTTTATTGCCTTTTCTAAAAACAACTGAACAATATCCTTTCTGTTTTTTAGCTCTTTATATATTATATTATTATAATTTACAGAGATGTTTTTTATTTTAGAGGACCCAAGATCCTCTTCTTTTGCAAAATATAAATCTTTTCTAAAATCTTCAATAAACCTTTTAGAGAGTGGTGTTTTTCTATCTTTAAAACTATTTGCCCAATTGTGGAGAAAAATATGATTTAAAGTTTCTTTTGAATTATTGTAGTATATAATTTCTTGCTGAACATTTAAACTATTTGTATTTGTGTTTAAAGTTGCTTTAATATTTATTTCATTTTGTTGGGCAAAACTAATATTAGTAAATAAAAGTAATAGTGTTAATATGTAGCGTATTTTTTTCAAATAAATTATAATCTAGATGGTATTAAAGTTTAAAATTCCCCCATAAATTTGAGGGAAATCAATATGAACTAATTAGAAGTTAGGCTTGAATTGGTACTTAGCGTAAAATTTATTAATATGCTCTAGGGCTTCATCTGCAGTATCTACAACTCTGAACAAGTTTAAATCTTTTTCGCTAATATTTCCTTCTTCTAAAAGTGTGTTCTTTATCCAATCTAGAAGTCCTCCCCAAAATTTTGTGCCAACTAATACAATTGGAAAACGTCCAATTTTATTTGTTTGAATTAAGGTTATTGCTTCAAAAAGCTCATCCATAGTTCCAAAACCACCAGGCATTACAATAAACCCTTGAGAATACTTTACAAACATTACTTTTCTTACAAAAAAGTAATCGAAATCTAAACTTTTTCCTCGGTCTATCCATGGATTATCATGCTGTTCAAAAGGTAACTCTATATTTAATCCAACAGAAATCCCCTTTCCTTTATGTGCTCCCTTGTTACCAGCTTCCATAATCCCTGGACCACCACCAGTAATAACCCCGTAACCATTTTGTGTTAATTTAAAAGCAACTTCTTCTGCTAATTTATAATAAGGATGATCTGGTTTTGTTCTTGCAGATCCAAATATAGACACGCAAGGACCAATTTTACTTAGTTTTTCGTAGCCTTCTACAAATTCTGCCATTATTTTAAAAATAGCCCAAGAATCGTTTGTTTTAATTTCGTTCCAAGTCTTTGTTTGTAATTTTTCCTTTATTTTTCTATCATCGTTCGTCATAATCTTCGTATTTAAAACTAATTTATTTCATAAAATTTGTCTGGCAATTTAGTTATTTTTAAGAAATTAATAATTAAATTTTAGTTTTTTAAATTAAGATACCAACCTAAGAAAATTATATTTAGTAATACCCTTTTTATTTATTAATAATTTAATAATTCAAGACATTTTGAAGACTATTGGGATTTGTTACTGAAAAACGAAACGAAATTTACACTTAACGATTGTAAAAAAGTAAATAAAAAGATAGATAGATATACAGAGAATTTAGTTTCGAAAGAAATATTAACAAATGAAAATAGTCTAATTAATATTGCATCTAAAGATATTTTTTCAATATTTAAATGATTGTCAATTAAAATTAAATTTATAGGATATTTTCATTTAACGGATATTATTGCTAAGAATTAGACAGAATTCAAGAAGTTCGAAAAAGATGTTTTTAAAAACGAAAAATATTTTAATCTGTTACAAATAACCGATTAAAGTAATTTTTTTAAAAATTTAGCGGTATAACTCTTTTTATGTTTTGATACTTCTTCAGGAGTTCCTATAACTAATATTTTGCCTCCTTTTTTTCCGCCTTCCATACCTATGTCAATTACATAATCTGCTAATTTTACAACATCTAAATTATGCTCTATAATTAGCACTGTATTGCCTTTGTCTGCAAGCTCATTTAAAACATTCATTAATACTCTAATATCTTCAAAATGAAGGCCAGTTGTAGGTTCATCAAGAATATAAAAGGTATTTCCTGTATCTCTTTTAGACAACTCTGCGGCCAATTTTATCCTTTGGGCTTCACCGCCAGAGAGTGTGGTAGATTGCTGTCCTAGCGTAATGTAGCCTAAACCAACATCTTTAATAGTTTTTAGTTTTCTGTATATTTTAGGAATTTTAACAAAGAAATCTGTGGCATCTTCAATAGTCATGTTTAAGATATCTGAAATAGATTTTCCTTTATAACGAATCTCTAAAGTCTCTCTATTAAAACGTTTTCCTTGGCAGGTTTCACATTCTACTTGAACGTCTGGTAAAAAATTCATTTCTATTACCCGAACACCACCACCTTGGCACGTTTCGCATCTACCACCTTTTACATTAAAAGAGAACCTTCCAGGTTTATATCCACGAATTGCAGCTTCAGATGTCTTGGCAAATAAACTTCTAATTTCATCAAATGTTTTTGTGTATGTTGCAGGGTTTGAGCGGGGTGTTCTGCCAATAGGAGATTGATCGATATCGATCACTTTATCTACATGTTCCAGACCTTCAATTTTTTTATAAGGCATTGGTTTTTTAACCCCTCTATAAATATAAGCATTTAAAATGGGGTATAAGGTCCCGTTAATTAAAGTTGATTTTCCACTTCCAGAAACGCCAGTAACACAAATCATTTTTCCTAAAGGAAATTCTACTGAAACATTTTTTAGATTGTTACCAGATGCTCCAGAGAGTTTAATTGTTTTTCCATTTCCTTCACGTCTTGTTTTAGGAACTTCAATTTTTTTTCTACCAGTAATGTAATCTGCAGTTAAAGTTTTCTGCTTTTTAAGTTCTTCGAAAGTTCCTGCAGAAACAATTTCTCCTCCGTGTTTTCCAGCACCAGGACCAATATCAAAAACAAAATCTGCTTTTTCAATCATATCTTGGTCATGTTCTACCACTAAAATAGAATTACCAATATCTCTTAGTTTTACCAAGGAGTCTATTAATTTTTCATTGTCTCTTTGGTGTAAGCCAATACTGGGTTCATCTAAAATATACAATACACCAACCAGTTGAGAGCCAATTTGTGTTGCCAATCTAATTCTTTGAGCTTCACCACCAGAAAGTGATTTAGAGGTTCTGTCTAGTGTTAAATAATCGAGACCAACATCCACTAAAAACTGTATTCTAGTTCTTATTTCTTTTAATATTTCTGAGGCGATTATTAATTGTTTTTTTGATAAATCTTTCTCAATGTTTTGAAACCAATTAGATAGTTCAGTGATGTCCATTTGCACTAGATCACTAATATTTTTGTCTGTAATCTTAAAATGGAGTGCCGCTTTTTTTAATCTTTTTCCGTTACACGAAGAACAGGTAACTTCATCCATAAAGCCTTTTGCCCAACGTTTTATTGAAGTACTTTCTGCATTGTTATATTGGCTATCTATAAAGGCAATAATTCCTTCAAAATCTATTTTATAATTTCTTCGAACACCAACAGTTTTAGATTCAATTTCAAATGATTCATTACCACCATTTAAAATAATTTCTAGGGCTTCTTTTGGAATGTCTTTTATGGCGTCTGTTAATTTGAATTTATAACGCTCTGCAATATTTTCAATTTGTTTAAAAATCCAACTATTTTTCTGATCTCCCAAGGGTGCAATTCCCCCATTTTTTATTGAGATAGTATTGTCTGGAATTACCTTTTTTAAGTTGATTTCATTTGTAATTCCTAATCCATTACATCCATTACATGCACCTTTTGGTGAATTGAAAGAAAAGGTATTGGGTTCAGGGTTTGGATATGCAATTCCAGTTGTTGGGCACATCAATTCTCTACTGAAATATCTAGGTTCATTGTCATCAACATCTATAACCATCAAAATGTTATTCCCAGAATATAAGGCTGTTTTTATCGTTTCTTCAAGGCGTTTCTCTACAGATTTATTGATGGCTAGTCTATCTATTACAACTTCAATATCATGCATTTTGTAACGATCAAGTTTCATGCCTTTTTCAATCTCTTGAATTTTGCCATCTACACGAACTCGAATAAAACCTTGTTTAGATATTTGTTCAAAAAGCTCTCTGTAATGTCCTTTCCTAGATTTAATTAAAGGCGCTAAAACCGCTATTTTTTTACCATCAAAATCCTTTAAAATTAAATTTTTAATTTGTTCATCAGAATAACTTACCATTTTCTGATTGGTATTGTAAGAGTACGCATCTGCCGCTCTGGCAAAAAGTAATCTTAAAAAATCATAAATTTCTGTAATAGTACCAACGGTAGAGCGAGGACTTTTATTTGTTGTTTTTTGTTCAATAGATATCACAGGAGAAAGTCCATCAATTTTATCAACATCTGGTCTTTCTAATCCTCCTAAAAATTGTCTAGCGTAGGCAGAAAATGTTTCAATATAACGTCTTTGCCCTTCTGCATAAATAGTGTCAAAAGCTAATGAAGATTTTCCACTTCCGCTCAAGCCTGTAATTACAACTAGTTTTTCACGAGGAATTTTAACGTCTATATTTTTTAAATTATGAACTCTTGCTCCGTAAACTTCTAAATATTCCTGGTCTTTCAAACGTACTTATTTTTTAAGAAAAGCAAAGTTAATCAATCCTATTTTAATTTAACAGCCTTTCTAAGAACCTTTTATTAATCTTTTTTTATTATTACTTTATCTAAAACCATCAGTAAATTTTAATTAAAAAAACAGCATAAAATAGTATCTTGCGCTATATTTTAAGAAGAATGATAGATAGTATTAGGCATTTTTTTGAAAGACATGGGTTTGGTGTTTTTTCTAGATTAGCAGATAGGCTAGGAATGCGAGCTTTAAACGTACGTTTATTTTTTATTTATGTAACTTTCTTTACCGTTGGTTTATCATTTGGTCTTTATCTAACAATGGCATTTGTTTTAAAGTTAAAAGACATGGTATATACGAAAAGAAGTTCAGTTTTTGATTTATAAAATATGATGATTGTAAAATCGAAAGTAGCCAAAATAGGTTCATTAGTAATCTCAAGTATTACCATCGGTACTATTGGTTATATGTGGCTCTCTGGCTATAATTTTGTAGATGCTTTATATATGACCGTAATAACTGTAACTACAGTTGGTTTTGGAGAGCTTCAACCTTTTTCACCAGAGGAAAAAATATTTACAATTTTTCTAATTTTAACAAGTATTACTATTTTTGGTTATGCAGTTTCTGCATTTTCAGAATATTTAGTTAGTGGTAAATTATTTGAACAACTTAAACATCGAAGAGTGGAAAAGCAAATAGGATATTTAAAAGGACATACGATTGTTTGCGGCTATGGTAGAAATGGCCAACAAGCAATATTAAAACTTGGAAATTATAATAAAGAATTTGTTGTAGTCGAAAAGAAAAAAGAGATGATTGAGACTTTAGATGCTCAGGATATTTTAAATATTGAGGGTGATGCTACTTTAGATGAGACATTACAAAAAGCAGGGATTGAAAAAGCATCTTTTTTAATTACGGCTTTGCCATCAGATGCAGATAACCTTTTTGTGGTTTTAACAGCCAGTCAATTAAACAAAGATTGTATTATCATAAGTAGAGCAGGTAATGAATCTTCATATAAAAAATTAAAATTTGCCGGTGCAAATAATGTAATTATGCCAGATAAATTGGGTGGAGACCACATGGCCTCTTTAGTAACAACACCAGATGTTATAGAGTTCGTAGATAGATTAACTATAGAGGGTGAAACTACAGCAAATTTAGAGGAAATTTCGGTAAACGATTTACCAGAAAAATATATTAATAAAACTATTTTAGATCTTGATCTAAGAAAACAGACAGGTTGCACAGTTATTGGTTTTAGAAATCCAGATAAAGAGTATCTTATAAATCCAGAAGCAAATATAAAGTTGGTTGCTGATTCTCAGTTAATAGTTTTAGGAAGACCTGAGCAGATCATGAAATTAAGAGAAATTTTTTAAATAATTAAAATTTCACAGATAATAATTTATTATCTTTTGTTGTTATTTTAAAGAAAAGTTCCAATAAATTTACTTTTACCTCTCAAAACTTGTCAAAAGAGCATTTTTTTTACCATATTGCGGAAATTAAATAAAAACTAATCAAATTACATTATGAATAAAAAACTTCTTTCGTTGTTATTTTTAGCAACACCATTTTTTACATTCGCACAAGAAAAAGGTCTTGATCAAAAGATTGATGAAGTATTTGGGAATGCAACTGGATGGTTTGTAGATATTATTTTTTATCAGATTCCTTTTTCAGATACAGTCAGTATTTATTGGGTTTTATTTCCACTAATTTTAGGAGCGTTGTATTTTACGTTCTACTTTAATTTTATAAACTTTAAAGGTTTTGTTACCTCAATAAACATTGTTAGGGGTAAATATGATGATGTCGAAGGAATTGGGAAGAAAGGTATTGAAGTTTCAGATAGTGTTTCTACAACTGCTGAAGGTGATAATCCAGATACTATCAGGGTAGAAGGACATCAAGGAGAGGTTACACATTTTCAAGCGTTAACGGCAGCTTTGTCGGCAACAGTAGGTTTAGGTAATATTGCAGGTGTTGCAATTGCTGTATCTATTGGTGGTGCAGGTGCTACTTTTTGGATGATTGTTGCAGGTTTCTTAGGGATGGCGTCAAAATTTGTAGAATGTACATTAGGTGTAAAATATAGAGATATTGAGTCAGACGGTACGGTTTATGGAGGTCCGATGTATTATCTAACTAAAGGGTTAAAGAATAAAACATTAGGTAAAATATTAGCAGCTTTGTTTGCAGTTTTTGTAATTGGAGGTTCTTTTGGTGGAGGAAACATGTTTCAAGTGAACCAAGCTTTTCAGTTGGTAGAAAATATTACTACGCCAGTTGGTGGAGTTTCATTTTTACATGGTAAAGGATGGTTATTTGGTTTAGTAATGGCTGTTTTAGTTGGTATTGTAATTATTGGAGGTATTAAGAAAATAGCTAAAGTAACTGATAAGATTGTTCCTTTCATGGTTGCAATTTATGTAGCAGCTTCACTTTTTGTTATTTTTTCAAATTATAATATGATTGGTGATGCATTTGCTCAAATTTTTAATGGAGCATTTAGCCCAGAAGGAGTTGCCGGGGGTGCTGTAGGTGTTTTAGTTCAAGGGTTCAGAAGAGCTGCTTTTTCAAATGAGGCGGGTATTGGTTCTGCTTCTATTGCGCATTCAGCAGTAAATACTAAATATGCAGCAAGTGAAGGTTTGGTTGCTTTATTGGAACCATTTATAGATACGGTTGTAGTCTGTACAATGACTGCTTTGGTATTAATTATTACAGGAAATGTAACTGCAGAGAATGCTTCTTTAAATGATGCACAAGCAATTTTATTAACTTCTGGTGCATTTGAATCTGCAATTTCTTGGTTCCCTTACGTTTTAACCATTGCAGTAGTTTTATTTGCATTTAGTTCTATGATATCTTGGTCTTATTATGGTTTTCAAGGATGGGCATATCTATTTGGTAGATCTAAAAGAATGGAATACGCATACAAGGTAATCTTTTGTGTTTTTGTAGTAATTGGTGCAGCAGCAAGTTTAGGTTCTGTAATTGGTTTCTCAGATGCAATGGTTTTTGCAATGATGGTTCCAAACATGATTGGACTTGTTCTTTTAGCGCCAAAGGTAAAAGAAGAATTGAAAAAATATAAAGATGCTATCAAAGCTTCAAAAGTATAAATATATATAATGAACATATTTAAATCCCGTTTCTGGTACCATAAAGGCCAAAGAAATGGGATTTTTATTTTAATACTGTTAATTGTTATATTTCAATTTATTATTGTGTTTGTTGATTTTTATTCTGAAGAAAAAGTAAACATAGACACGCCTAAAGTTATAGCATTTCATCATCAAATAGATAGCTTAAGAAAAATTAACTTAGAAAATAAAAGGCTAAAAATTTTTCCATTCAACCCTAATTATATTACAGATTATAAAGGAGCACAGTTAGGAATGTCTTTAGTTGAAATAGATAAGCTTTTAGCATTTAGAAAAACTGGTAAATTTATCAACTCAAGAAAAGAATTCCAGAAAGTAACAACAATTTCAGATGCTCTTTTAAACAGTATCTCACCATATTTTAAGTTTCCAGACTGGGTTGTCGAAAGAAATCAAAATATGCAATTATCATCTTCTCGAGATACGCGTTTGTTTGCTAAAAAATCAAAGTATATACTAACATCTACAGATATAAATTTGGCGGTTAAAGAAGATCTAAAAACTATCAATGGAATAGGAGAGAAGCTTTCTGAAAGAATTATTAAGTATCGTTCTAAATTGCAGGGTTTTTCTTCACTTAAACAACTCTACGAAGTATGGGGTTTAGATACAGAAGTAGTAGATAAATTGCTACTTGTTTTTAAGGTTATAAACTTACCAAATATTAAAAAAATTAATGTAAATACAGTGTCTTTTAGAGAATTACTTAAAAACCCTTACTTAGATTACGAATTGTGTAAGAAAATTTTCGAATACAAAGAAGAGGTTGCTGAGCTACAAGATATTTCAGAATTAAAAAATATCATTGATTTTCCTTTAGAGTTGTATGACAGAATAGTCTTATATTTGGTGGCTGAATAAATAACTCAAATTCACATTAAATGAGTAGTATGTATTTTACTGAGGAGCATGAGGCTTTTCGTGCTAGTTTTAAAGATTTTTTACAAAAAGAAGTAGTTCCATTTATTGATAAATGGGAAAAAACAGGTACCATTGAAAAATTTATTTGGAAGAAGTTTGGTGAAATGGGTTATTTCGGACTTTGTACTCCAGAGGAATACGGTGGATTAGATTTAGACTTATTTTATACAGTGATTTTTTTAGAGGAATTACAAAAGATAAATTCCGGAGGATTTGCTGCTGCAATATGGGCGCATGAATTTCTTGCAATGACCCATTTGAATAAAGAAGGAACTGAATTTATCAAACAAAAGTATCTTATACCAAGTGTAGAAGGAGAAAAAGTGGGTTGTTTATGTGTTACAGAGCCTTTTGGTGGAAGTGATGTTGCAGGGATGCGATCTACAGCAATTAAAAAAGGCGATAAATATATTTTAAACGGTTCTAAAACTTTTATAACAAACGGAGTTTATTCAGATTACTTAATAGTTGCTGCGAAGACAGATCCTTCAGATAAGTATAAAGGTATTAGTATTTTTGTTGTTGATAGAGAGGCTGCCGGTATTACCGCAACTAAACTAGATAAGCTAGGTTGGAGGGCTTCTGATACGGCAGAACTGGCATTTGACAATGTAGAAATTCCTATAGAAAACTTAATGGGAGAAGAAGGAAAGGGGTTTCCTTATATAATGCAGCATTTTGCTTTAGAGCGCTTAATAATGGGTGTTAATGCACATGCAAGAGCCGACTTTGCCTTAGATTATGTTGTCAACTATATGCAAGAAAGAGTTGCTTTTGGGAAATCTTTAGATAAATTTCAAGTTTTAAGGCATAAAATTGCTGAAATGGCTAGTAAAGTGGATATGTGTAGAGAGTACAATTATTCAATTACTAAAAGATTAGATCAAGGTGCTTATGTTGTAAAAGAGGCAAGTATGTCTAAATTATTGTCAACAAAAATGGCAGATGAAGTTATTTATGATGCACTACAGTTATTAGGAGGTTATGGCTATATGGAGGAATACCCTTTAGCGCGTTTATCAAGAGATAGCAGGTTGGGCCCAATTGGTGGTGGAACTTCGGAAATATTAAAAGAGATCATTGCAAAAATAGTAATTGATAATAAAGAGTACAAGCCAGCAACTTAGCCCTTTAACTTCCTTGTAAACTAAAAACTAAAAACTAATTGCCATTTCATAATTTGTAATTATATTTGCAGTCCAAAAAATAAACCAATAGTTTAATTACTATTCAAAAATATAAAGATACTATGAAGGGAGGTGCCAACTTATGTTAATTATACCAATTAAAGAAGGAGAGAATATCGATAGAGCTTTAAAGCGTTACAAAAGAAAATTTGATCGTACAAAAACGATGAAAAACTT